>Ga0326597_10015073_pt1 | contig 10116 bp, 9 predicted proteins | sample RVTome_12_FD_203789 | JGI IMG/M metagenome (GOLD analysis project Ga0326597, IMG submission 203789) | Soil microbial communities from uranium-contaminated site in the Upper Colorado River Basin, Wyoming, United States - RVT100D185 | ecosystem: Environmental > Terrestrial > Soil > Contaminated >...
CAACTGGGCGAGGTGATGCGCGAATCGGCCGAAGCGGCTCTCTCGTGGATACGCGCCAATGCCGAGAAGATCGGCGTCGCCCCCGAGATCTTCGAGGGCTGCGAGATCCACCTCCACGTGCCCGCCGGCGCCGTCCCCAAAGACGGACCGTCGGCGGGGGTCACGCTGGTCACCGCGCTCGTCTCGGCCCTGACCGGGCGCAAGGCGAGCGGAAAGATCGCCATGACGGGCGAAATTTCGCTGCGCGGACGCGTGCTGCCGGTCGGCGGGATCAAGGACAAGATCCTCGCCGCGTCCCGAGCGGGCATCGATATCGTGATTCTCCCGGCGAGAAACGAGAAGGACCTGGTCGACGTCCCCGAGGAGGTTCGCGCTCAAATCGAACTGCGACTCGTCGACACCATCGAAGAGGTTCTCGAACAGGCGCTCGAAGATCCGTCCTGATCCGGATTCGATTTCCCGACGGTTCTCGCCTCGCCCGACCTGGGTGGGTGCGGTTCGCTAGCGGGTTTCGAGGGCGTCGGCGTCGACCGCCTCCGCCAGCTGATCGAGGAAGTTCGGCAGCGCGGAGGTCACGCGGTTCCAGTTCGGGATCTGGGGCAGCTCCATGGGATCGCGAACGAACCCCAAACCCGCCGCCCTCAACGCGCGCGAAAAGGTCTCGACCGCCACCTCCTCCTCGTGGCGGTCGAAGACGAGACCGTTGAGCGCCGCGTCGTGACTGTAGGAAGCGATTGCATCCTGGGCCATTCGGGTATACGCGGCCGTCAGGGTATTGAGGAAACCGGCGTCGAATTCCACACCATAGGAGGCGAGGTTCCGGATCGACGACGACGCGATATCATACACCATTCGGTGAAGACCGAGGCTAGCATCGTTTTCCGACAATTCGCGGTGCTTGTGATCGTAGTTCTCGACGATTTCCACCTGACAGATCCGCTTGAGCGAACAGTTGCGATACACCTCGGTGAGCATTCCCACTTCGAGTCCCCAATCGCTCGGTATGCGATTGATGCGCGCAAGCTCCGTGGTCATCGAACATTCCCCGGCGAGCGGATAGCGGAACGACTCGAGATATTCGAGTAGCGGGTGGGTGCCGAGTACCGCGGTCAGGGATCGAAGCAGCGGCCCGACGAAGAGGCGCGTGACCCGTCCGTTGAGGCGATCAGTGACTCGACCGTAATAGCCCTTGGCAAATTCGTAGTGAAGGTTCGGATTGACGGTCGGGTAACAGAGACGAGCCAGCAACTCGCGGCGATAGTCGAGTATGTCGCAATCGTGGATGGCGATGACCCGGGATCGATTCGTCGCCAACACATAGCCGCAGGCGAGCCAGGTGCACCTGCCCTTGCCTTCGCTCCCGGGCTCGAGACCTTCCTCGCGCAGCGTTTCGAGCAATGCCTGGACGCGCTGTCCGCTATTCCACAGGAGAACCGGCGACTCGCCATCGAGCGTCGTAACGCCGTCGAACAGGGACCGCATCTCTTCATATTCGGTTCGCGCCGCGGTCCCCGAGATGCTCACGATGATTTCACTCAGATAGTGGACGCCGCGCAGTGCATCGACGATCCCCTTGAGCGCCGAACCGCGCAGCTCCGAATACAGGCACGGCAGCACGAGGGCGATCGGTCGCACGCGGGAATGCTGGAGCAGCTCGCGTTCGAGCCGCTCGACGTCCGGCCTGCCGAGTCGGTGAAGCGTGGTGATCGAACCGCTCTGATGAAAATCGGCCATGCAGGCGGACACTCGCACCCGCTTTGCGGTCGTGTCAAGCGGATCTCGGCGCCGACGAGGCCGACTGGTCGATCGCCGAACCGATCCCGGACCGCTGCAGCGGGCTTCATCGCGCAGGAGCGCGCGGGCGGACGCTCGATTTCGAACGGATTAGCTGACTTCGGTGGCGGCCACTTCGTCGAGCAGATCGATCGCCATCGGGTCGATTTCGACGAACTCGAGGCCGACATCGAGGGTCAGCGGGTCGATCTCGGTCGACCAGGCCACGCGCCCGATCGCCACTACCGTTTGATCGCCGACGCTGAACGTCACCCGCAGGATTTCATCCATATCGATCTCGCAGCCAACCGCCTCGAAGCGGATGCCACCGCTCGACACGTCGCGGCTGACGCCCAATAGGTCGCGCGCGTCGACCCGTGCGAAGGAGATCACCTGGTCCGTCCCAATTCTTCGATACTTGCGTCGCTCTTCGCCGGAAGGGCTTCCCATTACGACAAACGGACCTCAGGGGGGTCGTTGAGCTACACACCCACTTCGTCCGTTGTCGCCCGCCCCTTGAGTGCTGGTTCAGATCCGCCGACGCTCGCTGGGAAAGAGGTCTAGTTGGCGGCCGCTGTCCTCTGATCTCTGAAGCCGTCCGAGCTGAATGCCGAGCCCCCGTGCGGGGCGCGAGCCAGCAGACATGTTGCTCAAAAGACCCACTGCCCGTTCCTGGATCTCCGCCGAGGAGGAGATCGGGCCCGTCAATGTCGTGCTGCGCGTACTCGTCGAGCGATCCGAAAAGCGGATCTTCAACGCCACGCGCCCTGCCGAGAGCCCCTGGGCGCGCAAGTCGACCTCGAGACGCCGGGCGAGATCCTCGATATGGGCGCTCAGCACCGCGAAATCCAGTGACTCATCCAGGGTCGCTTCCCGGCTCATGCTCTGGGGGTGACTCGCGGCGCGGACAGGGCGGTCGTCGCGACCGGCCGCGTAGGCGTGTATCCGCAACCCATGGGTTCCCAAGGCTTCCTGCAGCAGGTCCGCTCCGACTTCGAGGAGTTGGCCGATTCGATGAACGCCGAGTTCTGCCAAGGTCGCCGCGGTCTTGGCACCGACGCCCTCGAGTCGGGTCACCGGAAACGGACTCAGAAACGCCGTCTGTCGGCTGGCGTCGACGCGATAGCAACCGGATGCGCCGGCTTCCTCCGCAGCGAGGCGCGCGTGAAATTTCCCGGATCCGATTCCCGCCCGGAGCCCGAGTCCCAACTCGTCGAAGACGATGCCCTGTAGTCGCCTGGCGATCTCCTCGGGCGAATTCGGGCTGCTCGTGACATCGAGGTACGCGGCGCCGAGTCCGAACGGCTCCAGCCGATCGAAACCTCGCCGCAGACAAACGAACAACCGACCCGAGACCTCGCGGTAGCGCTTGATGTTGGTTCGCACCGCACGGGCTTCGGGGCACATTTTGAGCGCCTCGTGAACCGGCTGATCCAACATCACACCAGCGGCCAACGCCTCTTCACTCGCTCCCTGGACCAGGCCGCGTTTGCGCGGGTCGCCACCGACGATGATGGGGCGATCGGCAAGCGTCGGGTCATCCGCCCGCTCCACGGCTGCGTAGAAGCACGGAACCTCTGCAAACAGGATGACTCGGCTCACGGGAGGGGCTCGAGCACGAGCTGCCGATCCCCCGACTCCGTCACCAGCAGGCGATCGGTGACCAGGAGAGTGGAACGACCCGCCATCCAGTCTCCGAGGCGGTCGCTGAAATGGGGATGACGCGGGTGTTCGCTCTGTCCCGGAGCGATTGCCGTCAAAGCCTGATCGAGCGAGCCAGCGTCCACCACCATCCGAAAAATCGAGACCACGCGCACCGAAAAGTCGTCGGGTTTGACGAATTCCGCGGTGTTGACCGTGTCGCCACTGCCACCGTACGGAAGCTCGGACAATCCGCTGAATCGGGAACCCGTTCGCAAATCACCGAAGGGCCGAAACGAGAGCCGGTGGAGTTCGCCCCAGCGCCACTTCTTGCGGTTCGCACCCAGCTCGAACGACAGGCGCAACCAGGTCTCGCGAAAGCTGTCTCGCACCAAATCCCGCAGGCGGTTCGCGTCGAGTGCAGCGGCCGGATCGTCGGCGGCCGCTGACCGCACGAGTGCGAATAGGACGCTCGAAATGTCGAGCTGTGGAAGTGCCCGGTAGCGATCGGCCAATTCTTTGCCCAGCACGAGACCAAATAACGCGCTCGTGAGTCGCTCGACGAATACGTGGTAGACGGCTGCACCGACACTCTCGGATTCGGAACCCCCATCCCAATCGCCCAGCAATTGCGCGATTTCCTGGGATTCGACCGACAGATTTTCGATCGGACCCGCCAATTCGAGCGCCACCGCAACAAACTGCTTCGCGACTTGCGATCCCACATCCGATTGCAATTCCGACATTCGCCGCAGATCGATCGTCCCGCGCTTCGATTCCGCTTCGAGCAACGCCCGAATGCGCTCGGCGCGAACCCCCGATCGCCACAACCAGTCGATCTTCTCCGCCGAATTGCGTCGCGCGATCGGATTGTCGGCTGCGATCACCCAACCACGGCCCGATCGAATCTGCTCGGCGGGAAGCTGCTCGAATTCGAGCCTTCCCTGCCAGTCGTACCAGCGCGCGCGCCCGGGTAGCGGCACCAGGTCGGTGGGCAGCGCGCGAACCGGAACCCAGGCGGCGACCTGCACCCCGCCCGCCCCACCCTGGTCGACGTAGGCGACTGCGAGCGGTGGCTCGTGATGCTCTGTCAGCACCGTCTTTAGTTCGCTCGCATCGCGCGCTCGCGCCAGCTTCGTCATCGAGGTAAATGCGCTGTTGACGTCGTCTCGAGCTCCGACCCACGCGAGCGACAGAGGTTCCGTCTCTCCGGCGATCAGCGGGTCCACCAGGGGACCGTGCCCGGTCGAGCGGGTCACCCATTCTTCGTCGGCGCGCCCGCGAACCCGGATCACCTCCAGGCGCTGTTCGAGATCCTGCCAGCCCCTCCCGTCGTGATACCGATTCGCATCCGACTCTTCGAGCGTTTCGTTATACAGGTCGATGGTGGCAATCCGAGCACTGGTCGAAGCCCAGGCAACTCTTTGGTTGTGGCCCGTCCAGATCACGGGAATCCCGGGCACCGCGGTCCCGGCGACGTCGAATTCGGCCCCGCGAACGTGTGCGACGTGCAGCAGAGGCGGCGCCGTGGGCTCCAGGTGGGAATCCGCGGCGAGAATCGGATGGCCGCTCTCGCTGTGGTTACCGCCCAGCACCCACGCGCTGCTGCCCACGGCCTGACCATTCGCGCCGAGCGCGCGGCGCAGGCGCTCGAGCCCGGCCGTGGGTTTGGCGACGGATCGGTTTCGCGCGCTGCCGCTCGCCAATACGCCTTCGAACGAACGCGGCAAGCCCTCTCCGACCGACGGAAAAAACGGACGCGCGGCCCGACTTCCGAGATAGGCGGTGATGTCTCGGAGCACCAGGCTCACGTCGACGGTATCCGTGAGGCCCCAACTGTAGAATTTCAAGATCGCCAGCGAGTCCGACGGCTGCCATCGATTGGCAGGGAGGTCCGCGCCCTCCAGTGCCATCGGAGGCATGACCCTGCCGTCGCGAATCCTTTCCAAGCGCGCGTTGACTCCCGCCGCGTAGGCGCTCAGCAGCGCTTTGGAACGCTCGTCGAGGCGCTCGTATTGGCGATCGGCGAGCGATCCCCAAGCCAGCGTTCGAGCCCAGCGATCCGCTTCCAGACCCGCGACCCCGACGATTTCCGCCGTCCGACCCCTTGCGCTCATGAGCAGCCAGAGCATCTGTCCCAGGCGATCCTGGGCGTGCGCAAACCCCCATCCGAAGTAGGCGTCGAGATCGTCGTCGGCCTGGACGTGCGGGATTCCGCGAGAATCGCGGTAGATCTCGACGGGCGCCGTGATGCCCGCAACCGCGATCCGCCCCGCCTCGAGCGGAAAGGCGGCTCGGGCCGCCGCGCCCTTTTGCAGCCTCTCCGCGTACAACCCGCCCGCCAGCAGAAGCGCAGCCGCGAGCAGTAAAACCCCTCGCCGCCCGAGCCCGAATCCCCCGGCGCGCTCTCCGCGGCGACTCGCACTCACCGGTCGAAACGCTCGAAAAGCACGAAGGCCACCGCATGACTGCGGGTGCAGCTGACCGCGAGGTGTGGGCGCGCGCTTTTCTCCGCGGCCAGCTCCGCGATTCGACCGTGTAGGCGCAGCGACAATTCATTTGGGTCCGAGCTGGGTCCGGAGATCGTCTCGATATCCGCCCAACGCACACCTCCCGCCCAACCGGTTCCGAGTGCCTTCATGACGGCTTCCTTGACGGCGAAACGCATCGCGAAGTGGGTTCCGGCCCGACGCCGCGAGCGGCAATCGACGATTTCGGAACCGGCGAAGACCCGGCGCGCGAAGCGCTCTCCCGAGCGGCGCAAGGCGCGCTCTACACGGGCAATCTCGATGACGTCGATTCCGGTCCCGACGATCAACGGATCTCCTCCTTCGATTTGATCCCGAGCTTAGCGGCAATGCGCGGGTCGAGGAGCGCCCGGCCCAGCCGCGCGCGCCGCCATGAGGCGGCTGGGCGACCGGGGCCGTCCATTTTCTGGCGCCGAATCCGCGAGGTCGGTACCTTGCTCGCCCCTCGATCGGATTTGGGAGCAATCCATGGCAATTCGAGTCGGCATCAACGGTTTTGGGCGCATCGGCAGGCTGGTATTCAGGGCCGCGCGCGGCCAGGATATCGAAGTCGTCGGAATCAACGACCTGACCGACGCCAAGACGTTGGCCCACCTGCTCAAATACGATTCGGTCCACGGCCATTACCCGGGCTCGGTGGAGGCGGGAGAAAACGCGATCGTCGTGGATGGCGTGACGATCCCGATCAGCACCGAGCGCGACCCCGCCAAGCTGCCCTGGGCCAAGCTCGGAGCCGCGATTGTCGTCGAATCGACCGGCCTCTTCGTCGATCGCGAAAACGCCACCAAGCACCTGACGGCGGGTGCCGAGCGGGTGATCATCAGCGCACCTGCCAAAGATCCCGACGTCACGATCGTCCTCGGCGTCAACACGGACGCCTACGATCCCGCCGCGCATCGGATCGTGTCCAACGCGTCCTGCACCACCAACTGCCTCGGGCCTGTCGCGAAGGTGCTCAACGACGAGTACGGCATCGAGAGCGGCTGGATGACGACGATCCACGCCTACACGAACGATCAGGTCATGCACGATTCTCCGCACAAGGATCTGCGCCGAGCGCGTGCCGCCGCAGTTTCGATGATTCCCACCGGGACCGGCGCCGCCAAGGCGATCGGTCTCGTGATGCCCGAACTCAAGGGAAAGCTCGACGGCTACGCGATGCGCGTTCCCACTGCCGACGTTTCAGTGGTCGATCTCAGCGTCAAGCTGACCCGGTCGACCGATGCAGACGCCATCAACGCAGCGATGCAGGCTGCCGCAAACGGCGCTCTCAAAGGCATCCTCGAGTACTGCGATGAACCGCTCGTCTCGGTTGATTTCGTGGGCAATCGCCACTCTTCGATACTCGACGCACAGAACACCCGGGTCATGGGCGGCGATTTCGCGAAGTTGCTCGCCTGGTATGACAACGAGTGGGGATATTCTTCCCGCGTGGTCGACCTGGCGCTGCTGATGGGCCGCTGAAGTACGGGATGGCCATCCAGACCCTAGACGGCCTGCTCGCCGAAGGCGTGCGTGGCCAGCGCATCTTCGTCAGAGCGGATCTCAACGTGCCGTTGCGCGACGGAGCCGTTGCAGACGACTCGCGGCTGCGCGCCTCGCTGCCGACCCTCCACAAACTGCGTGGAGCGGGAGCGCGGGTGATCGTCGCATCCCATCTCGGTCGACCCAAAGGGCAGCCCGTCGCGGCGCTCTCGCTTCGTCCGGTCGCGGCGCGACTCGCCAAACTGCTCGGCGCGGGTGTTGCGTTTTGCGGCGATTGCGTGGGCGAGCGCGCCCGTTTCGCCATCGATGAACTCGGCGCTGGACAGGTTCTGCTCGTCGAGAATCTGCGCTTCCACGCCGGCGAAGAGCGCAACGATCCGGATTTTTCCAAAGCCCTCGCAGCACTTGCAGACATCTACGTAAACGACGCGTTTGGAACCGCGCACCGAGCTCACGCGTCGACCGTAGGGATGACTGCCCATTTCGCGCGCGTGGCTGCGGGCGAGCTCCTGGACTCCGAGCTGCGACACCTCCGGGTGATTCGCGAACCCATCCGACCGCTACTCGTCATACTCGGTGGCGCGAAGGTTTCCGACAAGCTCTCGGTGCTCGAAGCCCTCGCTCCCCATGCGGACGTGCTCGCGATCGGCGGTGCCATGGCGTACACGTTCATCGCGGCGAACGGCGGAACCACCGGCAATTCCCTCGTCGAACCCGATCGCTTTGGCGATGCATTGGCGGTGCAACGCGCCGCTCGGGATGCGGGGCGACGCCTGCTCTTGCCCAGCGACCACGTCGTTGCCGATCGGTTCGAGGCCGATGCGCCCTCGCGGGTGGTTGCCAAGATCCCCGACGGCGCGATTGGTCTCGACATCGGCCCCGAGACCGCGAGCCGCTACGCGTCGGAAGCCGCGAACGCCAAGACGATCTTCTGGAACGGCCCGATGGGAGTCTTCGAGATGGAGGCATTCGCGGCAGGCACGCGCACCGTCGCGGCCGCGGTCACCGACTCGCCTGCGGCCAGCGTCGTGGGAGGTGGGGATTCCCTCGCCGCGATCCACCAGCTGGGATTGGCAAACCGAATCGATCACCTTTCGACCGGCGGCGGCGCATCGCTCGAGTACGTGCAGGGCTTGACGCTGCCCGGCGTCGCCGCACTGGAGCGATGAACCGATGCGCAGACCGATTCTCGCGGCGAATTGGAAGATGAACATGAATTCGGCTGATCTCAGCGCGTTCACTGACCGATTCATTCCCCTCGTCGCCAACGCCGAAGGGGTCGACATCGTGATCGCTCCGCCGTTCACGCTGCTCGATCGCCTCGCCCAGCAGATTGCCGGTACTGCGATCCAATCTGCGGGCCAAAACGTCAACCCGGAAGAGAGCGGCGCATTCACCGGAGAAATCGCTCCCGGCATGCTCGCCGACATGGGATGCGCCTATGCGATCGTGGGTCACAGCGAACGACGCGCGCTCTTCGGCGAATCCGATGAATTCGTCGCGCGAAAAGCCGCAGCCCTGCTCCGCCACCGCATCCGCCCGATCGTCTGCGTGGGCGAAACGCTCGAGCAACGCGACGCGGGCCGAGCGCTCGACGTCGTCGAGACGCAGATCCGCGAGAGTCTGGCCGGTATATCCGGCGATCACGCCGAGCAGGTCGTCGTGGCCTACGAGCCGGTCTGGGCAATCGGAACCGGCCGCACCGCGACCCCGGAGATCGCCCAGCAGGTCCACGAGCACATTCGCAAGCAGCTTTCGGCCCAGTTCGGAGCGGCCGGAAAGCGGATTCGGATCCAATACGGGGGCTCCGTCAAGCCGGAAACCGTCTATGCTCTGATGGACCAGCCCGACATCGATGGCGCGCTGGTGGGCGGCGCCAGCCTCGACCCCGAAGCCTTCGCACGCATCGTGCTCTTCGAAAGCCAGAGGAACCCATGATTTCAGCCCTGATCGTCTTGCACGTCATCGTTTGCATCTTCCTGATTGCCGTGGTTCTGCTGCAACGAGGCAAGGGCGCCGAAATGGGCGCCGTCTTCGGCGGTGGCGCGAGTTCGACGGTGTTTGGGAGCCGCGGTGCGGGTAATTTTCTCACGCTGCTCACGAAGATCTGCGCGGCGGTCTTCATGCTGACCAGCCTGTCGCTGTCCTACCTCTACACGGAACAAGCCGGCGAGCGTTTGTTCGAAGGCGGGGTCGAGACCAGCCAGCAGGCGCCCTTCGAACAGCTGGACACCGTGACGCCGGATGAAATCGACGCCGAGATCCCGCAGCTGGACCCGACGGACGCCGTCGGCGAGGATGCGGCGTTTGGGGAACCCGTTGGAGAAGGCGCGAACGAGGCCGACGGCACCCCCTGAATTGGTCGCGATCCCAGCGTTCGGTATTCTCAGCGCGGTCGTCCCACGCGGCAGTGGCGGAATGGGTAGACGCACCAGCTTGAGGGGCTGGCGGGGGCAACCTCGTGGAGGTTCGAATCCTCTCTGCCGCACCACCAAGACCGGAGATCGCCCGGCAGAAACGCCGGGCCTTCGGCGCCACATGGGTAGGAGAAGCCCGATCCAGAACCCCCGAACCCCCGAACGCTCGGCCGCTGGGTCGCGAACCCAGCGGGCACGGCGGCGAAAGGAAAATTCCAGTGTCTGAACTAGCCAAGATCGCAAAGGCCATGGTCGCGCCCGGCAAGGGAATC
>Ga0326597_10015075_pt1 | contig 10115 bp, 8 predicted proteins | sample RVTome_12_FD_203789 | JGI IMG/M metagenome (GOLD analysis project Ga0326597, IMG submission 203789) | Soil microbial communities from uranium-contaminated site in the Upper Colorado River Basin, Wyoming, United States - RVT100D185 | ecosystem: Environmental > Terrestrial > Soil > Contaminated >...
GAACCGCTCTATTTGTTGCGCAAGCTCAGATATGTGCCGCTGCGCGACGTCGCCCATTACTCCGGACGGTTCATCGCCAACCGCCGGTACCGGATCGGGAGCGTCGATTCGCGCCTCAAATCCTGGGGTCCGCGCTTTTCTGGGATGGAGGATTGGATCACCCGGTTTCCGCTGATCGAAATTTGCGCCAGGCAGTGGGCCGAATGTGTCAACGAGGCCGATCGAGCGCTCGCCGCCATCGCCCCGGAGCGTGTCGCGCGCATCCGTTACGAGGATTTCGTGTCCGATCCACGTGGACATCTGGCTGGGGTCGAGGACCTGGTTGGAAGGGCGATCGTCACCGAACTGCCACCGACCGCACTGGATCAAATCCACGCCACTTCCGTCGGCTCGTGGCGAAATCAGCGCTCGGTGTTGACGAAGCGCGCGATGCAAATCATGGAGCCAACCCTTGTCCGGAACCGATACGATATTGCCGGCTGACCGTATCGTGGAGCAATTTGGTCTGGCGCCGGCAGCGGCTCGGCTCAAGAGGACTTTTGACATCTGCGCGGCATCGGTCCTTCTGATCGCGGTTTGGTGGATTGTCCTCGCGCTGATCATCGTCAGCCGGATCGATACCGGGCACGGCGGCCTGTTCAGACAGCGGCGCGTCGGACTGTTCGGCCGCCCGTTCACGCATCTCAAGATCCGCACAATGCGGCCGGTATCGGGACTGACCAGCACCGTGACCCGAAAATCGGACCCGCGTGTCACCCGGCTCGGTTCGATTCTGCGCCGGACCCGGCTTGACGAGCTTCCCCAGTTGGTGAACGTGATCCGGGGCGACATGAGTCTGGTGGGACCTCGTCCGGACGTGCCGGAAATGTACGAGAATCTGAGCCACGAGGATCTGCGCGTGCTGAGCGTGCGACCCGGCATGACCGGCCCGGCGACACTGGCCTTCCGCGACGAGGATGGGTTGCTGTCGGGCAGGGACGACATCGAGGCCTTCAACCGCACGGTGCTGTTTCGGGAAAAAGTGCGGATGAACCTCGAGTACATCGACAATTACCGGTTCTCGACGGACATCAAGATCCTGTTCCAGACCGCGATAACCTGCTGCAGGGTGGCTGAGTGAAGCGAATATTTCTCTCGCCGCCGGACGTATCGGGGCGCGAGCGCGAGCTCGTCGAGGAGGTCTTCGCGTCCAACTATGTGGCGCCCGCCGGTCAGATGCTCGGCGCGTTCGAGCGAGCGGTCGCCCGGTACACCGGCATCGCCAGCGCCGTCGCAGTGAACTCCGGCACCGCCGCGCTGCATCTTGCCCTCAGGCACCTTGGGATCGGGGAAGGCGACGAGGTGTGGACGTCGTCGATGACGTTCATCGGCGGTGCATCGCCGATTGTCTTTCAGCGCGCGACCCCGGTCTTCTTCGATGTTTGCAGGACAGGCTGGACCATCGACTGCGATCTTGTCGAAGAGGCGCTGGCTCAGGCGGCCGGGGGCGGAGTTCTGCCCAGGGCGATCGTGCCGACCGACCTTTATGGCCAATCATGCGATCTGGACCGGCTGCTGGCACTGGGGCTCGAATACGGCATTGCGATTATCACCGACAGCGCCGAAGCGCTCGGCGCCCGCTACAAGGACCGTCACGCGGGAAAGGGCGCCGGCGCGTCAATCCTCTCGTTCAACGGCAACAAGATCATCACCACATCGGGGGGCGGGATGCTTCTGTCCGACGATGCCCGGCTGATCGAGCATGCCCGATTCCTCTCGACCCAGGCGCGCGAGCAGGTGCCGCACTATGAACACCTGGAGATCGGGTACAATTATCGGATGAGCAATGTAAGTGCGGCGATCGGCCTCGGGCAGATCGAACAAATCAGCCAAAAGATTGCACGTCGACGCCAAATTTTTGCCAGATATGTCGAGGAATTATCCGTGATTGATGGAATTGATTTCATGCCGGAGCCGAGTTACGCGACCTCCACCCGGTGGCTTTCCTGTGTGACGCTCGATCCAATACGTATCAGGGCGCGCAGGGATGTCATCATGCGGGCTTGCGAGGAGGTCGACATCGAAGTCAGGCCGCTGTGGAAGCCCATGCATCTTCAACCCGTATTCGCGGGCGCGCGGTTTGTCGGCCCCGGTCTGTGCGCCGAACTTTTTGAAATCGGCCTCTGTCTACCATCGGGGAGCGGGATGACCGATGAAGATCAAAGCCGCGTCATTGACGTTGTCATTGATGTATTAAAGACATAAAAATAATCGCGATGGTTTCGCAACCACATGATTATTTCTATGCTTGAAGCGCAAAGCCGGCCCAACCATGAATTCATTGTACGACACGGAACTGGCGCCCGGTGCCGTGCAGAAGCGGGGACGTTTCCGGTTCCCTGGCCGCGGCGAGGTTCGGCAGGATCGCCGCCAATATGGCACGGACCGCCATGTCGTCGCCCGATAGAACCGCCTGTTCCAATCTCCCGATTGCCGATTCGGCCATTTCACGGCCCAGGACGCGCGCCGAAGCAACAAACACGCGATCGATCCCGGAGGCGAATTTTTCCTCGCCGTCGTCGAACAGCTCTTCGGAGAGCTTCTCTCCGGGGCGAAGACCGGTGAACACGATCGGGATATCCTTCTCGGGCCTCATGCCCGCCAGGGCGATGAGCGTTCGCGCGAGATCGACTATTCTGACCGGTTCTCCCATATCGAGAACGAATATGCAGCCGCGCTGGTCCGACTGCGAAATGCCGACCGCGGCCGACTGCAGAACCAGCGTCGTCGCTTCCTCGATGGTCATGAAATAGCGGCGCATTTCCGGATGCGTCACGGTGACCGGACCGCCCAGGCCGATTTGTTCCTTGAACAGGGGAACGACCGAGCCGGTCGATCCCAGGACATTGCCGAAGCGAACGGTCATGAACCGGGTCGTCGCGGAGCTCGCGTCGAGCGCCTGGCAATACGCCTCCGCCACCCTCTTGCTGGCTCCCATCAGGCTGGCCGGACGCGTGGCCTTGTCGGTCGAAATCATCACCATCGCGTCCGCGCCCGCTTCGATGGCGGCATCGGCGACGTTGCGGGTGCCGATGACATTGGTGTGGACGCCCTCGCACACGTTCGCTTCCACCATCGGCACATGCTTCAGGGCCGCCGCATGGAAGACGATCGACGGGCGGTTCTCCATCATCAGGCGGCGAACGTGGTCCCTGTTGCGAATATCGGCGATGATCGAAACGACAGGCAACCGCCCGTGAAGCGGTCTTATGGTCCGGTCTATCTGGTACAGGGCATGCTCGGAATTGTCGATCAGGATCAGTCGCGACGGGTGTTGTTCGGCAACCTGTCGCACGATCTCAGAACCAATACTTCCTCCTGCCCCGGTTACCGCGATCACCTTTCCGGCAATCAGAGATTGAAGGTTTTCCGTGTTCAGCTTGACAGGCGGGCGGCCAAGAAGGTCGGTGAGCCGGACATGCTCGAGATCGGGCTCGCCTTCCGTCAACGCAGCATTCGAAATGCGACGAATCGGGATGTTCCAATTGGAAATCGCCTCAAATAATTTTCCGAGCATTTCATGCTTTTCACTTGGTCCGGCCAATATTGCCAGGTCTATGTGGATTCCATCCTGAGACAACCGATTCAGAACCTGATCCAGTCCGGATACATCTCCGACGATCGGAATTCCCCGGACATTACGTCCTTGTTTACCTGAACTGTAATCAATGATTCCATGCACCTTGAAGCGCATGGAGTTTTCCAGATCATAGGTCCTGATAACCGTATCTGCCTGGCTGGCCGTGCCGAAAATTAATATATTGTCCCTTTTGGCGCCGTTCGCACTCAATCTGTCGAACGCCAGAATGCCACCGTTCTTCGCCAGCCGATATGCCAGGCGCGGAGCGGCCAGCAGCACGACCATCACGAACCACGCGATCAGCGGAACCGTGCGCGGCAATCCCTCGAGCCGGTTGATCAGAAACATCACAATCAGAAACAGGAGTATGGAGGCGGCGGAGGCGGTGAAAATTGCTTTTGCATCGGAGATTGAAGCGAAGCGCCACATGCCGCGACCGAGACCGAACAGGTAAAAGACCAACGCCGCGATCGCCGCGGTCAGGAAGACCCAGGTCGCGACCTTTTGCGATGCCGGCAACGACTCCAGGCCATATCGAGCGCAAACGGCGATCAGCATCGCGATGCCAGCCATCGCGACGTCATGGATTCGGGCGAATATGATTTTCCAGGAGAGCACGTGCCGTGGCTCAGGTCGCTTGCGCTGAATCGCGCACCGGTAGCATTTCTCCGATACTTGGCTGCATTGTTGCCGTCAAGTCCGGGTGTCGCGCGATCTTGAATCGGACGTTCGCGAAGTGACCTGTAAACAACACTCACACTTTTGCCGGAGCCGACTCATGCCGGCAACGGCGAGCCCGCTGTCGTGAACGGAAAGGCCGGCAATCAGCCGGTGGAGCATTTGGTCGATGTCGAGGCCGCGGCCGGTCGTCGCTCGCGGTCGCGCCGCAATCGCCGGCCGGTTCGGGAGGCGCGGCGAGGTGATGGCGCCGTCCGCCCCGCGGCCGGCCCGGCGGGCAGCGAACTTCCGCGGCTTGACCGGTGTGAATCCGGCGCGCCAACTTCGCGTCCGGGCCGAGCACCGCGGGACGCGGCGCGCGGACGTCCGATCGGTCCAGCAATAGGGAAAGCATGAACATCCTCCTCACCGGTCACGCGGGCTTCATCGGCTTTCACGTCGCGCGGCGGCTCATCGGGCGCGGCGACAGCGTCGTCGGCGTCGACAACGTCAACGCCTATTACGACGTGGCGCTGAAGCGGGCCCGGCTCGAGCGCCTCGAAGCGGCCGCCGCGACCGGCGGGGCCGACTATCGTTTCGTCCGCGCCGACATCGCCGACCGCGCTGCGCTCGCGCGGCTGTTCGGCGCGCACGCGTTCGACCGGGTCATTCACCTCGCCGCCCAGGCGGGCGTACGCTACTCGCTCGAAAACCCCCATGCCTATGCCGAGACCAACCTCGTCGGCTTCACCAACATCCTCGAGGCGTGCCGGCAGGCGGGCGTGCCGCACCTGACATTCGCCAGCACGTCCAGCGTCTACGGCGCCAATTCGAGGATTCCGTTCAGCGAGCATGACGGCGCCGATCACCCGGTCCAGTTCTATGCCGCGACCAAGCGGGCGAACGAGCTGATGGCCCACTCGTACGCCCATCTCCACGGCCTGCCCGTGACCGGGCTGCGCTTCTTTACCGTCTACGGGCCGTGGGGCCGTCCCGACATGGCCTATTTCAAGTTCACCAGGGCCATCGTCGAGGGCGAGCCGATCGCGGTGTTCAATCACGGCGACCACGCCCGCGATTTCACTTATATCGACGATATCGTCGACTGCGTCGTCGCGGCGAGCGACGATATCGCGCGGCCGAACCCGGACTGGGACGCCGGCGATCCCGATCCGGCAACCAGCGCGGCGCCGTTCAGGCTTCTCAATGTCGGCGGCAGCCGGCCGGTCCGGCTTGCCGATTTCATCGGCGTGATCGAGAACGCGGTCGGCCGCAGTGCCATCATCGAGTATCTGCCGAAGCAGCCGGGCGACATGGCCGAGACCAGCGCCGACACGAGCGAGCTCGAGGCCCGCCTCGGCCTCAGGCCGCGGGTCGGCATCGAGGAGGGGATCGGAGCGTTCGTGGCCTGGTACCGCGAATTTTACCGCAATTGACGCCGCGGCTGCGCCATTGGCCCCGCCTGCTGGCGGCGGCGGCCCTGCTCGGCGCCGGTTCGCCGGCGCCGGCGTCCGGCTCGCACGAGGTCCGCTCCCCGGGCACGCCGGCGCCGCCGGCGCGCCTCGCCCTCGCCGGCCAGCAGCCAGGCGTGCCCGCGCCAGGGAGCAATGAGCGGCTGCGGGCGCTGCGCGCCCTGGCCGCGCGCGGCGACCCGGAGGCCCAGTACGAGCTCGGCTTCATCCACGAGGCCGGCCTCGGCGTCGATGCCGATCCGGCGGCCGCGCTCGACTGGTATCGCAAGGCCGCCGGCGCCGGCCATGCCCCGGCGCAGAACAATCTCGGCGCCCTCCATGCGCGCGGCCTCGGGGTTGCGGCGGACCTGGCCGAAGCCGTCAGATGGTACCGGCTGGCGGCGGCGCAGGGCTATGCCGCGGCCGAGTACAATCTCGGCCTCGCCCATGCGCATGGGCTCGGCGTCAAGCCCGACGAGCGGGCCGCGGCGACATGGTACCGGCGCGCGGCCGAGCAGGGCTACGCCCCGGCCGAACTCAATCTCGGCCAGGCCCATGCCGGCGGGCGCGGGGTGGAACGGGACGCGGCCGAGGCCGCCCGCTGGTACCGGCGCGCGGCCGAACGCGGTCTCGCCCAGGCACAGGTCAATCTCGCCAACCTCCACATGCTGGGCCGGGGCGTTGCCCGCAGCTTCGCCGAGGCGCGCGCGTGGTACCTCTTGGCGGCCGAGCAGGGCGATGCCCAGGCGCAGTACAATCTCGGCGTCATTTACGGCAAGGGCCAGGGGGTCGCGATCGACTATGTCGAAGCCGGCATGTGGCTGACGCTGGCGGGCGAGAGCGGGCATGAGGGCGCGGCGGCGCTGGTGGAGACGCTGCGGCCGCTGCTCTCGGACGATCAGCTCGGGGCGCTCGACCGGCGCGTCGGCGACTGGCGGGCGCGACCTCACTGAGACTTTTTTGCCGCAGCTCGCGGCGGACTGGCGCGCGGTGGGGCTCGCCCGGCCCGATCGGCCCGTTTGCACTTGAAGCGCCCTGGGGCCCGTGAGACCGTGACCAAAGTCCACGTGATTCAGGCGGTCGGACTCTCCTCGGTTTCGACTTTGCACGGGACGATTTGCGGGCGGGATCATCGGGGGCCACATGACAGTTCGCTCGATTGTCGCCATTGCGTTCGTCGGCGTGCTCGGGCTGGCCGGCCTTGCCGGCGGCGCCGACGCCCAGCCGAGCTGCGGCCCGGAATGGGCGCTGCCGGGCGAGTATTACGTGTCCGGCAATTTCCGCGGCCGCAACGAATCGACCGTGATCCGTCTCAGCAGCAGCTGCCGGGTCCATTTCCAGGTCCCCGGCGTGTTTTCGGGCGGGCCGGTCCAGGCCAGCGGCGAGTGTGTCCGGTTCAGCTTCAAGGTCAGGGGCGAGAAACGGCCGCTCGAGGCGCGCTGGTGCGACGATGTCGGCACCGTGCCGTGGAACGGGCGGGAGATCCGGGTCAAGGTCTGGCAGTCGCGCCGCCAGGAAGCCAAAACCGCGACATTCTGAGCCGCCCCCCGTGTGGCGGTGCGGCCGTTTGCGGCGGCGGGCCGCCCGGGTCCCGGCCGGGGGCCGGTCTCACCCGCGGGCGCGCTGGCCGAACAGGATCTGGCGCTCCTCGGCGGTGTGCGGCGCGTCGCTGCGGTGCTCGATGCCGACCGCGAATCCGCGCTCGACGCCGGGACGGGCCATGACCCGCTCGAACCAGCGCTTCAGGTTGGGGAAATCATCCAGCGTCTGGCCGCGGCGCTCGGGGTAGCGCACCCAGCCGATGCAGGCCATGTCGGCGATCGAGTAGTCGCCGGCGAGGAAGTCGACCTGCCTCAGCCGCGTGTCCATGACGCCGAACAGGCGATTGACTTCGTTGGTGTAGCGCTCGATCGCGTACTGGTGCTCGGCTTGCGAGTAGGACCGGAAGTGGCGCGCCTGGCCGGCCATCGGGCCGAGATTTCCCATCTGCCAGAACAGCCATTCCTCGACCGCGACCCGGGCGCGCTCGCCCGTCGGATAGAACAGGCCGGTCTTGCGGCCGAGATACTGCAGGATGGCGCCGGACTCGAACACCGAGATCGGCGCGCCGCCGGGTCCGTCCGGGTCGATGATCGCCGGCATCCGGTTGTTGGGCGCGATCTCGAGGAAGGATGGCGCGAACTGGTCGCCCTTGCGGATGTCGACCAGCCTGATCTCGTAGGGGTATCCGGCTTCCTCGCAATAGATGGTGATCTTCCAGCCGTTCGGCGTCGGCCAGTAGTAAAGCTCGATCGGGGGCATGGTTGAGGCATCGGCCATTTCAGTCTCCTGGCTTTCATGAGCAGCGAACCGGGCGCGGCGGCGCGCCGGTCCATACGCGCTATCGACCGCGATAGACCGGCTCCGGCCGGGTGAAGAACGAATGGAGAATATGATAGACGCGCATCAGGTTCTTCTGGGTGAACGAGGCGTGGGCGATGCCCGGCATCATGGCGAATTCCTTGTCCGGCGAGGGCAGGCGCGCATAGAAGTCGAGCAGATCCTCGAGCGAGGCGATCCCGTCGTATTCGCCGCGCATGATGATGGTCGGCGCGGTGATCTTCTGAGGATCGCACACCGGCAGGTTGGCGCACATGTCGATATAGGTGCCGTTGGGAATCGAGTCGTCATGCTCGAGCACCTGGTCGATGAACGGGGCGATGATGCGCTCGTCCGCGGTGCCGGCGTGGTCGCGGGTAAAGATGCTCATCAGGAACTCGCGGTCGAGCGGCCGGCGCGGCGAGGCGCGCCACTGGTCGAGCTTCCTGGCGCGCTCGGCGAGCGTCGGGCTGCCGCGTCCGGTCCAGACCATGGCGTCGAGGGCGAGGCGGGCGACGCGGCCCGGATGGCGCTCGGCATAGAGCGCCGCGCGCAGCGCGCCCGAGGAGATGCCGTAGACCATCAGCGAATCCGCGCCCGAGCGATCGCGCACCAGGTCGGCGACGGCGGCGATGTCGTCGGCGCCGTCGGAGATCGAGGCGATGATGGCGTCGTCCTTGCACGAGCGGCCATAGCCCCGGCAGTCGAAGGTCCAGGTGTCGAAGCCGCGGCTCGCGAACCAGTTCATCGGCGAGGCCTGCGGCATGCCGTCGACCCTCAGATCGAATGTCGGCTGGGACGACATGGACGAGCCGTGGACGAACAGGATGGTGCCGCCAACCGCCTCGCCGGCGGCCGGCTTTTCCCAGACATGGAGCCGTCTTCCGCCGATCGAGGCTTCGTGGCTCCGGCCCGGCAGGTCGTCCGCGTGCTCAGTTCGCATCCATTCCTCCCTGTCGCCGGTCGCCGCAGCCGCGCAGGGCGGCGAGGAACGATTCGCGCCATGCGTTCACGTCGTTCTGCATGATCCGCTTCATCAGCGCGCGGTGCCGGTCGCGCCGTTCATACTTGCGCATCGTCAGCGCATGCTGAAGGGCGGCGGTCATCTCATCGACGTCGTAGGGGTTGACGATCAGGGCCTGGTCCAGCTCCTCGGCCGCGCCGGCGAAGCGCGACAGGACGAGGACGCCGGGATCGTCGGCGTCCTGGGCGGCGATGTATTCCTTGGCGACCAGGTTCATGCCGTCGCGGAACGGGGTGACGAAGCCGACCTTGCTGCCGCGATAGAGGGCCGCCAGCGTCTCGCGCGGGACAATGCGGTGAACGTAGCGAACCGGGGTCCAGTCATAGTCGCCGAACTCGCCATTGATGGCGCCGGTCAGGCCCTCGAGCTCCTGGCGGATTTCCGCATACGCGTATACCTCCTCGCGGGTCGGCGGCGCGATCTGCATGAAGGTCACGGCCTTGCGGTTCTCCGGGTAGAGTTCGAGCAGGCGGCGAAACGCCTTCAGGCGCTCGGGAAGGCCCTTGGTATAATCGAGCCGGTCGACGCCGATAATGTGGACACCGGCCATGGAGCGGCGCTCGAGACGGGCGATGTGCGCGTCGGCCGCCGGCGCGTGCGCGGTGGCGTGAAACGCGGCGACATCGATGCCGATCGGGAACTCGCGGGTGACAATCGAGCGGCCGAACGCCTCGAGGCGGTTGCGCGACAGGCGCCTGCCGCCCGCGTGCTCCTCGACATAACGCACGAACTGGGCGACGTCGGAACGGGTCTGGAATCCGACAACGTCATAGGAGAACAGCGTGCGCACCAGCCAGTCATGGCCCGGGACCGCGAGCAGGATGTCGGGGGAAGGGAACGGGATGTGAAGGAAGAAGCCCATCGGGTGGGCGATGCCATGCGAGCGCAGCTCGGCGCCCATCGGGATCAGGTGATAGTCGTGAATCCAGATGAGGTCGTCGGGCCTCAGCAGCGGCACCAGCGCGCCGGCGAGGCGGCGATTGACCCGCCGGTAGCCGTCGAGGAA
>Ga0326597_10015076_pt1 | contig 10115 bp, 6 predicted proteins | sample RVTome_12_FD_203789 | JGI IMG/M metagenome (GOLD analysis project Ga0326597, IMG submission 203789) | Soil microbial communities from uranium-contaminated site in the Upper Colorado River Basin, Wyoming, United States - RVT100D185 | ecosystem: Environmental > Terrestrial > Soil > Contaminated >...
TGGGCATATTCGGTGCGGTCGTAGAGGTTTTCCGGCTCGGTCGAGCGGATGATTTCCGCCACCGACCAGCCGAGATGCGGGCGCAACGCCGCGTCGATCCGGGCGATCCAGCCGGCGATCAACGGGTCGGCCGACAGATCGCGCCCCATGCCGCGCCATTGCGATCCGTTGCCGGAAAAGACGAAGGCCAGCCGGGCCGGCGCGGCCGGGGCGTGGCCCTCGACCAGGAGCCGTTCCGATGAGTCGCCAGCAGCAAAGCCGTCGAGCCGGGCGGCGACCTCGTCGCAGCGTGCTCCGAAGACGGCCAGCCGGTGCGGGTGACGGGTCCGCCGGGTCGCAGCGGCCCGGCACAATGCCGCGAGCGGAGGGGCCGCCGGCGCACGCAGCAATTCGGCATAGCGGCTCGCCAGGACGCCGAGCGCTTCGGCGCTATGCGCCGAGAGCAGCAGCGGCCGGATTTGGTCTTCCGTCTCCGTGGCTTGCGGCGCCACCGGTCGCGCGCCAGCCTCGGGCCCGCACACGATGAGGTGGGCGTTGGTCCCGCCGAACCCGAACGAGTTGACCCCCATGATGAGTTGCCCGGGCGGCAATTCAACAAGCTCCGACACGACCGAGAGATTGAGGTCGGCGAACGGAATCTGCGGGTTGGGCGTCGCCAGGTGGAGCGAGCGCGGGATCGCGCGGTGACGCAGGGCGAGCAGGATTTTCATCAGCCCGGCAACACCCGAGGCGGGTTCGAGATGGCCGATATTGGTCTTGACCGAGCCGATGCGGCAGGGGTCGCCCGGGCGGCGCGCCGAGCCGAAGACGCGGCCGAGCGCGGTGCATTCTACGGGGTCGCCGACGCTGGTCCCGGTGCCGTGGGCTTCGACATAGGCGACCCTGCCGGGGTCGATGCCGGCGTCCCGGTAGACGCGGCGCAGCAGCGCTTCCTGGGCGGCCGGGTTCGGCATGGCGAGACCGGTGGTGCGGCCGTCCGAATTGACCCCCGTGCCGGCGATGACCGCCCAGACCGGGTTCCCTTCGGCGATCGCCTCGGCCAGCGGCTGCAAGAGGATGACCCCGCCGCCCTCGGCCCGGACATAGCCGTCGCCCGCCGCATCGAAGGCATGGCAGCGGCCGGTCGGCGACAGCATGTGCGCCTTCGAGAAGCCGATGAACCCCGACGCCGACAACAGCGCGTTGATCCCGCCGGCGACGGCGAGGTGCGATTCGCCGCGCCAAAGGCTGACGCAGGCCTCGTGGACAGCCACCAGCGACGACGAGCAGGCGGTATCGACGGTGAGGCTCGGCCCGTGCAGATCGAAGATGTAGGAGATCCGGTTCGCCGCATTGCTGACGGCGCTGCCCGACATGACATAGGCATCGACGTGATCGGGGTCTTCGCGCTGCAGCGCGGCATAATCCGAGAACGAGATGCCGACAAAAACCCCGGTCTGCGAGCCGGCGAGCCGCCCCGGCACGATGCCGGCGTCCTCCATCGCCTCCCAGGTCAGCTCCAACAGGATGCGTTGCTGGGGGTCGATGCGGCGTGCCTCGCGCGGCGAGATCCCGAAGAACTCGGCGTCGAAGCGGTCGATGTCGGCGATGAACCCGCCGTCGCGCACGTACATCTTTCCGGGCCGGTTCGGGTCCGGGCTGAAATTGCCGGCGACGTCCCAGCGGTCCTCGGGGATCGGCCCGACGGCGTCGAGTCCGGCATATAGCAGCGACCAGAACTCCGCCATGTCGCGGGCGCCGGGAAATCGGCATGCCGCGCCGACCACGGCGATCGGAAAGGTGCCGCCCGAACCGGTACTCCCTGCACCCATGTCAGACCATGCTCCCCCGCTGCGCCCCGCTGACTCCGCTTCTTACCGAGCGCATCGCGACCGCGCTCAGCAGCTTGGCGCCGAAGTCCCCACACCAATTTCTATGCGATAATCATCGCCGAGACCAGCCGACCTGCGAAACCCCGCCAGCCGTCGATCGCCGGGGTGGCCGGCGCCGGCATTGGCTCGGCTGCGGCACGCGCCGGTTCCGCGCCCAAGGCCTAGTCCCGGCCGGCCTATCTTTTGCGGTTATGCTGTGGGATCATTTGACGATCGCCTGCGGAGTTCGGGCTGCAGGACAGCACCGGAAGCCGCGAACAGATGTCCGATCGATGACCGGCACGGATTTGAAGAGCGCGGGTTCCACGGGCGGATCGAGGTCTCCCGGCAGGCGCGGCGTGCGCCCGGCGGATGACAGTCGCGGGTTGCTGGCGCCGTTCATCCTCGCTTGGCGTTTCCGTGAACTGATCGTCGCTATGCTGCGGCGCGAACTCGCCGAGCGGTTCCGCCACACCATCTTCGGCTGGGCGTGGGCGGTCATCGGCCCGCTGGTGTCGCTGGCGATCTACACGATCGCGTTTACCGGGGTGATGCGGCTGCCGGTCGGGTCGGCCCGCGGCGGCACGGCGAACTACGCACTCTCGACCTTTATCGGGCTGATCGTGTTCAATCTGTGCGCCGAACTGTGCTATCGCTCGCCCTTGCTGCTGCATGAGCACGCAGCCTATATCAAGACCTCGATCTTCCCGAGCGAGACCCTGGCCTGGACCGCGGTGATGCGAGGCTTCACCTATGCCGGGATCAGCCTCGCGGTGCTGCTGGTCTTCGCCCTGGCGATCAACGGCACCCTGCAGCCGACAGCCTTGCTCCTGCCGTTGGTGATAGTGCCGCTGGGCCTGATGCTGCTCGGTCTGGTCTGGTGTCTGGCGGCGCTCGGCGCCTTCACCCGCGACTTTGCCTATCTGATGATCACGATCGTCCCGGTGATGATGTTCGCGACCCCGGTGTTTTATCGCATCTCGGACATCCCGGAGACCCTGCGCCCGCTGGCGTACCTGAACCCGCTCGCCAGCGCGATCGAGATGGCGCGCAACCTCTTGATCGACGGTGCCCTGCCGTCGGCGTCGCTGTACCTGGCCTTCCTCGTCGCGGCATTCCTGGTGTGCCGCGGCGGCTATGCGGTCTTCGAGCGGTACAAGGGGATCCTGGTCGATGTCATCTGACATCGCGATCCGCTGCGCCGGGCTCGGCAAGGCCTACCAGCTTTATGCCCGGCGGACCGACCGGCTGAAGCAGGTCGCGTTCGGCAGCTTTCGCCGTTTCTACCAGGAATACTGGGTGTTGCGGGACATCAACCTCGAGGTCGCCCGCGGCGAGTGTGTCGGCGTCGTTGGGCATAACGGGGCGGGCAAGACGACGCTCTTGCAATTGCTGTGCGGCATCACCCGGCCGACCTGCGGCGAACTCGAGGTCAACGGGCGGCTCGCGCCGATCCTGGCGCTGGGTTCCGGTTTCGTCGGCGACATCTCCGGCCGGGAGAACGCGCTCCTTGGCGGCGCCATGCTCGGGCTGCGCCGCGCTGAGATTCTGCGCCGCCTGCCGGCGATCGGCGAGTTTGCCGGGATCGGCCCGTTCATCGACCAGCCGGTGCGGCTCTATTCGAGCGGCATGCGCTCGCGCCTGGCATTTTCGATCTGCGCCCATGCCGACGCCGACATCATGCTGATCGACGAGGCGCTCGCGGTCGGCGATGCAGTGTTTCGCCGGAAATGCTTACGCTTCCTCGAGGCGTTTCGGCGCTTTGGCACCCTGCTCGTGGTGTCGCACGAAGACGATCAGATCGCGGCGATGTGCGACCGGGTTGTCTGGGTCGACGACGGCCGCATCCGCGCGAGCGGCAGCGCCGCGGAAATCCTCGCTCTCTATCGCGAGGCGACGCGGCGGGACGAGGACAACGGCTCGCGCTTCCGCTTCGACAGCGCCGCCCACGCACCAGCGCCCCCCGGCGCCGACTAGCCAGCAAGATGGCGGTTGGTTTGGCCTGGGTGTTCGGCGCGTGGTGGGGGATGGCGCTGCTGGTCAACCTGACGACGGTCGCGATGGGCGTGTTGCCGCGACGACGCGGTCTTGCGGTGGATGCCCGGCCACCAGTGTCGATCATCGTCCCGGTCAAGGGGGCGGATCCGGAGCTTGCCGAGAACCTGGCGGCATTGCTGGGACAGGATTACCCGGAATACGAAATCGTCTTCGCGGTGGCCGAGCCGGACGATCCGGCGATCCCCTTGATCGAGCGGCTCATCGCCGAGCATCCGAGCGTCCCGGCGCGGCTGACGACCGACCCGGCCCGACCCTCGGGCAATCCCAAGCTCGACAATCTGCGGCGCGCCTGGCGCTGGGCCCGGCACGAGCTGGTCCTGCTGTGCGATGTCAATGCGCGGTTCCGGCCCGACGAGTTGAGCCGGCTTGCCGGGCAACTCGGCCCGCAGATCGGTCTCCTGGCCGCGGTGCCGGTCGCGACCGAGCCGAACGGCTTCTGCGGCGAGCTCGAAGTCGCGTTTGTCAACAGCGGCGGGGCGCGCTGGTTGATCGCCGCGGCCCGCATGGGGCAGGGCGTCGGTGTCGGCCAGACAATGCTGCTGCGCCGCCGCGACCTCGATCGGGTCGGCGGCATCGATGCGATGGCCGTCGGCCCGTGCGAGGATGCGGCGCTGGCGGCCGCGTTTCGCCGGGCCGGGCTGACCGTCGGAATGTCGCGCGATCCCGGCTGGCGCCCGATCGGCCGGCGCCGGTTTCGCGATTTATGGCAGCGCCACCTACGCTGGCAGTGCTGCCGCAAATACCACGCGTTTCCGCTCTTCGTGTTCGAGCCGACGGTGAGCCCGCTCGGGATGGCGGTCGCCGGCGGACTGTGGTGGGGCACGGTGGCCGGATTGCCGGTGCCGGCGTTGATCGCCGGCCACCTCGCGCTGTGGTTCGCGATCGAGGCGGTTTATGTCCGTCTCCAGGGCTGGCATCTGTCGTGGGTGTCGCCGGCCGCCTGGCTGGTGCGCGAGGTGATGATTCCGGCCCTGTGGCTGCGCGCCCTGGTCGCCCGCAGCATGGTATGGCGGGGGCAGCGCATCCCGTTGCCGCCGATGGCGGCCCTGCGCCGGTCGAAATGACCGGCAAATGACTGGTCGTGCCGCCTTGGCGCGGTCGGCGGGGTACGGTATTGATCCGCCCTGGGGGGACCTCGGGTGAGTATTGGCGACGTCATCGGTCGATCGGCCGACATCGTTCTGGTGTCGACATTGGTGCTCCAATGTCTCCTCGGGTTTCGGATCGTGCGGACGTTGGTTCAGCATCTGCGCCTTCGTCGCGAGGGAATGCGGCGCGAGCGCGAGATGCTGGCCCTGAGGCTGCCGGCAGACGAATTGCTGCCCGCCGTTCTCGTCCAGATCCCGACGTATAACGAAGGGGCGCTGGTGCGGCGGGTGCTCGAAGCTGTCACCGCCTTTGACTGGCCGCGCGATAGGCTGACCGTGCAGGTGCTCGACGACAGCACCGATGCGAGCGCTGCGCTGGCGCGGACGGTCGTCGACGAGTACCGGGCACGCGGCCACGATGTGGTTCTGCTGCAGCGCACCGAGCGGACCGGCTTCAAGGCCGGCGCGCTGAAGGCCGGGCTTGCCGGGATCGACCACCCCTACATCGCGATGTTCGATGCCGATTACGTGCCGGCGCCAGATTTTCTGCGGCGTTGTCTGGCGCCGTTGATTGCCCAGCCCGATGTCGCCTTCGTCCAGGCGCGCTGCGATTACCTCAATGCGGCGCAGAACTGGGTGACGCGGGCCGAGGAGGTGATCCTCGACAGCCACTTCGCGGTCGAGCAGACGGCGCGGTCCTGGAGCGGCGAATTCCTCCCGTTCAACGGCACTTGCGGCATCTGGCGGCGGGCGGCGATCGAGGATGCCGGCGGCTGGCACGGCGACACCCTGACCGAGGACCTTGACCTCAGCTATCGCGCGCAACTGGCGGGCTGGCGCGCCATCTACCTTGCCTCGGTTGCGGTGCCGGGCGAGCTGCCCGATTCGCTGGCGACCTGGCAGCGGCAGCAGCTGCGCTGGAACAAGGGCTTCGCCCAGACCGCGCGCAAATTGCTGCCGGGCATCGTTGACCGCCGTCTGCCGTGGCGCGACAAGATGGTCGCGATCCTCCATCTGGGCGGCTGCAGCTACGGCGTGCTTCAGGCGACCGGCAACGTCGCCGGGCTGGTGGCTCTCGTCCTCGGGACAATCTCGTGGCGCATCGTGCTGCCGCTTCTCGGGCTCGGCCTGCTGGAGGGTGTGGGGGGCGCGCTCGGGTATGCGCTCGCCAGCCGGACCCTGCTGCGGTCCCTCGGCGTCAGCCGGGTCACGGATGGCGTACTGCCGGTGATCAAGGTCACGCTTGTGACCCTCGGGATGCACGCTTATTCCGGGTTGATGACCGCGCGCGGTGTGCTCGACGGCATCCGCGGGCGGGGTTCGTCGTTCATCCGCACGCCGAAAAAAGGCGCTCGCCTCGCTAGCCAGAGCGAGGGTTCGGCGAGGATGCCCGGGTGACGAGCCGGGCGCTCACCTTCCTGGCCAATGATCGCTATCTCGACTGGGCCAAGATTTTTCTGGAAAGCGTTCGCTCGAAAGACGCGGACATCGCAGTCTACTGCATCCCCTATGATGACCGGATCGATGGGATCGCCGCGCTCCAGGGGGCCTTCGGCTTCGAATTCCTGACCGACGGGCTGGATCGGCTCGGCGCCTTCGCCGACCGGCTGTTTCCCCGCTTGCCGCGGCACCGGGCGAATCTGCGCAAATACGCCTCGCTGACCCTGCCGGTCGACGAAGTAGCCTATTTCGACATCGACATGGCCCTCTTGGTCGAGCCGAGCCGGCTGTTCGGGCATGTCGAGGCGGGGGAGGCGGACCTCGTGTATTTCGCGACCAGCCCGCAATGGGTCTACCTTCCGGGCAGGCTCGCTGTGGCGCAATCGCTGTTTCCGGGTATGCGCCTCATCTCGGCGGGCGCGTTCGTCACCAGCCGCAAGACGCTGACGATCGACGAGGTGATCGTCACGATCGAGGAAAATCTGACGCTGTACCGCTCGTTGCGCCAGTCGAAGGTCTATGACCAGCCGGTGCTGAACTTCGTGCTCCACAAATTGCAGAAACGTTGCCGGCATATCGCCGAACTCGATTCGAGCCTGTGCGGGATGGTCTCGTTCCTCAACTCGAATGTGCGCTGGGTCGATGGCAGGATTGCCGACAAAACCTCTCCGGCAGATATCCTGGCGATCCATTGGGCCGGCATCGGCAAGTCGAGCTTCGAGATATTGAACCCCCGCGTTTGGGGAATGCGGCGGCTGCGCCGGTCGCTGCGCAATGAGGCCGCCCAGCGTATCCGCATCGCCGCGCGCCCGGTCGCATAATCCCTCGACCGCCTCGATTTAGACTAGTTGCCGCTGGTCAACGGCGAAGCCGCGCCGGCCCAAGGTCCGAATCGTCGCGATTTCGGCCATGGCAGGCGACGCTTCGGCGGGCGATCGCCGGCCCACAGGAGCAGCGCCCCAAGCGCGGCGGAAGCTGCCGGCAGCAGGTAGAAAAGCGCCGCCGCCTCGACGTCGCGCTGGGCCATCGCGAACACGGCTGTCGCCACGGCCCCCTCCCCGAAGGACAGCCCCAATGCCGCGGCCAGCCGGACGATCAACTCGGTGTTGCCCTGCCGTCCCGGCACCAGGACGCCGAGCACAATCAGAACGCCGCTGATGCACCGCAGCGGGTTGATGATGCGGTGGTGCCCCTCGCTTACCCAGGCCGCCCGCAAACGCGGGTCGCTTTGGACCTCGGCGGGCGGATTCAGCAGGCGGCCGATCGACTCTTCATAATAGCCGCGCGCATGGTTTCGTGCCGCCGAGGCGACCAGCGGGACCGAAAGCTGTTCGAACATTAGATGCTTGACCTCGCCAGCGGCGGAGCGGGTGAAGCTGCTGCCGTTTTCGAAAACCAGAACGTAGGCCGTGCCCATCCTGGCGAAGCGGCCGCGTTCGGCGGTGACCAGCACGAACTCGTCGGGCGTGCGGTCGTTGGTCATGACCACGCCCTCGATCGTGTTTGTCGAGGCCCACCGCTTAAATGATATCGACACCCCCGGCATGACGCGATTTTCGACGCTTTCCTCCAGCATCGACGGCGTTATGCGGATTTCGGCGGCGGCTGCGATGTCCTCGGCTGTGCCGAAGGTCGCCGGCAGCGCGTAGAGCGACATCACGGCCGAAAAGAGGCACATGGAGGCGCCGGCCGCGATTCCGGGCAAGGCGATTTGCCAGCAGCTCCTGCCGGCGCTGCGCTGGGTCAGGATTTCGTTGTGCTGCCGCCACAGGTAGTATCGGGTCACCACCGCAAGAGTGACCATCTCCGGGCCGGCGTGATAAAACACCACCGGCAACAGCGCGCCCCAGAGGGTGAGAAGTTCTCCGATCGAGAGCACGTCGGCGAGGACGAGCTGGTACAAATCGCGGGACTTCTCCAGGACCTGCATTGTCCCGAGCACCGTCATCACTGCCAGCATGGCGAGGATCAGCCGGCTGTACATGTACCGGGAGATGGTCTTCACACACGCCCCCTTGCCCTAGTCTAGCGCCGCTGCGACATTCTCTCTGCCGCGCCGTTGATTCGGCGATATGGTGCCGAACCGGGCCCGGTGCACACTACCCTGTTTTCGACCGGGGTCGTCTCCCACAGCGTGGTGATGACGTTTACAGCCGGCCAAAGCGGCAACCCGGGAGGGCGCTTGTGGGGCCACGGCCGAATCAGAGGCGGTACCCGAACTCGACATCGAATTCTGATGGCGACGAGAAGGCGGTGGCGCGGGCCTATACCGTTTCTTTCAGCGGCAAAGGCGCAACATGTCGGCCGCTCGAAACGGCTCGGCCACGGCGATCCTGGTTCGGATGAAGGAAGCGGCTTATTGTCGGGCGGCAGTCTGGGGTGGCTCCACGCGGCGCGTGGTTTGCCAGTGGGTAAGGGCGCGCGGCCGGATGCCGGCGATCGAGGGGAGTGACGCGGAAGGTGGGTCCTGAGCGCGAGGCGGATGACGAACGGGTTCAGTGGCGATCCGATTTACCCGCCGGGTCGATAACCGAAGAGGAGATCGAGGATTTCAAGCACGGGGTGCTGGCCAAGCTGACGCTGGCGGTCGGCAAGGACGCGTCGCGCGCCACCGATCGCGACTGGTTTGTCGCAACCACGCTGACGCTGCGCGACCGGGTGATCCACCGCTGGCTGGAGGTCGATCGCGACAATCTCGCGCGGGGTCGCAAGCGGATCTATTACCTCTCCCTCGAATTCCTGATCGGCCGGCTCTTGAACGATGTCGCCGGAAACCTGCAGATGGGCGACATCGTTCACCGGGCACTGGGCGATCTCGGCGTCAATTTTGCGCGGGTGCGCTTTGCCGAGCCCGATGCGGCGCTGGGCAATGGCGGGCTCGGCCGGCTTGCCGCGTGTTTTCTGGAGAGCATGGCGAGCCTCGGCATCCCGGCCTACGGCTATGGCATCAGGTATGACCATGGGCTGTTTCGCCAGATCATCAAGGATGGCTGGCAGCAGGAGTACCCCGAGGAATGGCTGTCATTCCTCAACCCGTGGGAATTTGAGCGCTCGGAAGTCACCTACGACGTCAGCTATGGCGGATGGGTCGAGAGCATCACGGGCCGCGGCGGGCACACGAGGTTCGTCTGGCACCCCGAGGAAACCATCGAGGCGGTTGCCTACGACACCCCGATCGTCGGCTGGCGCGGCGCGCACGTCAATCCGTTGCGGCTGTGGTCGGCCCGCGCGGTCGACCCGCTGCGCCTCGACGTTTTCAATCGCGGCGACCATGTCGGCGCGCTGAGCGAGCAGGCACGCGCCGAGGCGATCTCCAAGATCCTCTATCCGAGCGACGAGACGACCGCGGGGCGCGAGCTGCGTCTGCGCCAGGAATATTTCTTTGTCTCCGCCTCGCTGCAGGACCTCGTCGAGCGGCACCGCCGCGCCTACGGCTCGCTGCACACGCTGCCCGACCGGGCGGCGATCCAGCTCAATGACACCCATCCGAGCATCGCGATCGCCGAATTGATGCGAATCCTCGTCGATCTCCACAACATCGCCTGGGACGACGCCTGGCGGATCACCGTCGACACCTGCCATTACACCAACCATACTCTCCTGCCCGAGGCGCTCGAAAGCTGGCCGGTCACGCTGTTCGAGCGGGTTCTGCCGCGCCATCTGCAGATCATCTACCTGA
>Ga0326597_10015077_pt1 | contig 10115 bp, 9 predicted proteins | sample RVTome_12_FD_203789 | JGI IMG/M metagenome (GOLD analysis project Ga0326597, IMG submission 203789) | Soil microbial communities from uranium-contaminated site in the Upper Colorado River Basin, Wyoming, United States - RVT100D185 | ecosystem: Environmental > Terrestrial > Soil > Contaminated >...
GAGTTCGCGTCCCTGCCGGCGCCCGATCATCCGTGGCGCACGATGTCCTTCGGCAAAGCGGCCAAGAAACGAGCACTGACAGATTCACTGATCAGATGACCTGACGGATTCGCTGATCAACGACACGGCTCCGGTCGATCCGCTCGGGGTCTGTCCGCTCCGGTCAGGCGCCCTTCAGTCGACCGAGGGGCTGGCGACCGCCGGCAAATCGCCAGCAGGTCCATCGCGCGATCGAGATCTGACGGCGCGTAGAACAGGTCGTCGACCGAGAGCCGGAGGAAAGCCCCGAGATCCGCGGGCGGCGGTCCGACCGCGGGCGACGCCTCGACCGGCGCATCCACCTGTGCAGTGGCGACCGACACGCGGGGCGCGATGCCATTCATCGGCGGTCGCACGATCGAACGGAGCCTGGCTCGCACGAACCCCGGCAACACCGCGCGCGCGATCCGAAAGGGCAGCGGTCGATTCGGGCGCGCTGCCCTGCTCGCCGCCGCTTTGGCCGCAGCCGCCGCACGTGCCGCCTGTCGGGTCGCCGCCGCTTCCTTCCGGCGGATCCGCTGACGGGCCGCGTCGACTCGCCGGATCTCCGTCTCGTAGAGCTCGGGCACGCCGAACATCCCGAGCACGGTGACCGTCGCGAAGACGCCACGCAGGAGCCCCTCGAGCTCATCTGCCAGGTACTCGTGGACGTGAAAGCGATTCCAAGGGGTCATTCCCGGGTAGAGCCGGGTGGCAGCGTTCGGCGTCGCCAGGATGACCATCCCGCTCGGGCGCGAGACTCTCGCGAGCTCGCCCAGGAACGCCGTCGCGTCCGGCACGTGCTCCAGCACCTGGAAGCTCGTCACGAGATCGAACGAGGCGTCGGCAAACGGCAAGGCGAACCCGTTGGTCACGACGAACTCGGGGTGGCCGTCCGGCGCGCGCAGCCTTGCAGCCTCGATCGCCCGCGGTGAGACGTCGACGCCGACGACGCGCCGGGCGACCGGCGTGAACCGCAGCGTCCCGTAGCCGGTGTTGCAGCCCACGTCGAGGACGTCGCGTCCGGCGGCGTGGCGGACGGCCTCGTCGTACGCTCGGAGATGCATCAGCCGGAGGCAGTGCTCGGCAGGCGTTGCCGGCGGCGCGTCCTCGATGAGGGGATGCTCCTCGGACTGGAGCCGGACGGCCTCGGTGTCGCCGTCCGTCAATTGGGGCAGCTCCGAATCGTCCATGCGTTTCTCCTATGTCAAGCGGCGACGGCCAGGCCGGCCGAACCGGCGGCCTCGTCCGCTCGCAAGCGCCTGAAGACCTCGTCGCTCAGACGGCGGCGAAGGGCCCGGATGGCCTCGGTCCGGGTGTCGCCCGAGGCTTGTCGGTGGTCGAGATATGCCTTGCCCGGACCGGTCAGCCGGATCTGGGTGATGGCGATCCGGTGGAGGGCGACGTTGAGCTGACGGTTGCCACCGCGGTTGAGCCGGTGGCGGACGACGTTGCCCGACCAGACCGGGACCGGGGCCGAGCCATTGTGCCGGGCAAAGGCCTCCTTTGACCGGAAGCGGCTGATCCCGGCCGCCTCGCCGATGATCTTGGCCGCCGTCAGGGCGCCGCAGCCGGGCAAGGCCAGGAGCGTCGGCGCCGAGCCTCGGACCAGGACCTCGATCTCGTGCTCGAGGGTCCGGATGGTGGCGCTCAGCTCGACGATCCGCGCGAGCAGGTCGCGAGCGAAGCGGGCCACCGGCTCGGTCCGACCGGCGAGCGCCGCGCTGAGCTTGGTCTGCACCACCGCGCGACCGAGCGAGCGGGGTGCAGGCTCGGCGACGGCCAGCTCGACGAGGAACCAGCGCAGGCGCTGCTCGTGGCGGGTCCGCTCGCCGACGAGATCCTCGCGATGGTCGACGAGAAGGCGCACCTGGCGATCGGGGCCGTCGAGCGAGGCAACCGGCAGGTCGGGTTCGCGCAGGACGGCGCGAGCGACGGCGAGCGCGTCGATCGGATCGCTCTTGCCCGGCTCCCGACCGGAGCGGCGCGCGCCGGCCATGAGCTTGGGCGACACCCGGACGACCGATTCACCGGCGCGCACGAGCTCGGCGTCGAGCCGACGCGACAGGTGGCGGCAGTCCTCGAGGCCCCACGTCCGCTCGGGCCATTGCGCCGCCCAGCGGCGGAGCTCGAGGTGCCCCGCGTCCGTGGCGGCGATCGTCTTCTCGGCCAGCTGGCGACCCGTTGCATCGATCACGACGACGGTGTGACTCCGCTTGTGCAGATCCGCGCCCAGGACCACCATGTCAGCGTCTCCTCCTCATCCGAGGTGACCACGGGCCGGTCGGCGGACAAACCTGAGTCGGGGCGAAGCCACGCTCCTATCAAGTCACGCCGGCCGGTCCATCGAGTCTCAGGGCCGGCAAAACGCATGGAAGCCACACCAATCAGGTGGGCAGCGAGCATACGAGCCAGACCCTGAGACGCGGACGAGGATGACACTCAGGCGAGGATAGCAGCGGGATCGGCGACCGAGCCGCGGCGCTGCATCGGCCCGCGCGTTGCTCGGCTCCGGCTCCGGCTCGAGCTCCGGCTCCGGCTCCGGCTCCGGCCCGTGATCCGGCTCCCGGTTCCGGCTCCAGGGCGACTCCGGTTCCGGCTCCAGCGGCGACTCCGGTTCCGGCTCGGGCTCTGCCGACCAATCCGTCTCGCAACTCCGGTTCCAGCCCGGCTGGTGTACGGGCGGCGAACCGGTCGTGGGTGCCAATGACTTTGGGATTCTCGGCTCAGAGTGTTCGGACGCGTCACGGATTCCAGGAGCATTGGGGACGTTGACCGAAGTTCGCCCTGAGATGGTCGTCTAGACCAACTCGGCTGGAATCACCGCTGACGGTCTCTGGGTCGACCGAGGACGATGATGGCGTTCGCGCCTGGATCGCGGCCCCTGACCAACGCCTTGAGCGCCTCGCCCGATGGGACCGGGTAGTTCGCACGCAACGCGTCGCCGACATCCCGAAGCGTCGATCGGTTGGTCCTGGTATTGGCGACGAGGATGATGACGCGATCGAGATTGCTGTCTCGCAGCTTGAGCATGACTCGACGATCGACGGCCTGGAGGTCGCGCAATCGCGTCTCGGCTTCGACCGCGATCGACACTCCCGGGCGGCTCAGGACAGCGTCCCAGGCCCGCAGGTCGCCCACGAGTGGAACCGGCACTTCGGTTCGCCACTCCCATCGCGGTTCGACGAGCGTCTTCAGGTTGGCCAGTAGCGCCAGCTGCGCCTCGTCGCGGATCCCGCGTCCGGCCGGGTACGCCCTGACCGACAGATCCAGGCCGACGCAGGCCAGCAGGCGTGACGCGTCCTCGATCGACAACGACCTGTTGGCACCGGATTCGGTCCAGCTGACCCACGCATCGGAGCGGTCCATTGCCTTGGCGACCAGTTGCTGGCTGAGGCCCGCACCAATCCTCGCGTCACGAGACTCGCGGATCAGCTCGCGCAAAAGCTCGCGCCCACGCCGCGAGCCTCGATCGGCTGGACGTTCCCGAGCGCTCATGGCTCCAAGCATGGAGCGACGCGCTCAACCGGCGATCACCACCGCGTTATCCGACAACGATCGCCAGCCTGGACTCCAGCCTGGTTGGTCAACGGGGCTCGCGGCGGGTCGGGGCGGTCGTCGGTACCAGCATGGTTGGATGTCACGAACATGGAATCACTCGTTCTCGCAAGTTCTTCCAACCTGGTTGGTTATCCGAAGTGGATCCAGGCCCGTACACCAATCTCATTGGAATGGCGCAGGCCCAGCGGGTCTCTGCAATGGCGCAGGCCCAGCGGGTCTCTGCAATGGCGCAGGCCCAGCGGGTTTCTGGAATGGCGCAGGCCCAGCGGGTCTCTGGAACGGCGCGGGGTCCTGCCGGCGGCGCGGGGTCCTGCCGGCAGGATCGATCAGGGCGCTTTCGGGTTTACGTACCGGCAGCGTTCCAGGAGTGGGCAGGCGTCGTGTTCCGGGCGCTGGGCGTGGCAGACCTTGCGGCCGTGCTGGATCAGGTTGACGTGCGCCTCGTACATCTGGTCGGGCGCGAGCATGCCGAGGAACAGGTCGTGCCCATCGTCGACGCTCACCTTGGCCGGAATGAGGCCCACGCGACGGGCGACCCGCTCCACGTGCCGATCGATCGGGAAGAGTGGCTGGCCGAACGAGAAGAGCAGCAGGATCGACGCGGTCTTCTTGCCGATGCCATCGATGCCGGTCAGCCATGCCCGCGCCTCGAGCGGATCGAGGGCGGCCAGGAAGTCGAGCTCGTAGTCGCCGCGCTCCTCGCGGATCCGGCGCAGGGTCGCCTGGATCCGTGGCGCCTTCTGGTTGGCCAGGCCGCCCGGACGGATCGTGTCGACCAGCTCGGGGAGTGGCGCGAATTCCACGGCGTTCCAGTCGGGCGCCGCGCCCTCCGGCAGCCCGAAGCCACCCCAGCCCGCGCCCGGATGGTGCGCCCGGACCTCGCCGCCGGACGGGTACCTGCGCCGGAGCGCCTCGAACGCGACCTCGGCGTTGGTGTCGGCGCTGTTCTGGGTCAGGATGGTGAGGATCAGCTCGCTCGTGGGGTCGAGACGGCGCTCCCAGGTCGGCCGGCCATAGCGCTCGGCCAACCGCTCGAGAACCCAGGGCACGAGGCCGGGGCGGTACCGCTCGAGTCGCTTCGCCCAGGTTCGCCCCGGGTTCGAGAAGCGGCGCTTGCGAGGGCGCTTCCGCGTCGTGGGCGATGGCGAGGGTCGCGGTGGAGCCGTCACCAGATCGTCTCGACGTCGTAACGCGAGATCGCGGGGTCCGCGGTCAGGATCGGCAAACCTTCGATCTGGGCCTGCGCAACGAGCATGCGGTCGAAGGGATCCCGGTGAATTGCCGGCAACGAGCCCGCCCGCAGGGCATGAATCAACTCGATTGGCAATGACTCGAATGCGTTTGCCGCCAGGCGGCTGGGGACGTACGACTCTGGTGGTTCCGGGAGGCTCAAGCGGCCGCTTTCGGCCTTGATCGTCAGCTCGTAGGCGCTAGCGGCGCTGAACAACATATCGTTGGAGCCATCCTCGAGGATCGAACGAGCATCGAGGGACAGTCGCGGTATGTCCAGAACCCACCACAGGAAGACGTCTGTATCGAGAATGGCCCTCACTTCAGGAGATCACGCAAAGGGTCCTCCGGGTGCATGTAGTCAGGGTCGAATTCGGGGATCGGGTCGTCAAAGTGTGGATGGATGATGACCTTTCCCTTGTCCATTCCCGGCACGCGTCGCTTCGGACGGTCGTGGATCGCGGAGAGGCGAGCGATCGGCTTGCCGGCCTTGGCGATCGTGATCTCCTCGCCGGCCTGGACCCGCTCGAGGAGTCGAGACAGATGCGTCTTCGCTTCGTGGATGTTGACCTGCGTGCTCACCTCGGAAGGATGGACTAAGTCCTGGACTAAGTCAACCAAACCGAGACGAGCCGCGCCAGCCGTTCGCCGCACCGCTCCAGCGGCGCGACGCCGGCGGCCATGGCCGCTTCAACCGACTGCGGTCGCTCCGTTACCGGGACGGCCACCGCACGGACGGCGGCGAGGGCCTCGATCCCCTCGGGCTCGACACCACCACCGACCGCCACGCAGGGAACGCCGGCCGCCAGCGCTCGCCGGGCGACACCCAGGGCGGTCTTCCCGAAGGCCGTCTGCGCGTCGATCCGGCCCTCGCCGGTGACCACGAGATCGGCCGTCGCCAGCCGGGCGTCGAAATCGGTCGCCTCCATGAGGAGTTCGACGCCGGGCCGGAGCGCGAAGGAATGAAACGCCGCCGCGATTGCCAGCAGGCCGAACCCGACACCGCCGGCCGCACCGGCTCCCGGGGTATCCCGTGCGCGCCGGCCCGCGGCCGCTTCGAGGGCGTCGGCGAAGAACGCCATCCGGCGATCGAGCTCGACGACATCCTCGGCCGAAGCACCCTTCTGCGGCCCGTACACGGCGGCTGCGCCGACCGGCCCGAGCAGCGGGTTCGTCACGTCACAGGCCACCGCCAGGTCGACGCCACCGAGCCGCGCATCCAGGCCAGTCAGGTCCGCGCGGGCCTCGTCACGATCCGCATTCGCGCCAAGACCGCGCAGGAGGCCCGCCCCACCGTCCGTCGTGGCGCTCCCGCCGATGCCGAGAACGATCGACGTCACCCCCGCATCGAGGGCGGCATGGATCGCGTCGCCGGTGCCCACCGAGCTGGCCGCGACCGCATCGCGGTCGGCCGGCGCCAGCCGCGAGAGCCCCGAAGACTCGGCCATCTCGATCAGGGCGCGCGAGCCCGTCGTCGATCGAAGCCAGCGCGCCTGGATGGGCCGACCGAGCGGATCGCGCACCTCCGCCGTCTGCCAGCTCCAGCCGCCGGCAGCCGCGATCGCCTCGAGCGTGCCTTCGCCACCGTCCGCCAGCGGACAGAGCCAGGTCGCATCGCCGGGACGGGCAACCGACCAACCGGCGGCCAGGGCCGTCGCCACCTGGACCGAGGTCAGCGATCCCTTGAACGAGTCCGGCGCGAACAGCACGCTGCGTGCGGTTGTCACCGCAGGTCCTTCCAGAAGAACGTGGCCGCTTCAGGAACGCCGTCCGTGTTGAGCGCATAGTCGGGAACCGTTCCCGTTTCGTGCCACCCGAGCGAACGATAGAGCGCGTCGGCCGCCGATCCGGCGACGGTGTCGAGGACGAGCATCCAGCGACCGTCCGCTTGCGCGCGCGCCTCCGCAGCGAGCATCAAAGCCCGTCCGATCCCCATTCGCCGCGCCGACCGATGGACGATGACCTTGGCGATCTCCGCGCGATGGGGCGAGTTCTGGTTTCCCGAGCGGATCAGCAACGTGCACCCCACGATCCGGCCGTTGAGCCGGACAACGAACGGGCTGGTCAAACCCTTCGCCACCGAATCGATGCGAGCCTCCCACCAGGTGGCCGCGTCCGCGGCCGTGACACCGGCGAGGAAGTTGATCGATGCACCGGCCGCCACCGCATCCAGGGTCAGCTCGACCAGGTTCGGGATGGCACGTCGATAGCGCTCGAGGTCGAGCTCCAGGATCTCGAGCCCGGTCGGCTCGGTGGCCGCACTGGTCGCGTCGGGCGCGAGAATCGGCGCGCGCGATTGGCCGGAGGCGTCGTCGATCAACGTGACCGCCGGCGAGGTGCCGCGGCCTGGGACGCATGTGCACGACCCCCGTTCGAATCGAGCTTCTCCAGGACTGGCGTGAGGGTTTCGCCCAGCAGGGCTCGACGCCGCTCGAGGTACTCGGGAATGCGGATCATGGGGGGCCGCTCCTGGTCGGCGAGCTCGATCACCTCGAGCGACAGCCGGCCCCGACCCGAGCGCGGCAACTTCATGGTGGAGCCCATCTCGGCGAACAACCGGGCCTTGCGCCGCTCCTCGAGCCGCTTCATGACCGCCTGGAGAATGACGAACGACATCCGTGACAGGCCTTCGAGCTCCTGGTTGCGGTGGATCCGCCGCTCCAGGTCGACCTGGCCGAGCCCTTCGATGCCGAGACGCTCCGCGACGTCGATGAGGTGGCCGATTTCGACCGCATAGCCGGTGAAGAATGGGATCGCTTCGAGCAGGGCACGTCGCCCGGCGTACTCGCCGGACAGCGGCTGGATCATCCCCGACAGCTCCGGGTAGAAGAGGTTGATCAGCGGTCTCGCCACGAGCTCGGTGACTCGACCGCCGCCGCCCTCCTTGAGGATGCCGCCCTCCACGATCGGGCGCTGGTAGTAGCCCTTGACGTACTGGAGGCGTGGCTCATGCAGCAACGGCCCGAGCGTTCCGTAGACCATGCGGTGGTGCCAGCTCCGCACGTCCGTGTCGGCCCACACGATGATGTCGCCGGAGGTCTCGTAGACCGACTTCCAGAGGGCCTCGCCCTTGCCCCGGAACGAGCCGTAGCGCGACAGCACGTCGGGGTGCTGGACGACGCGGGCGCCCTCGGCGGCGGCGATCTCGCGCGTTCGATCGGTCGACGCGGAGTCGATGACCAGGACCTCATCGAGCAGCGGCACCCGGCCGACCAGCTCGCGCATCGCGCGGCGAACGATCGGGCCGATCGTCTCTTCCTCGTTCAGGGTCGGCAGGACGAGGCTGATCGTGAGGTGCTGCGCCTCCTTGAGGGTCACCAGGCGGCGCAGGTCGCTGAACTCGGCGTGGTGGAAGTTGGCTTCGCCGAACCAGCGCTCGACGCGGATCGGGACGGCGCGACCCTCCTCGGCCGCGCGGTCGGCGGCGGCGAGGGTCTCCGCGCGCGCGGCGAGCTGCTCGAAGGTGGTGCGCTCGAGCATCTCGCGCGTCTTGACCACGATGACCGACGGCTTGGCGCGTGCGGCGATCACCTCCGGCAGGGAACCGAACAGGTAGGCCTTGCCGCCGGCGCCACCCGGCTGGGCGGATGCCCCCATCACCACCAGGTCGGCCCGTTCGGCTTCGCGCAGGATGGCATTGCGGACGTTCGGAGCTTCCCGGAGGATCGCCTCGCTGCGACCCTGGACGTGCTGCTTGACGAAGGCGGCGAGGGCGCGCTCCGCCTGCGCGCGAACGGCCAGCGTGATCCCGGGCGGCACCAGGTGGAGCACGACGACGGTGGCATCGTGGTGGCGCGCGATGGCGTCGGCGAAGCGCATCGCCAGTTCCGCGTGCGGCCCGCCACGGACTGGAACCAGGACTCGGTTGATCTCCCTGGAACCTCGCTGCTTCACCACGGCGATGTCGCACGGCGAGTCGCGCACCACCTCGTCGATCGTGGGTGAGAAGGCCGTCGGGCCGCTGCCGTCGCGTCCCGGCGGGGCCTTGCCGCCCCAGCCGAAGATGATGAGGTCCGCTTCCTGCTCGGCTGAGGCTTCGATGATTCCTTCCGCCGCGTGCCGCCCGATGCGCACGATCGGATGAATCGTCGTGCCATCCGGGGCATAGTCGAGGACGCGCTGGAGGAGGCGGCGGGCATGGCGCGCACGAGTCGCGCCCTCGGACAGCGGCATCCCCTCGGGGACCTCCACGATGCCCAGGGCGGACAGCTCGCCGGCCCGCTCGTCGAGCATGGCCGCGCCGAGGCGGATCAGCTCCTCGGCGGTCATCGGGTTGGCGACCGGGATGAGGATCCGCACGGGCAATGGCTGCCGCGGCGTCATCCGGCCGCCTCCTTCCAGCGCCCCACGAGATAGGGCTTGAGCAGCTCGAACTCGCGCGCCTGGCGCTCGACGCGCTCCTCGGCCTGCTCGGTCGTGACCGAGCGGTTCTCGATGATGAAGCTCCCGACCCGTCCGAAGTAGATCGGGACGAGGGCGGCGACAAGGCTTTCGATCGACGGCTTGGGGTCTCGCGCCGCGATCACCAGGTCGTAGATCACCCGTGCCCACAGATCGTCCGGGAAGTGGAAGGCGGCGACGGCATCGGCCATCTCGAACGTGGTCGCCGTCGTCGACGCCACGTCGCCACCGACGCCCAGGCGCGTTCGCGCGGCGTCACCAAGGCGGCCGGCCTCGGCTGCAAGCTCGAGCACGGTTTCGACGGTCGCCGGGGCGAGCATCGAGTGCCATGTGTCGGCGAGGGTCAGCGACCCGGCGTGGAACTCTGAGAGCAGGCGGAGCGTGTTCACCTCGAGCGGTGGCGGATCGATGATCCGCTCGAAGCCATAGGCCGGGACGTCGTGGCTGCCGCGGATCGTCAGCCACTGCTCCGGGTAGCGGTTGGCAAGCCGGAGGATCGTCCCGACGACCTGGCGGAACATCGGCCCCAGGTCCGACCCCGGGTCCTTCGGGTCGTGGATCTTGGCGCCGAGCCGAGTCTGGCAGACGGCGAAGCCACCGGTGACCGCGGACGTCGTCATCCAGATGTCGATCCCGAACTTGCTGATGTCGTCGGTCCAGTCGTCGAGCTCCAGGTAGTGGCGGACTAGGTCACCGGACACCCCGAAGTCGCCACCGATCGGCTGCCGGATCCGGTGGCCGTAGAGCGCCCGGGTCAGCGGGTAGGTGACCGTGTTGGTGATCGTTCCGTCGTACTTGTAGCGGGCGTAGAGCGGGGCCACGAAGTCGTAGCCCCCCTTAAGGATGGGCCCGGCCAGTAGCTCGATCCACTCGGGAACGATCGAGCGAAGGTCGGAGTCGACGAC
>Ga0326597_10015078_pt1 | contig 10115 bp, 8 predicted proteins | sample RVTome_12_FD_203789 | JGI IMG/M metagenome (GOLD analysis project Ga0326597, IMG submission 203789) | Soil microbial communities from uranium-contaminated site in the Upper Colorado River Basin, Wyoming, United States - RVT100D185 | ecosystem: Environmental > Terrestrial > Soil > Contaminated >...
AGGTATGACAGGGATGCCTCGGTCAGGATTGCCTGGCCAAGAAAGCTGGTCAGCATGATGAGGTACGTCGCCATGCAATTCGGCACCATGTGCCGCAGAACGATGCGCATGTTGCTGAAGCCCAGCGCGCGCGCAGCATCAACGTAGGGCAACTCGCGAATGGCTAGCGCACCGGAGCGTACGACGCGGGCGCATTCCGGGACAAACGGCAAGGCGATGGCGATGATCACCTTGTCCGTTCCGGTGCCGAAAACCGCCACCGCAACCAGCGCCAGGATAATCAGCGGAAACGCGAGAAACACGTCGATTACCCGCTGAACTATGAGGTCGAACCAGCCACCGAAGAAGGCGCTGGCCACGCCCAGCACCAGCCCCAGTGTGGAGCCCAAAATGGCGCACGTAAAGCCGATGTACAGCGCAGTGCGCGCCCCCCAGATGATGCGCGATAGCACATCGCGTCCGTACTGGTCGGTGCCGAGCCAGTATTCGGCGCTTGGCGCTGCCAGCATCTCATCGTAGTGGGGTGCTATCGGATCGTAGGGCGAGAGCAGGGGCGCGAAGATCGCCATGGAGATGATGAAGATAATTCCGATCAGGCTCACGGCCCCGAGCGGCTGCCTACGCACCCACGCGCTCAGCGCTTGGAAGAAAGGCCGTCGTGCCGCGACAAGTTCAGCCTCTATGTCGGCACTTGGTAGCCGTGCCGCAACCGCTTCTCCACTCACGAAATACTCCTCAGTTAAAGCAAGCACGCCGATCGAGCCACGTGTAACCGATGTCCACTGCGAAATTTACCAGTCTGACTTGCGCATCGCTCAGGGTGAGCACGGCTTTCCCCGCAGTACCAATGTTGCCGCGCGCAATTCAGCCTGGTGGATTAGATATCGGAGCGCAGCCCCAATTGCAGCCAGACTAACGGGCGCGAAGCTTCGGGTCCAGCGTATCCCGTAACGCGTCACCGAACAGGTTGAACGCGAATACCGCCAGCGTAATGGCGAGTCCCGGAAAAATCGCAATCCAAATCGCGCTCTCTGCATACTCCTCCGCGCCACCCTGCAGCATCAGGCCCCACGCCGGTATGGGCTCCTGAACGCCGAGACCGAGGTAGGACAGCGATGCCTCGATCAGGATTGCCTGGCCGAGAAACGTGGTCAACATGATGAGGTAGGTCGCCATGCAGTTCGGCACCATGTGCCGGAGAATGATGCGCCAGTGGCCGTAGCCGAGCGCGCGTGCGGCATCGACATAAGGCATCTCGCGAATCGCCAGCGCACCGGATCGCACCACGCGCGCGCAACGCGGGACAAACGGGAAGGTGATTGCTAGGATCACCTTGTCGGGGCCCGTGCCGAACACCGCAACCGCCGCCAGCGCCAGGATAAGAAGCGGAAATGCGAGAAACACGTCCATGATCCGCTGGAACACGAGGTCGACCCAACCGCCGAAATAGGCGCTGCCGACGCCTAGGATCAGTCCCACAGTCGCGCCAAGAATGGCGGAAGTAAAACCGACGTATAGTGCCGTGCGCGCGCCCCAGATGATGCGCGACAGAACATCCCGCCCGTACTGATCGGTGCCGAGCCAGTATGTGGCGCTTGGCGCTTGCATCATCGTATCGTAGTGGGCTTCCACCGGGTCGTAAGGTGAAATTTGCGGCGCGAAGACAGCGATGAAGATCGTCATAACCACGACGAATAAGCTAATCGCCCCGAGCGGCTGGTTGCGCACCCACGTGCGCAGCGAAACCAGGAAAGGTCGTCTTGGCGCGACAAGATCTATCTCGGCATTGGCGCTCGGTAGCCCAACTGCAATCGCGTTTGTGTTCATGGCGCTCTCCTCAGCTGTAACGAATACGCGGATCCAGCCACGCGTAGCAGATGTCCACGAAGAAATTCACCATCACGAAAATCATCACGACCAGCATTACCAAAGACTGGGTCATGGTGTAGTCGTTGTTGAGCACCGAGTCGACGAACAGCTTGCCGACCCCATTCAGGTTGAACACCTGCTCGGTCACCACCAGCCCGCCCATGAGGAACGCGAACTCCATGCCGACGATGGTAACCACCGGCAGCAGCGCATTCTTGAGCGCGTGGCGCCGGATAATGACCTTGTCCCAAAGACCTTTGGCACGCGCGGTGCGTACATAGTCCTCGCGCAGCACCTCGAGCAGCGCCGAGCGCGTCATACGCGTTACCACCGCCGAGTAGCGGTAGCCCGTGGCCACCGTCGGCCAGATCAGCATGGAAAGATTGTAGACAGGGTCTTCCCAGATCGGTCTATAGGTAATAGGCGGCATCCACGGAGCCCCAAGAAAATGCTGCGTGAACATGAGCAATCCCAGGATGATCATGATCCCGAGCCAGAATGCGGGGGTAGCGATCCCCGCGATGCTGATTCCGCGCACGACGTAGTCGATCCAGGTATTTTGCCTGACCGCGGAAATCGTACCGAGCGGAATCGCGATGATGACCCCTACGATCGTGGCCATGATAGCCACCTGCAGCGAAAGCTCGAAGCGCAGCGCGACTTCCTCGATGACAGGCTGGCCGGTCCACATGGAAGTGCCAAAGTCGAAACGCATCAGTCCCCAGACGAACTCGACGAACTGCGTCAGCAGCGGCCTGTTGGTCCCAAGTTCCTCTTGGCAGGCTGTGATGGCCGACTGATCGAAGTAGCCGCCGTCTCCCGCCATGCGGATCTCGCAGACATCACCAGGAATAAGCCGCAGCATGATGAACACGAGCGCCGCCGCGCCGAACAGGGTCGGAATCACCAGCATCAAGCGTTTGAATATGTATTTGCGCATGATTTCACCTGAACACGCCGCCGCCCCCTAGGGGCAAAATCGGGAGCGGCGCATGGTCGCTCCTCCTATTTGTCAAGCCACACGTTATCCAGCACCTGGTTCACGTAGTGGCTAGGGCCAATTTTCCATCCCTTCACGTACGAGCGGTGCGGGATGATGCGGTGCCACCAGAGGACAAAGGACTGATTAGCGTGAGTGTCCAGCGTAATTTTATTATATTCAAACATCAGCTTACGCTGTTCATTCACATCGGTCGCTCGGAGCATCTTGTCGTAGATCGCATCGGCATCACGGTCGATATATTGCCCGTAGTTGTTGGACGCGCGGTCGGCCGAAAGGTACTTGGCCGTGTCCACTAACGGGTTGACGACCGAATTGCAGTTGGCGTCGATGGAGACGTCGAACTCCTTGGTTCCGCGCTGGATCGCATAGAACGGTCCCGTCGGATGCGTGTGCTGCTCGAACTTGAGACCGACCGACTTCCACTGGTCGACCAGCCAAGTGCCCACGATCTTGTAGGGCTGATCGACACCGCGCACCAGGAAGTAGTAGCTCTTCGACAAATCTGCCCCGGACTCCTTGAGTAGCCGGCGCGCCTCGGCCCGAGATTTCTTGAGGTCGGGCCACCAGCCCGCCAACTGCTGCAGCTGCTCCTTGCTGGGGGCGAGTGGGCTGTGCGGGTAGGTAATGCCGCCCACGGTCTTTACAATCGAAATCTTGGACAGATAGTTCGAACCGCCCCAGCGATCCACCGCCAGCGAGAGCGCCCTGCGCACGCGTACGTCGTCAAAGGGCTTACGCTTGTGATTCGGCACGTACGAGATCCCGCAGTTCCAAACGCTCTCCTGCACGGTGATCTCTTTGCCGAGGGCCTTGACCAGGTCATCGCGCGAGGCCGGCGGGAATCCGCGGAACTCGATGGCGGCGCGGTCGCCGCGGATCGCTTGCACCCGCAGCGACTGCTTGTTGGCGATGATCGCCTTGATGCCGTCTAGATACGGCTGGCCCTTGTGGTAGTAGTTGGGGTTGCGATCGCCGCGCATGAACCCGCCCGCCTGGCGCTCTTTGAAAATGAAGGGCCCGCTGCCGCTGATGTTCTTCTCGTACCAGTGAATGTCCTTGTCGAGCACGGCCTTCTGGTAGATCCAGTTGAAGGGCATGGCGAGCACCGGAACAAAGGCGTTGCTCGCGAACTTGAGCTTGAAGACCACGGTGTAATCGTCCGGAGCGGTCACGCTCTCGATCATGCCAAACATCGCTTTGCGATGGCTGCGCACACCTTCCGGGGGCCAAATGATTTTGTGGTACGAGGCCACGACGTCGTGCGCGGTCATCGTTTCGCCGCTGTGAAATTTCACGTCGCCACGAATCTTGAACGTATAAGTCTTGCCGTCGTCGGTCGGCTCCGGCACCTTGCCCACACAGACATCGCAGACAAAATCCGTGGTCGATGACGGATTATCCGGATTCACCCGGATCAAAACGCTGTAATACGGGCGGATTGGGTGAACCATCGCAAAGGTGCTCTCACGGTGCCCATCGAAGCCAGGTGGCTCCGCGGGAACCACGTAATTGAGGACACCGCCGCGTTTCGGAGTCTCCGCCCCCGTCGCGCTCCCTGCGCCGAGGCCGAGCGCGACGCCCGCCACCACGGCACACACTGCCTTCATTCGGTTGCTTTGCATGGGTTCTTCTCCTAATCTAATTGTGGTCTAGCTTGATTCCTGACGGCCGGCCGGGCCATCAGCAACGCCGCGGTGGGTCACCGCGAATCCTACTCCCAAAAAACTTCCGACACTACACGTTCCCGGTCTGTCGCCGGTTTCGGGCGCCTCCCCCAATGCTGTCTATACGCGCGGACATGCGACCCAATGCCCAGGCTTGAGTTCGCGCAACTGCGGCACTGCCTGCTTGCAGCTCTCGACTGCGAGCGGACAGCGGGGATGAAACACGCAGCCGCTGGGCGGATTGATCGGGCTCGGTATTTCGCCCTTCATGACGTGGTGCGCACGCTGTTTCTCGATTTCCGGATCGGGGATCGGTACCGCATTGAGCAGCGCCTGGGTGTAGGGATGCAGCGGATTGGCGAACAACTCGTCGGAATCTGCCAGTTCCACCAACTTTCCGAGGTACATCACGGCGACCCGGTGGCACAAATGGCGCACCACGCTCAAATCATGAGCGATGAACAGATACGACAGGTTGAACTGATCGCGCAGATCTTCCAGCAGATTGATCACTTGGGCCTGGATCGAAACGTCCAGAGCGGACACCGCCTCGTCGCAAATGATGAACGTCGGATTGAGCGACAGGGCACGCGCTATCCCCACCCGCTGACGTTGTCCACCGCTCATCTCGTGCGGATAGCGATCCATGAATTTCGGATTGAGCCCGCATAAGGCAAGCAACTCCGCCACGCGCCGCTCACGCTCCGCCTGTTTCGGGTAGATGCCATGGACCATCATCGGCTCGCCGATAATGTCGCCGACCTTCATGCGCGGATTGAGCGAACTGAACGGGTCCTGGAAGATGACCTGCATCCGTTCGCGTTTCTCGTTCAAAGCCTCGCGGCCCATAGTGCAGAGATTCTGGCCCTCGAAAAGGATCTCGCCAGCGGTCGGCTGTTCGAGGCGCAGGATGCAGCGCCCGGTGGTGGTCTTGCCGCAACCGGATTCTCCGACCAGCCCTAAAGTTTCGCCGCGCGCGATGGTGAAGCTCACGTCATCGACTGCTTTGATCTGGACCGACTTTCTGCCAGAAAACACTCCGCCCGAGACGGTAAAGTGCATTTTCAAATTGCGCACTTCGATCAACGGCGGTCCGGCCTGCGCCGTCTGGGGTGTCGTGGGGCGCGGCGTTTCAGCTACTACGGCACTCATGAAGCCTCCTTCAGCAGACCCTGGAGCTGGGCCACCTCGAAGCACGCCGAAGTATGGCCACTCGCCACCGTTTGCAGCGGCGGCGTTTCGCGCGCGCAACGCTCAACGGCGAAACTGCAGCGCGGCCGGTAGGCGCAACCTTCGATCTCTCGGGTCAGATCCGGCGGCTGACCATCGATCGGGATCAACCGCTCGCCGCGCGGCCGGTCCATGCGGGGAATACTGCGTAAAAGTCCCAGCGTGTAGGGATGCATCGGCCGGTGGTAAATGTCCGCAGCGGTCCCGCTTTCGACGATCTTGCCTGCGTACATGACGTTGACGCGATCGGCGTAACGGGCCACGACCCCAAGGTTGTGCGTGATAATGATGAGCGCGACCCCGAAGCGTTTCGTCAGGTCTTTCATCAGTTCCAGGATCTGCGCCTGGATGGTGACATCGAGGGCGGTGGTCGGCTCATCGGCAATAATGAGTTTCGGCTCGCACGACAGCGCGAGTGCAATCATCACGCGCTGGCGCATACCGCCGCTCAGGTGATGGGGATACTGAAGCAAACGCCGTCCGGGCTCGGAGATGCCGACCATGTCGAGCAGTTCTATCGCACGCTCCCGCGCCTTGTCCGGTGTGAGTTTAAGGTGCAGTTCCATGGCTTCGCAAAGCTGCTGGCCGATGGTGAGCACCGGATTGAGGGAGGTCATGGGCTCCTGGAAAACCATGGAGATCTGAGCCCCGCGTACTTCGCGAATCTGCGCATCGCTCAGGGTAAGCAAATCTTTCCCGCCAAAACGGATGCTGCCGCTCGCGATTCTGCCCGGTGGATCAGGAATCAGGCGCAGGACCGACAGCGCCCCCACGGATTTTCCACAACCTGACTCGCCGACGATCCCGACGGTCTCACCCTCGTCGACGGTGTAAGCAATACCGTCGACGGCGCGAACGACACCGTCCGAGGTATCGAACTGCGTGCGAAGATTCTCAATTTCCAGGAGTACGGGCATGTCAGTGGTAAACGTTCTCAGTTTCGAGGGTTGAATTTCAACACGTCATTCATAATCGATTGGACGCACAAACCCGTCAAGCTACGTCGACCTATAGGCCGGCGCGTGTTTGTTCACGGATCAGTATTGTGGACTTCCGAGTAACGAATGCGTGGACGTTGGCGGGCATTATCCGGGAAAAGATTCGACATCCGCAAGCTGCAATCGGCTGCGCGCGATTGCCCACCAAGGCGAATCTGGGCGTGCTCACAACGCAGGCGTTGGCGCCAATAGCGATGCTGCGCTGCAGCGTATTGTGTGGCGTCTGCCGCTTGTCGTTGGAGGCAATGACTAAGGAATCGGCGCGCGCCTTCTGCCGCGTCGCAGCAATTATTACTCCGATCTCAACTGACTGGAATTGGCCGGACATGCTGGTTGCCTGCCGAATTTTGTTCTATCCAATGGCACTTCGATTGCCGAATAATTGCTCGTTCCCGACCTTCCATGCGTTCACAGTTGTCGCCTGCAGCCGGGTCACTCGCAGCCTATGGCCGATTGCTGAGCCTGCAGTAATATAGCCGGCACGTGCAGTATCACTGACCGCGCGGGTTATGGATTGCGCATCGACCGACGATGATCCCAATCGCATCGCGGTCCTACTTTCTCAGGTGATCGATTGAAATCTCTCATCCCTCAGCAAACACGTTACGACTATGTACCGCTCACCGAGCGCAAGGACTACTCATGGCCGGGCGGCAAGCGCCTGGCGTTCTGCATCACCACCAACGTCGAGGTATTCGCGTTCGGCAAGGGCCGCGGTCACGATAACGCGAAACACGGCGAGCCGCAGACGCAGCGTAACTACTCGTGGCGCGATTACGGCAATCGAATCGGCATCTGGCGGCTGTTCGACCTGGCCGAAGAACTTGCCATGCCGCTCGCGCATAACACCAACAGCCTGCTTTACGAGCACGCACCGCAGATCATGGAGCGCATCCGCGAACGCGGCGACGAGATTGTCGCTCACGGCCGCACAAACTCGGAGAACCTGCACGACTTCCGCTGGGAGCAGGACGAAGCGCGCGTCATCGCGGAAGTGACCGAGACCTTTGCACGCAACGAAGGCAACCCGCCCAAAGGCTGGATGGGGGCCGGTACGTATGAGAATCCGTGGACGGTGGACGTGCTCCAGGAGGCCGGCTATACCTACTTGATGGACTGGCCGCACGACGACCAGCCAATCTGGATGCGCACGCGCTCGGGTCGAATTCTTTCCGTGCCATATCCGGCGGAACTAAACGACTCACCGCAGGTGATCCACCGCCAGCACACGGGGCGCGAATTCTGCGACATGCTGGTCGACCAGTTCGAAGAGATGGTCGAGCAAAGCGAGCGCCACCCGCTGGTGTGCAACATCTCGATCCATCCCTACGTGTTCGGCTACCCGTTCCGGCTACGTCCGCTGCGCAACGCCCTGAAACATTGTTTGTCCTCGAAGCACGCGGATCGCGTCTGGAAATGCAAGCCTGAGGACATTGCCGACTATTGCTACACGCTGAAGTCAGGCCTGATCCCGGGAAGTTGAGCGATCATCCAATCCATCCCGGGCGGCGCTTTAGCGAGGTAGCTGAGCATGCGGCCCGAGGGTAAACTCCAGAAACAACCTGAAAATGGAGGACTCGATGCTACGTTTATACGGATCAGCCAAATCGCGCGGACTTCGCCCGCTGTGGATGTTAGGCGAACTTGGACTCTCCTACGAGCACAAAGACTTTCTGCCGCGCTCGCCGGAAACAAAGACGCCGGAGTTCGTTGCGCTCAATCCCAACAGTCGGGTGCCGGTCATCGACGACGACGGATTTGTCCTCTCCGAATCGATGGCGATCAATCTCTATCTGGCCAAGAAACACGCGAGCCCGCTCTACCCTGCGGACCCGAAAAACGAAGCCCTTGCCTGGCAATGGAGCCTGTGGGAAACCGATCGACTCGATCGCCAGATCGTCAACTACGTGCGTCACTCCAGCGAGCTGCCCGCGGATCAGCGCAAAGCGGAGGTTGCCGAAGCGATGTGGCAGGAGATCGTACCCGCGTTCGACGTGCTCGAGACCGCACTCACGAAATCAGCGTGGCTCGCGGGTCCGGCGTTCTCAGTGGCCGATCTCAACGTTGCCGCGGCGCTTTTTCGCGCGCTGTCGCTCGACCTCGGCAAATGGCCGCACATCCAGGCTTGGCTGAATCGTTGCTGGGAGCGCCCGGCCGCTAAGCGCGCCCGCGCTATGCGGGGATAGAGATCGCGCTCGCGTGCGCCTGTTCAGCCGCTGACGATCCGCCCGCTACAGTCGCCGAAGCCGATCGAGACGAAACCGTCGCGAGACGCGTGCGCGCACAGGGTCAGTTCATCGCCGTTTTCCAGGAAGCTGCGTCGTTCGCCGGGCGCAATCTCGAACGGCTTCTCGCCGTCGTAGGACAGTTCGGCGATGCTGCCATAGCCGGACGAATCGGGCGCGGACACGGTTCCACTGCCGAACAGATCCCCGGGCGCCAGGTTGCAACCGCCGCAGGTGTGATGCGCCACCATCTGTGCGAGCGTCCAATACAAATGACGGGTGTTGCTCAGCGAAACGCGCTTCGCAGGCAGACCTTTGGCGCGCATGGACTCGCTCGATATCGTTACTTCTAATCCAATATCGAACGCCCCGCTGTTCTGATCCTCGGCGTCCCACAGGTAATCTAGGGGCTTGGGGTCGCCCGCGGGGCGCGGCGGCTGGGCGATGCGAAACGGCGCCAGCGCCTCGATGGTGATGACCCACGGCGAGATGGTGCTGCCGAAATTCTTCGACAAGAACGGCCCCAGCGGCGCCATTTCCCAACGCTGGATATCACGCGCCGACCAGTCATTGAGCAAACACAGTCCGGCCACGTGCTCGCCCGCTTGGGCGATAGGAATCGGCTCACCGAGCGCGTTACCGGCGCCTATCCATACGCCAAGCTCCAGCTCGAAATCGAGCTTCAGGCACGGACCGAAGCTCGGCACGCTGGCGGCTCCGACCAAGCGCTGGCCGTTTGGTCGTCGGATCGGCGTTCCCGACGGGCATATGCTCGATGCCCTGCTGTGATAAGCCACCGGTACGTACTTGTAGTTCGGCGCGAGCGGCGGATTCTGGCCGCGCCGGCGTCCGCCATTCGATGCGTGCTCGATACCCGCGAAAAAATCCGTGTATGCACCGATCGCCGCTGGCAGATGCAGCCTGCACGCGGACGCGTCGTGCAACAGTTTTCCCGCGAGCCCTTCGACCTTCTGGCGCTGAGCGCCATCGGCGGCAAGCAGTGCCGACACGCGCTTGCGCAGCACGGTGCGTGCCCCGCTATCGAGCGCCATGATCGAATTCAGCGTCGACCCAGCGGCTGCGTGCGCAGGACGCTGCGCTTCCCCGGAGAACAGACCAGCATCCA
>Ga0326597_10015079_pt1 | contig 10115 bp, 8 predicted proteins | sample RVTome_12_FD_203789 | JGI IMG/M metagenome (GOLD analysis project Ga0326597, IMG submission 203789) | Soil microbial communities from uranium-contaminated site in the Upper Colorado River Basin, Wyoming, United States - RVT100D185 | ecosystem: Environmental > Terrestrial > Soil > Contaminated >...
GCGCTCCGCGAACCCAACGGCCTGCTCGCAGTCGGCGGTGCCCTGACCCCGGAGTGGCTGATCCACGCCTACCGTCTCGGGGTCTTTCCCTGGTTCTCCTCGGGCCAACCGATACTCTGGTGGGCGCCCGATCCGCGCGCCGTGCTGGTGCCCGCGGAGTTTCGGATCTCCCGCAGTCTCGCGCGATCCATCCGCAGGGGCCGCTATGAGACGCGCATCGACACCGCATTCGAAGCGGTCATCGACGCCTGCGCCGGGCCGCGCCGCGGCGTCGCCGGCACCTGGATCACTAGCGAGATGCGCGGTGCCTACCTCGCGCTCCATCAGCGAGGCCTCGCGCATTCGATCGAGGCCTGGCGGGATGAATGCCTGGCCGGGGGCGTCTATGGCGTCGCGCTGGGCCGGGCGTTCTTTGGCGAATCGATGTTCAGCCGGGCGCCGGATGCCTCCAAAGTGGCGCTCGCAAGGCTGGTACAGGAATGCCTGCGTCACGATGTGCCGCTAATCGACTGCCAGCTGCCGAGCCCGCACCTGGCGAGTCTCGGCAGCCGCGAATTGCCGCGTGTCGACTTCGAGTCGCGACTTGCGGCTCTGGTGGATGCCGATTCACCGCTGTGGCGCGGATAAGACGCCGAATTGCATGCCGGGGCGCGCTGGGTCACAATCCGCGCGGTTTCTGCCACAGCGACGGACGGAATGGCGAAAGAAGAAGCAATCCAGATGGATGGCGAGGTCATCGAGACCCTGCCCAACACGACATTTCGCGTGCGCTTGAAGAATGACCACGTCGTGACCGCCCACATTTCGGGCAAGATGCGCAAGCACTACATCCGGATCCTGACGGGCGACACGGTGACCGTCGAACTGACGCCCTATGACCTGACGAAAGGCCGGATCGTCTATCGCGCGCGTTAAAGGGGACGCAACCCTTTAAAGGGGACGCAACCCTTTAAAGGGTTGCGTCCCCTTTGTTGTCCCTTTGTTAGTCCTGTCCCAGCAGTTCCGGCGTCCTGGCCGGCCGACAATCAAGCGCAAGACTCTCGCCATCCGGTGCCAGCGATACCGTGACAGTGCCACCGCCGGCCAGGCGGCCAAACAGCAGCTCCTCGGCCAGCGGCCGTTTGACGTGCTCCTGCAGTACGCGCGCCATCGGGCGCGCACCCATCTTCGGATCGTAGCCCCGGACCGCGATCCAGTGGCGCGCATCGTCGGCGACCGTCAGCGAGACCGACTTCTGCTCGAGTTGGGCCTCGATCTCGAGCAGCAGCTTGTCGACCACCCGCTCGATCGTCGTCGCATCCAGTGAATTGAACTGGATGATCGCGTCGAGCCGGTTGCGGAATTCCGGCGAGAACAACCGCCGCACCGCTTCCATGGCGTCCGGCGCGTGATCCTGGTGCGTGAAGCCGATGCTGGCGCGACTCATCTCCGCGGCACCCGCATTGGTCGTCATAACGATGATGACGTGGCCGAAATCCGCCTTGCGGCCATTGTTGTCAGTCAGAGTACCGTGATCCATCACTTGCAGCAGCAGGTTGAAGACGTCCGGATGTGCCTTCTCGATCTCGTCGAGCAGCAGCACACTGTGTGGATGCTTCGTGATCGCCTCGGTCAGCAACCCGCCCTGATCGAAGCCGACATAGCCCGGCGGCGCGCCTATCAGTCGCGAAACCGTGTGGCGCTCCATGTACTCCGTCATGTCGAATCGCACGAACTCCACACCGAGGACGATCGCGAGCTGGCGCGTCACCTCGGTCTTGCCGACGCCGGTCGGCCCGGCAAACAGGAAACTGCCTACGGGACGGCGATCGCTGCCGAGGCCCGCGCGCGCCATCTTGATCGCGGCGGCTAGCGCGTCGATCGCCGTGTCCTGCCCGAAGATGACGAGCTTGAGGTTGCGCTGCAGGTTGGCGAGCACTTCGCGATCGGACAGCGAAACATTGTTCGGCGGTATCCGTGCGATACGGGCGACGACCGCCTCGATGTGTGAAACATTGACGGCGACCTCGCGCTCGGCCGCGGGCTTGAGCCGCAGCGACGCGCCTGCTTCGTCAACGACGTCGATCGCCTTGTCCGGCAGGTACCGGTCGTTGATGTGACGTGTCGAGAGTTCCGCAGCCGCGACCAGCGCCTCGTCCGTGTACTTGATCCCGTGATGCTCCTCGAACCGGGTCTTCAGCCCGCGGAGGATGTCGATCGTCTCGGCCACACTCGGCTCGACGATGTCTATCTTCTGGAAGCGGCGGGCCAGCGCGTGGTCCTTCTCGAATATGCCGCGATATTCCTGATAGGTCGTCGAACCGATGCAGCGCAACTCGCCGCTCGCAAGCACCGGCTTTATCAGGTTTGACGCATCCATGACGCCGCCGGAAGCGGCGCCGGCGCCAATGACGGTGTGGATTTCGTCGATGAACAGGATTGAACCGGGCCGCTTCTTGAGCTCCGCGACGACGCCCTTGAGCCGCTTCTCGAAGTCGCCCCGATACTTGGTGCCGGCTATCAGCGTGCCCATGTCGAGCGCATAGATCGTGCAGTCCGCAAGCACCTCCGGCACCTTCCGCTCGACGACGAGGCGCGCCAGGCCCTCGGCGATCGCGGTCTTGCCGACGCCTGCCTCACCCACATAGAGCGGGTTGTTCTTGCGACGCCGGCACAGGATCTCGATGGTGCGCTGGACCTCGAGCTTCCGTCCGATTAGCGGGTCCACTTTGCCGGCGACTGCGAGCGCGTTGAGATTGGTGGTGTACTTCTCTAGCGACGCGGCGCCTGTGTCCTCCGCTCCTTCGCGCTCGGGCGCGATGCCGTCCTCGCGCGACGCCTCCCGGGTCTCGCCGCTGGTCGGCAATCCGTGCGAGATGTAATTGACGACATCGAGTCTCGCCACGTCCTGCAGCGACAGCAGGTAGGCCGCGTGTGACTGCTTCTCGCTGAAGATCGCCACCAGCACATTGGCCACGGTGACCTCTTTCTTGCCGCTCGACTGGACGTGGAAGACTGCACGCTGCAGCACGCGCTGGAATCCGAGAGTCGGCTGGACCTCGCGCTCGTCGTCGGCGGAGAGCGTCGGAGTGGTTTCATCGATGAACTTCTGCAGGTCTTTCTGCAAGCGGACGAGTTCGGCGCCGCAGGCCTTCAGGATTTCCCGGATCCGTGCCGTGTCCAGGATCGACAGCAGGAGGTGCTCCACGGTCATGTACTCGTGGCGCGCGTCGCGTGCCTTCTGGAACGCCTCGTTCAGGCAATATTCGAGCTCACTCGACAGCACTCAGGTCTCCTCCATCGTGCACAGCAGCGGGTGCTGGTGTTGCCGCGCATAAGTCATCACCTGCGCCACTTTGGTCTCCGCGATCTCGAATGTGAACACGCCGCATATGCCTTTGCCCCTCGTGTGGACCTCGAGCATGATCCTGGTCGCCCGGGTCCGGTCCAGGGTGAAGATCCGCTCCAGCACGTCCACGACGAATTCCATGGGCGTGTAATCGTCATTCAGCAGCAGCACCTGATACAGCGGCGGCTTCTTCAGCTCGGGCTGCGCCTCCTCGACGACCAGGCTGTGGCCGCCCTGACCGATCTGCCGCTCGCCTTCATTCGCCACTTGCCAGGTCCGTCCGTGCTGCCCGCTCATTTATAGGGTTCGCGAGGCGTATGCACAAGAGAGCCGTGCCGGCGATCAGCCGCCTGGGCCGGATCACGAATCCGGAGTGAGAAGTGTCGCACAAGTGCCTGCTGCTACGTCGGTTTCTGGGCATTTCCCGCCTTGTGGCGGTCTGCCAGCTACCCGTATCATGGTGCGGTTTCCCGCAGCGACGCTGTGGGGCGGGGGCGCATGTTGCTGGTCGACCGAATTTTCGCTCCATTTCGGGCCGCCGAAGGTGGCTTGCGGGAGGTCATGGTCGCGGCCGGCCCGATGCTCGCGACCATCGCGCTCGTCATCGTGCTGGCGGCCCAGGCGGCGAGCCTGCTCTGGCGCTTGCTGAGTCCGGCGGATGAGGCCGCATCCGGACTGCCCACTGTTGAAATTGCAGCAGCCCCGGCCGTCGACCTCTCCAGCATCGTCAACGGGCACCTGTTCGGAATCGCGACGATTTCCGGCGACCCGTCCGCGGCGCCCGCGACGACCGCGAATCTCGTGCTGGCCGGCACGCTCGCAGGCAGCAATCCCGAGCAGGGTTGGGCGATCATCGGCGCCAGCGCGCAGGCGGCACGCGTCTATGCAGTCGGTGCGTCGCTGCCCGGCGGCTCGCGGCTTGCTGCCGTGTATCCTGATCGCGTGATCCTGGAGCGCAGTGGTGCCCGTGAATCGCTGTCACTGCCGCGGCTGAGCGGCGGTGCGGGCCCGGTTCCGGTTGCATACAGCGCGAGCGATGCGCGGGGTGTTTCGCTCGCCGAGGGCGTGCGGCAGTTGCTCGCCCAGGATCCTGCCGCGGCGAATGAGTTCATGCGGCCGCAACCGGTCTTCGCGGGCGGCCAGCTGCGCGGTTACCGCGTTTATCCGGGCCGCAATCGTGCGCAGTTTGCCAGGCTTGGCCTTCAGCCAGGGGACCTGGTGACCGCCGTCAACGGTGCCGAACTGACCGATCCGAATCGCGGGTTGGAGATCCTGCGAAGTGTCGGCCAGGGCGCGGCAGTCAACCTGACGATAGACCGCAATGGCCAGTCACAGCAATTGACGGTGGACCCGTCGGCAGTCGTGCAGGAAATCCAGCCGGCCAGCGAGGCGGAACCGGTGCCCTCCCAGGATCCCACCGAGTGAGACGCCGTTTCCAGAGGAACGATTCATGAGCCGATCCATCCGCCTTGCCCTGCTTCTCGCACTGGCGCTCCCGCTTGCGGCAGCGGCTCAGCAGAGTCCGCAGATCACGCCGAACTACAAGGATGCGGATCTCGGTCAGGTCATCGAGGCCGTGAGCCAGGTGACCGGCAAGAACTTCATCGTGGACCCGCGCGTGCGGGCACAAGTCACGATGCTGTCCAACACGCCGATGAGCGCGGATGCATTCTATGAGGCATTCCTGGCCATCCTGCAGGTCCACGGATTCGTAGCCGTGCCCTCGGGAATGGTGATCAAGATCCTGCCGGACGCCACGGCCCGGCAGCTGCCCGCGAACGACCTCCCGGACCGGGTCAGCGCCACTTCCGACGAGATCGTCACGCAGGTGGTGCAGGTGCGGAATGTCTCGGCCGCGCAATTGGTGCCGATATTGCGGCCGCTGATCCCGCAGTACGGCCACCTGGCCGCCTACCCCAGCGCCAACATGCTGATCATTTCGGACCGCGCTTCCAACGTGAACCGGATGGTCCGGATCATCAGCCGCATCGATCGCTCCGGCGACGGCGATATCGAGGTGATCCGTCTGGAACATGCCTCGGCAAGCGAGATCGTGCGTGTTGTCAACGCGCTGAACGCGGCCCAGGGCGCCGAGGCCGCGGCCGGTGCGCGCATCGTCGCCGACGAGCGGACCAACAGCGTCCTGATCGGCGGCGAGGCGTCGCAACGTTTGCGTTTTCGCACCTTGATCACGCACCTCGACACGCCGCTCGAGGCCGGCGGCGACACCCAGGTGCGCTACCTGCGCTACGCCGATGCCGAGAAGCTTGCTGCCAAGCTCAAGGAGCAACCCACGCCCGGCGCCCCCGCGCAGGCCGGCCAGGCGGCCCCCGGCGGCGTGGACCGTACCGTGACCATTTGGGCGGAACCGGAGACCAATGCGCTCGTCGTCACGGCTCCGCCGAAGACGATGCGCTCGCTGATGCAGATCGTCGACCGGCTCGATATCCGTCGGGCCCAGGTCATGATCGAGGCCATGCTGGTCGAGGTATCGCACGATGCGACCCGGGACCTCGGAGTGAACTGGATCGTCGACGGATCCGGGGACAATTTCCTGGTCGGCCTGTTCAATACGCCGATCGCCGGCGTCAGTCTCGGCGATATCGCGGCGGGCATTGACGACCCTTCGAACGCCACAGCGCCCGGCGGCCTGACGATCGGTGGCGCGCGCAACCAGGAGACCGGCACCAATTTCGCGGCGATTCTGCGTGCACTGGCCGCGGACGGTGATACCAACGTGGTGTCGATGCCTTCGGTCATCACGCTGGACAACGAAGAGGCACAAATCAAGGTCGCGCAGGAAGTCCCGTTCCTCACCGGTCAGTACGCGACCAACGTCCAGACGCCGGGGGGACAACCCAATCCGTTTCAGACGATCGAACGCAAGGAAGTCGGCAACATCCTGAAGATAACGCCGCAGATCACCGACGAGAACACGATCCTGCTGAAAATCGAGCAGGAGGCCTCGGGCATCGCCGCCGCGGCGTCTCAGGTATCGACCACGGATCTTGTCACCAACAAGCGCACGATCACGACGCGAGTGCTGGTCGACGACGGCGGCATGATCGTGCTCGGCGGGCTGATCGAGGATCGCCTGACCGAAAGCGAGCAGCGCGTTCCGCTGCTCGGACGCATCCCGCTGCTAGGCAACCTGTTCCGGGTCCGCAACACCCAGAAGACGAAGACCAACTTGATGGTCTTCATCCGTCCGCGCGTATTGCGCACCGCCGAGCAGGCGGCGATCGAGACCAATACCAAGTACAACTACCTGCGCAATCTGCAGCAGGAGCAGAACGACGGCAAGGTCAAATTGATGCCTGGCGAGGCGCGGCCCTCCCTGCCGCCGCTGGTCGGTCCGTCTGCGCCCTCCACCGCGCCCGGCTCAGAACTGCCGCCGCCGCCGGATACCGCGGCCAGGCCCGAGGATCCGGGCGAGTGACCGGAGCTCGTTGATGGTCGCCGGCGTGACGCCGAAACCGATCGCCCCCATCGGACGCCTGCCTTTTGCCTTCGCGAAGCGCCACGGCGTGCTGGTGCGCGCCGTCGCGGACGGCAAGGCCCAGGTCGTGTATCGCGCAGGCGCGCAGCCTGCCGCCGTCGCGGAGCTGCGACGATTCCTCGGCATGCCGATCGTCATTGAGCGAGTGTCTGAGACCGCATTCGAGGAACTGCTTCGCAAGGCCTACGAAGGCGGCAGCGGCGAAGCGGGCCAGATCGTCGAGGGCATCGAGGGCGAGACGGACCTGGCCGGCCTCGCCGAGGGCCTGCCGGAACCCTCGGATCTTCTCGAGAGCGAAGATGATGCGCCGGTCATCCGGCTGATCAACGCGGTGCTGACACAGGCGATCAAGGAGAACGCCTCCGACATCCACATCGAGCCGTATGAAAACCGCCTCGTCGTTCGTTTCCGCGTGGATGGCGTGCTGCGCGAGGTCCTGCAGACCAAGCGTGCGGTCGCTCCCCTCTTGATTTCGCGCGTCAAGATCATGTCCAGACTCGATATCGCGGAAAAGCGGCTTCCGCAGGACGGTCGGATCAGCCTGCGCATCGCGGGGCGCGCGGTGGACGTGCGTGTATCCACCCTGCCTTCGGGCCACGGCGAGCGCGTCGTCCTGCGGCTGCTGGACAAGCAGGCCGGGCGACTGGACCTTGCCTCGCTCGGCATGGAGCCACGCGTGCAGGTCATGGTGGACGACCTGATCCACAAGCCGCACGGCATCATTCTCGTGACGGGGCCGACCGGTTCCGGGAAGACCACGACGCTCTATGCGGCGCTCGAGCGCATTAACGACCGCACACGCAACATCATGACGGTCGAAGATCCGATCGAGTATTACATCGACGGAATCGGCCAGACCCAGGTCAATACCAAGGTCGAGATGACATTCGCCCGGGGCTTGCGCGCCATCCTGCGGCAGGATCCCGACGTCGTCATGGTCGGCGAGATCCGCGACACCGAGACCGCCCAGATTGCAGTACAGGCATCCCTCACCGGCCACCTGGTGCTTTCCACGCTGCATACGAACACCGCGGTCGGCGCGGTCACCCGACTGCGCGACATGGGCATCGAGCCGTTCCTGCTGTCATCCACGCTGCTCGGTGTCGTCGCGCAACGTCTGGTGCGCATGCTGAATCCGGATACGCGGATAGGCTATCCGGCCGGCGACTACGAGGCGCGACTGCTGAACCTCTCGCCAGCCGGGGCAGCGAAGGCGACTCTGTACCGTCCCGGCGCAGACGCCGGTGGCGGCTATCGCGGGCGCACCGGCATCTACGAACTCGTCATCGTGGACGAAAAGATGCGGGCGATGATCCATGACGAATCCGCTGAACACGAGCTCGAGCGGCATGCGCGGATGCTCACGCCGGGTATCCGCGACGACGGCCGCGCCAAGGTGCTGGCCGGCACCACTTCGCTCGAAGAACTGCTGCGCGTCACCCGCGAGGAGTGATGGGCGCCTACGAGTACACTGCACTCGACACGGAAGGCCGCGAGCACCGTGGCGTGCAGGACGGCGACAGCGCGCGGCAGGTACGGCAGCTGTTGCGCGAACAGTCCCTGTTGCCGGTCACGGTAATCGAAATCAGCGACGTGGAGCCCGCGCGGGTGCTGCGCTTCTCTTTTGGCACGCGCATCGGCGCGTCAGAACTGGCGCTGCTGACGCGGCAATTGTCGACGCTGGTGCGCTCCGGAATACCGCTCGAAGAGGCGCTCCTCGCCGTGTCCCAGCAAAGCGAGAAGGCCCGGGTGAAGAGCGTCGTCGCGGGCGTCCGCTCGCGGGTCCTGGAGGGCCGCACGCTGGCCGAAGGACTCGGGGCCTTCCCGCGGGTTTTCCCGGAGATCTACCGCGCCACCGTGTCCGCGGGCGAACAGTCCGGGCACCTGGACGCGGTGCTCGAGCGCATGGCTGATTACACCGAGAATCGCCAGATCCTCCAGCAGAAGATCAGGAACGCGATGGTTTACCCTGTGCTGCTGACGGTCATTTGCCTCGCCATCGTCGGCGTGCTGCTCGGCTATGTCGTGCCGGAAGTCGTGCGCGTGTTCGAGGCAGGGGAACGGGAGCTGCCGCTGCTCACTCGCATATTGATCAGCGCATCGGAGTTCCTGCGCGCCTGGTGGTGGCTGCTTGCCGCAATCACCGTGGCGGCCGTCTGGCTGCTGCGGAGCTCGCTGCGAAAGCCCGCTGCGCGCCAGCGATTCGACAGACTGATGCTGCGATTGCCGCTGATCGGTCGCATTACGCGGGGCAATAATGCCGCGCGTTTTGCGCGGACGTTCTCGATCCTGACCGCGAGTGCCGTGCCGGTCCTGGAGGCGCTCAGAATCTCGGGAGAAGTCGTGACCAATGCGCCCATGCGCCAGGCGGTCGAGGACGCTGCCGTACGGGTGCGCGAGGGCGCGCCGATCGCGCGTTCGCTGGGCGCGAGCAAGCTTTTTCCGCCGATGCTCGTGCACCTGGTCGCGAGTGGCGAGACCAGCGGCCAGCTCGAATCCATGCTGGAACGCGTGGCTGAAAACCAGGAGCGGGAGCTCGACGGGGTCGTCAATACGGCGGTCGGCGTCCTGGGACCGGTGATGATCCTCATCATGGGCGTCTTCGTTTTTATGATCGTCATCGCACTTTTGCTGCCGATATTCCAACTTAATCAACTGGTCCGATAGGACCCCTTGCAGCCGCGCCTGCGGCGCTTTATAAGTCGGCCCGCAGTGTCCCCGGACAGGGCACATGAGCGAAAAGCCGAAAGAAGACTTCGAGGACGAGGAGCCCGACGAACTCGAAGACGCCGAGGAGGAACTCGACGTCGACCGCTTGATACGGGACTTCGACACCCGCAAACGCCGCGGGACGCGTGTCTCCGGCGAGCCCGCCTGGCGCAAACTCGAGCGCATGCTCGAAGACCGGCGCACGGCCGGCTTGCTGACCGATTTCGAGGACTACGAAGTGGATGCGCCCGTCACGGACCTCGACTCGGCTGCCGGCAAGAAACCGCGTCGCTCAACGGTGCGCCGGCGCTAGAAGGGGCCAAGAGGAGACGCCAATAACGATAAAGGGACGATAAAGGATAAAGGGGAAGGATAAAGGGGACGCAACCCTTTAAAGGGTTGCGTCCCCTTTAAAGGGTTGCGTCCCTTTTTAATCCTTTGATCAACGGAAAGTTCTGGCGGGCGCGACGAGCGATCCCAGGAGCGCTGAGCGGTCCTCCAGCCGTTCGACGACGACGTGCAGCACGTCGCCCTCACGCTGCAGCCGGCCGCTGACGCCCAGCAATCGCGCCCCGAGCA
>Ga0326597_10015081_pt1 | contig 10114 bp, 12 predicted proteins | sample RVTome_12_FD_203789 | JGI IMG/M metagenome (GOLD analysis project Ga0326597, IMG submission 203789) | Soil microbial communities from uranium-contaminated site in the Upper Colorado River Basin, Wyoming, United States - RVT100D185 | ecosystem: Environmental > Terrestrial > Soil > Contaminated >...
TCGCGGAAGCGGCGAAGTTCGTGCCGCTGGAGAACCTGTGCCTGTCGCCGCAGTGCGGCTTTTCCAGCACGCACCACGGCAACGCCCTCTCGCAGGACGACCAGTGGCGCAAGCTCGAGCTGATCGTGGAAGTCGCGCGCGCGGTCTGGGGCTAGAGCCGCGCGCGCCTCAGAACGAGAACGCCTGGCGCTGCTGCGCCTCGGCGAGCACCGCGACGGCGCCCATCCACTCGGCTTTCGCCAGCAGGTTGTCGTCCGTGACCCCATGGGTCTTGCCGCAGGGCGGACACACGCCGATGCGGCCGCCGTTCTCCACGAACGTCTGCAGCAGGTCGGCGACCGGCGGGAAGCTCTTCGGCTTGACGAGCCCCTGCGCCGCGCCCCGGCGGCCGAGGTTCGCGCCGTCCACGGTCAGCCAGAGCAGCACGTCGGCCCCGCCGGCGAGCGCGCTGTTGGCGAGCACAAGGGGCGTGGCGACGCGGTCTGCGTCGGCGTCGAAGTGGGTGATGGTGAACAGGTACTTCTGCGTATTCTGGGTCATGGCTGGATTCCTCCTTGATTGACTTCGTGTAATGGGATGATGCTCGAGCGCTAGGCCTTCACCGCAACGAGCGAGACGCTCTTCACGCCGTACTTGCGCGTCGCGCCCTGCGCGTTGTCCGAGATGAAGCGGTATTGCGGGTTGTCGCGCAGCTCGCGCACGCGCAAGCCCGCGGACTCGATCGCCGCGACGTAGTTGTCGACCTGCAGGGCACCGCCGATGCACGCGGCCCACAGGGTCGTGTTGCAGGTGATGCCCTCGGGCAGCTGCACCTCGGTCACGATGTCGGCGAGCGCGACACGGCCGCCCGGCTTGAGCACGCGCGCGGCCTCGCGGAACACCGCGGCCTTCTCGGGCGCGAGATTGACGACGCCGTTGCTGATCACCGCGTCGCAGGCGCCGTCTTCCAGGCCCGTCGATTCGATATAGCCCTTGCGATAGGCGACCCGCGAGAAGCCGCCCGCATCGCGCAACGCTTCCGCCTTGGCGAGCTGCTCGTCGGTCATGTCGATGCCGATCACGCGTCCGGCCTTTCCCACCTTCAGCGCGGCGACGAAGCAGTCCATGCCCGAGCCGCTGCCGAAGTCCGCGACGGTCTCGCCCGGCCGCAGCCGCGCGAGGTCGAAGTAGTAGCCGACGCCGGCGAAGGACTCGATCGCGGCCTGCGGAATAGCGTCGAGGTCCGCCGGCGCGTAGCCCAGACGCTCGGCGAGCGCGCGGCCCATCTCGAAGTGATACTCCGCGTGCGGCTCCAGGGCCACGCTGCGGTACATCGCCTTCACCTTCTGCTCCAGCGCGGCGGTGTCGAACCGCCGGGGTTGTGCAAGGATGGTGCTCACGTGATCCTCCTCCCTCGTGTCGTTGATTCGGTCGGGTCCCGATGGCTCGCCGCCGGCCCTAAGGACGCGGCGCCCGCGGGATCGGTTCCATCGCGACCGGCTCGAGCCCCGGCGAGAGCCGCTCGAGGCGCGCGGCCGGCGCCGGGGTGTCCGCGGCGGGCCGGCTTGCGGCCAGTACACTGCTTGTTCCAGCGCGCAGGCCGATGGAACTGAATCGGACGCTCGCGCGTCTTGGGGGCTGGAGGACTGATGGGCGTCAGCAGGGAATTCTTTGAGAAACAGCTACTCGAGCTGCTCGGACCGCTGCAGGGCGTCGCACGCCGGCTCACCGGCAACGACGCCGACGCCGAGGACCTGGTCGCCGACACGGTCGTCCGGGCGCTGCGCGCGCTGGACACGCTGGAGTGCGAGGCCGCGCTGCGCTCCTGGATGTTCCGCATCCTCAACAACACCTTCATCAGCGACTGCCGGCGCGCCGGCGCGCGCCCGCGCACCGAGTCGCTGGAGCTCGAGAGCGCTGAAAGCGAGGAAGGCCACGAGTTCTCGCTGTTCGAGCAGATGCACCAGCCGTTCCTGCTCTGGTTCAGCAACCCGGAGCGGGAGTTCCTCGACAAGCTGCTGCGCGAGGACCTGGAGCGCGCATTGGCAGCGCTGCCGGAACACCACCGCGTGATCGTGGTGATGTCCGATCTCGAGGAATGCAGCTACGCGGAGATCGCCGAGGCGCTGTGCATCCCCATCGGCACGGTGCGCTCGCGCCTCGCGCGCGCCCGCAGCGCGCTGCAGAAGGCGCTCTGGGAGCAGGCGGGCGAATACGGATTGCAGCGCGCCGCGGCAAGCGGCGCCTGAGGCAGGATTGACGAGAGGATAAGGACGGATGAACCAACGACGCATTGACTGCGAGCAGGCCCTGAAGCAGATCCTGGCCTACATCGACCGCGAGCTCGGCGACGAGGAGCTCAAGGCGATGCAGGGGCACCTGCACACCTGCAAGAGCTGCTTCTCGCGCATGGAGTTCGAGCGCCTGCTGAAGCGCAAGGTGGGCGCGCTGCGCGAAGAGCCGGCCTCGCCGCAGCTGAGCGAGCGCGTGAAGTCGCTGCTGAAGAGCTACTGACAAGAAGTCCAGGCGGCAGGAGAGGAGGAGGCAGTGGTCGCAATCGTCAGCCAGAAGCGCGAGGCGATCCGGCGCGCGGTGCTCGACATGTACACCGCGGTCGCCGGCGCGCCGCATCGGCAGTATCACTTTCCCATCGGGCGCGCGGCCTGCCTCGCGCTCGGCTACCCCGAGGAGCAGCTCGCCGGCCTGCCCGAGCGGGCGCTGGAGTCGTTCGCCGGCGTCGGCTACCCGTTCGCGGCCGCGGCGATCCGCGAAGGCGACCACGTGCTCGACGTCGGCTCGGGCTCGGGCACCGACGCGCTGATCTGCGCGCGCCTCGTCGGCCCGCGCGGGCGCGTGTACGCGCTCGACCTGACGCCCGGCATGCGCGCCAAGCTCGAAGCGAACGCCGCCGTCGCGGGGATCGCCAACGTCGAGGTGCTCGCGGGCGAGGCCGAGGCGATACCGCTCCCGGATGCGTCGGTCGACGCGGTCACCACCAACGGGGTGCTCAACCTCGTGCCCGACAAGGCGCGCGCGCTCGCCGAGATCTTCCGCGTGTTGAAGCCCGGCGGCCGGCTGCAGATCGCCGACATCGCCCTCGCGCGGCAGGTGGCCGAGCGCTACCGCCAGGACCCGCAGATGTGGGCCGAGTGCGTCGTCGGCGCGGTCGAGGAGGAGCGCTACCTCGACATGATGCGCAAGGTGGGCTTCGAGAACGTCGAGCGCCTGCGCGAGCTCGACTATTTCGCCCTCAGCTCGAGCGACCGGACGCGCGAGGTGGCACGCCTTTTCAACGCGCATTCGGTCGCGCTGCGCGCGGCAAAGCCGCTCGCGGCGGCGGCCCCCGCCCCCGTGCCCTTGCACCGCGCGGCGCTCGATCTGGGCAAGGCGATCGCCGGCGTCGCGGTGGCGGTCTTCGCATGGCTCGCCTGCGCCGGACTGCCGGCGGTGCTGGCGGCGCTCGGCGCGATCGGCGCGGGCAGCCTCGCGCGGCACGAGCTCATGATTCCGGCCTACGCGGTGTTCCTGGGGTTCAGCGTCTGGCTGCTGTGGCGCAACGGCCGCCTGCGCGACGAGCCGGGACCCTTCCGGCTCGGCGCGGCAAGCGCTGCCTTCGCCATCGTCACCACCTGGATCGCGCTGCTCGGTATCGTGCCGCAGATGGTCGCCCTGCTCTCCTACACGGGCGTCGCCGGCGTGGTCGCGGCGAGCGTGTGGAGCTTCGTGCGCTCGCGCCGTCCGGGGAGCTGCGTGGACGAGATGGTGCGCGAGGCGCAGCTGCGCGAGCAGCGCGCCCCGCTCGGTCTGCGGCTTGCGGGCGGCGCGCTCGCCCTGGCGACGCTCTACGCCATGTACTGGTCGATCAACGTCGCCGGGGTCGGCTGACCTTTCTTACGCCCCTGGGCTTGAGCACGAACTCGTAGTGGCAGGTCGCCTCGCCGGCGGCGTTCTTCTTCCCGAAGTTCACGATCAGCGACTCTTTCACCCCGAACACGGCGTCCGAGCCGAGGTACTGGTCGCCCTTCACGAACAGGTGCGTCACCAGCTTGTCGCAGCCCGGCGCCTCGATGGTGAAGTGCAAGTGCCCGGGACGCATCGGGTGGCGGCCGCAGGCGACCAGCATCCTGCCCACCGGCCCGTCGTGCGGCACCGGGTAGCTCACCGGCGTGATGCATTTGAAATCGAAGCGTCCCTGCGCGTCGGAGCGCAAGCGCGCGCGCAGGTTGGTGCCCTCGGGCTTCTGCACGTCGTAGAGGCCGTCGGCGCCGCCCTCCCAGACGTCGATCAGCGCGCCCGCCACCGGCTTGCCCTTGAGGTCCTTCACCGTGCCGCTCACCGCGCAGGGCTCGCCCGGCGTCCCGGGCTTCGCGATGCTCGCGCCGAGCGGCATCTCGGGCGCGCCCTCGACGAAGAACGGACCGAGAACGGTGGATTCCGTCGCGCTTCCGACCTTGCCGTAGTTGATGAAGTCCACCAGCATCGACACGCCGAGCGTATCCGACATGAGGATGAACTCCTGGCGCTTGTCGTCGCACATGTGCCCGGTCCTGGTGAGGAACTGGATGCCCTGGAACCATTCCTCCTGCGTAGGGCGCACCTCGCGCACGAACGCGTGCAGGTGCTTCACCAGGCTCTGCATGATCTGGCGCGTGCGCTTGTCGGGCGCTCTTGCGACGCGCTTCAGCACCTCGGCGGTGAGCGTTTTCTCGGTGAAATTGCGGATCGGCATGGGCTTCTCCTCCTCGCGGGAATGCTAACATCGCCGCCGAGGAGGAAACGCCATGAAAAAACTCGCATTCGCGCTCGCTGCCGCGCTCCTGTCCGGCAGCGCCGCCGCCCAGCAGGGCACCATCAAGTTCCTGGTCGGCTTTCCCGCCGGCGCGGGGCTTGACGCCATGACGCGCCTGATTGCCGACAAGATGCGCGATTCGCTCGGCCAGCCGGTAATCGTCGAGAACCGGCCCGGCGCCGCCGGCCAGATCGTCATGAACGCGCTGAAGGTCGCGCCGCCGGACGGCACGACGCTGGTGATGACGCCGCTCGTCACCGTCGTGACCGCGCCGCACGTGTTTCCCACGCTGCAGTACGACGCGTTCAAGGACTTCACGCCGGTGGCGCACACGGCGAATTTCCTCTTCGCCTTCGTCATGGGCCCGGCGACGCCGGCGAAGGACCTGAAGACCTACATCGGGCTGGTGAAGCAGGATCCGAAGTACGGCAATTACGCGTCAGCCGCCACCGGTAGCCTGCCGCACTTCTTCTCGCTGCTGTTCGCCGAGAAGGCGGGCCTCAAGATGAACCACATCGGCTACCGCGGCACTGCGGCCGCGATGACCGACCTGCTCGGCGGTCAGATCGCAGCCTTCATGGGAACGGTGTCCGACGTGAACGCGCAGCACAAGGCCGGCAAGGTGGTGGCGGTGGCGACCTCGGGCGCCAAGCGCTCGAGGCACATGCCCGAGGTGCCGACCTTCCGCGAGCTCGGCTTCGACATCGAGGGCGCGGGCTGGTACGCCGCCTACGCGCCCGCGGGCACGCCGCCCGCGGTGGTCGAGCGCCTGTCCAAGGCGATCATCGCGGCCGTGAACGCCCCGGACGTGCGCGAGAAGCTGGACAACTACGGCATGGAGCCCACCGGCCTGCCGCCCGCGGAGCTCGCGCGCATCCACAAGCGCGACTACGAGCAGTGGGGCCCGGTGATCAAGGCTTCCGGCTTCAAGCCCGGGAGTTGAACCTCCTCTTCGCCTCCACGAAGGAGGATCCCGGTCGCTGGCGCCGGCTGCTCGAGCCGGCACTGCCGCGGGACCGCCTCTTTGCCTGGCCGGACGTGAACGGCGGCGCGATCGACGTCGCGCTCGTCGCCACGCATCCCGCGGGCGCCTTCGCGCAGCTGAAGGACCTGAAGCTCATCCAGTCGCTGTGGATGGGCGTGGAGAACCTCCTCGCCGACGCGGAAGTGCCGCGCGGCGTGCCGCTCGCGCGGCTCATCGACCCCGGCATGGTGCACGCCATGGCCGAGACCGTGATCGCGAGCGTGCTCGACTGGCACCGCCACCGCTACGTGTACCGCGCCCAGCAGCGCGCGCGCACCTGGAAGTGGCATGCGCAGCTTCTGCCCTCGGATCGCACGGTGGGACTGCTCGGCCTGGGCGAGCTCGGCAGCTATGCGGCGGCGAAGCTCCTGGCGCTCGGCTTCAACGTCTGCGGCTGGAGCCGCCGGCCGAAGGCGATCGAGGGCGTGCACTGCTCCACCGACCTCGATGAAGTGGTGTCAAAGTCGCAGGCGCTCGTCTGCCTCCTGCCGCTCACCGCGCAGACGCGCGGCGTGCTGAACGCGCGCGCATTCGCCCGCATGCCGAAAGGCGGCTGCGTCATCAATCTCGCGCGCGGCGCACACGTCGTGACGGCGGAACTGCTCGCCGCGCTCGAATCCGGCCGGCTCGCGCACGCCTACCTCGACGTGTTCGAGACCGAGCCGCTGCCCGCGGACTCGCCCCTGTGGGCGCATCCCGGCGTCACGATCACGCCGCACGTCGCGGCGCTCACCGAGCCGCGCACCGCGCTGCCGAAGATCGTGGAGAACATCGAGCGCGTGCGCCGCGGCGCGGCGCCGCTCAATCCCGTCGACCGCGAGGCGGGCTACTAGACTAGTACTGCAGCTTCGGATACCAGTCCGTGCCGCGCCCTTCCGGGGTGAAATCGAGCAGGTTCCACAGCGGCCAGATCGCGTCCACGTGGCGGTTGTTCTGCCCGGGGTCGGTCCTGGCGAACAGCAGCTCGGTGGCGTAGAAATGCCGGATCGCGCCCTTGCGGCGCACGAAGACGTTGAGCATCGGCAGTTGCCCGCCCTCGGTCGACTCGCCATGGTAGTCCGCGTTGTAGCTGCTGCCCGCGGAGGACAGCAGGCGCAGGTTCGACCAGCCGCGGCCGCGCGCGTACTCGAGGATGCGCGCGATCGGCGATTTCGCGATCACCACCAGGTTGGCGCGCTGCGCGACGTGCTGCGCATTGCCGTTCAGGCCGTCGAGCATCGAGGTGCACATCGGGCAGGCCTTTTCCATTTTCGGGCCGTACATGAAGCTGTAGGCCACCAGCGTGTCGCGCCCGCCGAACAGCTCGGAGAGCTTCACGGCGCGCGGCGGATCGCCTTCCTCGAATACGTAGTCCTGCGGCACCTTGCCGCCGGCCGGCAGCTTGCGCCGCATCGCCGCCACTTTCTCGACCTGGCGGCGCAGCGCGACCTCGGCGCGCAGCAGCCGGTTGCGCGCCGTGCGGTAGGGCTTCGTTTCGTTCGGGAACATCACCTCGTTCACGGCTGCGTCTCCTTCCAGCTGGCGCGCTCCTTCACCGCCGCATGCGCGCGCATCAGCTTCGGGCAGCCCGCCAGCGCGGCCTTGGATTCAGGAAACATCTCCAGGTAGCCGACGATCGGCGCGAGGAAGTAATCGGGCAGCGTCGGGTTCTGTCCGGCGAGGAACGGCCGCGTATAGCCGCGGTCGAAATGACCCAGCATCGCCGGCAGCTCCTGCGCCGCGGCCTCGAGCACGCCGCGGTCCTCCTTCTTGAACACGTACTGCAGCACGTAGCGGCGGACGGCGACGTCGTAGAAGTAGCTGTTGATCGCGCTCACCCACTGCTCGGCGATGGCGCGGTCGCGGATGTTCTGCGGCAGCAGCGTCGGGCCGGGGAACGCCTCCTCGACATAGCGCAGGATGGCGCTCGTTTCGAACAGGCGCACGTCGCCGTCGCAAAACACGGGGATGCGGCCCCACGGATGCACTGCCAGGATTTCGGGCGTGTGCGGCCCGCATTGCCGCATCTTGTACTTGATGCCCTTTTCGGCAAGGCCGATGCGCGCGGTGCGCGTGTAGGTGCTGCGCGGGTCGCCTTGCAGCGAGACGCTTGCCGCCGTGCCCTCCGGGTCGAGCATGTCGGTGAGGCGGTTGAGGCACGAGCCCCAGCCTTCCTGGTGCGAGTCGCGCAGCGCCGCGTCGGGGAAGCCGGAATGCGTCATGCGCACCTCGGTGCCGCCGTCGCGCGCGGCGAGCGTCACGGTGATCAGCGTTTCCACGTTCGGCATGCCCTCGCCCACCCATTGCCAGGTGTAGACCAGGCGCTCGGGGCGCGCGATCTCGCGGTAGTGCGCCTGCGCCGTGTACTGGTCGCCGTCCCGCGCGCGCATGGTGAGGCGAAAGCCCCCGCCCGCGCGCGCGTCCAGCCTCAGCTCGGGGATCGTCATGCCGCGCGGGCACATCCAGCCCTTCATGCCCGCCTCGGTGACGAAGGCGTCGAACACTTTTTCGCGCGGCGCGCGGATGAAGCGCGTCAGGGTGAGCTCGAAGGTCGCGGTGCGGTTCATGGCTTCTCCAGGAAATCGACGAGCTGGTCGAGGCGCTCCTCCCAGAAGCGGCGGTAGCGCTCGATCCAGGCGTGCGCCTCGCGCAGCGGCCGGCCGCGGATGCGGCACAGGCGCCACTGCGCGTCGGTCTCGCGCTCGATCAGCTGCGCCTGCTCGAGCACCTTGAGGTGGCGCGAGACGGCGGGGAGCGAGATGTCGAAGGGCCGGGCCAGCTCGCCCACGCTCGCCTCGCCCCTGGCGAGACGCGCGAGCAGCGCGCGGCGCGTAGGATCGGCGAGGGCGGCGAAGGTCTGCGACAGGCGGTCCATGCCGCACTATTTAACATATGTGTTAAATACAAGTCAAGCGTCGCGCGTGGACTTCAGCCCCGCGGTGAGGATGAACTTCATCGCGTCCTCGCGCGACATGTCGACCGGCACCGCCTGCGCGCGCGGCATGAACAGCGTGTAGCCGCCGATCTGGTAGCTCATCGGCAGGTACACGGCGATCTCGCCCTCCCGGCCGATGCCCTCGGGCAGGCCGGCGAAGTCCCGCCGCGTGACGAAGCCGAGCGCGCGCATCCCGGTTCCCGGCAGCGTGACCGAGACCACCTGCAGCGCCTGGTCCCCTTCGTGGCCGGCGAAGAGGCCGAAGAGATCCCTCAGCGCGCCGTAGACGGAACGCACCAGCGGAATCTCGAGCAGCAGCCGTTCCGCCCAGCCGAAGAGCTTGCGGAAGAGCAAGGCGTGCATCAGCAGCCCGACGGCGAAGATCGCCGTGATGGCGAGCAGCAGGCCCATCCCGGTGCGGTAGTACTCGTCCGGGATCAGCCACATGAGCTGCTTGCCGACGAAGCGCTCGGCGCCCGTGACCAGCCAGACGACGAGGTAGACGGTGGCGAGCACCGGCAACACCGTGAGCATGCCGGTGAGGAAGATCCTGCCTACGGATTTCATGTGCGGGCTCCTATCATTTGCCACAATATCGCATGGACGTGCGTGACGGCTTCATCGGCGCGATCGGCAATACCCCCCTCATCCGCCTGCGAGCGGCGTCGGCGCTCACCGGCTGCGAGATCCTCGGCAAGGCCGAGTTCCTCAATCCCGGCGGCTCGGTCAAGGACCGCGCCGCGCTCTACATCATCCTCGACGCGGAAAAGCGCGGGCTGCTCGAGCCCGGCGGCGTGATCGTAGAGGGCACCGCGGGCAACACCGGCATCGGCCTCGCGCTGGTCGGCAACGCGCGCGGCTACCGCACCGTGATCGTCATCCCGGAAACCCAGAGCCAGGAAAAGAAGGACATGCTGCGCCTGTGCGGCGCCGAGCTGCGCGAGGTGCCCGCCGTGCCGTACAAGGACCCGAACAACTACGTGCACGTATCCGAGCGCCTGGCGAAGGAGCTCGGCGCGCTGTGGGCGAACCAGTGGGACAACACCGCCAACCGCGACGGCCACTACCGCAGCACCGGCCCCGAGATCTGGCGGCAGACCGACGGCAAGGTCGACGGCTTCGTGTGCGCGATCGGCACCGGCGGCACGCTCGCGGGCATCAGCATGTTCCTGAAGGAGAGGAATCCTCGAATCCGCACCGCCGCGGCCGACCCGATGGGCGCGGCGATGTACGCGTGGTACAAGCACGGAGAGCTCAAGTCGGAGGGCTCCTCCATCACCGAGGGCATCGGCCTCGGGCGCGTGACGAAGAACATCGAGGGCGCGCCGGTCGACGACGCCTACCAGATCCCGGACGCCGAGGCGCTGCCGCTCGTCTTCAGCCTGCTGCGCGAAGAAGGCCTGTGCCT
>Ga0326597_10015082_pt1 | contig 10114 bp, 8 predicted proteins | sample RVTome_12_FD_203789 | JGI IMG/M metagenome (GOLD analysis project Ga0326597, IMG submission 203789) | Soil microbial communities from uranium-contaminated site in the Upper Colorado River Basin, Wyoming, United States - RVT100D185 | ecosystem: Environmental > Terrestrial > Soil > Contaminated >...
CCTGTCCGGTCTCCGGATCGGGCGGCGTGGTCGGGGGCAGATGTTCGGCCACTTCGGTGATGATATGCATGGTGTGTTTGCCGAAGAGCGCCGCGAGGCTTAACCCCTGCTCGCGATGGGCCACCGCGCCGTTTCTCATTTTCACTTCGTCCGCAGCGCAACCGAACTCGCGAGCCGCGAGATCGAGCACGCGGGTTTTGATCTTTGCCGCGGCCAAGCGCACGGCGTTGCCCGAGAGGTAAGTGACTCGGCTTGCGGATGTGGACTCGCAATCGGGTGAAACCGCGGTGTCGTTCGTGATGACCCGAACGCGGTCCACATCCAACCCCAGCTCCTCCGCCGCGACTTGAGCCATCATGGTGTCGGATCCTTGGCCCAAGTCCACATGTCCGCAAGCCACGGTGGCGCTCCCATCAGGATGGAGACTTACCACCGCTGTACTGCGCGACGCCTTGCGAATGCTGCCGATGCCCCGGCTGCTGCAGCCGATACCGATGCCGCGCTTTCGCCCCGGCGGCGTTTCTTTCAAGAGCGGCCGCAGCGAGTCCACCGAAGCCTTGGCCCGCGCCAACATCTCTTTTACCGGAATGCTCGCCGGCATGACCTGCCCTGTGGCGTTCGGCAGCGTGGTATCCAGGGCGTTGCGCATTCTCAGCTCCAGCGGATCGAGACCGAGCCGGCCCGCCAGCTCGTCGATCAAGGACTCCAGGGCGAAAGCCACCTGGGGAACGCCGTAGCCGCGCATGGCGCCGCAAGGAACGGTATTCGTATGAACCGCGTAAGCGTCGGCTTTGATGTTGGGAATGTAGTAGATGCCGGAAACATGGGTGACCGATTTCGTGATGACCGCCCGTCCCTGACAGAGATAAGCGCCGGTGTTGCCCACGAGACGCGCGTCGATGGCCGTGAGTTTTCCCTCCCGGTCGGCGCCGATCTTCATATCGATGACATAGGGATGCGCCTTGTGGCTGGCGATTAGCGACTCGTCGCGATGGTAATGGACTTTGGCGGGCCGCCCGGTCTTCCAGGCGATCAACGCGGCGTAGCATTGGGCGTGCGGATTGAGCTTGCCGCCGAAGCCGCCGCCGGTGACCATCTGGCGCACGCGCACGCGGCTTTGCGGCAGTCCCAGCATCCGCGATACTTCCTCGCGGTCCTGATGGGCGTATTGAGTGGAGGACCAGACGCTCACGTCTCCCTGGGCATCGAGCGAAACCAGCGCGATCTCCGGTTCGAGGTAGGCATGCTCGACCCGCGGCGTAATGAAGCGTCCCTCGACCACCGCCGCCGCGTCGCGGAATCCGGCCTCGACGTCGCCGCGCCGGACCTTCATGTGGGTGCCGATGGTGCCGCCCTCATGCGCCACCGGCGCATCGGGCTCCAACGCTTTCAGCGGATCGAACACGAAAGGAAGCTCTTCGTAATCGACTTCGATCCGCTCCAGCGCCGCTTCGGCGGCCTGCTCGGTTTCGCCCGCCACCAAAGCTACCGCATCGCCGGCGAAGCGCACCAGATCGGCGCACAAGATCGGCTGGTCCTTGATGATCGGCCCCATCGAATTTTCGCCGGGTATGTCTTTGGCCGTGAGCACGGCGACGATGCCCGGCTGCTTCTGCGCGGCTGAAGTTTTGATCGCGCGGATGCGCGCGTGGGGATGCGGGCTGCGCAGCGCCTTGACAAAAAGCATGCGCGGCAGAGAAAGATCGTCGGCGTATTGCGCCTGGCCCAGCACTTTGCTTCGGGCATCCGTGCGCGGCATCGGCTTGCCGACCACCTGATAGGCGACGCTCACGTCTTATTTACCTCCACGCAGGACTTTCGCCGCCGCACCTACGGCTTTGAAGATGTTCACATAGCCGGTGCAGCGGCAGAGATTCCCCGCAAGCCCCAGCCGTATATCCTCTTCGGTCGGATTCGCGTTCTCGTCCAGCAGCGCTTTCGCTCCCAGGATCATGCCGGGGGTGCAGAAGCCGCACTGAACGGTGCCGTTGTCGATGAAAACCTGCTGCAATGGGTGCAGCTCGCCGTCGCTGCTCAATCCCTCGATGGTCGTCACGCTGCTGCCGTGCGTTTCCACCGCCAGCACCAAGCAAGAATTTACCGCTTTGCCGTCAAGGAGCACGGTGCAGGCGCCACAGTCGCCGGTGTCGCAGCCTTCTTTGGTGCCGGTGAGAGCGAGATGGTAGCGCAGAAATTCCGCCAGCGTCTGGTTCGGCGCCACCGCCGCCTCGACTTTTCGGCCGTTGATGACAACGCGGATTTTTCGGGGTCGGCTCATGCTATATACTCGTTCGATACTACGATCCGTGACGGTTGTGGCAACTTACGCACATTTTTTGCCGCTCTGAGCCTCCTGGCTGATAGGAGCCTCGGATTTTCTCCCGCCAAGGCGCCAAGCTCGCAAAGGGAAAAAATTGCTTTCCTCGTCCTCGAATTAAATTTCCTTGGCGTCCTTTGCGTCTTTGCGCGAGAAATCTTTCATCGTGCTCTTCGTGTCCTCCTTTGAAAATACCGGTTTGGGAATGAGAACCAAGAGGCCCGCCTGGGTTCCGTCATACCCGCGAAAGCGGGTATCCAGGCTAATTCGGCGCAACAAACCTGGATTCCCGCGTGCGCGGGAATGACGAGTCGGGGAGCGCACCATGTGGAAGGAAATCCCTCCATTTTCATTCTCGGCGGGCGAGCGTAAGATCATGGCCCACTTCGTGGTGAAATGTTTCTTTTCTACCTACGTTGCGGCTCAGCCGCGCTAGGATAATCCCGAGCGACCTGTTCGAGGGCGCGCTTCACTAGCACATAAACCATCTCACGCCGGTAATCGGCCGAGCCGCGAATGTCGGAAATGGGCTGAGCGTCTTTCTCCGCGGCGATCCACGCGGCCTCTGCCACGAGCTTGGCATCCAATGGTAGACCCTTGAGCCGCTCCTCGGCGTTCCGCGCGCGGATCGGCGTGGGCGCCACCGCGCCGAGCGCGATGCGCAGTTCTTTCCAGCCGTTCGCTCCGCTGTCGGGCACGCCGTAAACGGCGGCGCTGACGATGCAGATATCTTCCGGCGCGTTGCGCGGGCCGAGCTTGTAGAAAATACCGCGTGCCGCGGGGGAGACTGGAACCCGCACCTCGGTGAGCAACTCGCCCTCGATAACGGTCTTTTTCGGGCCAATAAAAAAATTGTCCAAGGGAACCCAGCGCTCTTTTGTTTTTCCTACGAGCTTCACCGAGGCTCCGAGCGCGAGCAGAGGCGGCGCGCTGTCGGCCGCCGGCGAGGCGTTGGACAAGTTGCCGCCGATGGTGGCGCGGTTGCCGATTTGCATCGAGCCCAAGAGTTTCAGCGACTGGGAAAGAACCGGAACGCGCTCTTGCACCAAAGGCGATACGGCGATGGCGCGGGTGGTCACGGTGGCGCCCAGACAGATTGTGCCATTATCAGCGCGAATGCCGCCCAGATCGGGAACGGCCTTGATGTCGAGGAGGGCAGGATGGGTGCCTCTGCGCTCCTTCATCGCCACCAGAAGGTCGGTCCCTCCGGCCAGGACGCAAAAATTGCCATCCAGCCGATCCATGGCGGTCAACGTTTCGTCGAGGGTGGTCGGACGGTAATAGTCGAAGGACGGGAGTCTGCCGAGCATCGGCGACTTAGTGCCGCAAAACATGTACCAGGGCAGCCGGCGAAAAAGCGCCGAAAAACAAGCCAACAGGCGCGTTATTCTGTTGTGCGATCACAGAAATTAGGAAATCGGCTGATTTCTTTCCCACGCGGAACAATCGTGATCCGACTTTTATCCGAACCCCGCCCTTAGCATGGAAGGCCTATCTTGATATGATCGCCCAGTTCGGTAAACGGTTGGGTTTTCGACTTTAGGGTCACAGAACTCAGGCAAGAAGATTTCACAAGGGGGTACGCAAGCCATGGAAGAGGGATTCAAGGTGCGCGCGGAAGTTGTCAAGGTGCGCCGTCACTGTCCGCTAGAACATAAAGTCGGCGACGCCTGGGAGATCGGCGAGACCACTCCGGCGGGGCTTTGCATCTACGCATTTCTCGCCTTTGCGCCGGCCTGGAGCGCGCTGCGCACCGGCGGACGTTTTTCATGGGAGGAGGACGCGGACGCGACGCAGTTTGCTTGCCCCGATCACGGCGAAGTCGTCTTTGAGCTGCGTCGCATGCAGGAGAAACCCGCGGAGGAGGTCGTTGAAGTCGAGGGGGAAAAGCCCAAGAGGGATTGAGGCGGATTGGGGCGAGTTGCCGTGGCGGTAGCCAGCGCTGTGGGCGGATACGACCCTTCGACTCGAGCCCCGGCCTCTTAGCCGGTGGCTCTCGCTCAGGATTCCGCCCCACGGGCATTCTGGAAGTTGCCACGGGTTTGCCCGCGGGGCTCCACAACCTTTGCGGCTGCGTAAATAGCCTGGCCCTGGTTTCAACTCAATCTTAGAATTTGGAAATCCAGCCATAGTTTTCCCGCGCGTGCGATTGACAAGCTTCTGCCAGCCACGCCGGTTCGTGATCGATCTCGGGGTTTTCACGCCCTAAGCCGCTCTCGGTTGCCATTCTCGCGTTACCGGCAGTCTAGGTGCCGGGGTGAATGTTCTGAGTTTCTCGAAGGGAAGCGCCTAAGGCCACGGCGCACGCATCCTTCGCAACCCCTTTACAGGTCGAATGAAGGCTCTATGGGCAGCCGGTGTGGCACTCCATTTGCTGACTAAGTGCCAATAAACATTTTGTTGGAGGGACGATGGCGCGCTGGGGCTTTACCGTAGATCTGGAGAGGTGCGTCGGCTGTATGGGCTGCGTGATCGCCTGCAAGGCTGAGAACGGCACGCCGCCGTCGATTCATTGGATGAAGGTTGTCGAGAAAGAGGAGGGCGAGTACCCGTACGCCAAACGCACCTTCACGCCGCTGCGCTGTAATCACTGCGCTGACGCGCCCTGTGCGCGGGCCTGCCCGACCGGGGCCATCGTCAAGCGACCGGATGGAATTGTCGTGATCAACCAGGATGTTTGCATCGGCACGATGGCCTGCATGTCGGCATGCCCTTACTATGTCCCTTACCGTTGGGATGGTGATGGCGGTTACTACGGCGAGGAAAAGGTCCCCTACGAGACGGTGAAGTATGCCGAGTTCAAGAAGGGAACGGCGCAGAAGTGCCACTTCTGTTATCACCGCATCGACGAGGGGCGCCCGCCAGCCTGCGTGGAATCCTGTCCCGCGGACGCGCTCAACTACGGCGATCTCGAAGACCCGGAAAGCCGAATCAACGAGCTGCTGCGACAGAAAAATCACTTCCGTCCCCGCGAAGAGCTCGGCACCAATCCGAGCTTGTTCTATCTGACGGGTAAAGGCGGCGGCAAGGTCGGAGGAGGCAAATAGCCATGAGCAAGGGACTGACGACGGCGCCTTTCACATTGGAACTGCGCGCCCAGTGCCACTGGGATTGGAAAGTGGCTTTTTATCTCTACGGCGCCGGCAGCAGCGCGGGGCTGATTTTTTTGGAGCTGCTGCTGCGCCGGTGGAACGTGATCGATGAAGCGACGGCGCTCTGGGGCATGTGGATCGGACTCGTGCTGGCGCTCATTTCGCTGGCGTTTCTCTTCAGTCACCTGGGACCGGGCGCGCGCTGGGGCTTTATCTACGTCTTCCGCAAACCGGGAACCAGTTGGATCGCGCGGGGTGCGTTCATCGTCACGGTTCTCGTGCTGCTCAGGATCTTGATCTTGTTGCCCACCGTGCCCGGCTTCACCGGCCTCCCCTGGGGAGAAGAGACAACCGCCGGCGCTCTGCTGCGCGCCGGCGCGATGCTCTTCGCGGCTGCGTTTATGGCCTACAGCGGGCTGGTGCTCTCGTCGTGGAACAGCATCGCTTTCTGGAACACGCCTCTGCTGCCGATTCTTTACGTCGCTTATTCGTTTCTGGCGGGATTGGGCGCATTGCCGCTCGTCGTGCTCGCTACCCATGGCGGAGAGAAATTGGGCGCCGTCGGGTCAATTCTCTGGCCCTCCCTTTTGCTCCTGCTGGCGCTGAACGGATTTTTGCTTTTGATCTACATCTGGGGCATGGCCACGGCCACGGTTGCCGCGCGCGAGTCCGTGCGCCGGCTCGTCTCCGGCGCGCACCGCTGGAGTTTCTGGATCGGCGTCGTCGGCGTCGGGCTGGTTCTTCCTTTTGCCATGATCGGCTTGGCGACCGGACAGGAGTTGGCTAACAATCCGGCAATCGCACTGTGGCTGGCGACGGCATGCGGCGCGATCCAAGTCGGCGGCTTTCTCCTGCGGGACAGCTTTCTCCGCGTCGGCATCTATGGATATCCCGTCTGATCAGTCCGCGGACTCTCCACGGTGGAGCCCGACGGGCAAGCCTGTGGCACCTTCCACTATCTGTGGTGAGCCTGTCGAACCCACGCCCGTCGGGCGGAATCCTGAGCGAGAGCCGCCGGCCAAGGCCGGGGCTCGAGTCGAAGGGCCGATCTTGAACGTCAAGGTGGTTTTCATGGGCGAGCTGCAACGCTGGGGCGGACGGCGAGAGATCGAGCTTGAGCTGCCGGCCGGGAGCAGGATCGGCGAGCTCGCGGAAAAACTTTTTTCCCTCTGCGGTGAAATCTTCGCCCAGCGCGCATTGACGCGGGACGGAGCGTTTCAGCCCCATGTGGCCGTATTCGTGAACGGCGTCCAAATCGGCCGGCTCGATGGAAGCAAGACGGTCCTCACCGGAGGAAAAGTGGAGCTGATGCTACTGCCGATGTACGAGGGTGGGTAGAGGCTGCCGAAAAAGATTCATATGCTTCGTTGCGCTTAATCGCCTCGCTCCAGGCTGGCTTATGGCGTATGGCCTATAGCGTATGGTTCCAACTATATGCCATAAGCTATCAGCCATATGCGAATTACGCGCGCCTCGCCTCTGAGATCTTTTTGAGCAGCCTCCAACGAAAGTTTTTCGAAAACTCAACGGAAGAGTCGTCGTAAGGAAAAAGAGGTAAAGCTTGATTACCAGTCTACGCGGAAGAGAAACCCGGCCGCAGACGGTGAATCGCCCCGGCGGCAGGCGGCATGAAACGCCTGCCAGCGACTGGGTGCCGACCACCTGCCGCATGTGCCTGGTGGGGTGCGGAGTTCTGGTTAACGTAAAAGACGGAAGCGTGGTCAACGTCATTGGCAATCCGGACTCACCGGTGAATCGAGGACGCATCTGCGCCAAGGGCAAGTCGGGGATCATGAACCACTACAATCCCAACCGGGTGATGAAGCCGCTCAAGCGGACCAACCCGGAAAAAGGGATGGGCGTCGATCCCCAGTGGCGGGAGATTTCCTGGGACGAGGCGATCGATGCCGTCGCCAGGAAGATGAAAAAAATCTGCGCCGAAGACCCGCGAAAATTATACTTGCAAACCTGGGGCGCTTCCCAGGAATTTACCACCTGGCTGGGCGTGTTGCGCCCGGCCATCGGCACGCCTTACGTTCAGACCGGGGTTTCTCCCAACTGCGGTAAAACCGTTCACTCGATTCAATTTCTCGTCGCCGGCGGTTTTCACCAGGAACCCGATCTCGCGCACTGTAAATATTTGATCGACTGCGGCACGCAGATGGGCGTGGCCACGCGGGAGGGATTCAATCACCAGGTTCCCGACTGCGCTAAAGCGCGGGAGCGGGGCATGAAGCTCGTGGTCGTCGATCCGATCGGCAACAACGCCGCGAGCAAGGCCGATGAATGGCTGCCGATTCGTCCCGGCACGGACGCGGCCTTCGGCCTCGGCATGCTCAACGTGCTTTTGAACGAGGTCAGAATCTTCGACGCCGACTATCTCAAGCACTTCACCAACGCAACTTATCTGACCGCCGCCTCGGGAAAGTTCGTGCGCGATCCGGCGACCGGAAAGCCATTCGTCTTCGATCAGAGCGACAGTCAAACAAAACTTTTCGACGACCCGAGTGTCAAAGATCCGATGCTCGAAGGCGAGACCGAAGTCCAGGGACAAAAAGTGCGGCCGGCGTTCGAACTGATCAAAGCGCGCGCCGCGGAATATAGCGCCGAGCGGGTCGAGGAGATCACCACCATCCCCGCCAAGACTTTGAGACGAATCGCGCGCGAGTTCGGCGAGGCGGCCTCCATCGGCGCGACGGTGAAGATCGACGGCATCGAAGTCCCTTACCGTCCGGTCTGTCTCGACTGGGACCGCGGACCGCAAGGGCATAAGCACGCGTGGCACCATACCTGGGCGCTGGCGATGGTCAACGTGGTCCTCGGCGCGGTCAACGTGGTGGGTAGTATCCACAGCACTGACTCGGCGAGCAACTTCCCGTTCAAAAAATGGCCCGAAGCTGGCACGGACGGCATCCTGATGAGCAGCGGCTCGACTCACCGGGGCGGCGGCCACTTCACCGCATTTCCCGGACGGACGCCGACCCGGCCGGAGCGTTGGGATCTGTTCGAGCTGTTTCCGGTCGCCGCCCATACGAGAACGCTCGTGCCGGAGGTGCACAAAGATCCGAAAAAATGGGGCATGGATCACAAGATCGAAATGGTGATCCACAGTCCCGGCAACCAGGTGATGGCGGGCTGGGGCGACGTGCAAGCGGTGATCGACTGGTACAAGAGCATCGATTTCGTCGTCGGCTTTGCCGTGGAGCTCAACGAGACCCATGAACTGGACGACATCGTCCTGCCCATGTGCAGCTACCTGGAAGAGGGAACCTTCGACGACAGCTCGGTGTATCCGTTTCCGGCGGTGGCGGGAGAAGCGGTGGGCGTCTGCCAGATCCAGCAAAAAGCGGTGGAGCCTCCCGAAGGCATCCGCAGCATCGGCGAGGTGATGAGCGAAATCTACCAGCGGGCGAGAATTTTGAATCACGTATACGACGCCTTCAATCATCTAAAGGGGCTGACGCCGCCGTATACCTTGGAACCCGGTAAGCGCTATACGATGGATGAGGTGAGCGATCGCATCGCCAAGAGTCGCTTCGGCGAGGATTATGGCTGGGACTGGTTTAAAGAGAACGGCGTGCTGGTCTGGCCGCGCACGGTCGATGAGCGCTATCCCGGCCGATTCATCAAGGCCCGGATCGCGCTCTATCTCGAAAATTTCCTCGCGCGCGGCGAGGAGCTAAAGAAGGTTCTCGACGAGATGAGTATGAATTGGGATCTTTCCGACTACGAGCCGATCCCGCAGTGGCGGCCCTGCGCTTCGTTTGAACGGATGCGCCGTGGAGAGATCGACGCCGTCGGCGTCAACTACAAGCTTCCCTATGCCTACGGCGCCTTCGGTCACGCCAACCCCTGGATCAATGAACTCTGCGACAAGCTGCCCCACTCCTACGGAGTCCTGATCAACCCCAGACTCGCGCGCAAAAAAGGTATCAAAGACGGCGATGCGATCTGGCTTGAGTCTCCGGTGCGAAAAGTAAGAGCCGTGGCGCGCGTTACCGAGTGCGTTCACCCGGAGGTGATCGGCATCGCCGGCAACGCCGGACACTGGGCGAAAGGCAAACCGCTTTCGGCGGGCAAAGGAGTGAACTTCAACGGCCTCTTGCCCTACGGGCTGGAGTGGGTAGACGTCATCTCGTCGGCGCTCGACCAGTGCGCTCCTCTCAAGGTGTATAAAGCGGCGTAAGTTTCGCAGTCGAAATCATTCCTGATCCGATCACGCGAGGCGATTCCAACGGCGGGCGGAAATTTCTTGGGAGTTGAAAGCTCTCGGATTCGGATATTGCTCGCGCCAAGGCGCCAAGCACGCCAAGTTCGGAAGGGAAAGATAGATATTCTTACGGACGATGTTCAATATTTTTCTCCGATCTTTGCGGCCTTTGCGTCTTTGCGGGAGATATTCCTAGTTTCGATTGCGGCTGAGCCGCGTTGGATGTGAGTGATGAAGAGCCTGAGGCTGGAGATGGTGGGGCTCATGGGCGCGGGCGGGCGCCCGCCCGACGTGGACCACTTCGACATCGCATCCCTGCGGCACAAGCAATGGGACTGGGACCGGGTGGTGAAAGGGACGCATCCCACTAACTGTTGGTACAGCAAGTGCTGTAATTTCAACCTCTACGCCAAAGACGGCATGGTCCTCCGGGAGGAAGTCGCAGGCAACTATCCCCCGCGAGGCGAAGCTCCGGATTTCAATCCTCGAGGCTGC
>Ga0326597_10015083_pt1 | contig 10114 bp, 8 predicted proteins | sample RVTome_12_FD_203789 | JGI IMG/M metagenome (GOLD analysis project Ga0326597, IMG submission 203789) | Soil microbial communities from uranium-contaminated site in the Upper Colorado River Basin, Wyoming, United States - RVT100D185 | ecosystem: Environmental > Terrestrial > Soil > Contaminated >...
GTCGCGACGAGCTCGCGCAGCGCGCGCGCGGGGTATCGTCGGCCAAACAATTCCGCTTTGACCTCGGTGATCTCGTCACCTACGGTTATTCCCGCGCGCAGGCGAAAAACCAGGACGGGCGCGTGCTGCGCGACGCGGACCTGCGGCGGCCGAAATAGGAAGCGGGCGCCCGATCCGCGCCTTCGACTTTCGCGTGGGTGACATGCGTGAGAAAATGCCGGTGGGCGTCCATGCCGCGCACGCGCTTCAGCCTCATCCCAGCCTGGTCAAGGGTGAAGGAGTTCCTTTCGAATATCGCGACACCGTATTACTGGCCCAACAAAGAGGAGAGTATCGATGAAGTTGTTTGGAACGCCCGGCAGCCCTTATGTGCGCAAGGCGCGCCTCGCGCTGGAGGAAAAGCACATTGCGTACGAATATGTGCTCGCCTCCGCGGAATTGCGGGAGACTATGGTCGTGCCGCTGAACCCGCTCGGGAAGATTCCCGTGCTTCTCGCAGATGACGGCAGGGCAGTTTACGATTCAGCGGTCATCGTCGAGTATCTCGATGGCCTCGTCGTGGAGCCCCGGCTGATACCGCAGGCGTTCGACGACCGCATCGAGGTCAAGCGCTGGGAGGCGCTCGGGGACGGCATCGCGGATGCGACCGTGCTGATTTCGCACGACTACCGCAAGCCGGAAGCCAGGCGAGAGAGCCCCGAGTGGTACGAAAAGCAGCGCCAGAAAATCGAGCGTGGACTGGCGGTGATGAGCAAAGACCTCGGAGGCCGCGAGTTTTGTTTTGGCGGGAGCTTCACGCTCGCGGATATCGCGGCCGGCTACGCTCTGGGCTACCTCGACCAGGCGTTGCCGGAACTGGACTGGCATAAACCGTACCCGGCGCTCAGTCGGCTCGCCGCGCGGCTGGCCGCGCGAGATTCATTTCGGAAGACCGTTCCTGCACCGGCGGGCTAGCAACTTGATGCATGACTCCACAAACCGTTCGTATTGAGCGTAGCGAAGCGAAGTTGAATAGAGGCAGTGCCGGTGCGCGGTGCATAATAGCCGTGTGTTTCATTTCCTCTTATAACTCGAAACAATGGCTAAATCGAACAAAGCCAGATCCGCATCCAACGGTAATGCCAATCTCGGCTTCGAAGCGAAGCTGTGGGCCGCCGCCGACGCGCTGCGCAACAACATGGACGCGGCGGAGTACAAGCACGTCGTCCTCGGCCTGATTTTCCTCAAGTACATCTCCGACGCCTTCGAAGCCAAGCACGCAGAGCTCGTTGCCCCATAAGCGAAGGGTGCCGATCCGGAAGATCCCGACGAGTACCGCGCTGCGAGCATCTTCTGGGTGCCGAAAGAGGCGCGCTGGCAGCACCTGAAGGCGAGCGCCCCGCAGCCTACGATCGGCACGCTGGTGGATGATGCGATGAGTGCGATCGAGCGCGACAACCCATCGCTCAAAGGCGTGTTGCCCAAAGACTTCGCTCGCGCGGGCCTCGACAAGCAGCGGCTCGGCCAGATCATCAACCTCGTCAGCGACATCGCGTTTACCTCCCCTCGCCCGCTTGCGGGAGAGGGGCCGGGGGAGAGGGGAAATGGTGAAACCCACCGCGCCAAAGACACGCTCGGCCGCGTTTACGAATATTTTCTCGCGCGCTTTGCAAGCGCCGAAGGCAAGAGCGGCGGCCAGTTCTACACGCCTTCGCACGTGGTGCGCGTATTGGTCGAAATGCTCGCGCCCTACAAAGGCCGCGTCTACGACCCGTGCTGCGGTTCGGGCGGCATGTTCGTACAGAGCGAGAAGTTCATCGAAGCCCACAGCGGCAAGGTCGGCGACATTTCCATCTACGGCCAGGAGTCGAACTACACGACGTGGCGGCTCGCCAAGATGAATCTCGCGATCCGCGGCATCGACGCACAGATCGCGCACGGCGACACCTTTCACAAGCACGCACACCCCGACCTCAAGGCCGACTACGTGCTCGCCAACCCGCCGTTCAACGACAGCGACTGGCGCGGTGAGCTGCTGAAGGACGACAAGCGCTGGGCCTACGGCGTGCCGCCCGCGAGCAACGCCAACTACGCTTGGGTGCAGCACTTCATTTATCACCTCGCTCCCACCGGGCTCGCAGGCTTCGTGCTCGCCAACGGCTCGATGTCGTCCAACCAGTCGGGCGAGGGCGAGATACGCAAAGTCATCATCGAGGCCGATCTCGTCGACTGCATGGTGGCGATGCCGGGGCAACTCTTCTATTCCACGCAGATCCCGGTTTGCCTGTGGTTCCTGCGCCGCGACAAGCGCCGTCTCCCCTCGCCCGCCGGCGGGAGAGGGGCCGGGGGAGAGGGTGGCGTGATTGACCGCCGCGGCGAAACGCTCTTCATCGACGCGCGCAAGATGGGCACGCTAATAGACCGCGTGCACCGCGAACTGACTGACGACGAGATCGAGAAAATCGCCGGCACCTACCACGCCTGGCGTGGCGACAAATTGGCTCCCTCTCCCCTCGCGGGAGAGAAAAAGAACATTCCCTCCCCCTCGATGGGGGAGGGCGAGGGAGGGGGTGAATACCAAGACATCCCCGGCTTCTGCAAATCCGCCACCCTCGACGACATCCGCAAGCACGGCCACGTGCTCACGCCCGGCCGCTACGTCGGCGCGGAGGCCGCCGAGGACGACGGCGAGGCGTTCGATGACAAGATGAAACGCCTGACCGCGACATTGCGCGAGCAAATGGCCGAGGGCTGCAAGCTCGATGCAGCCATCGCCACCAATCTGAAAGAGCTCGGATATGGCGAGTAAATTAACCGCAGAAGGATTCAAGAAATTGAAGTGCCAAACCGGCACCTCAAGTTCAAAATCACAGTCTGTGATCTTGAAACGCACGGGAAGTCGCGAGGAAGATCCGAAACATGACCGCTAAGAAATTAATCGTTTCCACGGAGCGCATAGAGTCACAAATCTTTCTGATCCGGGGACAGAAAGTCATGCTGGATAAGGATCTGGCGGATCTTTATGAGGTGGAGGCGAAGGTTCTGAACCAGGCCGTCAAGCGCAACCTCGATCGCTTTCCTGAGGATTTCATGTTTCAGCTTACCGCTGAGGAGTCCGCGCGTTTAAGGTCACAAATTGTGACCTTAAAGATGAAACCGCCTGGCGATTTGAGACTCCAATCTGGCGCCTCAAGTTTGAGGTCACAAATTGTGACCTCAAACGCGGGCCAGGGCCGCGGCGGTCGGCGCTATCTCCCTTACGTCTTCACCGAGCAAGGCGTGGCCATGCTCTCCAGCGTGCTGCGCAGCAAGCGCGCCGTCATGGTCAACATCGAAATCATGCGTGCCTTCGTGCGGTTGCGCCAGATCCTCGGGACGCATGCCGACCTCGCCCGCAAACTCGCGACGCTGGAGCGCAAGTACGACAGCCAGTTCAAGGCGGTGTTCGATGCGATACGCGAACTCATGACACCGCCACCGGCGAAGAAGCGCCCCATCGGCTTCGGTTCGTGGGAAGAGAAGAAATGAAGCGGGTCGTAGCACAGATTCACAAGCAGGTGGCCGAGAGCTGCAAGGTCAATGCTGTCATCGCCGTCAGCCTGAAGGAGCTTGGGTATGGCGGGTGAGGCTTGGTCGGACGTCAAGTTGTCTGACATCATGGATGTGAAGCACGGCTTCGCTTTCCCGGGAGAGAACATACGGGAGGAACCGCCAGGTGACATTCTCTTGACGCCCGGAAATTTTGCCGTCGGCGGCGGTTTCAAAGGCAGCAAGTACAAGTATTTCGACGGCCAGGTTCCAGAAGAATACGTTTTACGCGAGAACGACCTCATAGTAACGATGACCGATCTGAGCAAACAGGCCGATACGCTCGGTTATCCGGCCCTTGTGCCAAAGCCGCAGCATTTCCGATTTCTACACAATCAGCGACTCGGGAAGGTCCTGATTCGAGACGGTGCCAAGGTCGATAAGCGATTCATCTCGTATCTCCTACGGACGCCTGAGTACCGACACGAGGTTTTGGCGAGCGCTACGGGCACGACCGTGAAGCACACATCACCGAGTCGTATCCTCGCCTACAAGACGTCGATTCCGCCCCTCCCCGAACAACGCGCCATCGCCCACATCCTCGGCACGCTGGACGACAAGATCGAGCTGAACCGGCGGATGAACCAGACGTTGGAGGCAATAGCGCGGGCGCTCTTCAAGTCATGGTTCGTGGACTTCGACCCCGTCCGCGCCAAGGCCGAAGGCCGCGACTCCAGCCTGCCCAAACAAATCGCCGATCTGTTCCCCGATTCTTTCGAGGACTCGGAGTTGGGAGAGATTCCGAAGGGATGGGAGGTGAAAAGGCTAGGCGACTTGTTGGAGCTGGCATACGGCAAAGCGCTTAAGGCAGAGGATCGCCGCGATGGCAACGTGCCTGTCTTTGGCTCCAACGGCCAGGTGGGGTGGCACGACGAACGGATCATCGCGGGGCCAGGGATCGTAGTCGGCAGGAAAGGAAACCCCGGAGTGGTGACCTGGGCGCCGACTGACTTCTTTGCCATCGATACGACGTTCTATGTTGTACCAGCCAAAAACTGCCACAGCCTGCAGTTTCTTTTTCACGCGCTCAAAATCCACGATCTCGCATCACTTGGCGCCGATTCAGCCGTACCCGGTTTGAATCGCAACATGGCGTACATGAGCGCGCAAGTGCCGCCACCCGGGCCGCTCTTGAAAAAGTTTGACGCATAACGGAATCATTTACACGCTCACGGTGCGCGATGCGGTGCAAGTGGCCGAGTGGCTTAAATCGCGCGGCTTGATCGTAGAGTCCTACACGGGCGAAACAGGCGAGCGCCGGCCCGAGCTGGAGCAGGCGTTGCTGGACAACCGGGTGAAGGCGCTGGTGGCGACGACCGCGCTTGGCATGGGGTTCGACAAACCGGACTTGGCCTTCGTGATCCACTACCAGACGCCGGGGTCGGTGGTGGCCTATTACCAGCAGGTCGGGCGTGCGGGACGCGCGCTGGATGCGGCGTACGGAGTGCTGCTCAGCGGTGAGGAAGAGACGGATATCACGGACTACTTCATCGAGAGTGCGTTTCCCACGCGCGAGGAAGTACAGGAGGTACTGAATGCGCTGGAAGGGGCGCCTGCTGGCCTATCAGTACCAGAACTGATGGGGCGCATAAATCTCAGCAAGGGCCACATCGACAAGACCATTGCGTTGCTATCGCTGGAGTCGCTGGCGCCCATCGCCAAGCAGGGCACGAAGTGGCAACTGACTGCCGCGAACCTGAGCGAAGCGTTCTGGCAGCGAGCTCAGCGGCTGACGGAGTTGCGGCGCGAAGAGCAGCGACAGATGCAGAAGTACGTAAGCCTTGTCTCCGGTCATATGGCGTTTCTCATCCGGGCGCTCGATGGCGATCCAGGCCAGCTTCAAGCGCCGATATTGCCAGCCTTGCCAACGATGCCAGACCCGGTGCTGGTGCGTGAGGCGGTTGCCTTTCTGCGTCGCACCAGCCTGCCGATCGAACCGCGCAAACAATGGCCTGCTGGCGGGATGCCGCAGTATCGTCTCACCGGACGAATTGCGACCGAGTTTCAGGCACAGCCCGGCAAGGCGCTCTGCATCTGGGGCGATGCCGGATGGGGCGGCCTGGTTCGCAACGGCAAATATCGTGATAGGCATTTTGCCGACGACTTGGTTACTGCCTGCGAGTTGCTGGTGCGGCAATGGAATCCGCAACCCGCGCCTACCTGGGTTACCTGCGTGCCATCATTGCGGCATCCTGATCTGGTGCGGGATTTCGCGTCACGCTTGGCATTACGATTGGGTTTGCCATTTCACGTGGTGCTGGAAAAAACGGACAACCGGCCCGAGCAGAAAACGATGTCGAACAGCACCCAGCAAGCCCGAAACATCGACGGTTCATTAGCGATCACCACGCAGCCGATACCCGTCGGCCCGGTACTGTTGGTCGATGACATGGTAGATTCGCGCTGGACATTGACCGTCGCAGCATGGCTATTGCGTATACATGGCAGCGGCGCGGTGTTCCCACTGGCACTGGCACAGACCGGACACGAGAAATGAACAGATCACTTTCACCTAACACGCAGGCAATCTTGCTGCTGACCGCGCCCCTGATTGCCGGGCGTGGTGAATCCTCATCCGATTTGTTGACCCCAGGCGAATACAAACGACTGGCGCGGTTCCTGCGCAACAAGCAACGGCAGCCAGCCGATTTGCTTGCTCCCGACGCGGTGGAATTGCTCGGAGAGTGCAAATCACTCCTCGACAGTGACCGTCTCAAGCGCCTGCTGGCACGCGGCTTTTTGTTGAGTCAGGCGGTCGAACGCTGGCAGACACGCGCGATCTGGGTGGTGAGCCGCGCCGATGCCGAGTACCCGCGGCGACTGAAAGCGCGCCTCAAGGACGATGCGCCGCCGGTGCTCTATGGGTGCGGCGACGCTGCGATTCTGGATACCGGCGGGTTGGCGGTCGTCGGCTCCCGCGACGCGGATGCGGCTCTAATCGAATACACCGAGAGCATTGGTCAGCTTGCCGCCAAGGCAAAGCGCACCCTCGTGTCAGGAGGAGCGCGTGGCATCGATCAGGCCGCCATGCGCGGCGCACTCGGCGCCGGCGGGAAGGTTGCGGGGGTCTTGGCAGACAGCTTCGAACGGACGGCTTTGAACCGCGAACACCGCAACCTTTTGATAGAGGGGCAACTGGTTCTGATCTCTCCCTACGATCCTGCTGCCGGCTTCAATGTCGGCCACGCCATGCAGCGAAACAAACTGATCTATGCGCTGGCGGACGCTGCGCTCGTCGTGTGCTCGGATTACGAGAAAGGTGGTACGTGGGCGGGCGCGGTTGAACAGTTGGAGAAACTGCGCCTCGTCCCGGTTTACGTTCGCTCCACCGGCGAACCGATTGTGCAAGCGCGCATCGGCACGCTCGGCGCCGGGCGTGAGTGGTTCAAGCCGTGGCGCACCATCAGCGGTCGCGATGACGCGGCCACTAATCTCGCTGAACTGCAAGTGGTGCTGGAAGGTGTTTTCGACAAACGCCGCTTCCTCGACCTGGTGCGTTACTTCGTCGTGTTCGAAGACATGGGCGGAGGAGCGCTCGCGAAGAAGATGGCGGGCTACCACCAGTTCCACGCGGTGAACGTGGCGGTGGAGGAAACGCTGCGCGCTGCGACGGTCGCTGCTCAGCCTTTGGGGCGCTATGCGGCCGGCCATCAGCCCGGCGGCGCGGAGGGTGACCGGCGCGTCGGCGTGGTCTGGCATACGCAGGGCTCCGGCAAGAGCCTGACCATGGCGTTCTATGCGGGCCGCGTGATTCTGCATCCGGCGATGGAAAACCCCACGATCGTGGTGCTCACCGACCGCAACGATCTTGACGATCAGCTCTTCGGCACCTTCGCCCGCTGCCGTGACCTGCTGCGCCAGCCGCCGGTGCAGGCGGAAAACCGCGCCGACCTGCGCGCGAAATTGAGCGTCGCTTCGGGTGGCGTCGTGTTTACCACGATCCAGAAGTTCTTCCCCGAGGAAAGGGGCGACCGGCACCCCGTGCTCTCGAACCGCCGCAACATCGTTGTGATCGCCGACGAAGCGCACCGCAGCCAGTACGATTTCATCGACGGCTTTGCGCGCCACATGCGCGACGCACTGCCGAATGCCTCGTTCATCGGGTTCACCGGCACGCCAATCGAAAAAACCGACGCCAACACGCGCGCCGTGTTCGGCGATTACATCAGCGTTTACGACATTCAGCGGGCAGTGACCGACGGTGCGACGGTGCCGATTTACTACGAAAGCCGGCTTGCGAAGCTGGAACTCAAGGATTCCGAGCGACCCAATATCGATCCCGCGTTCGAGGAAGTCACCGAGGGCGAGGAAGTCGAGCGCAAGGAGAAGCTGAAGAGCCGATGGGCGCAGCTCGAAGCGGTCGTCGGCTCGGAGAAACGCCTCAAGCTCATCGCGCGCGATCTGGTGGATCACTTCGAGAACCGGCTCGCGAGCATGGACGGCAAGGCCATGATCGTGTGCATGAGCCGGCGTATCTGCGTCGAGCTGTATCGCGAGATCGCGGCGCTGCGCCCGGCGTGGCACAGCGAGGACGATGAGAGCGGTTCGATGAAGGTCGTGATGACGGGCTCGGCGTCGGACCCGATGGACTGGCAGGCGCATATCCGTAACAAGCCGCGTCGCGAGGCGCTGGCGCTCAGGTTCCGCGCGCCGAATGACCCCTTCCGCATCGTCATCGTGCGCGACATGTGGCTCACCGGCTTCGATGCGCCCAGCCTGCACACGATGTACGTGGACAAGCCGATGCGCGGGCACGGACTGATGCAGGCCATCGCCCGCGTGAACCGCGTGTTCAGGGACAAGCCCGGCGGGCTGGTGGTGGATTATCTTGGCCTCGCCGACGAACTGAAACAGGCGCTCGCGACCTACACCGAGAGCGGCGGCACGGGCAAGACCGCGCTCGATCAGGCCGAGGCGGTAGCGTTGATGCTGGCTAAATACGAAATCTGCCGTGGTCTTTTCCACGGCTTCGACTGGTCGAAGTGGACAACCGGAAAACCACAGGAGCGACTCGGCGTGCTGCCCGCCGCTCAGGAACACATCCTCGCGCAGGAAGACGGCAAAAACCGGCTGCTGCAGCGCGTAACCGAATTGTCGCAGGCATTTGCGCTCGCAGTGCCCCACGAGGAGGCGCTACGCATCCGCGACGATGTCGGCTTCTTCCAGGCCGTGCGTGCGGTGCTCGCGAAGAGCACGCCCGGCGACCGCAAGACTGACGAGGAGCTGGAGCATGCAATACGGCAGATTATTTCCAAAGCGCTGGTCTCCGACGAGGTGGTGGACATTTTCGCTGCCGCCGGACTCAAGAAACCGGACATCTCGATTCTGTCGGATCAGTTTCTCGCCGAAGTACAAAACATGCCCCAACGCAACCTCGCGGTCGAACTGTTGCGCAAGCTCCTATCCGGAGAAATCAAGACCAGGTCGAAGAAGAATGTCGTGCAGGCACGTTCTTTCAGAGAACTGCTGGAGCAAGCAATACGCCGCTACCAGAACCGCGCGATCGAAACCGCACAGGTGATCGAAGAGTTGATTCAACTCGCCAAAGACATGCGGCAGGCATCAGCACGCGGCGAAATGCTGAAACTAACGGAAGATGAGCTGGCGTTTTACGACGCGCTCGAAGTTAACGACAGCGCCGTCAAGGTGCTGGGCGAGCCAACCCTGAAGACAATTGCACGCGAGCTGGTCGAGACGGTGCGCAAGAACGTCACGATCGACTGGACGGCACGCGAGAACGTGCGCGCGCAGCTCCGGGTAATCGTCAAGCGTATCCTGCGCAAATACGGTTACCCGCCGGACAAACAGGAAAAAGCGACGCAGACCGTGCTCGAACAGGCAGCGCTGTTGAGCGAAGAATGGGCGATGGCTAGTTAATTGGACTGTGTTATTAATGGGCGAGGCTCAGCGTTCGCTCGACAGTTGAGGCTCAGCGTTCGCTCGACAGCTGCGGTAAGGTAAAGGCTTTTTAGGTGAGTTTGTCATGGCGAAAAAAGTTCCCTTGAACAGAGGCGACGTGAGATGGTTCGAGAAGTGAGAGCCGGGCGCGGTATGCGAGAGGTGGCCAGGCAGTTTAACGTAGACGTGGGCACGGTATCGCTGTGGATGGAGCGCAGCACCGGGCAACGGCTGGATCGTTTCTCGTTTGTCGATTCCAAGCCGGGGCGTGCGTGGAATCGCACAGCGAGGTCTTTGGAGCAGCGCATTCTTCAGACGCGCGCGTGGTTGCGCGAGCATAGCGTGCTTGGCGAGTATGGGGCCGACGCGATCCAGCGGGCACTGCATGCCGAGCCGCCAGCTCCCGTGTCCCTGTCGCGAGCCACGATCAACCGCGTTCTGCAGCGCCATGGGGCCACCGATGCTCACGGGCGTGTGCGCCGGCCTGCACCGCCCAAGGGTTGGTATTTGGCTGAGGTGGCTGCAGGACGCGCTGAAGTAGACTGCTTCGACTTTATCGAGGATCTGAAGATCGCCGAAGGTCCGTTGGTCAATATGCTTACCGCTAAGAGCCTGCATGGGGCGTTGACCGATGCCTGGGTGTTGACGC
>Ga0326597_10015084_pt1 | contig 10113 bp, 9 predicted proteins | sample RVTome_12_FD_203789 | JGI IMG/M metagenome (GOLD analysis project Ga0326597, IMG submission 203789) | Soil microbial communities from uranium-contaminated site in the Upper Colorado River Basin, Wyoming, United States - RVT100D185 | ecosystem: Environmental > Terrestrial > Soil > Contaminated >...
GCGATCAGGCCGGGCGGAATTGCCGTTCTGGCGGGATTGCTAAAGCGCCAGGAAGCGTTGGTGGTGGCGGCGCACCGGGCTCAGGGCCTGGCCTTGCAGCGCCGTCTGGTCATCGAGGGGTGGTCGATCCTGATAATGTGCTCGGGTACGCGGGTATTTCAGACCGGCGGCGATCAGCGGTGACCGGTGGCGAACCCACCCGACCGGCCGACCGCCGCGGTGGGGCGCGCCAACGGCGCGACCTCCATCTGGACCGCCTGCTCGAAGCTCATGACCAGATTGGGGAGCTGCGAGCGGTGCAGGCCGATATCCGCGAGCGAGCGGTCATCGAGCGCCATCAGATCCTCGAGAGCGCGGTGCCGGTGCCGCCGGTTGGCGATGGCGGACCGCGCCGCGGCGAAAAGGTTGATAAGCGACATGGTAGAACTCCTCACCTATCTATTGGTGCACCGCACAAATGGGGTCAAAAACCGCTCGCTACGACCGGAAATATCGCAAACCAGCCATGCTCAAGGTCATCGACACTGACGCATTTCCGACTTACATTTTTGCAATGCAACAATGCTCGCCGCGCCGGGCTCGGCGGGCTAAAATGCGGCCGGATAGCGAGGAGCGGTCGATGACGGCACGAGGCAGTGGGCCGGATCCGCGCCGGTTGGCGCGGTTGCTGAAGGAAGCCGGATCGGCGCTCGACCCCGACGGCGTCGCCGCGCTGGTCGCCGGAATCCTGGCTGCGCCCCCCGAGATCGGTAATTCCTGGTATGCGCTGGTCGCGGACCCGACCCCGCCGGCGCTGGCCGAGGCGTTGGAGGAACTGCGGGCCGATCTCGCCGAGGATTATCGCGACGGCCTTGCGCCCGAGGATTTCGCCCGGCTGCCGCGCCCGGCCCGGCTCGACTTGTTGCGCGAGGAGCTGAAGGCACGCCGGCTCGACGGCTTCATCGTGCCGCGCGCCGACGAGCACCAGGGCGAATATGTGCCCAGTTGCGGCCAGCGCCTCGCCTGGCTGACCGGGTTCACCGGCTCGGCCGGGGTGGCGGTGGTGCTGGCGACTCGCGCCGCTCTCTTCGTCGATGGCCGCTACACGCTGCAGGCGGCGGCGCAGGCCGATGCCGCGCTCTTCGAAATCCATCACCTGATCGACGAGCCGCCGGCGCGCTGGCTCGCCGGCGCCCTCAAAAAGGGCGCCGTCGTCGGCTACGACCCGTGGCTGCACACCCCGCAGGACGTCGAACGCCTCAAAGCCGGTGCCGCGCGGGCCGGGGCGAGCCTCAAGCCCGTTGCTCACCCTGCCGCCAACCCGATCGACCGGGTCTGGCCGGGGCGGCCGCCTGCGCCGCTGGCGCCGGTGGTGCCGCACCCCGTGCAGTTCGCCGGCGAGAGCGCCCAGGCGAAGCGCCAGCAGATCGGCCGCGCCCTCGCCGAGGACGGTGCCGCGGCGGCGGTGCTGACCGCGCCCGAATCGATCGCCTGGCTCCTCAACATCCGCGGCGGCGACGTGCCGCACACCCCGCTGCCGCTGTCGTTCGCGATGCTGCGCCAGGACGGCAGCGTCACCCTCTTTATCGACCGCCGCAAGCTCGCCCCCGGGCTCGACCGCCATCTCGGCAACGGCGTCGCGATCGAGCCGCCCGAGCGGTTCGGGGCCGCGCTCGAGGTGCTCGCCGCGTCAGGAGCCCCGGTGCAGGTCGACCCGGCGACCGCCGCGTCGTGGATCTTCGACCGGCTCGAAGAGGCCGGCGCCCGGATCCATCGCGCGCCCGACCCGTGCCTCCTGCCAAAGGCCTGCAAGAACCCCACCGAGCTCGACGGCACCCGCGCCGCGCATCGCCGCGATGGCGCCGCGGTGACCCGCTTTCTCGCCTGGCTGGCGCACGAGGCGCCGAAAGGCAAGCTGCGCGAGATCGCCGCCAGCGACCGGCTCGAAGCCTTCCGCCGCACCGGCGAGCATTTCCGCGATCTGAGCTTCCCGACGATCTCGGGGGCGGGCTCGAACGGCGCGATCGTGCACTACCGGGCGACCCCGGAGAGCGAGAAGCGGCTCGAGCCCGGGACGCTCTTTCTGCTCGACTCCGGTGCGCAGTATCTCGACGGCACCACCGACATCACCCGCACGGTCGCGATCGGCACTCCGAGCGCCGAGATGCGCGATCGCTTCACCCGCGTCCTCAAGGGCCACATCACGCTGGCGACGGCGCGCTTCCCCAAAGGCACGACGGGGGCGCAGCTCGACCCCTTCGCCCGCCGCGCGCTATGGCAGAAGGGGCTCGACTACGACCACGGCACCGGCCACGGGGTCGGCAGCTATCTCGGCGTGCATGAGGGCCCGCAGCGGATTTCGAAAGCGCCGAACGCGCAGCCGCTCTTACCCGGGATGATCGTCTCCAACGAGCCCGGCTACTACAAGACCGGCGCCTACGGCATCCGCATCGAAAATCTCGTCGTCGTGCAGCCCTCGGCGGGTCCCGGGGACGGCGACGGCGAGCGCGACATGATGTGCTTCGAAACCCTGACCCTGGCGCCGATCGACCGCAATCTGGTCCTGCGCGACCTGCTCGAAGACGAGGAGATCGCCTGGCTCGACGCCTACCACACAAGGGTGCGCGAAATCATCATGCCGCTCGTCGACCGCGACACCGCCGGCTGGCTCGAACAGGCGACGGCGCCGATCGGCTAATTCCCTTGTCATCCCGGCGAAAGCCGGGATCCATTTCCGCCATGGATCCCGGCTTTCGCCGGGATGACGGCGTTTATTGATTGAGGAGGCTCGCATGAGCATCCAGACACAACCGAAGCGGCTGACGGTGACGCAGATCCAGGGTAGGAAGGGCGGCGACAAGCTGGTGTGCCTGACCGCCTACACCGCCTCGGTGGCGCGCCTCATCGACCACGAGGTCGATCTCCTCCTGGTCGGCGATAGCCTGGCAATGACGGTCTACGGCTTCGACAGCACGCTGCCGGTCAGCCTCGACATGATGATCGCGCACGGCGCCGCGGTGGTGCGTTCGACCGAACACGCCCTCGTCACCGTCGATCTGCCGTTCGGCAGCTACCAGGCGTCGCCCGAACAGGCCTTTCGCGCCGCCGCGCGGGTGCTCGCCGAAACCGGGTGCGCCGCGGTCAAGCTCGAGGGCGGCGAGGAGATGGCCGAGACGGTCGCCTTCCTCACCCGGCGCGGCGTGCCGGTGATGGGCCATGTCGGGCTGACCCCGCAGGCGGTCAATGCGCTGGGCGGCTACCGCTCGCGCGGCCACGCGGCCGGGGAGCACAAGAAGATCATGCAGGGCGGCGTCGCGATCGCCGAGGCCGGGGCGTTCTCGCTGGTCATCGAGGGGGTGGCCGAGAGCCTCGCGCGCGAGCTGACCGGCGCCGTCGCGGTGCCGACGATCGGGATCGGCGGCTCGCCTGCCTGCGACGGGCAGATCCTGGTGATCGACGACATGCTCGGCCTCTTCACCGAGTTCACCCCGAAATTCGTCAAGCGCTACCGCAACCTCGGCGACGACATCCGGACGGCCGCGCGCGAATACGCCGAGGAAGTGCGCCACGGCCGCTTCCCCGCCGCCGAGCACACCTACGCCGCCCCGCGCCGCCCGAAACCCGCCGCCGCGGAGTAGCCGATCGAGTCCGGGACAGACGTTGGTGCGTCCTTCGAGACGGCGCTCCGCGCCTCCTCAGGAGGAGGTTTTTTCTTAATTATATCAATGAGTTATCCTCATCCTGAGGAGCGCCCGAAAGGGCGCGTCTCGAAGGACGCGCTACGCATCGGCAGCCAGCCGAGCAGTCAGGCGGGTTGCGGACCGGGCCGGCCGTCCTCGACGACGAAAGTGCGCAGCGTCGCCACCTCGGCGGCAGGGTCGCGCACATGGTCGACGGCACGGAAGGCGACCTCCATCCGCGCCGGGTTCAGGTCGACGCTGACATAGCCGCGCTTGCGGCTCTCGAAGAAATGGACGTGCGGGTTTTCGGCGGCCCAGGCGGCGAACTTGGCGTAGGGCGGCGGCGGCGAGGTGATCGAGCTGCCGACAAATTCCGAGGCGACGACCGGGGCGGCGGGGTCGTCGAAATCGAGCTTCAGATCGTTCGCCCAGAACGAGTGGATGTCGCCGCCGATCACCACCGGGTTCGGCAAGCCCGTATCGCGCATCTGCGTCAACAGGCGCCGCCGGGCCGCCGGATAGCCGTTCCAGTCGTCGGACCAGTATGAGATCTCGCCGTTGTCGAGACGCTCCTTGAACTCGGCCATCAGCTGCTGCTGCGCGAGGATGTTCCAGCGCGCCGGCCCCGGCGATCGACGCTCGCGAAATTGCCCGTAGAGCCAAGCCTCCTGTGCCATCCCGAGATAGCTCCGGGCCGGGTCGAGGCGTTCGGGGCAAGTCGCATCGACCAGCTGCCTGGCGCCGCCCCTCGGGCCCGAATCGCACGCCAGGCGCGAGCGGTACTGCCGGCTGTCGACGACGTAAAACCTGGCGAGGTCGCCGAAATCGCAGCTTCCATAGATCGTCGCGTCCGGCCCCTTCGGCGTGGCCGAGAGCGGCAGCGGCATGTGCTCCCAGAAGGCGCGGTAGGCCGCCGCCCGGCGCGCCAGAAATGCCGCCGGGTCGGCGAAATTCAACGACCAGCGGTCGGCATAGTCGTTCTGCACCTCGTGGTCGTCCCAGGTCGCCAGGCACGGCGCCGCGGCGTGCAGCTTCTGGAGATCGGGGTCGGTCTTGTACTGCGCGTGGCGGTTGCGATAGGTCCGCAGGTCGCTCGCCTCGACCCCGTCGCTGTGGTCGCGCATCCGCTTGTCCGACCGGCTCGCGTGCTCGTAGATGTAGTCGCCGAGAAACAGCACCAGATCGGGCGCCTCGGCGGCGAGGTGGCGATAGGCCGAGAAATAGCCGTACTCGTAATTGGCGCAGGAGCAGAACCCGAAGCGCAGCCGGCCGAGCGCCGCGCCGCGGGCGGGAGCGGTGCGGGTATGGCCGGTGAGGCTCGCCTCGCCACCGGCGATGAAGCGAAACCAATAATCGCGCCCCGGTTCGAGCCCCCGGCATTCGAGGTGCACCGAATGGGCGAATTCCGGCGCGGCGTCGACGCTGCCGTGCTGAACCACGTGCCGCATCGCCGGATCGTCGGCGACCTCCCAGCGGACCGGCACGATGGCCGGCGGCATGCCGCCGGGGCGCTCCGGATCGGGCGACAGCGGCTCGGGCGCGAGCCGGGTCCACAGCACGACGCCGTCGGGCGCCGGGTTGCCCGACGCAACGCCGAGGGTGAACGGGTAGCCGGCTGCGGCAGACGCGCGCCTTGCGGCGGTCGCGAAGAAGGACGCCGTCGAGCCGATCAGCAGCGAGCGGCGAGTCAATGTGCGGCGGAGAACCATGAGCCGAGGATACCGTCTGAATGATGACAATTTGCGATACTTCTTCAGCGTCGCGAAGCTCGCCTGACTCACGCGAAAGCGTCGGGATGTGAAATAACCGGCTACATGAATAACCAGCGTCCTTCGAGACGCGTCGCGGCTTCGCCGCAACGCTCCTCAGACGCTGGCCGGAAAGAATTAAGGTTTTCCCGTATGTTGATCTTCTCTCGTCATTCCCGCGCAAGCGGGCGAAGGCCGGGATGACAAATAGGGTGGCAAGCTTCCGGCACACGGGTTCCACCGCAGTGTCCAGGCCCCACGGCCGCGCGTCGACCACCTCGTGTCCGATGTCGCCAAGGGGCCGGTGACACGCTACGAATTGCCGACGCTTTGCACCGTCAACTTTGTGATCGAGAATGCGCTGGGCGGCGGCGTCACGGCCTCGCTAAATCGGGCTTGCTAAATCGGGGCGTGAGCGACGCCAGCCTCAGGGATAAGAGGACCGAGGACCATGGACAAGGCTACAATAGAACTGCTGGCGCGCCGCGCCGGCCTCGACAAGGCGCTCGCTGAATTCCCCGACGACGTGACCGCCGCGGCCGAGCAGGCGGAGAGCGCGCTGGCGCGGATGAAGGCGCCGACCGACCCGCGCGCCGAACCGTGGCCGCCGATGCGGGTCCGGGGCGGCGCGGGGAGCGGGCAATGAGCGACCTGCACTGGCTGACGGCAGAAGCGGCGGCCCAAGCCATCGCCGCCCGGCAACTCTCGCCGGTCGAGCTGATGACGGCGCTCCTGGAGCGCATCGCCCGGCTCGACCCCAAGCTCAATGCGTTCATCCGGCTCGACGCCGACGCTGCGATGGACGCCGCCCGAGCCGCAGAAGCCGAGATCGCATCGGGCCGCCGGCGCGGCCCCTTGCATGGCGTGCCGGTCGGGATCAAGGACATCATCGATGTCGCGGGGCTGCCCACGACCTGCCATTCCAGGATCCTGGTCGACAATGTCGCGGCCGCCGATGCGGTGTGCGTGTCGCGGCTGCGCGGCGCCGGCGCCATCGTCATCGGCAAGCTGTCGACCCACGAATTCGCCATCGGCGGTCCGAGCTTCGACCTGCCGTGGCCGCCGGCGCGCAACCCGTGGAATACCGATCATCATCCCGGCGGTTCGTCCTCCGGCTCGGGGGCGGGCCTTGCCGCCGGCCTCTTCCCGCTGGCGCTGGGCAGCGATACCGGCGGCAGCGTGCGCAACCCGGCCAGCCGACCTACGGCCTGGTATCGCGGCGCGGGGTCTTTCCGCTGTCCTTCACGCTCGACCATGTCGGGCCGATGACCCGCACAATTGCCGACAATGCGCTGCTGCTCGATGTCATCGCCGGCCACGATCCGCTCGATCCGGGCAGCGCCGCCGCGCCAGCCGGGCACTATGCGAGCGGGCTGGAGCGCGGGGTGCGCGGTCTGCGGATCGGGTTCATCCGGCATTTCCACGAGACCGACCTGCCGGCCGATTCCGAGGTGACAGCGGGGCTGGAGAATGTCGCGCGGACCTTGCAGGCGGCGGGCGCCGAGCTCCGCGACGTACGCCTGCCGGCGCTCGGCGAGTTCGGCGCGGTCAACCGGGTGATCCTGCTGAGCGAGGCCTGGGCGATCCACGGTCTGTGGCTGCGCGAGCGGCCCGGCGATTACGGACGGCTCGCCCGGCGGCGCCTGCTGCCTGGGGCGTTCCTCGGCGCCGGCGATTACGTGCAGGCAGGGCGCCGGCGGCTCGAAATGATCGCGGCGGTCTCGGACGCCCTGCGCGATGTCGATGTCCTCATGTGCGCCAGTGCGATGGACCCGCCGAGCCGGATCGAGGACGCCGCCGAGACCGAGCGCACCTATCCGCGGCAGGCCCGCACGCCGTTCAACGTGACCGGCCACCCGGCGCTGGCGATGATGGCCGGTCTGTCGCGCGGCGGCCTGCCGCTGTCGGTGCAGTTCGTCGGCCGCTACTTCGCCGAGGCGACGCTCTTCCAGGTGGCCCGGGAGTGGGAGCGCGCCGCCGGCATCGACGAAAAGCATCCGCCCCTGTAGAAGGACCTGAGGTGCGTGGCCTCGCAGTTGAGGATGCTTTTGAAATTATGCGACGGACGCCCCCCAGTCACCAGTCCATGCCCGTCAGCCCGAAGTCGTTCATCGCGCGGTGAAACGATCATCCAGGGTTCCCGAAACGGTCGGCTGGGGTGTAGCGGATGGTTTTACTGGCCTCCCTCAGCTACCATCTCGAAAATCGCGAAAGGGAACCGGATGGCGGGGTTGCGCAAGTCCTTCGAGATCAGGGCGCAATGGGACGGCGAGGCCGGCGTTTGGTGGTGCTCCAATGACGAGCTGCCGCTGACGACCGAGGCGCCGACCTTTGAGCAACTCGTCGCGCGGGTGCTCGAAATCGCTCCCGAAATCGCCGCGGAAAACGGGCTCGCCGCGCCGGGCGACGAGATCGAGCTGCACGTTTTTGCCGAGCGCGTGCAATCAGTGCCGGTGGTCGCTGCGGCGTGAATGCCCGCCACCTTCGATCGCGAGCTGCGGCGGCTGCCGAGGCGGGCGGACTGCACCTTTGTCCGGACCGGTAAGGGCAGTCACGAAATTTGGCAAAGCCCGATTACCGGGCGGCGATTCCCGGTCCCAGTTGGGATCGTCAGCCGCCACACCGCCAACGGCGTCCTTGAACAGGCAGGGTTGACGAAGGCGTTTTAACCCCCCAACAGCCCCGTTGAGCAGGCCAGCCCCAAGCCGTCATTCTTTATGGGCCGTCATTCTTTATGGGCCGTCATTCTTTATGGGCCGTCATTCTTTATGGGCCGTCATTCTTTATGGGCCGTCATTCTGTATGGGAATGTCACCTCGCGGCCGTTATCCGACGCCTGTTTGATGGCGTCGACCAGGCGGTGCAGATCGACCGCGGTCGCGAAATCCGGCTGGTGGCTTTCGCCGCCGCAGATCGCCCGGGCGAATATGGTGTACATCTGGCCGACATTGCCGGGTTCGCCCGAGGGTGTCCCGGGTGCGGCGACGGTGAAGCGCTCCGGGACCTCGATCGGCGCGAGGCTGTTGCCGCCTTTAGCGCCGTGGAGGAACACCTCGCTCAGCTGCGGCGAATCCTCACCCGATATGACCAGCGTCCCGTCGCGGCCGTAGATTTCCATGCGATAGCCGCTGCCGGCATAGGGAATGGCGCCGATATGGACCGACGCCACGGCGCCGTTCGCCAGCCGGCCGCTGACCAGGATGTTGTCGGGCGAGGTGACGTCGAGGAGCGTGTTCGTGCCGGTGTCGAGCCACTGCTTTGCCTGGGTCGCGACCACCGCCGAGAGGCGGGCGAAGTCGCCGGCGACAAAGCGCATCGCGTCGACCGTGTGGCCGTTGGCGATGGTCAGCGTGTTGGCGCCGAGCTCGGCGTCGCGCTGCCAGGTCCGGTTGGACGGCCGGGTGAGGACGCCCTCGCGCATCAGGCTGACGTGGACCGCCAGCACGTCGCCGGCATAACCCGCCGCGACCAGCTCCTTCATGTGCATCAGCGCCGGATTGACCCGGGCCTGCAGGCCGACCGCGGTGACCAGCCCCCGCCGCTTGGCGAGCGCCGCCAGTTCGACGGCCTCCGCGGTCGTCCGGCCGAGCGGCCATTCGCAATAGACGTGCTTGCCGGCCTCGAGCGCCGCCTTGGTCGGCGCGTAGTGCGACGGCACCCGCACGACAACGGCGACCGCATCGATCTCGGGCGATGCAATCATCTTGCGGTAGTCATCAAAGGCGAGGCGGGCGCCGAAAGCCTGGCGCGCCGCCTCGGCGCTGTCGGCCCTTGTGGTGCAGACCGCGGTCAGCTCGACGTCCGAGCTGGCCTTGACCGCCGGCAGATGGGAGCGCGACGACCAGGTGCCCCTGACGCTGGCGCCGATGAGGCCCAGCCGAATCTTGTCCGCCATAGTGCATTCTCCCATGGGAATTGGGCCCGGTGAACCGCGAGTCCCGCCACACCACGCAGGCCGCAGAGCTATCTTCGCCCGGCCATCTTCGCTCAGATTGGGGCCAGCGCGCGTGATTTTCGTCAGGGCCGACGCGATGGCAACCGGATTCGAGCAGGACCCGTGCATCGAAAGTCGGCGCTTCGCGGATGCGGTCCGCTCAGGTAACGGCTATAGTCGGGTTGCACGGCGCTGCCCGTCCCGGGCGGCTCCGGCAGTGTCCAAGTGCCGGGATCCGTCATAGCGGTCCCCGAGCCAAGCCGACGGAGGACGCCATGCATTTGATGTACTTCACCGAGCAGCCGATGTCGGCCTACCCTTCGGAGATCGGGCTTGCCACCGGCCATACCGCGCTGATGTTCTCGAACAAGTACTTCGATCCGGTGGCCGGCAGCCGGCTCTACAACGAATACCTCGAGCATTACATCATGGTCGACGAGCTCGGCTTCGACGGCATCATGCTGAACGAGCACCACAACGCGCCGTTCTGCATGCAGGCGAAGGCCAATATTTTCGCCGCGATCCTTGCCGCGGTGACGAAGAACGTAAAGATCGTCATGCTCGGCAATCCGCTGCCCTTGGCCGAGAACCCGATCCGGCTCGCCGAGGAATTGGCGATGATCGACATGATCTCGAAAGGGCGCCTCGTCTCCGGTTTTGTCCGAGGCGGCGGCCAGGAGCAGCTCGCCAACAACGTCAACCCGGCCTTCAACCGCGAACGCTTCGAGGAGGCGCACGATCTGGTCGTGGCTGCCTGGACGCGCGAGGGGCC
>Ga0326597_10015085_pt1 | contig 10113 bp, 13 predicted proteins | sample RVTome_12_FD_203789 | JGI IMG/M metagenome (GOLD analysis project Ga0326597, IMG submission 203789) | Soil microbial communities from uranium-contaminated site in the Upper Colorado River Basin, Wyoming, United States - RVT100D185 | ecosystem: Environmental > Terrestrial > Soil > Contaminated >...
ACCACCTCCACAAGGTGCTATTCGGGGTCGGCCACCGCTCGTTGAACAACCGGCCGCTCACGCCTTGGGCTGACGAGCTTCGGCCCTTGGCGAGGGGTGTTTCTGATGAGTCGCTGGCGGAGGGCTACGCAGAGTTCGTGCGGCGCTACGTGACGAACGCCGACGCCGCACAGACGGGCGCCCCCAAGTTTTTCGGGTTCTTCGAAGACACGCTGGGTCAGCGCATGCCCGAGGCGCTCACGGCACTCAAGCAGGCGAGGTCAGACTACCGCGCCTACGCAGACGCACCAGCCAGGGCGAGAGTGCGTGCTCAGCGCGCCCGGCCGGAAGACGTGGCCCCGTCGCTGACCGGTGTCGAGCGATGGAGGGCGATCCGCACCAAGGTCGTCGACGATCTCACTCCACTTCGTGCGGTGGGGAAGGCCGCGGGAGTTTCCGAGGAGGACGTGCTGGCAGACGTCGGCACGCTCGCAGACCTCGCCCGGGGATCCGCGGGTCAGGCTGAGTGGATGATCAACCACGGGATGCTCGACTTCCAGACCCGGAGCACCGCCGGGCGCTCCCTGAGAGAGGTCTTCGACCCCCTACGGGGCGCCGATGGCAAGCTCGACCCCGAGGCGTACGAGGATTTCATGGACTACGCCATCGCGGCCCGGGCGAAGTACCTCTACGAGACGAGGCCGGGAGACATTGGCTTCCTGGGCATCGAGCGCGCGGATGCGGAGCGGGTGGTGGCCGACCTCGACTCTCCGGAGTTCCGCGACGCCATGTCGCGTTTCCAGGATTTCAACGCCGGCACGCTCCAGTACCTCGCGGATGCTGGCGTGCTGTCTGATGAGGCCGTGCAGGCGATTAGGGCCAGGAATGAGGTCTACGTGCCCTTGATGAGGGTCATGGACCAGGATCAACCCGCGTCGGCCGGGGGCAGGTCAAAGGCCTCCGCCAACAATCCGGTGCGACGGATTCGCGGGTCCGGGCGGCAGATCATCGATCCGGGCGAGACGATGCTCGAGCGGGTCTACCAGTACACGAAGCTCGCCGCCAAACAACAGGTCGCGGACGCGCTGTACCGCCTGTCCCAACGCGATGGGATGGGCCGTCTGATCGAGGAGCTTCCCGCCCCGACTCGTGCATTTCGGATCCAAACGCAGGAGGTTCTCGAGAAGCTCTTCGTCGACGCAGACAGTGGTCGTCAACTCATCGAATCGCTGCCAGACGGCGCCTTGGACGAGATGCTGACGTTCTTCCGTCCCGGCGACTATGCGGGCGCTCCGGATGTCATCTCCGTGCTCGTCGACGGCAAGCGGAAGTTCTTTCAGGTCGAACCGGAACTGTACCGAGCGCTCGAAGGACTCGACGACCAGGCCCTGCCCGCATGGGCCGAAATCCTCGGTGCTCCCGCCAGGACGCTCCGCGCGGGCGCAACCCTGGCTCCCGAGTTCATCGGCCGGAACCCGTTCCGAGACCAGATCATGGCCGGCGTGCAGTCCGAGTGGGGCTACACCCCTTTTGTCGACCTGGCCAGCGGTCTCGCCTCCATCCTGAAGAAGGACGAGTACTACGAGGCGTTCATGGCGGGTGGCGGGGCGCGGTCCTCGCTCGTGGGTCTGGACCGGAGGACCATCCGCAGGAACCTCCGGAAAGCAGTCGGACTCCAGGGGGTCGTGAAGAGCCCGCTGGACGCGCTCAGGGCGCTCTCGGAGGTCATGGAAGACGCGACGAGGGTGGGGGAGACCCGCAACGCCCTGGAAGCGCTCCGAGGCGCCTCCGTGCCCGAGGGGGAGGCAAGGCTCAGAGCCGCCAAGGCGGCTCGTGAGATCTCCGTCGACTTCGCGCGGAGGGGAACGGACACCGCGGTACTCCGACACCTTGCGGCCTTCTGGAATGCGCGGGTGCAGGGATACGATCGACTTGCGCGCGCTTTCCGCCGGGACCCCCAGGCGACCACGGCCAAGGCGGTTGCCTACATCACGATCCCCTCGGTCCTGGAGTACATAGTCAACCGCGACGACACGGAGTACTTCGAGCTCCCGCGGTGGCAGCGAGACCTCTTTTGGGTCTTCAAAGTTGGCGGGCAGTGGATCCGGGTCCCGAAGCCGTTCGAGCTCGGGATCGTGTTCGGAACCATCCCCCAGCGCATGCTCGAGTGGATGGACCGGAACGACCCCGTAGGCTTCCAGCAGACGGCCGAGGAGTTCTTCAAGGACCAGACGTACGGCATGCTCCCGGTGCCCACGTTCGCGGTGCCGTTGATCGACAACTACGCGAACCGCAGTCAGTTCCTTCAGCGGCCCATCGTGCCCCGTGGGCTGGAAGGCGTCGATCCGGCGGAGCAATTCACGCGCGGAACAAGCGAGGTAGCCAAGGGCCTCGGGCGCATGCTCGACATCTCTCCAGCCAAGATCGATAACCTGTTCTTCAGCTACACGGGTGGCCTCGGTCGGCTTGCATCGGAGATCGCCGACATGGTGATACCCTCACAGGACGCTCGCCCCGAAACACGCTCTCTCGCAGAACGCACCCCGGGGGTTCGCGGCTTCACAGCCAGCACACCTGGCGCTCAGTCCGAGAGCATCGAGCGTCTCTATGCCGCACGGGAGGTGGCGAATCGCCGCCGCGCGACTTATCGGAAGCTCCTCCGCGAGGGCAGGGTCGATGAAGCAGAGCGCTACTTCCAGGAGCACGAGGAATGGATCGTCCGCGCTACTCACCTCGGTCGTGTGACCAGCCAACTTACGTCCCTCCGAGAGGCGATCGCAGCTGCCCAGGATCCTGGCGAGCGGCAGCAGCTCGAGCAGCTCATGACCGAGATCGCGGCCGGCGCTATCGGACGTAGCGACCTAGCGGGAGCCTCTCCGCGATGAGCTCAGCGCTCGCATGCCGCACCGACGCACGCGGTCGCGGCACAGAGGAGCAGCGCCGAGGCGATCCAGCCATGTCGAAGCATGGCACGCATCCCAGGGCCTACGTATCGCGTGAGCAAGCAAATTTGAGGGGCAACAGTGGCTAGGGGGTTCCCTTTTGTCCACCGCCGACGTTGGGCACGAGTGATCCCTCCCGGCATCATCGCCGTACCCTCCTGGTACGAGGGGTGCTTCTGGATGGTCGATATCGGGACGTTCACATACTCGATCGGCCTAGAGCGAATTGAGGATATCGCCCGCTGGGCACGTCTCAACGGAGTGGAGGTTGCTCGCGCAATGAGGGCCCCGTCGGTCGCCTATCCATTGAACCCGTGGCCAATGCTGGAGGAACTCGATGCGCGCGGCGCGCTATCTGAAGCGCCGCCCTGGTTCGACATGCGCCCTGTGTTGGCCCTCCGGGCGCTGCGCGAAGGAGGCGCCGGGCTAACCTCGGCCGTCGAGACGCACCGTGCGTAGATATTGCGCCGTCGGTCACTACCGGGTGGCCCACGCGCTCATGGCGACCGAGGACGCGACGTGCGAGCCCACCGGGGACGCTGACGGGGTCGTGGACGTGCGTGTGCTGATCCGACGCGGCGCGCAATTCTGTTTGCGCTTCGATGCAACCGGCAGCATGATTGCGACCTCATGTGGTGCCGTGCGTAGCGGCACCGAGCAGGAACGTTCCCGCGCGTCAGCGGCTCGCTAGTAGGTTCAACTGACGCTTGATGAATAGGCGCTCGATCAATGGCGGAAAATCAAATACGGCTCGTTGTTGAGCCTCCGCATTCGGAGGTGGACGCAGATGTGTCTGCGGATGCCTTCGTGAACCAATTCAGGGCGCTCTTGGATGCCCTCGACAGGTCAGAAAGAATCGAGCGCGGTGCGAATAGGCTCGAATGGGTCGTCCAGGAATTGAGCAGCCGCAGCCCCAAGAGGGCTGTGCTGGTGCCCCGCTACCGGAGTCCGGACGTTACCCCCGGGTACGTCGCAGAAGTGGAGCGACGCTTTTTCGATACCGTGGACCTGATCCAGAGTGGTCATGAACTGCCCCCCGACCTCCGACGTAGCGACATCGAGGTTTTCAAGAAGCTCGGAGCACAGGTGCGTGCGGGCCGCCTTTTGGCCACGGTGACGAACGCCTCGCGAAGCATTTCCATCGAGAAGGAGCTGGACCTGCGAGCAGAGGTAGCTCTAGCACCTGAGGTGCACGCGGTTGGCGAGACGCAGGGGCGCGTGGGACTAGCAAACGTCCACCACGCTCACCACTTCTACCTATACCCGTGGGTGGGGCCCACCAGGATACGGTGCGAGTTCAAGGCCGACCACACGAGCGAGGTGGGTAAGGCATTGGGCGAGTGGGTCACGGTGAGGGGCACCCACGTCTACCCAGCCCGGTCTGCGCATCCTGAGACGATCTACGTAACCGGCGTCGTCCCGCTCGAGGATCCAGAGGGTGCTCCGACAATCTTCGACCTAAGGGGGATTGGCGGGCGGCAATCGGAGGACACCCTGGGAGGCGAGGCGACTGATGAGTGGTGAGCGTCCACTCGTCTATTGGGATGCCTGCATTTTTATCGCGTGGCTCGACAGGGAGCCGCGAAAGGACATCAGCCGGGAGGATCTAGAGTACTGGGCCCGTCTGTTTCGGGACGACAAGGCCCGGCTGGTGACGTCGGCAGTGACCGGTCTCGAGATCCTCGAGAGCCGCATGGAACGGAACCGGGAGGCACGGGATGAGTTTCACCGATTCATGAGGCCGCCGAGGGGCTCACTTCATCAGATTAGTCCGCCCGTCCTCGAAATGGCTTATACGCTTCGGGAGCACTTTGCGTCCTTGCCGGCCCCCCTAGGGAGGGAGAAGCACCCCACGCTGAGCACACCCGATGCGATCCATTTGGCGACGGCCGTGCTCGAAGAGGTAGACGTTTTTCATACGACCGACGGCGGGAACCCCAATAGGTGGGGGATTCTGGACGTCCCGGACCTGGGATTTGTGGGAGCCCCTAACCTGGAGATCGTCTTGCCCAAGGCGGATAGAAACATCGAGATGTTCGGCGAGGATACCGGGTACGAGCCGTAGCGGTCCAGCAACTCTCGCGCGTCCCGTCCAGCTATCCTCCGACAGCGCGGCCGGTCCCATCATCCGGGGTCGGCTGCTGTCTCATTTCCTCGCAACCTTACAGTTACACTCGCGACCGCAGAGTGTGGTGGACGCCCCCGATGTTGAGGCATGTACATCGAGCTTGAGCTGACCCACATCCTTCGCACCATGCACACACTCGAGCGGAGAATCGTCGAACGGTTTCCGCTGTCGGGCCTCGCCGAGGTTGCTGCAGGTCTCTGCCGCGTCGGTGAAGAGACCGCGCCGACGCTCGAGCACCTCCGCCGGCCGATCTGGCCCGTGCGTATTGCCGCTGGCTTTGGCCTGGTCGTCCTTCTTGCGCTGGCCGGAACGTTGGCCGCGCTACTTTCGAGCTTGTCACGGGACTTCGGCAATCTCGGTGTGCTCCTCCAGTCCATCGAATCGGCCGCACAAGACCTGATCTTCCTTTGTATCGCGATGTGGTTTCTCCTTACGCTCGAGGGACGGCTGAAGCGTAGGATCGCGTTACGGGCGATGCGACGGCTCCGCAGCATCGTGCACGTCGTGGACATGCACCAGCTCACGAAGGATCCGGAACACCGACTGACGCCGGGCACGACCACGGCCTCCTCTCCGGTACGCCAGCTGACTCGATTCGAGCTGTCGCGTTATCTCGACTACTGCACGGAGCTGCTCTCGCTCACCAGTAAGCTGGCCGCACTGCACGTGCAGTACCTGAATGATCCCGTTGTTCTTGACGCGGTGAGCGACATCGAGGTGCTCGCATCCAACCTGTCGAACAAGATCTGGCAGAAGATCCAGATCTTGGACACCGCGCCGCATCTTGACCCGAGCAGCAGGGGCGTGCGACAGTCCGCCCTCCTCGGTCGGCCGTCGCGCGCGCCGCACCTCCCCGAGCACGTGGACCGATGAGCGCCGCGAGTCCCATCCCACCATCCCTACGAGCAACGGCCGGTCCCATGATGCGGGGTCGGCGGTGTCTCGTTCAAGGGAGATCCGTGGGCCTTATCGACCCGTGGGGAGGCCGCAGACCGTGGCGGGAGTGTTGGGGCACCCCTGGCCCCGTTGAGAGGCCGCAGGAGCCGCCAGAGCCCGACGAGGGGTAGGTGGAGGCCGTAGACGACGAGAGGCCCGGAGGGCGAACCCCCGGGCCTCGGTGCGGGTGGATACAATTGTATCCGGTTCTCAGACGAGCTGCAGGTGGCCGGCCGAGCGGCGGGAGCGGCGCCCCCTCGGTTCTGCCGGTGCGTCGGGTATACCGAGATGCTCCCGCAGGTACCGCAGGAACGGGGCCGATGCCATGCCCTCGGGGACCGTACTACAGAGCCACGTCCGTCCATCCTCGACCACCAGGCGGGACGCGCTACACGGCAACCGCCGCACGAGCGAGCAATACCGCTCCGGGTCCCACGGCCGAACGACGATACGGTCACCCGGTGCCGCGCCGATCTCCGGTATCGCCTCGAAGACCTCGAAGACCCCGGAGTAGCAGCCGCGCGGCCTATCCATGGGCCACCTCCTTCCGCTTCTCCATCGCCTCACGGTCCAGGCCGGCCGCATCGACGGCCATGATCCGCTCGAACAGATCATCCACGAGGTAGTAGAGGCCGTCGAGCGCGTCCAGGGCCGACTCGAACTCGACCGCCTCCGGGACCTGGATGTACATGCCGTGGGTCATGGCATGCGCGACCCGGAGTGTCGTGTTCGCCTCTCTCGCGAGATCAACGATCGGGTTGGGGACGGCGCCCAAATGCTCGTTGTGGATCTGCCTGGCCCTCGCCGCCCCTTCGTCAGCGGCCCTGGCTACGTCGCCCGTTATGGAGTACCAGAAGAATGGGTTGCTCGACAGGAACGAGTGACCGTCGCCGATGATGGCCCCGACCGTCGGGGTGAGCAGGGCCCACACGGGCCGTACGGCGTCGATGAGATCCATCTGAAGGTCGAGGGTGGTCTTACCCATGCTGCACCTCCATGGCCCGTCCGGCGTCGAAGAGTATCTGCTTGATCTCCCGCCCGGTCATCTCCACATACGACTGCTTCGGGTCGTGGAGCAGGAGGTACGACATGTCGCGGAGCTTCCTGCAGGCTTCGGCATCGAGCGTGACGGTGGGCTCCTCACCCGGCGTGGAAAGAGCTGCCTCCTCCGCTTCGCTCACCTCGACGTAGACCCTACCCGCGCAACCCTCCGTCGGGCAGTCGTCCCCGGCGCGGAGCGACGAGACCGAGCGGCCGCACACGTTGCATACGACATCATGGGCCACCCCCTCCGCCTCCGCCTCCGCGCGCTTCTGGAGATCACGGGCCAGTTCCAGTAGATACCGCACGGTGTGAGGGCTCTCAACCCACGGCGGCCCGTCCGGCTGCATCGACTTGAGCGCGCACGCTACGACCGCCATGAATCGCTGCACGTCGAAGAGGAGCGAGATGCGGTGCTCTTCCGTCGTCGTATCGGAGATCTCCTCCGCGAGGTACATGGCCGCGTCCCACGAGACGGTACGGGCCGCGAGGAGGGTGCTCATACCATCGGCCGTGAAGCCGCCCGTCTTGTTATCCTCCTCGGTGCTGAGGAGCCGGAGTAGCGGCACTACGACCGACAGGCGCTCGCGCACGGCGTGGTCGATCTCTTCCTGCGTGATCTCGACTTTCTCGGACATGGTGTTCTCCCTGTTTGCCCGAACGCGCACCGGAGCCGTAGCTTAGAGGCGCCGTCTTCGGGCGGTGAGTGTTTCCGGGCGGTCGTTGATACCTGGCAGGGTGCGCGGCCGTCCGGTTTCTGCATCGGGCTCCAATCATGCGGGTCGGCTCGGAGCTTGTCAACGATTCCGCAAACAAGCACCTTCATAGGGACCGCTAGACAGTGACGCAGACCCGGACGGCGAAGATGGTGCGACGCATCGTTCAAGAGGCCCCGTTCAGCGTGGCGACGCTCGCCACCGAGGCGGGTATCTCCACCGCCAGCATCTATGCCTGGGCGAACGGAAAGCGGAATCCGACTCCCGAGAACCTGGCGAGCCTTGCGGCCGTCCTCGAGCGCCGCGGCGGAGAGCTCGCCCGCTTGGCCGATGCGCTCAGGGCCGCCGCTGAGGAGGAGTAGAGGGGTGCGGCCGTTGGGCGATGCGGAATGGATCGCGCGATTTCAAGCCGTTGGGCGGGCCCAGGCCCGGTATCTGTGGCTATTCCTCGTCTTTGGCGTCTTCTATTTCGCCGTAGATGCACAGGTGCGCGTCGGCCCCTGATCGTCCCAGGCCTCGGGCTAGAGGTCACCGCCGTCGATGTGTGGGTTACGGGCCCGGTCGTGCTGGCGTTCCTCCTACTCGCCTACCTTGGATCCGTACGCGCGGCCGGGAGGGCGGCCAAGGCTCTCCGGTTAGACCATCCCGGGAGACCTTTCGAGGCGCTGGACACTTCGCCCAATGCCATCGACCTCGCCATGTACACCACGTCGTCCTCACCGCGCTCAATCCAGGTCGCGCTCGGCTTGGTGCTTCCATTGGCCACGTCACTCGCCTTGCTCGCGGTTTTCTACCTGACGTTGAACGTCGGAGTCTCACGCGAGGCGGACGGGTGGGCTCTGGCCGGGGGGCTCCTCTTCCTGCTCGCACTCTGCCTCGTGGTGGAGATTTGGGGGCGACGGGTGAGGAAGGCACACCGGAACAGCTCGTAATGAACTCGCCTCGGGGCCGCGTCCCGTCCAGCTATCCCCTCCTGAGCCGGCCGGCCCCATCCTCGTGGGTCGGCCGTTTCTCGTTCTTGGAGGGATCCGTGGGGGGATCATCGACCCGTGGTTCGGCTTGCCGCCGATCAACCTAGAGCGTATGGTGCCGCGTGCCGTTCCTGTCCAACGAGAGGACGATGCACCGACAACCGACGAGCCTCGCGACTCTCCTCCTGGTGGTCCTGTTAGCGATCCCAGGGCAGGGGGCCGCGCAGGAGTGCGTCGACATCAACACGGCGCCGGCCCAGCAGCTCGACCGCATCATCCACATCGGGCCCGCCCGGGCCGAGCAGATCATCCAACTTCGCGCTCAGCGGCGTTTCGCGAACGTGGACGAGATGGTGCGGATCCGCGGCATCGCGGCAGCCCGCCTTCGAGACATCAAGGCGCAGGGGATCGCATGCGTCCGGGACCCCGAAGCCGACGCGGGGAGCAGGGGCGGAGGGCGCCGTCACCCATGAAGATTGTCTGGCCGTCTGCCCTCATGCTCGGGATGCTAGCCGCCTCGCCGATCTGCGCTACGGGACAATGGTACGGGGGGGCCGAGGCCTTGACTGGCATTGAGCACATCGGACTCGCCGGGGTGTTCGTGACCTGGGATGACCGGATAAGCCAGAAGACGGAAGAGCAATTCGAGAGGGAGGTACGAGATGCCTTCGAACTGGGGGTCAGGCGTTTTGGGATCGTAATCGATGAGGCGCGAGAGCCGATCGGGCGTAGCGTCTGGTGCACGGTTGTGATGATCTACGACAACGGCCTCGTTTCATACTCCCAGGAGGTGGATTACCGCGAGTTCCTGATGCGCGCTCAGCCTCGGAGCCTTCGGGAAGCTAAGCTTTGGGGTACGACGTCGGTTGTCACGGTTGGCGCTGCACGTTTGGATGGGGCCCATGCCGGGGAGGATTGCGCCGAGTCTTTCGAGCTCGCCTGGCGGAGATCCAACCCCGAATGACCAATATGCAGCCCGCCTGCGGCATCCGCCGACACGGAGGCGGCTGATCCCATGATCAACGGCACCTCTTTAGTCGTCCGGGAGCCATGCAATAGCCGACGAGCTGCGGAAGGCGGCGGGCTCTCCCTAGGAGATCAGGGTCCACACGGTAGCCAAGAGCGTCAGGACCGCGACCACCAGAATGGACCGCTGCGTCCAGTCCGGCTTCTCGGCGCCTTGCCTCAAGGACCCGAGTTCCCCGGCGACCTGCTCAAGGATACGGGCCTGCTCTCGCTGGATCTGATCGCGTTCCGCTTGGGCCTTCAAGAACGAGTCGTCGAAGGACGGCGGGGAGATAGGACCTGGTGGCCTGATCGCATTGAGCCGCGCTCGAGTATCCTTGGCGATCTTTTCGACGAACTCCCTGTTGGCACGCGCGGCACTCGCCAGCATCTCG
>Ga0326597_10015086_pt1 | contig 10112 bp, 7 predicted proteins | sample RVTome_12_FD_203789 | JGI IMG/M metagenome (GOLD analysis project Ga0326597, IMG submission 203789) | Soil microbial communities from uranium-contaminated site in the Upper Colorado River Basin, Wyoming, United States - RVT100D185 | ecosystem: Environmental > Terrestrial > Soil > Contaminated >...
GTCGCTTCACGTCGGCCATCGGACCGTCCACGACGATGGCGCCACGGGCAATGATGCACACCGCGTCGCACAGTTTCTCGGCCTGCTCCATGATATGCGTCGAGAACAGGATCGTCGTGCCCCGGCGGGACATCTCGACCACCGTGTCCTTCATGACCTGCACGTTCACCGGATCGAGGCCGGAGAACGGCTCGTCCAGGATGAGCAGCTCCGGCCCGTGCAGGATGGTGGCGATGAACTGGACCTTCTGCTGCATGCCCTTGGAGAGGTCGTCGGCTTTCCGCCCAGACCACTCGGCCAGGCCAAGGCGCTCGAGCCAGGTGAGCGCGCTGGTGCGGGCCGTGCCGCGCGGAACGCCCTTGATCTCCGCCAGGAAGATCAGCAGGTCCAGGACCTTCATCTTCTTGTAGAGGCCGCGTTCCTCCGGCAGATACCCGATCCGGTGGCTCAGGTCCTTCCCGTCGCCACGCCCGCCGAAGAGCGCCACCCGCCCGCGGTCGGGATAGATGATGCTCATGATCATGCGGATCGTGGTGGTCTTCCCCGCGCCATTGGGACCGAGGAGTCCGTACACGGCGCCCTGGGGGACGGTGAGGGAGAGATCACGCACGGCGGTGAAGTTGCCGTACTGCTTGGTGACGCCTTGCACCTCGACGACAGGGGCTGACATCGTTGTGGTTCCCCCTGGGCTGCGGAAAGGCCGACTCGACAGCCTTGCAGTTTCTCCCGGTCAGGCTCGCGGGTCAAGCCGGTCGGCGATCAGTCGAGGTGGCCGGGTCCCCATCCATCCGTCGCTTGGGAGGGCGGAGCGCCCGGCGGTCCGCGTCCCAGCGCCAGAGACTCTCCGCGGTGAGTCGCGTTCCGCCCCACCAGCGGTGAATCCCGTTCACCCGAATACGGTCCTCACGCTCGTCGAGCACCGCGCGCCCCATGTCGGTGACGGCCAGCATCTCCCCTTCACGCCGCAGGAGCGGCGCCGGCCCCAGGGCCATCCGGGCCGCGTAGCGCGCGAACGAGGCGTCGCCGAGGTAGGCGGCGGCTTCCCGTTCCTGCGCGGCGGCGAACGCCGCCGCGATGGTGTCAGCGCCGTCGGCCACCGCCGCCAGGAGCTGACGCTCGGAGCGGGCCAGCCCGTCGCGGCCGGGTAGCTCCTCGAGGAACCGCTCGAGCGCGTCGCCCAGGAACGGCAGCGCGCCGACGTCGCCGTTCAGGATCTCCATCACGCCCTCCGGGCTTGGCGCCCGGGCGGCGGCCCAGGCGGCCCTCGCGAGCCCGAGCTCCGCGTCGGTGACCGGGGTCCGCCGCGCGAAGTCCGCCCGCACCTGGTCGTCCGAGCCCATGCTGACGAACCGGGAATGACAGATCAGGGTCAGGCGAGGCGGTTGCCGGGCCGGCGCGGCAAACGAGTCCAGCAGCTGGAGCAGCTGGAGCTGGTCGTAGAGATCGTGTTCGAACCAGAGAACGACCTCGTCGTCGTCGTGCGACCGTCGCAGCCGGGCATCGCGGCGCCGGAAGTCCGCGAGCACGTCGTCGAACGCGCCCCATCCGCAGTCCGCGATGTAGCGGGCCCGAACCGTGGCGAGTGCCTCGAGGTCGAGCCCACCGGGGATCGGCCCGTCGTGCAGGATGTCGTTCCAGGGCAGCTTCTCCCCGGGGATCCCCGCCCGCTCCAGCGTGGAGACGGCGCTGCTGCCGTTGGTGACGATCAGCACCGGCTCACACCCCGCCGCGCTTGCGCCAGTCCTCGATGGCGAGCCCGCCGGCGTCCCTGTAGAACCCCAGGTCCCGGCCCGTCCGGAGCTTGGTGATGTACATGATCTGGCCGGTGTGCATCCCGAAATGCTCGACCACGTGGTAGATGGCGCGGAAGACGTTCGTATCTCTCCCCTGGATCTTCCGATCCAGGGCGAGCACCGCGGGGTCGAGTGCGCCGAGCACGCGATCGGTGTCGCTCAGGGCCGCCGTGAAGCGCTCCAGCAGCTCCGCGCGCGCCAGCGGGCCGCGCTCATCGAACTCCGCCTGACGCCGGCGCGCATCGGGTGCGCCGCCCACCCCGCTCACGATCCACTGCCGGACGTTCCCGGCCAGGTGCAGCAGCAGGTTGCCGATGCTGTTCGACCCCTCGTTGGGTCGCCACCAGAGGTCGTCATCCGACAGCTGCTCAAGGCAGAGCCGGATCTTCACGGCATACTCCCGCCCCAGATACCGCCGCGACTCCTCGAGGAACGCCTTCCCAAGATCCATCACCAAACTCCAGTTGCCCGCCGTCGTACTCACCCCGCCGAGCAGGTACGCTGCACGCTACACGCTGCACGGCTGTTCCTAGCCCGCCAGCTCCTCGAACTTCGCGGTAAAGTGCCGCAGATACGGCGGCTCGTAGGTCATGCGCAACCCCACCAACTCCTTGCGGTGCGCGAACACCTGCTCCGCCGCCTCGACCACATAGTCCACGTGACTTTGCGTATAGACCCGTCTGGGGATGGCCAGCCGTACCAGCTCGAGCCGCGGCTCGTGGCCGCCGGCTCCGAACATGACGCTCCCGACTTCGACCGCCCGGATGCCCGCCTCCCGGTAGAGGGCGCAGACGAGCGCCTGCCCCGGGAACCGCTCAGCCGGGATGTGCGGCAGCAGCCGGCCCGCGTCCACGTAGATGGCGTGGCCGCCGGGCGGCTCCACGATCGGGAAGCCGAGGGCCAGGAGCTTCTCACCCAGGTATTCGGTCGAACGGATCCGGTACGCCAGGTAGTCCTCGTGGATCACTTCCTCGAGGCCCTGGGCCAGGGCCTCGAGATCGCGGCCGGCCAGACCGCCGTAGGTGACGAATCCTTCCGTGAGGATCAGCAGCGCATCCGCCCGCAACGCGAGCGCCTCGTCACGAATGAGCAGGATGCCGCCGATGTTGACGAGGCCGTCCTTCTTGGCGCTGATCGTGGCCCCGTCGGCCAGATCGAACATCTCGCGGACGATGTCGCGGACCTCGCGCCGGTCCTGCCCGGGTTCCCGCCGCTTGATGAAGAACGCGTTCTCGGCAAAGCGGCACGCGTCGAGGTACATCGGAATCCCGTGCCGGTCGCACACGGCGCGGATGGCCCGCAGGTTCTCGAGGCTCACCGGCTGGCCGCCCGCCGAGTTGTTGGTGACGGTCACCATGCAGAGGGGAATGTGCTCGACGCCGACCCGGGCGATCAGTGCCTCGAGCGCCGCCACGTCCATGTTCCCCTTGAAGGGATGGCGGTTGGTGGGATCGGCGGCCTCGGGGATCCCGAGGTCCACGGCCTCGGCGCCCGAGTGCTCGATGTTGGCGCGGGTCGTGTCGAAGTGCGCGTTGTTGGGCACGACCTTTCCCGGTCCGCCCACCAGCTCGAACAGGATCCGCTCGGCGGCGCGTCCCTGGTGGGTGGGCAGGATGTGCTCGAATCCGGTGAGGTCGCGCACCACGTCGCGGAACCGGAAGAAGCTCTCGGCGCCCGCGTACGACTCGTCGCCCCGCATGATGGCGGACCACTGGAGACTGCTCATGGCGCCGGTCCCGCTGTCGGTCAGCAGGTCAATCAGCACGTCGCGCGCGGGGATGTTGAACACGTTGAAGTGGGCGTCGCGGAGGATCCGCTCCCGCTCGTCGCGGGTGGTCATCCGGAGCGGCTCCACGACCTTGATCCGGAAGGGTTCGATGATGGTCTTCATGAACCGCGAAGTTAGACCGGCGCCAAGGGACGGGCCAGGGGAACGCTAGCGCCGTACGGTTTCGCCGGACGGTGGGCCGATCAGCAGGACTTCCCCGGGCAGGAACCGGACTTCGGCCTCCGGGGGCACCTGCACGTAGAGCGACCGCCCGGACTTGCTGAGCGCCGGGTACTGGCGGCCCACCTCGAGCATTGCGGCCGCCACGATCCCCTCGGGCAGCGCCACGCCGTTCACCCGCACGGCCTCGAGGTAGAACTGCACGACCTCGGGATTCGGGTGGAACACCGTGATGTCACCCGTGATCTCGGTCTCCGGCGGCAGCATGCCCGCAATGGGACCGAGCGCCGCCCGCGTCTCCGCGTTGAGGTCGCGGACCCGGCTGCTGATGCGCACCCGGCCCGAATCACTCCGCACGCGGACGCGCACGTCCGCCGGGATTGGCACGACACCGAGGCGCGCCATCAGGTAGGAGGCCCAGTCGCCGGCGCCTACCGTTCCCCGCGGCAGCAAGCGGTCCACGAACACGGCATCCACCACCGCCGACGCGCGCACCACGCCGGCCTGCGTCACCGAATCCTCGACAACCTGGGCCACGGCGACGGGAAGCGCGGGACCGAACGCGAGGGCCACGAGGGCCGCCGCCGAGTGCATTGCCATGGATGACATAGTTTCCCAAGATACACCGGCTCTCCGAAGGGGTTGCCCGGCAGCGTGGGCGCCCTGATCGCATCGAACCCTCCGCCCCCGGGACACGTCTCATGGGTTTCCGCGTTGCCGCCTACGCCGCCTTCGTGCTGTCGGGAGCCGCCGGCCTCGTCTACGAGGTGCTGTGGTCGCGCTACCTGGGCCTGCTGGTGGGCCACAGCGCGTACGCCCAGGTGATCGTGCTCGCGGTGTTCCTGGGCGGGATGGGAGCCGGGGCACTGGTCACGGGCGCGTGGTCCGCCCGGCTCGCGGACCCGCTCAAGTGGTACGCGCGGGTCGAGATCCTGATCGGCGTGTGCGGCTTTGCGTTCGATCCCGTGTTCCGGTGGCTCGTGGGGACGGTGTTCGAGCGGCTGCTGCCGGCCGCCGGCACGGGGCCGGCCAGTCTCGTGGCCACGTGGCTCGTCGCATCGCTCGCGATCCTCCCGCAGTCCATTCTGCTCGGCGCGACGTTTCCGCTGATGACCGCGGGCATCCTGCGGCGCGCATCAGCCCGGCCCGGCAGGCTGCTCGCGATGCTCTATGCCGCGAACAGCGGGGGCGCCGCGGTGGGAGCCATGGTGGCGGGATTCGTCCTGATCCCGACCCTCGGCCTGCCGGGAGCGGTGCTCACCGCGGCGGTGCTGAACCTGGCCGCCGGCCTGATCGCGCTGGTCCTCTCGGGCCGGCAAGCCGCGGAAGCGACTATGGCGGCCGAGACTGACTTGCGCGCGTCCGCCGCCGATCCGCGCCTTTCCGCGGTGATGCTCACCGTCGCGGCCGGCACCGCGGTCGCCTCGTTCCTCTATGAGGTGTCGTGGATTCGCATGCTCTCCCTGGTCCTGGGCAGCGCGACGCACGCGTTCGAGACCATGCTCTCGGCGTTCATCCTGGGGCTCGCCTTGGGTGCCTTCTGGGTGCGGCGCGGCGCCGACGGCTGGGCGCACCCGCTCCGCGCGCTCGGCATCATCCAGTTCGTCATGGGCTGTGCCGCGCTCGCCACCCTGCCACTCTATCACGACGCGTTCGGGTGGATGGTGAGTCTGATGCGCGCGTTCGCGGAGACCGAAACGGGGTACGCCGGCTTCTCCATGGGCCGATACGCGATCAGCCTGGCCATCATGCTGCCGTCCACGTTCTGTGCCGGCGCCACCCTGCCGCTCATCACCCGCGTCCTGCTCACCCACCGGAGCGGGGAGGCCGCGATCGGGCGGGTGTACGGCGTCAACACGCTCGGCTCCATTGCCGGAGTGGTCCTGGCCGGTCTCGTCCTCCTCCCGCTGATCGGCCTCAAGCCAACGTTGATCACCGGGGCGGCACTCGACATCGCCCTCGGCGTGATGGTGCTCGCGTTCACCTCCGAGCGCACTACCCGGCGCCTCGCGGTTGGCGCCGTAGCGGTGGGCACCGCGGTCGTGACGGCCACCGCGCTCGGGCCGGGACTGGACCGGGCGTTGATCACGAGCAGCGTGTTCCGCACGGGACTCCTGCCCGGCCGGGAAGCGGTCGAGCCGCTATTCCACGCGGACGGCCGGACCGCGACGATCAGCGTGTATCGCAATCTCGCCACCGAAGGGATCGTCATCTCCAGCAACGGCAAGCCGGACGCCTCCCTGCCCGAGGCGTGGCTCGCGCCGTGCGGCGACAGCACCACGCCCCAACCCCTGGTGGGCGACCCCGCCACGCAGACCCTCGCGCCGCTCATTGCCCTCGCGCACCGGCCCGACGCCCGCACCGCGGCGGTGATCGGGTTCGGCTCCGGCATGTCGTCGGCCACGCTGCTCGCGGCAGCTCCCGGCCTCGAGTCGCTCGTCACGATCGAGATCGAGCCCGCCATGGTGGAGGGCGCCCGGTCGTTCCTGCCGGCCAACGGCCGTGCCTACGACGACCCGCGATCCACCATCGTGATCGAGGACGCGCGCGCCTACTTCGCGCGCACCGGACGGCGCTTCGACTACATCATGTCGGAGCCGTCGAATCCGTGGGTGGCCGGCGTCGCGGGGCTGTTCACGACCGAGTTCTACCGGCAGGTGCGGGGGCAACTCTCCGGCGACGGCGTGTTCGCGCAGTGGTTCCAGCTCTACGAGCTGAACGACGTCCTGGCGCGGTCCATCCTGGCCGCCATTCACGAGAACTTCGGATCGTACGCGGTCTATCAGACCGACTACACCAATGTGCTCGTCGTGGCGAGCCCCGCGTCCTCGCTCCGTCCCGCGGCGTGGTCGGCGGTGTTCGATCAGGCAAGCCTGCGTCTGGATCTCTGTCATGTGGTCCCCATCACGGGGGCCATGCTCGAGGCCAGCCGGCTGCTCGACCGGGAGGCCCTGGCGCCGTTGCTCGACGAAGGCGGCGGGGCCAATTCCGACTATTACCCGGTACTCGACATTGGCGCCGAGCGAGCGCGGTTTCTGCGCCAGCGGGCGGCCGGGCTGGCCGAGCTGGCGGCGGCGCGGTTCGACTTCGTGGCGGCGCTCCGGGGGTCACGCATGGGGTTCGGGACGGACACCGTGGCGGTGGTGGCCGACGCGCCGCGCCAGCGGGCGCAGGCTCTGGCCGCGGCGGTGCGCATCACCACGGAACCCGCACGGGAGGTGCGGTCGGACGCCCTGTCGCAGGGGCGGCACATGCTGGCCCGGTGGACCGCGCAGCTCGAGCACGGCCGGCCCCCCCAGGATTGGCGGGCCTGGCTCTCGGAGTTCGACGCCGTCGAGCGGGTGGTGCACGGTGCAGCGCGCGGGACGGCGGACGAGGGGTTCTACGGCCGGGTGACGGAGTTCCTCACGCGCGCCGACGCGCCGGACGAAGTGCGGGACGCAGTGGCGTTTCAGCGGGGATTGGCCGGCTGGGACTTCCCCCTCGTAAAGGCGGCGGGCGCCAGGCTGGCCGCAGCCGGCGCGCGGGAGCGGAATCTCATCTCCCCGCGCGAGTTGATGGAGGGCGTCGTGACGGCCAATCTCATCGTGGGGGACGCGAGGGCGGCCGACAGCCTGTTCCGGCTGCTGCTCCCGCGCGTACAGTTTGCCACGGGGGATCTGCGGATCATGCTGCTGGCGGCCTACGTCGAGGCCGCGGCACACACGCGCTCTCCGGATATCATCCCGTGACCGCTTCGGCGGGCAGCGCGAAGTATATTTCTTCCATGCCCGTCCATTCCCCGAGAGTCGTCACTGCCGTCGTGGTACGGCCCGGTGAAGCCGAACCCACCGACCGGGAGTGGCTGGACCGCACGCCCGAGGAGCGCATCGAGGCCGTCTGGACCCTCACACACCTGTGCCTGAACTGGATGGACGGGGGAAGCGGTGATCCGCGACTTCAGCGATCTGTTGTCCGCGTTCAACGCCAACGGCGTTGAACACATCGTCGTCGGGGCGCACGCACTCGCGGCCCACGGACACGTGCGGGCCACGAAGGACCTCGACGTGTGGGTACGCCCGGATCCGGAGAACGCCGGCCGGGTGCTGCGGGCGTTGGCGGCGTTCGGTGCGCCCGTGGCGGATCTCACGGAGCGCGATCTGTCCGCGCCGGGGCTGCTCTTCCAGATCGGGGTCGCGCCCGTCCGGATTGACGTCGTCACGGCGATTGACGGGGTGGCGTTTGACGACGCGTGGGGAGAGCGCGTCGAGACGCGCTTTGGCGGCCAACCGACGGCCGTCCTGTCGCTCCGCCACCTGATCGTGAACAAGCGGGCGGCCGGGCGGCTGCAGGATCTGGCGGATGTCGAACGGCTCGAGGCGATCACCCGCGGGCGCGATCCCGCCTGAGCGGCCCCGGGCATTCGAGGCCGGAATCCCGACCGTTCCATACCCTACTTGTACTGGCAGTTGCGGCCCCGCGGTATGTCCAGCAGACTCGTCTCTGTGACAGCCCCAAGGGACGCGTCGGTATTCACGGCGAGGGCGCGCGCAGCGATCGGCGTGCTCTCGTGCTGTTGCGTCGTGTCTCCCGCAGCCGGTCAACGCCTCCCGAGGCCGGTGGGGTCCGTGAGCATCCCGGAAGCGGCAGGCGCGCTCCATGGCGTGCCGGCCCTTCATCCACTGCCGTCGGACCTGCTGCCTCCCCGAGACGATCACGCCTGGGAGGGACTGACGGCCGGGGTCAGTTTCGGGTTGCTGATTGGCCTCGGGCTCAACGGAGCCTACGCCCGGGAAGACGGGGGACGATCGGTCGGCGCGTTCCTGGGAACGCTCCTTCTGCCGGTCGCGGTGACCGCGCCTGTCGGGCTCATGATCGGATCGGCGGTGCCGAAGGCCAGGAGGTTCGACAGGGCTGGCGAGAGGCGTTTCAGTTCACCCCACGTCGCGTGGCCGGACTCGCTCGCCATTCGGCCGACTTATTGGAAGGAAGGCGCGGTCATTGGCGGCGCGGTGCTCGGTGTGGGCACGTTCGTGCTTGGTTACCTTGTCTGCCAGGACCTGAGTGACACCGGTGGTTGCCTCGGCTATGCGGCCGGGGTCGGGGCACTCATGACCTTCGGCGGCGCCATCATCGGCGCGCTGATCGGCGGCGGCATCGAGAAGCAGGAAAACCCGCGGGCCGCGCCGGGGCCCGTAGGGCACGATCTGCGAAGCCTACAGCTCCGTCGAGACCGGCTCGCTCCCGTTCTCCTGCAAGGCCGCGTGCAGCGTGTGCCACGGCAGGTTGGCGCACTTCACCCGCGCCGGAAACTCCTTCACCCCCGAGAACGCCCACAGCTTGGTGCCGAGCGTCTGCCGGTCCGGTTCCACGGTTCCGGTCACCATCCCGTGGAACGCCGTGAACAGTTGCTCCGCCTCGGCCACGGTCTTGCCCTTCACGACGGTCGTCATGACCGACGCCGAGGCCTGGGAGATGGCGCAGCCCTGACCCAGGAACCCCACGTCTTCGATCACGCCGCCGTCCACCTTGACCCACAGGGTGATCTTGTCGCCGCAGAGCGGGTTGTGGCCGTCCGCGGTGCGGTTGGCGCCGGGCACCTCGCGGAAGTTCCGTGGCGCCTTGTTGTGGTCGAGGATCACTTGCTGGTACAGCTCGCCCAGGTCGCTCATCGGTGGAACAGCTCCCGCACCCGGTGCAGCGCCGCGACCAGACGGTCCACGTCGTCGCGCGTGTTGTAGAACGCCATGGACGCCCGCGCGGTGGCGGGCACACCGAAGAAGTCCATCACGGGCTGCGTGCAGTGGTGTCCCGTACGGATGGCGACGCCCTCCTGGTCGAGCACCGTGCCGATGTCGTGCGGGTGCGCGCCCTCCATGATGAACGCCACCACGGATGCCTTGTGCGCCGCCGTACCCACGAGCCGCACACCCGGGATGCTCGATACCCCCTCCGTGGCGTACGCGAGGAGATCCGCCTCATGCCTGCCCACCGCCTCCCAGTCGAGCTGCCGCAGGTAATCCACCGCCGCCCCGATGCCCACGGCCCCCTCGATGTTGGGGGTGCCGGCCTCGAACTTCATGGGGAGCGGGGCGTAGGTCGTCTTCTCGAACGTGACCGACTGGATCATCTCGCCGCCGCCCTGATAGGGCGGCATCTCGTCCAGGAGCGCGCGCTTCCCGAACAGCGCGCCGATGCCCGTGGGCCCGAACATCTTGTGACCCGACACCGTGTAGAAGTCGCAGTCGAGCGCCTGGACGTCCACCGGGCCGTGCGGCGCCGCCTGCGCGCCGTCAATCAGGACCGGGATCCCGCGCGCGTGCGCTTCCTGGATGATCTCGCGAACGGGATTCACGGTGCCGAGCGAGTTCGACACGTGGACGACGGCCACG
>Ga0326597_10015087_pt1 | contig 10110 bp, 13 predicted proteins | sample RVTome_12_FD_203789 | JGI IMG/M metagenome (GOLD analysis project Ga0326597, IMG submission 203789) | Soil microbial communities from uranium-contaminated site in the Upper Colorado River Basin, Wyoming, United States - RVT100D185 | ecosystem: Environmental > Terrestrial > Soil > Contaminated >...
CCGCCCAAGGACGTCGACGATCAACCCCGGAACCGACCCTCGCTCGCCCGCCCGCAACCCTCCTCAGGGGGAATCCGGGTCGATACGATTATATGTGTTGAAAACATCATATGTGTGATGCCCTACAAATCGATCACGGTCTCCGAGGAGGCGTACCGCGCCCTCGAGCGGATCAAGGAGGGGAAGGAGTCCTTCACGGACGCAGTCCTGCGCCTCGCGAGGAGGGACAACGCACGACGCCTGCTCGAGATTCTGGACCACCTGGGTCCCGATGAAGAATTGGCGGCATCCATCGAGCGGGTCTACCGCCGGCGCCGGCGGGTTCGACCCCGCGAGGTGCAGCTCTAGTGGCGATCCTCGACACCGACTGCCTCGTCGCCCTCATTCGGGGGCATCCCGATGCGCTCCGCAAGCTGGCGGTCCTCGCAAGCCGGCGCGAACCGATCGCAACGACCGCGGTCAATGTCGCCGAACTCTTCCGTGGAGCCCACCTCGCATCCAACTCCGCGCGCGCCCTCTCCCGGGTCCGAACCGTCCTCGGCCCTCTCCCGATCCTTCCACTGGACGGCCCTGCCGGAGAGGAGTACGGTCGCATAGTGGCAGACCTCGAACGCAGTGGGAGGCCCGTGGGGCACATGGACTCCATGGTCGGTGCCATCTCACGCCTCGCGGGAGAGACGATCGTAACGCGAAACGCCCGGCATTTCTCGCGGATTCCAGGGCTCTCCGTGGATTCTTGGTAGGGCCCGTGCGAGGCCCGCGTCGAATTAACTGATTAGGCCGACGATACCCCTCGGACCGGTTTACCGGACTCCCCGAGCTCTGCCGACGTTCCGGCGTCGGTGGCAACCTTCGATGAGAGAAGGCCGCCAGGGGTCCCGGCATGTTGTTCGCAAAGGCGGTGACACTGGCGACAATCGAGCTGCTCGAAGGTCGAGCACGAGAGCCCAAGTGGAAGCGCCGGAAGCCGAAGGGCATCTACCCGGAGTGTTGACTCGCTCCCCGTCAGCCGACGGTGCGCGGTTTCACGAGAAGGCTTCGAATCCCAGCAGGCGCGTCTCACATCCACCCCATCGAACGGGACTTGAATCATTTGTGGAATGTATTCTGGAGCCCCTTGTGCCAAGCAGCGACTCGACCGGCCGGAACGAAACCTGTGTCGGTGTAGATCCGCACGGACTCGGGATCAGGTTGGACCGAGACCGGCAGGTCCGATCGCAGGGATACTACCGCACGCACGAGTGCGGTTGCGTAACCCCGCCTGCGAAACTCGGGGACAGTGGAAATGCCATAGATACCGAGTATATCCGTTGTGGCGTAGGCGATTGTGCTTGCCACTACTCGGCCACTGAGCCGGGCAATCAGATAGTGCATCCCCGCGTCTTCAAGGGTGACTTCCGCATGCTGTCCGAACCTCCCGACCGCGCGGCCTGCGTCGATCGTTTCAAAACCTTCCCAAGATGCCTCTTCGAACTCGGCCAGTTGCTTCGCGTTGGTGACGGCTTCGATTGATAGCCCGGGTGGAAGCGTGACGTTGCGGGGTAGTGGTGACGGGTGACGTAAGTACCAGGGTTCCATCCACTGGCGCTTGAATCCCATCCCGCCCAGATCACGCACTGCCCAACAATCCCATAACGAAATCCCCTCAGCGCCCCACTCGGTCTCGACAAGCCTAAGGTCAGTATGGAGTACGTCGTCCGCCACCTGCGGGTCGGTGACGATCGCCGAAAGGTAGATTGGCGAGCCACCCGGCTTGCGCCACCACAAACTCTCGGTGCGAAAAGTCTGAACTCCGAGACACACGACAGACGAATCGATCCAGGCTGCGACATTGAGCGCCATCGCCTTGGTCGAGGAGTTCTCGACGTTTCTGAAGTGCGCCATGTGAGTCTACCGAAGATTGGCCGGGAGGACCAAGTCCCCCGTACGAGCGAGTTGGCCTTTCCGTTCCGTTCGAATCCCCTGCGGACCGCGCCCAGGGTTCGCGCGGCATTCACCGCCGCCCCAGAGGTGCTGTCGGCCCGGAAATTGGGAGATCCCACTTTAAGCGTTTTGAAGCTCGGTCATCGGTGAGAGGGAGGGCCCCGCCCCGCGGAGCGGGCATGGCTGGGGAAGGGTGCCACGGGAAACGAACCCTCCCTGAGATTCAATTCCGGCGGATTGGAAGCCATCTGTGGGAACGGTTCCAATCCTAGCAGGCTCGTTTCACTTTCCATGCGGTCCATCAAAAGAGACTTGAAACCTTCTGCGACGCGTCTGCCTCCTTGGTGAGCGGTGTCGGAGGCTGTCCAATCCTTGTCCCGCCCCTGCCCACAAACGCGCCGTGTGACTACCGACGCCTTTTCTTCTCCGGGAAGAATGTTCCAATCACGTGCCGAAGATTGGCCTTGTAGTTGGCCTCCCTACCCACATACTGGACTTGCTTTGCCCTGCTCAAGATCGTTTCCTCAGTCAACCTGTATTGCTTGATGCACGCTTCGATGTCCTGCACGTCCCGGTCGTCGAGCCGGCCTATCTTCGTGACAGCGATGTCCAAAGGCTGGAGCGAACGCATCTCTATCCTGCCCACCTGTCTGATGCGGATGCTCTTCTCTAGGTAGTCCCCAGGAAGAATCTGGCTGAACACGACGCCGTCCTTGTAGAGATCGATCTTGAAGCCATGGCTGATGTTCTTCAACGCCTCCTTGAAGTCAGCTATGTCCTCTCCTGGGCCCGTGAAATCAATGTCTATCGTCGAGGGCTTCAGGTCCAACAGCGTCATCGCAGTGCCTCCCACTGCCACGAGCGTGATCTGACGACTCAGCTCCTTTTCCACGACTCCCAGAAAATCGAGGAGCTGCGTCTTATCCAATGGCATCGTACAATCTCAACCTCTCTCGGATGCGTGACTGATCGGCCTTGACCTCCCCCACCTTCATGGCTTCAAGTGTGTCAATCGCGTTCTCGAGCAGTTTCTCTGGCTTGATCTGGTTCAGTGCCTTCAGCAGTCCGAGCAGCCTGCCCGACAAATTGTATTTCTGAGAAAGGAAGACGAGCAGGTTGTAATCGGCCTGGTTCTTTGCCAGGATCACCGGAATAGCATCGCGGCGCCTTGCGTCTTTCGCTGTCAACAGAGATGTCACGACGAGTTCGATGCAGATGTTCTCTTCCCGCTCGATCCTACGTCCCATTTCCTTGTAGCCGAACCTCGCCAAGTTGTAGGCCAGCGTGCGCTCCGGGATCTTCCGAGGATTGATGGCTTTCCTTTCGAAGCTGATGCGGCTGCCACGCTCAAGGCCATCCTTGATCACTGACCAGAATGACTGGGGAGCATAGAATGCGATCTTGTTCGAAAGCATCTCCTTCAGCGGATTTCTTTCTTCAGCCCTCAAGAGCTCAAGGAACTCGTCCTTTCCGAGAATCAGGAAGTCGATGCGTATGTTGTGCACGGCCTGACGGTTCATCAGGCCCTTCCGAAGAGCTTCTGCGTCGCTCTTCGACTCCTCGGCAGACTTCTGCAGGAGAATCAGTAGTTCCACCCGGTTGAGACTTATGTTGCCCTCGGGATTGATCAGGCAGAGTGAGTTGACTAGGTAGAAGTCCTCGAGCTCTTCCCCAATGCCTGCAAGGAGCAGCCGCAGGCTTTCCCTTCTCTTGAGCAGGTCGTGCTTCCGGGCAAGTTCCATCTCTGTCAACAGATCCATCGTCAAGTAGCTCGTGAAGTTGAGGGAGACAAGCGACGATTTCCCAGCCTTAGTCAGTGCGACTGTGCCTTCCTTGCTGAGTCTGCGAAGCTTGTTGTAGACATTGGCGTAGTAGGCTTTGCCATGGAGCCTGGCAATCTCCCTCGTGAGTTCGTTGATTGAGAGCTGCATCCCCAAGCTTCTCGAAAGCGCATCGACAATCCTGAGCGTGGTCTCGTCCATGGGCGTGTCCCCTGCAATCAGTCCGACTACGACATTATAGTATCGTTACTATAACATTATAGTAGTCATGCTATAAATAACTTGATTGTCCTGCTCTCATGCGGAAAGGAGTGAGAAGGGGCCTCCTGTTTGGGACGTCATCAGTGAGAAGGTGTACGTCTGTGGATCGCAACACCACTAAGTCTTTCGACCAGTCCTATGGAGTGAAGCGAATCCCAGCAGGCTCGTGCTCCTCTCTCCGCTCGGGAGTCCCAGAAGATCCCTTGTTCAAATCAACGACGAGACCCCGCGGGTTTGGTGGGGTGGTTGTGTTTCCTTTCCGTCACGGTCGCCGAATCGCCTTGTCCACGTAGCAGCGGGCGGGATCGCCCCAGACATATACCCGTTGAGCCCGATGGGCTCCCGTCCCGGTGATGACGATCACCCGACCGACCTTCCGACCGACAGCCGCGAGTTTCTCCCCGGCGACGCTGTCCCCAACGGCTCCGAGTTCAGTCAACGACCTTTCCCTCCTTCGCAAGGGATCCCACGATGCGAAACGCGAGATCCAAATCCATCCCCAGAGCCTCTGCAATGTCCGTGACGTAGGTCGCTCGCCGTCCCTTCAGGTAACGAAGGATCGCGTCTCGCGCCTTCGACTCCGTCCACTCCTTCACAATGACGATGCGAGCCTCCCGGAGTTCGTCCACGTACGTCTCCACCGCCCGCTCGACGAACTCAGTCCGTGAGTGCATTTTCGTGCTTCGGACAAGCTCATCGATTTCCTCGATCAGCCGCCGTGGTAGGCGCAGCGAGATCGTAGGCTTGCGGTCTTCTGAAGATTGCATGCAATGCACGCATTGCAGTTCTCCTATATCAAGCAAAGTCTTGCCTGTATGCGACCTGTTGCTCTGCCTGGAACTTCGTGCCCAATGACCCAAGCACGCGCTTGACGTCGGCAAGCCTCTTGGCGACCGTCCCGCCGGCTCTCTCAACGGAGGGAATCCGTCCGCTTCGGGACATCTGAGAGGCCAGGAACTAGTAGAAACGAATCCGAGCAGGCGCGTCTCACTTCGATCAATTTGCTTCCCGTCGGCGACGCATTGCACCGATCGTGACGTCGTGCCGTTCGGGCGACTGACTAGCGGTGTTCTTCGGAAGCCGGCGACGAAGTTCTTCGTCGTGGCAACAGCTGGACTGGCGATTGGGGCCCATCCGTCGCCCGCGTGACGATTCGAAGGTGGCGTACGATGATACCGCTCTATCGGTTCAACGAACGCCTGCCGAGTCAAGCCCGTCATTCAAGACGTCTGCGCCTGGCCAAAACCTTAAACCGTCCGAGGGTGCGCTTATCCTTGTGGAGAAGTTCGATAAGTCGAAACTCAGGCAACAGCTCACGCCGTTGCAGTATGTGGTCTGTGTCAACAAGGGGACCGAGCGACCCTTCACGGGAGAATACTGGGACAACCACGAGCTCGGTGTCTACGTTTGCGTCATCTGCGGGCAAGAGCTGTTTGCCTCAGACAGAAAGTACGACTCCGGAACGGGCTGGCCGAGTTTCTGGGCGCCGGTGAAGGAAGCGAACGTGACGGAACGGGAGGATCGCGGCCTGTTCACGCGGCGAATCGAGGTCGCGTGCGCGAACTGCGGTTCCCACCTGGGTCATGTGTTCGAAGATGGTCCCGAGCCGACCGGGCTGAGGTACTGCATCAACTCCGCCTCCCTCAAGTTCCAACAAAGGGCTCCGTGACTCCGGGAAGCCGAAGGCTTCGCCGGATCATCCTTGGGCCTCGGGCCGCCATGGGTTCGACTCCGAGCAACTCTGTCCCCTGACCCGGCCGTTTCCTCTTGCTCGACTTGGACATAGAGGAGCCTTCTGTGGCGCGGATATTCTGATCGATCGAGATCCTCCTGCCGAGCACATCTGCCACCGTGGCGCATCGCTTAACAAAAGCGTTAAATATTGGCCACGCATCACTTAACCGGATGGTTAACCGACAGTCGGTCGCACCGGACCTGGACGCGATCTTCGCGGCGCTGGCACACCCGATCCGAAGGGCGATCCTCGGGAGGCTCTCCGGCGGGGATGCCACCGTCGGCGAGCTCGCGGAGCCCCACCGGGTGAGCCTGCCCGCGATCTCACGACACTTGCGGGTGCTGGAGACGGCGGGCCTGATCGAGGTGGAGCCGGAGGGCCGCGTACGCCGATGCCAGATCGACGCGGCGCCGCTGAGCGCGGCGTTCGGCTGGCTCACGCGGTACCGCGTCCTCTGGGAGGACCGTTTCGACCGGTTGGCGGAGCACTTGGAAGGAGAACGGAAGAAGTCCAGATCGCGAAAGCGTAGGGGGAACCAAGATGCCAAGTAGGACTACGAAACCGAGGAAGACCACGAAGCAGGCGAAGGTAATCCGGAAGGAGAGCGAGCTCGTGCTCGCCCGCGTGTTCGACGCGCCGCGCGAGCGCGTGTGGAAGGCGTGGACGGAGCCCGAGCAGTTCAAGCGCTGGTGGGGCCCGACGGGGTTCACGGTCCCGTCGTGCACGATCGACCTCCGGGTCGGGGGCCGGTACCGGTACTGCATGCGGTCGCCGGACGGGAAGGACTACTGGGCTACGGGCGCCTACCGAGAGATCGTCCCGACGAGGAAGCTCGTCTACACGGACAGCTTCGCCGACCCGAAGGGCAACGTTGTGCCGGCGACCTACTATGGCATGAGCGCGGAAATCCCGCTGGAGATGGTCGTCACCGTGACCTTCGACGAGCTTGGCGGGAAGACGAAGATGACCCTGCGTCACGCCGGGATCCCCGCGGGGCCGGACCGTGAAGGGGCGAACCAGGGCTGGAGCGAGTCCTTCGACAAGCTCGCCGCGTCCCTGACGGACGGATCCGCCGGGACGGAGTTCGTCACGGACCGAAGGAAGAAGCAGCTCGTCATGTCCCGGGTCTTCAACGCCCCTCGGGAAGACGTGTTCCGGGCGTACACGGATCCGAAGCTCATCCCGCAGTGGTGGGGGCTGCGAAGCCAGACGACCACGGTCGAGGCGATGGACGTGCGGAAGGGCGGGCGGTGGCGGTATGTGTGCCGCGACCCGAGCGGCACGGAGTACGCGTTCCGCGGGGAGTACCGGGATGTCGAACCGCCCGAACGGATCGTCTCCACGTTCGAGTTCGAGGGGATGCCGGGCCACGTAGTCCTGGAGACCGCGACGTTCGACGACCTAGTCGGGAAGACGAAACTGACGGTGACGTCCCAGTTCGAATCTGTCGAGGACCTCGAGGGGATGCTCCAGTCGGGGATGGAGTCCGGGGCACGGGAGACGTGGGACCGCTTGGAGGAACTGCTGGGGAGGGAGGGAGCGGAACGGCGAGTGTGACTGACCCTGCCTCGGTCCAGTCAATTTAGACTGCCGACGCCTTCGGGGCCGGCACCCCGGCGGGCCCTTTCGCTTCCCTCCCCCGCATACCGGTATGGGAGGAGGGCGGGTCCCACGAGGCCGAGGTACCGAGAACATGAAGCGTGAAAACTCAGAACGGAACGTGCATGACACGTCGAGAGTACTAGGAACATTGTGACGGCATACTTCAGATTTCTTTGTGCCACGCTGCGACGTGACCGGCCGAAACGAAACCTGTGTCGGTGTAAATCCGTACGGACTCAGGATCAGGTTGGACCGATACCGGCAGGTCCGATCGCAGGGATACCGCCGCACGCACAAGTGTGGTTGCGTAACCCCGCCTGCGAAACTCAGGGACAGTGGAAATGCCGTAGATGCCGAGCATCTCCTTGGTGGCGTAGGCGATCGTACTTGCCACGACTCGGCCATTGAGCCGGGCAATCAGATAGTGCATCCCCTCGTCTTCAAGGGTGCCTGGCGCATGCTGTCCGAACCTCCCGACCGTCCGAGCTGCTTCGGTCATTCCGAAACCCTCCCAAGACGCTTCTTCGAACTCGGCCAGCTGCTTCGCGGTGGTGACGGCTTCGATTGATAACCCGCGGGGGAGCGTGAAGCTACTGGGCAGTGGTGACGGGTGACGCAAGTACCAGGGTTCCAACCACTGGCGCTTGAACCCCATCCCGCTCAGATCGCGCCTGGCCCAACAATCCCATAACGAAATCTGTTCAGTTCCCCACTCGGTCTCGACCAGTCTGAGGTCGGTATGGAGTGTGTCGACCGTTGCCTGCGGGTCGGTGATTATCGCGGAAAGGTAGATTGGCGAGCCGCCCGGCTTGCGCCACCACAGGCTCGCGGTGCGGAATGTCTGGACGCCGAGACACGCAACAGACGAGTCGATCCAAGCTGCAACATTCAGCGCCATCGCCTTGGTCATGGAGTCCTCGACTTTGCTGAAGTGTGTCATGTGAGTCTACCTGAAGGAGGAATCTGCGCGATAGTCGTGCGGTGGCCCGTTCCCATGTCCTCACGAGCTTGGGTCATGAGGCCATCCTCTGCCCCGTAGCCGCCGAAAGCTTTTCAACTCCTTAGGGATTGCTCCCACGAAGAGAGGCTGATGAAGCCGGATTCGAGAGAGCGCAAAGCATGGGTGCGGGAGCGACGCCAGGCGACAATCGAGCAATTCGACGTCCTCGACTCCCCCATCTACGACCGCGAGTGGGGTCACATCGGGCCTGTGCACCGGGACTTCGTCCTCGGCCTCGTCGATCGCTGTCCAGCGGGTGCCACGATCCTCGATGCCGCCTGCGGCACGGGCAAGTACTTCGACCTCGTCCTCTCCCGCGGGCAACGCGTCGTTGGGTTCGACCAGTCCCGCGGGATGCTCGCAAAGGCACAGGAGAAGTATCCGGGCATGCCGCTGGCCGTCGTGGGCTTGCAGGAACTGGCCGTGCGTCGTCCCTTCGAAGGGACGATGTGCGTGGACGCCCTCGAGTGTCTACCGCCGGAGGACTGGCCCGAAGCACTCCGAAATCTGGCGCGGGCAACGGTCTCCGGCGGGACCGTGTACCTCACGGTGGAGCACACGACTCCCGAAATCCTCGCGGAGGCCGAACGCAGTGCGCGCGAACGGGGAATCCCCGCGGTCCCGGGCGAGCTGATAGACGATCCTGGCGCGGGCGCCTACCATTTCTACCCGACGAAGACGGCCTTGCGCGTGTGGCTCTCGACGGCGGGCCTGTCGCCGGTCCGCGAGCAGGATGACGAATGGGCTCCAGGAGAGGGGTACTGGCATCTCCTGTGCCGCGTCACCGAGGGCTGAACCTTTCCCAACGTGGGCGGCGTCGAACCATTAGGCCCTCGGGTTGGTCCGAAAGTCGTGATGGGTTGATGGACGCGACTTGAGGGAGGGATCGAGCCCGAGCAGGCCGATTTCACTCCATGTGGGGTATCGAAATGAATTGCAAAGTTTCTCGGCCGCTTCGACCCGCCATAGAAGTGAAGGCTTACACCCCCACAGCTGAAGTCTTCCGTTCCAAATGATAAACCATCCGCGTGAGAAGATGAAATAAGTATATATACTTCCTATACATGGAATGATTCGGATGCAGCTCGAAACGACGCTAATCAGAAGCGACAAAGACAAGGGCATTCCGACAGCGATCTTGCGAACGGAAGCCAAGAAACCCCATCGACCGCGCAACCGGTATCGATTATTCATTCGAGACGTCAACGATGCCCAGATCGCGAAGCGGAAGAATCTCCCGGTGTTCCCGATCCGTGACGACATGGTTACGATGCTCGGTTATCCGATGAAATTCCCCACGATCATCGTTGTTCCAAGAGCGGCTCGATCCGCAATCGAGAGCGACCTACCTGTCCTCGAATTCTTGTCCGAACGCGCCGTGTCGAACCCAAGAGTCGAGGACATCATGATTGCCATGCTCCGGTTCGATTCACTCGCCGCACGGGCGTTAATCACCAGAAATCTGGACCTCGTTGATACCGCGTATCTTGCGAAAAGGATTTACCAAGAAGACCTGGAAGAAGACGCCACACGCGTTCGGCTCCATGAGCTGCTCCCGTTTCTCCCCGTCGGAGAGGCGCTTCCGGCGCAGGCGATCGACAAGGTCGACAGGGCCAACCTCCCTCGGGGTGTCCTCCCATGATCCTGGACGACCTCAAGGAGGTCTGCCTCGAACTCAGGAAAGCCGGCGTCGATTACGTGGTGGTCGGCGGCGCGGCGATCGAGCGCCACTACCAGATCGGCACGATGGACCTCGACTTCGCCATTGCACTCAGAGATTACCCAGGCGTCCTCGAGAAGATGGCCGC
>Ga0326597_10015088_pt1 | contig 10109 bp, 6 predicted proteins | sample RVTome_12_FD_203789 | JGI IMG/M metagenome (GOLD analysis project Ga0326597, IMG submission 203789) | Soil microbial communities from uranium-contaminated site in the Upper Colorado River Basin, Wyoming, United States - RVT100D185 | ecosystem: Environmental > Terrestrial > Soil > Contaminated >...
CCTCTCACCCCCCATAATCGATCCACCGCCCTCCCCCTGTGACGCCCCGCCGAATCCGGCGGGGCGTTTCTTTTTCAGAGGACGAGCTTGTCCACCACGCGGGAGAGCTGGCGCAGGTTGCGCACCTCCTCGGCCACGTCGGTGTGGGGCAGGTACTTGTCCATCACGCTGTCGCCGAAGCCCCAGGCCCCGGGGCTCTCGGGGTTCAGCCACAGCACGTTCTTGGCCTTGTTGTGGATCTCGGCCAGGCACCAGGCGCGCGGGTCGTTGTAGTTGTTGCGGGCGTCGCCGATGATGATCACCGTGGTCTTCTTGTCCAAGGCGTTCAGATGGTTCTGCCAGAAGTAGTGGAAGGCGTAGCCGAAGTTGGAGCGCGTGTAGACGTTGATCACGTCCCCGCCCTCCAGGGCCAGGTCCAGGGCCTCGTTGATGTCGTTGTCGGCGAAGACCTGCGTCACCTCGCCCAGCTCCGCCACGAAGACGAAGGCCCGGATCTTCGTGAAGGCCTCCTGGAGGCTGTACATGAACTGGAGCATGAAGCGGGACACGTTGGCCACGGAGGAGGAAACGTCACACAGGATCAGGAGCTTCGGCCGATCCTTGCGGCGTTCCTTGAAGATCAGCTCGAAGGGCACGCCCCCGTGGTGCATGTTGCGCCGCAGGGTCTGGTGCAGGTCGAACTTGCCCTTCTTCCGGCGGCGCCGGCGGATGGAGAGGATGTTCTTGACCTTCTGGGCGAGGCGGGTCACCACCTCGCGCATCTTGCGGATGTCCTCCTCGGTGAGGCTGTAGAAGCTCTTCTCCAGCAGGGTCTCGCGCCGGAACTTCTCGATGTAGTCGAAGTTCTGCTTCTGGAGCTCGCGCTGGGTGAAGTCGCGCACGCCGGCCCGCAGGGCCTCCTGGAGGCGCTCGAGCAGCTCGCGCAGGGCCCCCAGGTCCTCCTCGGGGAGGCCCATGCCGGCCAGGCGCTGGAGCAGCGCCTGGAGCTCCTGGCCGGCGCCCTGGGCCCCGAGCTGCTCCAGGATGCGCCGGGTGAAGAAGCCCACCTGGAGCATGTTCTCGATGCGGCCCACGTCGGCGCCCTCGCCCGCCCGGCGGATGAGCTGCTCGAGCTGGGAGAGGTCCTGGGTCAGCAGGGCGCGGGCCAGCTCGGAGAGGTCCAGGTCGCCCTCCCCCAGCCGCTCCAGGAACTCCTTCAGGCGCTCCAGGAGCTGCTCCACGTCCAGCCCCTGGGTCTCGAGCCCCCCGGTGGCCTCGCCAAAGGCCTCCCGCAGGCCGTCGTAGAAGCCCGACCAGTAGAGGTCGAAGAGCCGGTCGTAGGTGGGCACGTCCATGGCGCGCTTCACCATGGTGGCGCGCAGGGCGTCCTTGAAGACCTCCCGCTCGTCCAGCGCGATCTCGTCCAGGGCCAGGAACGAGTCGATGGACTCGGCCACCGAGACGCGCACCCCGCTCTTGCGCAGCAGGTTGGCGAACTCGAGGACCCGCTTCTGCACTAGTGGAGACGGCCCTTCTTGGCCGGGGCCGGCGGGGAGGCCGCCTCCTCCGCGGGCGGCGGACCGGCCACGGCGCCCTCGCCCTCGCTCGGCCGGGTCTTGCGCACCAGCAGGCGCCCCAGCTCGCCCTGGGCCTTCCGGATGTCGCCCTCGTACTTGAGGATGACGTTCAGGGTGTCCTGCACGAGCCCCTCGTCCAGCTCGCTGGCGTTCAGGGCCAGGAGCGCCCGGGCCCAGTCCAGGGTCTCGCTGATCGAGGGCGTCTTCTTCAGGTCGAGCTTGCGCAGGCCCTGCATCAGCTCCACCACGTCCTGGGCCAGGCGGCGGTCCACGCCGGGCACCTTGGTGTGCAGGATGCGCAGCTCCTGGTCCGCGTCCGGGAAGTCGATGTAGAGATGCAGGCAGCGGCGCTTCAGGGCGTCGCTCATCTCGCGGGCGTCGTTGGAGGTGAGGAACACGAGGGGCCGGTGCTTGGCCTCGAAGGTGCCTATCTCCGGGACGCTCACCTGGAAGTCGGAGAGGATCTCGAGCAGGAAGGCCTCGAACTCGGGATCCGACTTGTCGACCTCGTCGATCAGCAGCAGGATCGGCTCGTCGGCCGTGATGGCCCGCAGCAGGGGCCGGGGCACGATGAAGCGCTCCGAGAAGAAGACGTTGTCCTCCCGGCCGATGCGGTCGGCGGCCTCGCGCAGGGTCTTGGCGCCGGCCATGGTCTCGGTGAACTTCTCCTTCAGGATCTGGGTGTAGAGGAGCTGCTTCGAGTACTCCCACTCGTAGAGGGCCTTGGCCTCGTCCAGCCCCTCGTAGCACTGGAGCCGCACCAGGGGCCGGCCGGTGGCCCGGGCCGTCACCTTGGCCAGCTCGGTCTTGCCCACGCCGGCGGGCCCCTCCACCAGGACCGGCTTCTCCAGCCGGGCGGCCAGGTAGACCACCGTGGCGACGGCGGTGCCGCAGATGTAGCCCTGGGCGCCGAGGCGCTCTTGGACGTCTTGGATGCTCTCGAACATGGGGCTCCCTAGCAGCTAGCTCATCAGGTGCAGGACGTGACCGAGCTTTTCCTTCTTGGTGCGCAGATACTCCAGGTTCTTGTCGTTGGGAACCACCTCGAGCGGCACCCGCTCCACGATGGTCAGCCCGTAGCCCTCGATGGCGGCGCGCTTGCCCGGGTTGTTGGTGAGCAGGCGCATCCTGCGCACGCCGAGGTCCAGCAGGATCTGGGCCCCCACGCCGTAGTCCCGCATGTCGGCGGGGAAGCCCAGGCGCTCGTTGGCCTCCACCGTGTCCAGCCCCTCGTCGTCCTGGAGCTGGTAGGCGTGGATCTTGTTCTTGAGCCCGATCCCGCGCCCCTCCTGGCGCATGTAGAGGATCACGCCCCGCCCGGACTCGGCGATCTGCTTCAGGGCGGCCTTGAGCTGGTCGCCGCAGTCGCAGCGCAGGGAGCCGAAGGCGTCCCCGGTGAGGCACTCGCTGTGGGCCCGCACCAGGATCGCCTCGTCCGGCGTGATCTCGCCCTTGACCAGGGCGATGTGGTCCACGTGGTCGATCTGGTTCTCGTAGACGATGGCCCGGAAGTCGCCCCCCTCGGCGGTGGGGATCGTGGCCTCGGCGGCCCGGCGCACCAGCTTCTCGTGGCGCAGGCGGTGCTCGATCAGGTCGGCGATGGTGACGATCTTGATGCCGTGCTGGCGGGCGAAGAGCGCCAGGTCGGGCATGCGGGCCATGCTGCCGTCGGGATTCATGACCTCGCAGATCACCCCGGCGGGCTTGCAGCCGGCCAGGCGCGCCAGGTCCATCGAGCCCTCGGTCTGGCCGGCCCGGCGCAGGACGCCCCCCTCCCGGGCCCGCAGGGGGAAGATGTGGCCGGGGCGCGCCAGGTCGGCGGGCCGCGTCTCGTCGGCGATGGCCACCTCGATGGTGCGGGCCCGGTCGGCGGCCGAGATGCCCGTGGTGACCCCCGAGCGGGCCTCGATGGAGACGGTGAAGGCGGTGCCCAGGGCCGCGGTGTTCTCGTAGTCGGGCACCATCATCCCGAGCCGCAGATCCCGGAGCCGCTCCTCGGTCAGCGACAGGCAGATCAGGCCGCGCCCGTGGGTGGCCATGAAGTTGATGGCCTCGGGCGTGACCTTCTCGGCGGCCATGCACAGGTCGCCCTCGTTCTCGCGGTCCTCGTCGTCGACGAGCACCACCATGCGGCCGGCCCGGATCTCGTCGAGCGCCTCCGGGATGCTGGCGATGACGTCGGAGGCGCCGCTGACGCGCTCACCGGACTTGCGAGCGCTGTGGATGGAGCGCAGATCGGCAGGCATCGGGACCTCTCGTACGGACCGCCGCTGGAACCGGTGGGACCGGCAGGCGGTTCCGTCGGCAGACGCTTGCCCCGCGGGACCGTATCAGCCGTTGACTGGAGTGTCAAACCTGGGTCAGGGGCTTGCGTTCGCCGAAGGCGTCCAGGACGCCCGCGAGGAAGGCCCGCTCGGAGACGCCGAACTTCTCCGAGAAGCCGTGCTTGTGGTCGATGGAGCGGTAGAGCTCCTTCATGAGCGCCTGGAAGGTCTCCAGGACGCCCTCGCCCCGCATGGCCACCGCCGGGAACGCCGGCACGTCCTGCCAGTGCTCCTTGATCTCGTCCAGGGGCTTGACGTCGTCCAGGTCGCGCTTGTTGAACTGGCAGACCTTCGGGATCGAGTCGAAGTCGATCCCGTTCGAGCGCAGGTTGGCCTCCATGTCCCGCCAGGAGTAGGCGTTGGCGCTGGCCGACGAGCGGGCCGAGTCGGCCACGAAGGCCACGGCGTCGGCGCCCGCCAGCACCACCTTGCGGGTGGCCTTGTGCATCACCTGGCCGGGCACGGTGAAGAGCTTGAGCTTCACCGAGAAGCCGCTCGGGGTGTCGAACTGGATCGGCAGGAAGTCGAAGTACAGGGTGCGGTCGTCGGCCGTGTCCAGGGTGACCATCTTGCCACGGGCCTGCGGGTCGATGAGCTGGTGGAGCTGGAGCAGGTTGGTCGTCTTCCCGGAGAGGGCCGGCCCGTAGTAGACGACCTTCAGGGTGATCTCCCGATCCGCCATGTTGATCTGCATGGGCGCAGGCCTCTCCGGGGATCACTCATCGGCAGGTCGGCTCCAAAGCTGGAGCAGCGCCCGCGCCGCGGCGGGGGGAGTGGTCTTGCGGCTCGCCACGTCCTTCTCGAGGGCCTCGATGCGGGCCGCCACGCCCGGGTGGGCCCGGAAGGCGGCCCGCAGCCCCTGCTCCACCAGGCTCCAGAACCAGGCCCGGGCCTGCTCGCGGCGGCGGGCCTCGAAGGCCCCGGCGGCCCGCAGTCTCTGCCGGTGCTCCTGCACCACCTCCCAGACCGTGGCGATGCCCTCGCCCTCCAGGGCGGAGACCGCCAGGACCCGCGGCTGCCAGTGGGGCGAGGGGCGCAGCAGGCCCAGGGCCTGCCGGTACTCGGCCAGCGTGCGCGCGGCCAGGGGCCGCTGCTCGCCGTCGGCCTTGGTCACCACGAGCGCGTCGGCCAGCTCGAGGACGCCCTTCTTGATGCCCTGGAGCATGTCGCCCGCCCCGGGCTGGAGGAGCACGCAGAAGAAGTCGACCATGGAGGCCACCGCCACCTCCGACTGGCCGATCCCCACCGTCTCCACCAGCACCACGTCGTAGCCGGCCGCCTCGCACACGAGCATCGCCTCGCGCGTCCGCTCGGCCACCCCTCCGAGGCTTCCCCCGGACGGACTCGGCCGGATGAAGGCGGCCTCCTCCCGGGCCAGCAGCTCCATGCGCGTCTTGTCGCCCAGGATGCTGCCGCCGGTGACCGGGCTGCTCGGGTCCACCGCCAGCACCGCCACGCGCTGGCCCGCCCGGATGAGGTGCAGCCCCAGCGCCTCGACGAAGGTGCTCTTGCCCACGCCCGGGGGGCCCGTGATTCCCATGCGCACCGCTTGTCCCGTGAAGGGCACGAGCAGCTCCAGCAGCTCCTGCCCGAGGCGGGCCCGGTCGGGGCGGGTGCTCTCCAGCAGGGTGATGGCGCGGGCCACCGCCCGCCGGTCGCCGGCCCGGATCGCGTCGCGGTACGCCTCGGCGTTCATCGGCGCCGGTTGCGGATCACCTGGAGCACCTCGCGGGCGGCCTTGGGCACCGCGGTTCCGGGCCCGAAGATGGCGGCCGCGCCGTGCTCGCGCAGGTAGGCGTAGTCGCGGGGCGGGATGATGCCCCCCACCACCACCGCCACGTCCCCGGCGCCCAGCCGCCGCAGCTCGCGCACCAGCTCCGGAACCAGCGTCTTGTGACCCGCGGCCTGGCTCGAGACGCCCACCACGTGCACGTCGTTCTCGACGGCCTGGCGCGCGGCCTCCTCGGGGGTCTGGAAGAGCGGCCCCACGTCCACGTCGAAGCCCAGGTCGGCGAAGGCCGTGGCGATCACCTTGAGCCCGCGGTCGTGGCCGTCCTGGCCGAGCTTCACCGCCAGCATGCGCGGCCGGCGGCCCTCCTCCCGCGCGAAGGCCTCCACCTCCCGGCGCAGCGCGTCGAACTCCTCTTCGCCCGCGTAGACCCCCGCGTACACGCCGGAGACCGAGCGCACCTCGGCCCGGTAGCGCCCGAAGACCCCGGCCAGGGCCTCGGAGATCTCGCCCACGCTGGCGCGCGCCCGCGCCGCCTCCACCGCCGCCTCCAGCAGGTTGCCCTCGCCCGAGCGGGCCAGCTCGCGCAGGCGCCCCAGGGCGCGCTCCAGCGCGCCGGCGTCGCGCCCGGCGCGCACCGCCGCCAGCCGCCGGAGCTGCGCCTCGCGCACGGCGCTGTTGTCCACGTCCAGGAGCTCCAGGTCGTGGGGCTCGTCCACGGCGTACTTGTTCACGCCCACGATCACGTCGTCGCCCCGGTCGATGCGCGCCTGGCGGCGGGTGGCGCACGCCTCGATGCGCAGCTTGGGCATGCCCTGGACGATGGCCCGGGTCATGCCGCCCAGCGCCTCCACCTCCTCGATCAGCTCGCGCGCCGCCGCCGCCACGCTGGCCGTCAGCGACTCCATGAAGTACGAGCCGCCCCAGGGGTCGATCACGTGGGGGATGCCCGTCTCCTCCTGGAGGATGAGCTGGGTGTTGCGCGCGATGCGCGCGGTGGTGTCGCTGGGCAGGGCCAGGGCCTCGTCCATGGCGTTGGTGTGGAGCGATTGGGTGCCGCCGAAGACGGCGGCCATGGCCTCGACCGTCGTGCGGATCACGTTGTTCATGGGATCCTGCTCGGTGAGGCTCGCTCCGGAGGTCTGGCAGTGGGTGCGCAGCATGGAGGAGGCCGGGTCCTTGGGCTCGAAGGGCTCGAGCAGCCGGGCCCACAGCAGGCGCGCCGCGCGCATCTTGGCGATCTCCAGGTAGAAGTTCATGCCGATGGCCCAGAAGAAGGAGAGGCGCGGCGCGAACTCGTCGATGGAGAGGCCCTTCGAGAGCGCCGCGCGCACGTACTCCAGGCCGTCGGCCAGGGTGAAGGCCAGCTCGATCACCGTGGTCGCCCCGGCCTCCTGCATGTGGTAGCCGCTGATGGAGATCGAGTTGAACCGGGGCATCCGCCGGGTGCAGTACTCGATGATGTCGGCCACGATGCGCATGCTGGGCTCGGGCGGGTAGATGTAGGTGTTGCGGACCATGAACTCCTTCAGGATGTCGTTCTGGATGGTCCCGGCCAGCTTCTCGGCGGGAACGCCCTGCTCCTCGCCCGCCACGATGAAGCACGCCATCACCGGCAGCACGGCCCCGTTCATGGTCATGGAGACGGAGACCTGGTCGAGGGGGATCCCGGCGAAGAGGATCTTCATGTCCTCGACGGAGTCGATGGCCACGCCGGCCTTGCCCACGTCGCCCGTGACGCGCGGGTGGTCGGAGTCGTAGCCCCGGTGCGTGGCCAGGTCGAAGGCCACCGAGAGCCCCTGCTGCCCCGCCGCCAGGTTGCGCCGGTAGAAGGCGTTCGAATCCTCGGCGGTGGAGTAGCCGGCGTACTGGCGGATGGTCCAGGGCCGGTTGGCGTACATGGTGGCGCGGGGCCCGCGCACGTAGGGCCACAGCCCCGGCAGGCTGTCCGTCCACTCCAGCGCCTCCAGGTCGGCGGCGCTGTAGAGGGGCTTCACCCGGAGCCCGTCCGGGGTCTCCCACACCAGCTCGTCGGGCGAGCGCCCGCCCAGCTCCCGGCGCGCCAGCTCCTCCCAGCGCTTCCTGTCGCTCATCCTACATGGACCTCCGGTAGCGCCCGCCCACGTCGAAGAGGGCGTCGCTGATCTCGCCCAGACTCGCCACCTTGACCGTCTCCAGGAGCTCCTCGAAGACGTTGCCTCCCGCCACGGCCACCCGCCGGAGGCGCTCCAGGGCGGCGGGCGCGCGGGCGGCGTGGCGCGCCTGGAACTCCGCCAGGCCGTCGAGCTGCGCCTGCTTCTCGGCCTCGCTGGAGCGCATCAGCGCCCTGGGCCGGGCGGGCTCCTCCGGGTGCGGGCTCTCGAAGGTGTTGACGCCCACCACCGGGAGCTCGCCCGAGTGCTTCTTGGACTCGTAGCGCAGGCTCTCCTCCTGGATGCGGCTGCGCTGGTAGAGGGTCTCCATGGCGCCCAGCACCCCGCCCCGCTCCGAGAGCCGCTCGAACTCCGCGAGCACCGCCTCCTCCACGCGATCCGTGAGCTCCTGGATCACGTAGGCCCCCTGGAGGGGGTTCTCGTTCTTCATCAGGCCCAGCTCGCGGTTGATGACGAGCTGGATGGCCAGGGCCCGGCGCACGGACTCCTCGGTGGGCGTGGTCACCGCCTCGTCGTAGGCGTTGGTGTGCAGGCTGTTGCAGTTGTCCTGGAGCGCGGAGAGCGCCTGGAGCGTGGTGCGGATGTCGTTGAAGGCCATCTCCTGGGCGTGCAGCGAGCGCCCGGAGGTCTGCACGTGGTACTTGAGCTTCTGGCTGCGCTCGCCGGCGCCGTAGCGCTCGCGCATGGCCACCGCCCAGATGCGCCGGGCCACGCGGCCCATCACGCTGTACTCCGCGTCGAGACCGTTGCTGAAGAAGAAGGAGAAGCTCGGGGCGAAGTCGTCCACCGCCATCCCCCGCGCCAGGTAGTACTCCACGTAGGTGAAGCCGTTGGCCAGGGTGAAGGCGAGCTGGGTGATCGGGTTCGCCCCCGCCTCGGCCATGTGGTAGCCCGAGACCGAGACCGAGTAGAAGTTCTCGACGCGCTCGCGGGTGAAGAGCTCCTGGATGTCCCCCATCACCTTGAGCGAGAAGGCCGTGGAGAAGATGCAGGTGTTCTGGGCCTGGTCCTCCTTGAGGATGTCGGCCTGCACGGTGCCGCGCACGCTCCGCAGCACGTCCCGCCGGATGCGCTCGTAGACCTCCCGCTCCACCACCTCGTCGCCCGACACGCCCAGCAGCATCAGCCCCAGGCCGTCGTGGCCCTCGGGCAGCTCGCCCCGGTAGCGGGCCCGCGGCTCCACGCGCCGGCCCGCCTGGCGCAGGTGCTTCTCCACCGCCTGGTCCAGCGCCGCGGTGAGGAAGAAGGCCAGCACCGTGGGGGCGGGCCCGTTGATGGTCATGGAGACCGAGGTCCGCGGGTCCAGCAGGTCGAAGCCCGAGTAGAGGCGCTTGGCGTCGTCCACCGTGCAGACCGACACGCCCGAGTTGCCCACCTTGCCGTAGACGTCGGGCCGGCGGTCCGGGTCGCGCCCGTAGAGGGTCACGCTGTCGAAGGCGGTGGAGAGCCGCGTGGCCGCGTGCCCGCGAGCCAGGTAGTGGAAGCGCCGGTTGGTGCGCTCGGGCGTCCCTTCGCCGGCGAACATGCGGGTGGGGTCCTCCTGGCTGCGCTTGAAGGGGAAGACCCCGGCGGTGAACGGGAAGGCCCCCGGCACGTTCTCCTCGCGCAGGAAGCGCACGATCTCGCCCCAGTCCTCGTGCCGGGGCAGGGCCACCTTCGGGAGGCGCGTCCCCGAGAGGGTCTCCACCCGGCTGGCCACGGGAATGCTGTGCCCCCGCACGGTGTAGCTCTGCTCGCTGGCCTCGTAGCGGCGCCGCAGCGCCCGCCAGGCCTCCACCTCCGGCGGCGCCTCGCCGCCCCCGTGCAGCCGCTCGCGCGCCCAGGCGTCCCGGGCGGCCTCCACGCGCGCCTCGGTCTCGGCCCGCCAGGCGCGCACGCTCTCGGCGATCTCGGCCAGGTAACGGCGCCGGGCGCCGGGGATCAGGACCGGGGCCCGCACGTCCACCTCGCCCCGGGGCGCCTCCTCGCCGCGCAGGCGGGCGCGCAGCGCCTCGTACAGGCGCGTGGTCCCCGGGTCGTTCCACTGGCGCGCGATGGTCGGGAAGACCGCGCCGGGATCGCCCCCGTTGCGCGCCACCTGCTTGCGCACGTCGCGCAGGGCGTCCTCGGCCCCGTGGCGGTCGAACTTGTTCAGCACCACCAGGTCGGCCAGCTCGAGCATGTCGATCTTCTCGAGCTGGGTGGGCGCCCCGTACTCCGGGGTCATGACGTAGAGCGAGAGGTCCACCAGGTCGACGATCTCGGAGTCGCTCTGGCCGATCCCCGCGGTCTCCACGAGAACCAGGTCGAAGGCCGCCGCGCGCAGCACGCGCAGCGCGTCGCGCACCGCCCGGGAGAGGGCGAGATG
>Ga0326597_10015089_pt1 | contig 10108 bp, 10 predicted proteins | sample RVTome_12_FD_203789 | JGI IMG/M metagenome (GOLD analysis project Ga0326597, IMG submission 203789) | Soil microbial communities from uranium-contaminated site in the Upper Colorado River Basin, Wyoming, United States - RVT100D185 | ecosystem: Environmental > Terrestrial > Soil > Contaminated >...
GGCGGGGGGGGGGCCCGGGGCGCGCCCCCCCCGCGGGGGCGCCGCCGGGCGGGCGCCCGGGGCGCGGCCGGGGGCCCGACGGGGGTACGACGCTCATGCAACTGCAAGCCTCGTTCGCGGTTCGGATGGCCGGCCATAGGTCTCCGTGCGGATCTGCCCGGCATGCAGGAGCCGGTGCATCGCCGCTTCCAATGCTGGCTTGCCGAGCCCTTCCCTATCTGGCCGCTTGCTCAGGCTGCGCGGCGCGTAGTTCGGTGCCGCCGGGTTCGGGCTCGTCCACGTCCCTTCGGCATAGGTCGTGCTCAACAACACGCGGAACACGCGATCTGCCTTGGCCCCGAGCGCCGCACGGTCAACGCCGCTAGGCGGTTCCAGCGCGACAAAGCCGCCGTCCTTCCAGCGCAGCCGGAGCACATCGCCGGCGCCGGCGTAGTTGGCCTTGAGCCGCGTCAGCTCCCGCTCGTCTGGGTCCGCGTCGTCGCCGGTGGTGCGGGTGAAGTAGAGGCGACTGCGCACCGCGTTGTTCCAGTGCGTCGAGCCTGATAGCCCGCTGCCGGTCGACAAGCCGCTCAGGCTCGGGTGTGCCAGCAGCACGACGGCACCATCGATCGCGACGGCAAGCTGCCGCAGCAGGCGCAGGAACGCGTTTACCTGGCGGCGCCGCACCTCGTCACCGCCGAAGAAATTAGTCACCGCGTCGAGCACGATCAGGCGCGCGCCGAACTCCAAGGCGTGCCGCTCTATCCGATGAAAGTATGCGGTAGGCCGGATGGCGCCGCGGTCATCGACCGCGATCAGCTCGGCTTCGTCGGCGACCGCGCTGCGCCAAGCCATTCCGTCGAGCGCGGCGACATCGACCTGCATCAACTCGGCGAGCCATTCGAGCCGCCGGTGCAGTTCGTCGGCTTCGTCCTCCGCGTACACCCCGAGACTTCGGCAAGGTGTTACCGGAAGGCCGAGCCACTCCCCGCCCGCAGCGGCGGCGAGTTGCAGTTGCATCGCCAGCAGCGATTTACCGACGCCACCGTCGCCGCCCAGGAGCGTCACCTGCCGAGCGGGTATCCACTCGGGAACGAGCCATCGCCGCAATGGCGCCGGGCTGCCGGCAAGATCCGCGGCGATGGTGTAGAAGGGCGGCTCGGGGTCGTGCCCGTTCACCTTCGACCGTTGTGCCGCCGAGCCGGTGGCCCAAGGGCACATAGGGTCAGGCGGGGTGTCGAAGGCGGTGCGGGTGTCGTCAGGCGGCATGACGCTGCTCCCGCCTCGCAACGATCACCGGCGGCGCCGCCCAAGGACGCGAGAGCAGATCGCGCAACTCGACAGCGTGCGATTCGTCCGCGGCGGCGATCGCCGTGAGGCTCGCCAACAGCCGATAGCGGTCCCGGCGATCGGGCGACAACAGCACCAGGCCGGTGCAGTCCGCCTGCAACCAGTCGAGCGGCGTCCGGTGGATGTGCACGATGTCTGGCCCCATCCTCTGCGGCTCGACCGCGCCGAGCCATGTCGCAGCGCCAGTCCGCAGCGCCCATCTGTTGGGATGCCGCGGATGCATCGCCAGAAGGTCAACGATCGGCCCCTCCGCGATAATCTCGGCCGGGTCGAGCGCCTCGGGCGTGAGCGGGTCGTCGGCGCGCACGGGCATGACGAATGCGGCGGCGCCATCGGGGTCGGGGCGATAGAGGGCACCGTCGACGGTGACGTGATCTATCGCCGGCATGGTGATGGCGATGGCGCTGCGCGGCACGCCAGCGCCGAAGAGCGGAGCGAGATCGCGTACCTCGGTCGAGCGCAGCGCCGCGAGATATTCAAGGCGTAGGTCGGCGGCGCTCACGGCGCCACCTCGTCGGCGGGTGGAGCTGGCGCACCGCGCTGTATCCATGCCTCGATGTTATTGATGCGCGCCTCGTAGTCGGCGAATCCGCTCGGGTCGATGACAGTTGCGGGGTCGGGCGACAGCATTTGCGCGATGCTGAAAAAGGCCTGCTGCTCGCTTGCCTCGGCGGCCTCCAGAACTTTGAGCTGCTCGCGCGGCAGGTGCCGCTCGATGGCGTCCCCGACTAGCGTCCGCAGCACGTCGGGGTCGATCGCGTCGAGTTCGACCGAGATGTCGCCGAAGCCCTTGGCCCGGCTATCTGTCATTTTTGTAGGCCGCGTCGGCAGGCTCAGTGCGGATATTTGTTCCGGCGTGACTGCCAGTCGCTCAAAGCGGATATCGGATCTGGGCGCCAATTCGCGAAGCGTCTCCTCGATTTTCTCGCCGGCATTCACTCCCGATGGATCGTGATCGCCGAGGTGGTAGATAAAAGCCGGCACGTCGAGGCGGGCGATGTACGAGGCGGCGTTATGGAGAAACGAGAGGCTGGCATAGCCTCGGGCTACCATCAGCGGCACGTCGTAGACCGAGGTGACCGGGTAAACCGCGCCGGCCAGGGCGTCCTTCTCAAGCCAAACCTCGACGTAGGCGTCGGCATCGGTCCACAGCGCCTTGCGGTAGAAGCGCGCGGTCTCTGCGAGCGCGTCCTGGATGCTATCGAAGGTCTTAGGCTTCCTCTCCCACCGGGTGGAGTCGGCGAGCCAGCCGTAGGGCAGTTCGCCGGCTCGGCGCATCAGCACCAGGTCGGTCTGGATCTTATTGTAGCCGGCCTCTGATTTCTCGGTGATGCCGCGGACCGTGGCTTGATAGAAGACTTGGCGCACCGTCATTGGCCGCATTTTGGCGACGATCTCGTAAAGATCGCTCCGCCGCTGCTCGACCTCGGCCTTGGTCGCCCTACGCCGCCTTATGGGGCTACCCGGATAAAAGGCGGCGCTCATCGTTACCACCTCGGCGCCAGCAGCATCGCGCCGGCCCGGATCGCCCGCGGGCTCGGCCGCGCTCGACGCGCTTGCGCGGCGGTGCCGTTTCGGGTATTTCCTGCGCTGTTGCCGTTTTCGAAATTCGCCGCCCGGCTCCCCCGCGGGCGGCGTTTTCGCGTTTCGGGCGGCGGTCGCCCATCGCGGTCGGCCATCAGGCGGCCCCCCGGATGAAGGCGTCGAGATCGGCGCGAAAATAGAAAACCCGGCCGCCGACCTTTATCGAACGCGGCCCTTTCCCCAGCAACTGCCACATCGCCAAGGTCTTCGACTGGTGCCCGAGATAGCGCGCGGCGTCGTCACGCGTCATCCGTCCGTCCGGCAGGACGCGCACCCGCACCTGATCCACCGCATCCTCGGGCTGCCCGGCGAACTGCCGGGCCGTCAGCTCTCTTGAGCGGGCCATTGTAAAACCTCTTTTGTGCCAACAAATCCTATGGCGGTTTACATCTGTCCCGATTGTGCTTGCAACCGAAATTTGCCTTTGATATCGTTGGCAGAACGATGCAGAAGGAATGAGACACACATGAAAACGGAAGGGTCGCAGCGTGGCCGCCCGCCGCTTACCCATGGTGAGGCAAAGCGCGCCTCGTTCAACACCCGCCTTCGCTCAATCCTGAAGGAGCAGCTTGAGACAGCGGCCCGCGAATCGGGCCGTTCGCTCAGCGAGGAAATTGAACTACGGCTTGAAAACTCGTTTCGGGGCGAGTTGCTGGAGGAAATTTTCGGCCCCGCATTGGCCGCAATCCTCGAAATGGTAGGTCGCGGAATGCGCGATACAGGTCAAGTGGCCGGTAGCCGCGCGACCGGAACTGTCTCCGGCGGCTTCGAGTGGGTCGAAAACCCCTATGCGTTCGATCAAGCCTTTCAGGCCGCAGTGGTCATTCTTGAAGCCTTGCGGCCGAGCGGCGATCCCGAGATCGGGATGCCCCCGGCCTACGCGGGATTGCGCCCCGAGCATCGGGAGGTCTTTCAAAATCAGGGCCGGACATTGGGCGCCGCTTATGCCGCCGGCATCATTGACGCGGTGTGCGGCCGCGCCGGCCCGTTCCCCAGCTTTGACGCCGAGATCAGGAGATGGGCCGAGCGGCCGCGCCGACGTCTCCCCCCAGCGGTGATCGAGCGTCTGAGAGCAGCAGCGGCTAAACCGGGGCCGCGCGCCATGAACACGAGGGGGGAAGAGCAATGACACCCCGCCTTGCAAAGCTCGACCGCACGGCGATCCGCAAGCTGGAGATCGGACAGAAGATCAGCGAGGGCGGCATCGATGCCGAGCGCACCGCCGCGGGTGTCCGTTTCACCGTCAACGTCATGATCGACGGCCGGCGCGTGCATCGTCGCGGCCTTGGCTCGCTCACCGAGGCGCGCGAGTTTGTCGAGCAAGCGAAGACGGACGCCCGCCACGGACGGCTCAATCTGCCGAAAGGGCGCAAGCTGGCGCTCACCTTTGCCGCTGCCGCCCCGGATTACGTGAAGCACCTCGAACAGAGCGGCGGAAAAAACCTGGTGGCGAAGCGCCGACAGCTCCGCATGTACCTCCAGCCCTATTTCGGCGCGATGCGGCTCGACGCGATCACCGGGTTTACGATCGAGACATACAAGAAGCGCCGGCTCGACCAGGGCGCGGCAGCGGCTACCGTCAATCGCGAACTCGCCACGCTGTCGCACCTCTTCAACCGGGCCGTCGAATGGCGCTGGCTCGACCGCATGCCGACCCGGCCGAAGAAGCTCGCCGAAAGCGCCGGCCGCATCATCGCCTTGACCGATGACCAGTGCGACGCGCTGATGACCGCGGCCATTGCCGGCGCCGACCCGGACCTATGGCTGTTCGTCGCCTTCGGGCTCAACACCGCGATGCGGCATGGCGAGATCATGGCCGCGCGTTGGGATCAGCTCGACCTTGCCAATCGCCGGCTGTTCATCCCGGATGCGAAGGCGGGCCAGCGCGAGCAGCCGATCACCCCCGAGCTGGCCGGGCTCCTGGCGGACGAGCGCGAGATGCGACAGGACCGTGACGGTTGGATCTTCCCGTCGCCGCACGCGGACAGCGCGGCCGGTCACCGCGCCCGCATGGATCAGCCGTTCCGCGCGGCCGTAAAGGCGGCCGGGCTCGACTCGGCGATCACCCCGCACGTCATGCGCCACACCGCGATTACCAAGCTGGTACAGGCCGGCGTTGACCTGCCGACCGTGCAGCGGATCAGCGGCCATAAGACGCTCGCGATGGTGCTGCGCTATACGCACGTCCACGGCCGCCATATCGACCAGGCAATCCGGGCCCTCGGGCGAACGCTTCCGCAACGCCCCGCGAACAAAACGGCTAGCACGATTACACCAAAATTACACCAGGACCCCCAGCGGCAGCCCCGTTCAAGGGGCGCCGCAAGGCCGAAACTGAAAGCGGTGTGAAGGGCTTAGGGGGTGGAGGCCGGAAGCGGAATCGAACCGCTGTACACGGATTTGCAGTCCGTTGCATAGCCACTCTGCCATCCGGCCCCAAGCGGAGTTGGGGTGGATTGATATAGGCGCGCGGCATGACGGGGGTCAAGCCGCAGCCGGGCACCCCCGGGCACCCCCTTTGGGGGCGTCCAGGGGCGCCGGCGCGCGAAATGCCTGGGTTGCGGGCCGCGTTGCTGTTGCCGCCTGGGGGCGCGGCCCATATATTCATTATTCTCCGCAAGCGGGTGAAGGATCCGAGGATGGCGCGCGTTACCGTCGAAGATTGTGTGCTGAAGGTGCCGAACCGGTTCGAATTGGTGCTGCTCGCCGCGCAGCGGGCGCGCGAGATCACCTCGGGTGCGCCGTTGACGCTCGATCGCGACGACGACAAGAACCCGGTCGTCGCCCTGCGCGAGATCGCCGACGACATGGTAGGGCTCGATCACCTGCAGGATTCGCTGGTACGCGGCATGCAAAAGCATGTCGAGATGGACGAGCCCGAGGAGGCCCCGGAGCTCGAGCAGACGCTGTTTGGCGTCGCCGATCCGACCGATGCGATCATCAGCGAGGATGAAATCGACGAGGAGGCGGTCGAGGGAGAGCTCGAGGAAGACCTGCTCACGGTTGAGGACGAGGACGACCTTGCCGACGAGCCTGTCGGCGAGGGTGAAATCGAGGTGGAAGCCGAGGGCGACCTAGGCGAGGAAGAGCCCTGATGTGCGACGCCGCGCAGCGGAAAGCGCCGGCTACGACAACCTGCCCGCGCTAGGCTTGCTGGTCCGGTGAACCGTTCGGATACCCGCTCGGCGCAATGTCGGGGCAACAGAACAAAGGCGGCCGCGCCATGATGCGGCAGTTCGAGCTCGTCGAGCAGGTCAAGTCCTACGATCCGAAGGCCGACGAGGACGCCCTCAACCGCGCCTACGTCTATTCGCTGAAGGCGCACGGTTCGCAGTTGCGCGCCTCGGGCGACCCATATTTCTCGCACCCGGTCGAGGTCGCGGGATTGCTCGCGCAGATGAAGCTCGACACTGCGTCGATCATCACCGGCCTCTTGCACGACACGGTCGAAGACACCGTCGCCACGCTCGACGACATCGAACGGCTGTTCGGCGCAGACATCGCCCGCCTCGTCGACGGCGTCACCAAACTGTCGCGCATCGAGCTGCAATCGGACCAGGCCCGGCAGGCGGAAAACTTCCGCAAGCTGGTGCTCGCGATGTCCGAGGACATTCGCGTCCTCCTCGTCAAGCTCGCCGATCGCCTGCACAACATGCAGACGTTGCACTTCATCAAGAGCGAGGAAAAGCGGCGGCGCATCGCGCGCGAGACGATGGACATCTACGTGCCCCTCGCCGAGCGCATCGGCGTGCACCGGATGAAGGACCAGCTCGAAGACCTCGCCTTCGCCGAACTGCATCCTGACGCGCGCGCCAGCATCATCGCGCGCCTCGGCTTCCTGCGCGAAAAGGGCGGCGACATCGTCTCGCGCATCATCGCTGAGCTGAAGGAGACGCTGGGCGAGGGCGGCCTCGCGGCCAGCATCTCCGGCCGCGAGAAATCGCCCTATTCAATCTGGCGCAAGATGGAGCGCAAGAACATCTCGTTCGAGCAGCTCGCCGACGTGATGGCCTTCCGCATCCTCGTCGACGGGGTCGGCGATTGCTATCACGCGCTGGGGATCATCCATTCCGCCTATCACGTCGTTCCCGGCCGCTTCAAGGATTTCATCTCGACGCCGAAACCCAACAATTACCGCTCGCTCCACACCGGCGTCATCGGGCCCGAGCGGCAGCGTATCGAGATCCAGATCCGCACCCGCGACATGCACGAGGTGGCCGAACTCGGCGTCGCCGCGCACTGGATCTACAAGCAACAGGCGGGCACCATCGACGGGCGGCAATACCGCTGGCTGCGGGAATTGCTGGAAATCCTCGAACAAGCGTCGAACCCGGAGGAATTCCTCGAGCACACCCGTCTCGAGATGTTCCAGGACCAGGTGTTTGCGTTCACCCCGAAGGGCGATTTGATCGCCCTGCCGCGCGGCGCGACGCCGGTCGATTTCGCCTATGCCGTGCATTCGCAGATCGGTGACACCTGCGTCGGCGCCAAGATCAACGGCCGCCTCTTGCCGCTGCGCACCGAACTGGCGAATGGCGACCAGGTCGACATCGTCACCTCGAAGGCGCAGACCCCGTCGCCGACCTGGGAGCGCTTTGTCGTCACCGGCAAGGCGCGCGCCCGCATTCGCCGCTACGTCCGCACCCAGCAACGCACCCAATACCTCGATCTCGGCCGCGCCATCGTGCAAAAGGCGCTTCGCCAGCAGGCTCACGATTTCTCCGAGCGGCCGCTCGAAGCGGTGCTCGGCCAGTTTAATTGCGCGACGGTCGAGGATCTTTATGTCGCGGTCGGCGAAGGGCTCGCCACCGGCCGCGAGGTGGTCAACGCCGCCTTCCCGCGGCCGCCCGAGGATAAGGACAAAATCGTCCCGATCACGCGTGCCCGCAAGAAGGGGCAGGCGCGCGACACCGCGATCTCGCTGCGCGGCCTCATCCCGGGGATGGCCGTGCATTTCGCCGGCTGCTGCCACCCGCTGCGCGGCGACCGCATTGTCGGCATCGTCACGACCGGCAAGGGGGTGACGATCCACACGATCGATTGCGACACGCTGGAAAGCTTCGCCGACGAGCCGGAACGCTGGCTCGACGTCGCCTGGTCGAGCGACGAGGAGGATGCCGCGCATGTCGGGCGGATCAACGTGACGATCGCCAACGAGCCGGGCAATCTCGGCTCTCTCACGACGACGATCGGCAAGCAGGGCGGCAATATCAGCAATCTAAAGATCACCAACCGCTCGACCGATTTCTTCGAAATCATGGTCGATATCGAGGTCGCCGACGTAAAACACCTGTCGACGATCATCGCGGCGCTGCGCGCGACGCCGGTCATCAACGCGGTCGAGCGCGCGCGCGGCTAGAACCCAGTGAATCCCAGATGATCCCCCAATGATCCTGGGCCTGGGCAGCGATCTCATCGACATTCGCCGCATCGAGAAGGCGATCGAGCGGTTTGGCGACCGCTTTCTCGACCGCATCTTCACCGAGACCGAGCGCCGCCGCTGCGACCGCCGCGGGGCGACCCGCGGGGCGAGCTATGCCCGCCGGTTCGCCGCCAAGGAAGCCACCGCCAAGGCGCTCGGCACCGGGTTTCGCCGCGGCGTTTTCTGGCGCGATTTGGGGGTCGTCAACCTGCCCTCGGGTCAGCCGGGAATGCGGCTCACCGGCGGCGCCCTGCGCCGGCTCGAGGCGCTCACCCCGGCGGGGATGCAGGCCCGCCTCGATGTCAGCCTGACCGACGAGCCGCCGCTCGCCCAGGCGGTTGTGATCATCACTGCGCTACCCGCGCCCGCGGCGTCGGCCGAGTGAAATTTCCGGCGAGCGGCTTGACTTGGCGCGCCGCGGTTGGCTTGATCGCGCGCAATGCAACGCTGCCCATTCGGTCATGAAATCCAATTCGAGCTCCAAAGTCGCTGCCAAGAAAAAAGCCTCGGGTAGCCTCCTCGAGACCATTAAAACCGTCGTTTATGCGGTCCTGATTGCACTCGTCGTCCGCACCATCGCCTATGAGCCGTTCAACATTCCATCGGGGTCGATGATCCCGACATTCTTGATCGGCGATTACCTGTTCGTGTCGAAATTCTCTTTCGGCTACAGCCGCTATTCGCTGCCGTTCGGACTGCCGCTGTTTTCCGGGCGCATCTACCTGCCTTTCTCGCACATGCCGCAGCGCGGCGACGTCACGGTGTTCAAGCTGCCGACCGACCCGTCGGTCGACTACATCAAGCGCATCGTCGGCCTGCCCGGCGACCATATCCAGATGCGCCACGGCATTCTCTATATCAACGACCAGCCGGTGCCGCGCCGGCCAAACGTGGAATGCCGCCATGACGAGGCCGGCATCCCGGTGCCGCTACAGCAGGGATATGTCGAAAGCCTGCCGCGCCGCCCCGGCGAAAGCCCGGTCGAGCACTGCATCATCAAGGTCGGCGACAACGGGCCGCTCGACAACACGCCGGTCTACGATGTGCCGCCGGGTCATTATTTCGCGATGGGCGACAATCGCGACAATTCGCAGGACAGCCGGGTGCTTTCCGCGGTCGGCTACATTCCGGCTGATAATCTGGTGGGCAAGGCGCAATTCCTGTTCTTCTCGACCGACGGTACGGCGCGCTGGTGGGAAATCTGGAAATGGCCGTTTGCGGTGCGCTACCGCCGACTGTTCCAAGGCGTGAGCTGAGGCCGAGGGGCTGAGGGTTGCCTTGACCAGCCTAGCGGCGGAGGATCCGGCCCAGCTGATCGGCCACGCCTTCGCCCGGCCCGAGCTTCTCGCCGACGCGCTCACCCACCCGAGCGCACTGCCGCCGCGTCGGCAAGGGCGGCGCCGCGCGACGCGGGCGGCGCCGCCGCGCAACTACGAGCGGCTCGAATTCCTCGGCGACCGGGTGCTCGGCCTCGTCATCGCCGATTGGCTGTGGCGGCGTTTCGCCGACGAGCCCGAGGGGCATCTAACCCGGCGCCTGACGAGCCTGGTGCGCCGTGAGGCGCTGGCGCGGGTCGCTGCGACGATCGGGCTCGACCGTCATTTGCGGCTGTCGCCTGCCGAGGCAGCGTCCGGCGCCGCGCACAACCCGGGGATCCTCGCCGATGTTCTGGAGGCGGTGATTGCCGCGATCTACCTCGATGGCGGGTTTGCTGCGGCGTTCGCCTTTATCGAGCGGTGGTGGGAACCGTTGATCGCGGAAATTGAGGCGCCG
>Ga0326597_10015090_pt1 | contig 10108 bp, 10 predicted proteins | sample RVTome_12_FD_203789 | JGI IMG/M metagenome (GOLD analysis project Ga0326597, IMG submission 203789) | Soil microbial communities from uranium-contaminated site in the Upper Colorado River Basin, Wyoming, United States - RVT100D185 | ecosystem: Environmental > Terrestrial > Soil > Contaminated >...
GCCAGGGATTGGTCACGAACGCGATACCGGCCATCACCAGCGAAGCTGCCGTCAGCGACCGGACCACCATGATCTTGCGTCCAAAACGGTCGGACAGCCTTCCCCAAAACGGCGCCATGACAGCCGTTAGTCCCGGGGTGACCCCCAGAATGGCCCCCGTCCACAGCGCGATCTCGCCGACGTCGGATACGCCGAGTTCCCGGATGAAGATCGGGAGGAACGGCATCACCAGCGTGAAGCCGGTGAACCCAATGAACGTTGCTGCCGTGACGGCCAAAACGTTGCGGCGCCAGGCCAGCGTCGCGTCTCGCACGGCTAAAAGCGGATCTTCACTTTGCAGACGGCTCTATGTGGATGCTGTCGATGAATCGAACACGCGGCGGACCACGGTTACAGAAATGCTATCACGCCAAACGGCACACCCGTACGACAGCACCGCGGTGAACGCCAAGCACACGCGCGGCGCTCGCACCAGACGCGGCGATCTCCAGGTAGTCGGCGCTACTGAACAGGCTCGTCAGCTGACCCGAGGACACGTCGGAGTAGGTCTGCCGAACGCCCACGATCTGATGTGTGCCGATTTCGACGACCGCCCGGTGTCTCGGGTCTTGGATGACCTGCTCGATCGACGCTCGATCGATGTTCGTTTCGAGATTGCCGAAGCGGTCGACGCGCATCACTTCCCCGACGATCGCGTCGGACCGCACCTCGGGTGTCGGAACCGCCAGCGGCGTGAACGCGGCAATCTGCGTCCCGAGCTCGGACAGCGGCACGCCCGCGGCGAGCCAGGCAGCCGCCGGTCCGAACCGGTCGCGACCTTCGAACGTCCGGCTGATCGTCGTTCGCGCGTAGCGCTTCTCGGTCAACTCGACGAGGAGGGATGGACTGGCTCCTTTGAACACCAGCGCTAGCAAGCCGTTGTCGGGACCAACGAATCGATAGCCACCGGCTTCAGCGGCGATGCCGGGCCGTCCGGAGCCCACGCCGGGGTCGACGACCGCGAGGAACACGGTCTCCTCAGGAAAGAAACGATACGCGGCCGCCAGCTCGAGCGCGCCTCCGACTACGTCGTGGGCGGGCAGTTCGTGGGTGATGTCGACGAGCGTAGCCTCAGGACAGATGCCGAGCAGGACGCCCTTCATCGTTCCGACATAGTGGTCGGCGGTGCCGAAGTCGCTCAGCAGCGCTATGACGGGCCGCGCCATGAGGCTCAGGCCGGCTTACGAAAGAGAATTTCTCTCAGGTTGTTCTTGAGCAGAAAGGAATCCGACACTCTCAGGCGAGGGAATAGCCGGATGATGTCGCGGTTGAGGAGTGCGGCTTGCCGACCACGTTCCGCAGGATAGGTTCGATACTGGAGCGTGACGTCGTCCACGATGAGGTGCCTCGTGTAGTGCGCGTCTCGCGGCTGGGCGGTGCCGAAAAAGCCAAGTAGCGCGCCGCCTGGGCGAAGCACACGCGTCAGCTCCGCAGCCAGCGCCTTGGCGGCGGGCCGGTCCAAATAATCAATGATGTCCCAGCACAGGATGCCGTCGATGCTGGCGTCCCCCTGGGGAAAGCGGGCCACGAGGAACTCTGAGAACTCTTCAGCCTTGCCTTGACGAACGAAGCGGTCGAGATCTCTGAAGATGTCCTCGACGAAGATCTTGCAGCCCAGTTCCTGGCCGAAGAAATTGACGTTGGTGCCGATGACGGGCCCAAGATCAAGCAAGACGGGCGTCTCACGCGCCGTCAGTGTCGAAAGAAACTGTCTGAGGGCCTTCGTCGAGAAAACAGACTGATCGGCAGAATCTGCCGGTCGAACCAGCATACCTGCCTGAGGTCGACGCGAAGCGAGCTTGTCCAGGAGCCCCATGCGCGCATGCGTGCTAGAAGGCAACGGGAGAGCCCCAAGTCAAAGCTCTCCTGGTGCCTCCTAACCTGACTCTTAGGCCCCGACCCGCTGTGCCGTGGCGGCCGCCGGCTGGGGCGCAGTCTTGCTACCGTGAGCCTTGGCATCAGGATGGCTCGGGCTCTGCCCCGGAACCTGACTCTGGCTGGTATCCTTGCGCTGCATGTCGACGCTGCCGCGGAAATGCGCGCCCTCGGCAATCGCCACGCGCGGAGAAACGATGTCGCCGTCCACCGACCCCTTTTCGCGGATGTCGACCTTCTCGCTCGCCGTCACGTTTCCATTGACCTCGCCCAGGACGATCACGGCCTTCGCAAACACCTGCGCTTTGATACGACCATTGGGTCCGATGGTCAGCACATGCTCGCGGAGCTCAATCGTGCCCTCGACGTGGCCTTCGATCGTGAGATCTTCGCTGCCGTTCAGTTCGCCCTTGATGACGACCGATTTGCCGATGTTCACGATGTCCTTCTCCATGATGTCACTCGCTCCGTGACGAGGAGCAGGGGCCCCCATCACAGTTTGCGGCGGCGGTGCCGCTGGTTGTGCGCTCCCTGGTTGTGGGCCGCTTGGTCGCGCCGCGTCATCGCGTTTCCACATTTGTGATCCTCCGAATGCCTCCTGCCGGGGCGACCTTGGTATCGGTACTCGTCGCCCAGAACTGCAGGCCGGTACGCGAAAAAAGTGCCGTGTTTTTTTCGGAAGGCTTCGTCAGTATAAGAAACGTGGAAAAGTAAGTCTAGTCCTTTCGTTACCTGGGCTTACCGGCGGTGGTACAATGAACGGTTCACGATGCGTGTCTACTTTGACTACAACGCGACCTCCCCGCTGTCGTCCAGCGCGCTGGAGGCGATGGTGGCAGCCGCACGCGATGTGTTCGGGAACCCGTCGAGCGTCCACCACTTCGGACAGCAGGCCAAGGCGGTGCTGGACATGGCCCGGTCGGCTGTGGCTGAGCTTGTCAACGGCCAACCGTCAGAAATCGTGTTCACGGGCAGCGGCACAGAGTCGGATAACTTGGCCATACGCGGCATCGCCGAGGCCTTCGAACCGACCGGGCGGCGGCATCTGGTGGCCAGCGCGATCGAGCACGAGGCCGTCATCAACACGTTTCGAGCGCTGGCCAAGCGGGGCTGGGAGACGACGCTCGTCGACGTCGACCAGACCGGTGTGATTTCGCCGGGGCGTGTCCGCGAGGCGGTCACCGACAAGACGGCCCTGGTGTCGGTCATGCACGCCAACAACGAGATCGGCACGATCCAGCCAATCGCCGAGATCGCGGCGGTCGCACACGAGCGAGGCGCCCTGATGCACAGCGACGCGGTGCAGTCGGCTGGAAAGATCTCCATCGACACGCGCGTATTGGGAGTCGACCTCCTGTCGCTCTCCGCTCATAAGTTTGGTGGAGCGAAGGGGGTCGGGGCGCTCTGGATCAAGCGAGGCACGCGTGTCACGCCGATCTTGACGGGCGGAAAGCAGGAGCGCAATCGCCGACCGGGCACCGAAAACGTCCCTGGAATTGCGGCAATGGGCGCTGCAGCCCGTCAGGCACGGGGCAAGGGGGTTGAAGAAGGCGCGAGGCTTGCTGCGTTGCGCGACACACTCGAGGCGGGCATCCTGAGAAGCGTTCCGGGAACGGTCGTCAATGGAAGGCCGGACCTGAGGGTCCCGAACACGACCAACATCAGCTTCGAGCGCGTGGAGGCGGAAAGTCTCCTCATCGCACTCGATCTCGAAGGCGTGGCCGTCTCGACCGGATCGGCGTGCTCGTCCGGGACCCTAGAACCGTCTCACGTGTTGCGGGCGATGGGGTTCCCGGCGCACCGGACACAGAATTCACTGCGCTTTAGCCTCGGTCTCTTCTCGTCCGAGGCTGAGGTCGACAGGGTGATCGCGGTCCTGCCCGGCTTGGTCCACAAGCTGCGCGGGCTCACGCAGAGACCGGCCGTAAGGTAGAACTGGCAGGTCTCGTTGGCGACTCCCCGCGGTGGCCCGTCGCAGAATGCGCCGAGCGCCGAAAGGTCGAGGGAGTTGGGCGCCACGGCAAGGTGACTTCATGAAGATCGTCGTCGCGATGTCAGGCGGTGTGGACTCGTCGGTGGCCGCCGCTCTTCTCGCCGAGGAGGGCCACGAGGTCATCGGTCTGTCGATGCAGCTGTATGACCAGACGAAGGGCGACCGCAGTTTTGGTGGCTGTTGCTCGCTCGACGACCTCCATGACGCCCGGCAGGTCGCCGCCGTACTTGGCATCCCTCACTATGTGTTGAACCTGGAGGAACAATTTCACGAGCATGTCGTGTCCAACTTCGTGACCGAGTACGCCGCGGGCCGTACGCCAATCCCATGCGCGCACTGTAACGGCGACTTGAAGTTCGCCACGCTCTCCGACCGAGCGCGGGGCTTCGGCGCCGACGCCGTGGCCACGGGACACTACGCCCGCGTCGAACGCGACACGAAGACCGGCCGCAGCCTGTTGAAGCGTGGCGTCGACGAAACCAAGGACCAAGCGTACTTCCTCTTTTCCCTCACACAGGCTCAACTCGCCCACGCCATCTTTCCCGTCGGAAGCCGGCCGAAGGGGGAGGTCCGGTCGTATGCGCGCCGGCGCGGGCTGCCGGTGGCAGACAAGCCAGACAGCCAGGAGCTCTGCTTCGTTCCAGACAACGACTACGCAACGTTCGTGGAGTCGGCCGCGCCCGAACTGGTTCGCGAAGGCCCGGTCGTGGATGTGCACGGGCACAGGCTCGCCACACACGGCGGCGTCCACCGTTTCACGGTGGGACAACGGAAGGGACTGGGGCTCAAGTCGTCTCCGACAGGTGAGCCCATGTACGTGCTGTCGGTCAGACCTGCAAGCGGTCAGGTGGTGGTTGGAGCTCGGTCAGCCCTCGAACGGACAACCCTCAGCGCGTCTGGCGTGAATTGGATCCTGGACGAGCCCAAGACCCCGCTCCGCGTCACGGCCCAGATTCGCCATCGTCACCCCGCCGCTCCGGCTACGGTCAGGTCTCTGGGCGATCGTCGAGCCGACGTCGTCTTCGACATGCCACAGCTCGCGATTGCGCCGGGACAGGCGGTCGTATTCTACGCGGACGACGTCGTGGTGGGCGGTGGTTGGATCGAGGACGCTTCGACCTGATCGGACTCGGGCGTGTTTTCTAGGAACCGCTCGGCGTCCAGCGCCGCCATGCAGCCGGACCCTGCCGCGGTCACAGCCTGTCTGTACACGTGATCTTGAACATCCCCGCAGGCAAAGACGCCTGGCACGCTCGTCCTCGTCCCCTCGCCAGTCAGGATGTACCCGTTCGCATCGAGATCAAGCTGCCCCTTGAAGAGCGCCGTGTTCGGGGTGTGGCCGATCGCGACAAAAACGCCGCGCACGGGGACCTCGGTCGTGACGTCCGTCTTGGTGTCGCGAACGATCATCGACGTAACCTCGCCCTTGCCGGTGTCCTTGATATCCTCGACCACGGCGTTGACCATCCACGAGATCTTTGGATTGGCGCGCGCCTTGTCCAGCATGATCTTCGATGCGCGGAAGTGCTCCCTCCGGTGGACGACCGTCACCTTGGACGCGAACTTCGTTAGAAACACCGCTTCTTCCATCGCCGAGTCGCCACCACCGATGACCGCGATCTCCTCGCCCCTGAAGAAATAGCCGTCGCAGGTGGCGCACGTCGACACGCCGTGCCCCATCAAGGCGCGCTCCGACGGCAGCCCAATCAGTCGAGCCGAGGCGCCCGTCGAGATGATCACCGTGCGGGCGCGGTACTCCGAGTCCGCTGTTCGCACCAGGAACGGACGTGAGGACAGGTCGACCTCTGTGACATCGTTCTGGACGATCTCAGTGCCAAACCGCAGCGCCTGCTCCCGCATGATCGCCATCAGGTCAGGGCCCATCACCCCATCACGATGTCCGGGGAAGTTTTCGACGAGGGTCGTGAGCATCAGCTGCCCGCCGGCCTCGAGGCCTTCGATGACGAGTGGTTGGAGATTGGCGCGAGCGCTGTACAGTGCCGCCGTCAATCCAGCAGGACCGGAGCCGATCACGATGACTTCACGAGGTGCCATGGATGTACAGAGCGGGGCAATCCGGCGAGCCGCGGCGCCTGCCGCGCCCGCCGGATGCGAATGAATCAGGCGCCGAGGTGACGGTCGATGGCCTTCTTGAACTCTTCCTTCGGCGCGAGACCAACCATCGTCTCAACAACCTGACCGCCCTTGAATAGCAGAACGGCGGGAATACCTCGAATTTGAAACTTGATCGCCGTGTCGGGGTTGTCGTCGACGTTCAGCTTGCCAATCGTCACCTTGCCGTTGTAATCCGCCGCGAGTTGCTCGATTGTCGGTGCCAGCCGTTTGCAGGGGCCGCACCACTCCGCCCAGAAGTCGACCAGCACAGGCGTACCCGCCTGGAGGACCGACGCCTCGAAGTTTCCATCCGTAAACGTTTGCAGGTTCTCAGCCGCCATCATGTCTCCTCGTCCGTCTCGACGCCTCGCGAGCCCGGATGGGCCGGGGTCTCGCTGCGACGGCGCCTTTCCTGATCCTCATAGCCCGATGGTATAGTTTGACGTACTTTGCCGCCGAACGGTCCCACGAATGGTCCCGCTTCATCCCCGCCCGCTGAAGTGCCCGCCACGCCCGAGGCTGTCGATAGCACGCCAAAGCCCGGCTCAGGGTCTCCACGAGGGCTTCGGTCGAGTAGTCATAGAACAGGAACCCGACGCTGGCGTCTATCGTGTCCCGCAGCCCGCCAACCGCCCGAACGACCGGCACCGTCCCGTAGCGCAAGCTGTAGAGCTGATTGAGCCCACACGGCTCGAAACGGGACGGCATCAGAAACATGTCCGATCCGGCCTCGATCAGGTGCGCCCTCCGCTCGTCGAACCCGATATGAGTCCCGATGCGATCCGGATAGCTTTTCGCGAGCCTCCTCCACAAGTCTTGATACTGAGGCTCTCCCGTTCCAAGCATCACGAATGTCGCGTCGAGGGTCGCCAATTGGTCTGCCGCAGCCGCGAGCAGGTCGAAGCCTTTCTGGTCCACCATCCGTGAGATCATCCCGACCAGCGGGCGCTCGAGGACCTCGGCCGCGATCGGCAGCCCGAAGCATTCCAAGAGCTCGCGCTTGGCCTCACGTTTGCCCGAAAGGTCGGCCGCGCTGAACGATGCGCCGACGAACCGGTCGCAAGCTGGGTCCCACAGGGCCGAATCGATCCCGTTCAGGACCCCGACGAGGTCGGCAGAGCGGTCCCGCAGGATCCCATCGAAACCTGAACCCTGCTCAGGGGTCTGGATCTCCTCCGCGTAGGTGGGGCTCACGGTCGTCACCACGTCGGCGTAATTGATGCCCCCCTTGAGCAGGCTGATGCGACCCCAGAACTCCATCGAATCAATGGATAGCAGCTCCCACGGTAGATCGAGTCGTGGGAGCCAGTCAGGTTCGAACACTCCTTGGTACGCAAGGTTGTGAATCGTGAAGACGCTTGGAGTCCCGCGCAGGACAGGGTGCGCCGCGTAGTACGTCTTGAGGTAGACAGGAGCCAAACCCGCCTGCCAGTCGTGAGCATGCACGACTGAGGGCCCCTGGCCCAGTCTGCCCGCGTGGTCGAGTACCGCTCGCACGAGCACTGCGAAGCGCCGGGCGTTGTCCGGATAGTCGATGCTCCCGTCGCCGTAAAGAAACTCGCGGTCGAACAACTCGGGAACGTCGACGAGCAGCGCGTGAACCCGCTCGGCCACGGGTACCTCGTAAAGCTCGACATCGTTGACAGAGCCGCCGAGCTTCAGCCGAAAACGGTCGATCCGTTCACCGAGGGTCACGCCCCGGTAGCGCGGAAGCGAGACTCTGACGTCCCAGCCTAGGCGTCCCAACGCCGAAGGGAGCGCGCCGAGGACGTCAGCGAGGCCACCGGTCTTCGCAAATGGCAGCGCCTCCGAGCCAATCATCAAGACCGAACCGCGAGCCGCCCGAGCCGGCTGTTGAGCAGCCATTGGATACTATTATCCACGGTACAATTCGCTCGTGGATCGTCCCGAACGCCGCCCCCGCGCTGAACCCCGCGAGATAGCCGAGCTGCGCGAGCTGAAAGAGAGCCAGCCCGAGCTCGCCTCCGCGATCGACATGCAGATCGAACTGGTCGACTCCCAGCGACGCATACGGGCCCGCGTGCCGCTACCCTGGATTCAAGCCGACGACAAGTGGCTTGCCAGCCAGCTGAAGGCCGGACGGCCGGTCGTCCGCTTCGGTGACATCCCGCTCGACTGGAGCGATTTTCGGCTGACGCTTCGTCAAACCGCAGACATCCTGAGCCGATACGACGCGCTAGACGCCAAGGACCATCAGCACGTCTTACACCTGTCCCGGCAAGGCAACGCGCTGGAGCCGACGGTTGAGCGCTGGTACCAGGCATCTTCTCAGCAACGCGAGACGAACCGGGCCGGGAGCCTGCCGGAGGGGTCGCCGCCGGGACTCGAGCAGGTGCTCATCCTGGCCATATACCCGTTCTTATCTCGCTGCGCGGAGGTGCTGAGCCAGAGGATCGACCTGACAACCTGGAGCCGAGGGAACTGTCCTTTCTGCGGATGGGAACCCGATTTCGCCACCATCACGCCAAGCGCCGAACGTCGTCTCATTTGCGGCCGGTGCACGGCGCAGTGGTCGTTCGGGTCGCTCACCTGCCCCTTCTGCTCGAACAGCGACAAGTCGCTGATTACGTCATTCGCGACCCGGGACGGACGATACCGAATCTATGCCTGCGACGTGTGCCGACGGTATCTCAAAGCGTACGACGGAAGAAACGCTTCAAGACCGGTGATGGTGGGAGTCGACCTCATAGCGACGCTGCCACTCGACGCGGCAGCCCAGCAGCGGGGTTACGTCGGTTGACGGGCTATTCGGGCGCGACCTGGGCGGTCGTCGCGAATAGCGACGGCGCCCTGGTGGAGAGCCAACTGAAAAGTTTCTGCGTTTCGGTGAACCGACCGGTGTTCGAGCGGGCACCGAGTACAACGACTGCCAGCTGATCCTTGGCCTCTGGTAGCCTGACCAGCGTCACGAGGCAGTAGCCAGCCGCACGAATAAAGCCAGTCTTGCCGGCTCTGATGTCGTACTCCCCGCTTTGGATCAGTTTGTTCGTGCTGCGTACCTTGATCGGCCGTCGCACGGTCTGGACCGTGTGCTCGGCCTTCTGCATGACTGATGCAATCCGGAAGTCGCTCGATGCGTGCGCAATGAGCCGCGCCATGTCGTAGGCCGATGACACGTTCTCGGAACGCAGACCGGATGGATCCGCGTAGCTCGTGCTGTCGAGCCCGAGTTCTGCAGCCTTCCGGTTCATGGAATCGATGAAGCCATCCGATCCATACGGCGATATTCGCGCCAGTGCCCGGGCGGCGGCGTTATCGGACCCGATGAGCAGAAGATGAAGCAGTCCGCCGACCGTCAACCGATCCCCGGTACGCAAATACGTTGTGGAGGCCCGCCTGACGTCGCTCGACACGATCTTCACTTCCCGGTCGAGATCCGGGTCGTCGGCGAGAAACGCCACCGCGGTCATCACCTTCGTGATGCTCGCGATCGATCGCTGCGATCGCGCGTTTTCATCGAATAGGATTTCCCCGGTACCGGGGTTGTAGATGATTGCGGCCGCTGCCCTCACGTCGGGGACGAGCTCGCCACGAGCGTCGACTTTATAGCGAGGAACAACGGAATCTGGCTGAGCGCGCGCCGCTGACGGAGCAGCAACGACACAGCAGGCAAGCGCGATGCAGACGATCCCCGGAAACGGCCTTCTGGTCACCGAGACCACCCTGTCCTAAAATGGATCCGCTAAAGGGCGGATTGTAGCAGACCGTTACCGGACTGCAAGAGCGTTATTGCTTCGGCTGAGGCCACCGTGCCACCGCCATCTGCCGCAACGAACGACGCCGGAGGACGGTTCCGAACGAGGTAGTCCTCGTGTAGGCTTATCGGCCGGCGGCCTTCTGCACAAGATGATTAGCTGAGGACGCCGGGCAGCTGCGCGCAGTCCCGTGCAGCGCTCCGGCCCGCAGCTGCCCAATGGAACCCGTCGCGCCGCACCTAGCTATCGCGCAAGGGCCAGCGTCAGAAGCACCGCGTTCTGAGTGCCTCGCCAGGAGTCGGTCGTGTCGAACGATTCGGTCAGCGAATGGGCTCCGTTGCCACGCCCACCGGCACCGACGGTGATCGCT
>Ga0326597_10015091_pt1 | contig 10108 bp, 19 predicted proteins | sample RVTome_12_FD_203789 | JGI IMG/M metagenome (GOLD analysis project Ga0326597, IMG submission 203789) | Soil microbial communities from uranium-contaminated site in the Upper Colorado River Basin, Wyoming, United States - RVT100D185 | ecosystem: Environmental > Terrestrial > Soil > Contaminated >...
CCCAGCGGCCACCGTGCGCACGGCTCGGTTTCGCCGAAATACGCCGAGGCCACGGCATGAGCGACCGGCTCGATGTGCGTGTCGGGGACTGCCGTGACGTGCTCGCCACGCAGCCCTATCCCGGCGCACACTTCGCCACATTCCCCGAAGCCCTCGTGGCGCCCTGCATCAAGGCCGGCACCAGCGAGCGCGGCGTCTGCCCGGAGTGCGGGGCACCGTGGCAGCGGGTGGATGGTGCTCGACGAGAAGCCCGTGGCGCTCTGCGGCGGGCACTTCGGCGTCCACCGGCGCGGCAAGCCCGTGCTGCTCCCGGAGCGCGGTCGATGACCGAGGCACGTCGGGCCTGTGAGCCGGGAAACCACGGCCCGGTGGCAGCGGAGGATGCCGATGGGTAGGCGCGAGGTTCAACAGGCCAGGCTGGAGCAGCGACGCTATCGGCTGCTGCGCGTCGAGTTGACCGAGTATCGGGACCAGCTCATCGCCAAGCATGGCCGGGTCGCCGGCCGTCACACCGACGGGAAGGCCGTGGCCGACGCCATCGAGCGCATGCTGGCACGGGCAGCAGGCCTGGGAGGCCCGGACGATGGCTAGACAGCGCTGCCGCCGACGCCCGCCGACCCGACCGCCGCAGGACGAGGACGGCATGCTCCGGGGCATCCTCGACACGATGGCAGGGACCGGCTGGTGGGCCCACCACGTCCGCCGCATGGACATGGCGATCGCCGCTGGTGACACCGGCTTTCCTGACATCGTGGCCGCCCATCCCGGACGCGGACGCCTGCTGGTGCTCGAGCTGAAGTCGGGCACGGGCAGCTACCGCCCCGGGCAGCGCGAATGGCTGGCCGCGTTCCTCGCCGCCGGCGTCGATGCCCGGACCGTCTGGCCGGCCGACTACGACGCGCTCATCGCGGAGATCGCCGGCGACAGGCTCATCAGCATGAGCGGCCGCCGCATGACGAAGGAGACAGACCGATGACCGACCACCTCGTCTTCGGCAGTGCATGACCTGCCGACACCAAGTGCGGGACCACGACTGGGAAGGGAGCGGCTGTGACCTGTGCCCCTGCCGCAAGCGCTGGTGCTACGTCCACGACGCCCTCGACGACGAGCACGAATGCGACGACGAAGGAGACTGGTGATGACCGACGAGCGAGTTTGGGTCGAGGACCGCGACTGGCGGGTGCCGTCGCAGTACCGCAAGTGCCGTCGGCTGAGATGTCCGAACGCTCCGGTGGCCGACTGCCCGTGTCATTCGTGGGCACGTTCACGCGGATGGCGTCCTCGAGGTTTCCGTCGTGGCGGGCTCTCCTGCTGCCAAGCGCGGCTATGTCAGCTGGACAGACCGATGACCGACACGACACGACTGGCCGAGATCGAGGCACGAGCAGCGGCAGCGACCGCTGGACCGTGGGAAGTAGTCGAGCGAGCCTCCGCAGCCGGGATGACGCGATGCCGTCGCTGAACACCCTCACCGATGCCGACTGGTTCTGGCGCAAGGTGGACCGCACCGGAGATTGCTGGACCTGGAAGGGCGCATTGGACCCGCATGGGTACGGACGGGTGATCCTCGGGCAGGAGCCGTTCAGGGCACACACGATCGCGTGGTTCCTGGTCATGGGTCAGTGGCCCACGGAGAACCTGTACCGGACATGCGCGCCAAGGAAACAACGCAGTCAGGCACGGTGGGATGGTGGGCAGTTCGTCTATGAGGTCGCTGGCACCCCAGCCGAAGTGATGCTGGCTCGCCGTTGTGTTCGACCCCATCACATGCGGGAAGGGGCCGCGGGTAGCTCTCGGATGCGCTGGGCGAAGGATGCACAGACCGGCTGGCCACCCGAGTTCAGACCTGTGGCGCCTGACCTTATCTCGACCGAACAGGCTCAGACCGACATGATGCCGCTCGTGCTCTACCCGGGCGCCATGACGGTCGGACGCGCTCAGGCACTCTTCAATTTCACGATGGCGGCTCAGGCCTCTGAGGCGGCTCGCCTCGGCGATGTCGCGAAGCTCTCGCAACGATGGCCCGACATGGCGCATGCCGTCGGTCTTCACAAGCCGATCACGGCCGAGCGCACCGTTGGCCAGTTCTGGGGCAGGGTGCTCGACAATCCCGAAGTGCTGCGGACTAGGCCGGGCATGCGCGACTACATCAGGGCCGTCCTCGCGGACTCGGGTTATCAGCCGAGCGTGCCACGGCGTATCGATCGCTACAGCCCGTGGTCTACGCGGGACTGGCGCCGCCGTGGAGCACCCCGGACCCCGGCCGAGCCGCTCCCCCAAGTGTGGCCGTTCGTCCCTGAGTCGACCGGCAACATCGAGCACGATCTGGTCGCTGCCGTGGACGCCGCCGTATCGAAGACCATCCCTGAGATCATCAGGCAGGATGTGTGCCAGGATCTGATCCTCGCCGTGCTGGAGGGGGAGGTCGCGATGGAGGCGCTGGCCGGGTCATCGGAACGGTACGTCAAGGCAGTCTTCCGGCGGTATCCCACGAAGTACGGGCCACTCTCGCTCGATGCGCCTCTGCCATGGAGCGATGGCGGTCGAAGCCTGCACGACACCTTGGCAAATTCTCCGCTCATCCTTGGCAGCGACGTGATGAGTCTCGCTGATCTGCGTGACAAGTTGGCTCAGGACGAGGCCACGCGATGAAGCGCCTTGCCCTCGCCCTCGTCATCCTCGCCGCTCTCGCTGCCTGGCGCTGGCATCGGATCTACCAGCCGATACTTGCCGACTTCACCCCCGACGAGGCCAACCGCTACTCGCGCGAGCACCTGCACCTGGATCGCGTCGAGGGCCGCCCGTGAACGAGCCGCAGTCCCAGATGGTGTCGGTCCGCGAGGCGGCCACGATGCTCGGCTGGTCCGAGGCGACGGTGCGCAAGTCGATCGAGGCTGGCCTGATCCCGCACATCCGCTCCGGGCAGGGGCGTGGCTCGATCCGCATCTCCCGCCGGTTCCTCCGGCGAGTGCTCGACGGCGAGACGAGCCTCGGGGCCCGGGAGTGACCGAGCCCTGCCGCTGCCGCCTCTGCATCGCGCTCCTGACCGCGGCCGCCAGGGCCGAGCAGGCCGAGCGCGATGCAGAGCGCCAGCGGAAGCGCCGGCGACGTAGACTCGCGAGCGTGAGGCCCGACGCAGCATGAGGCAAGGGATGGACGATCCGACGACTCGCCTGCTCATCGAGGCGCTGGGTGGTGACCCCGATGGCCAGGCGTACGAGCACTCGTTCACGCCCGGTCCTGTCTCGCTGGAGCAGCTAGCCGAGGCTGGCGCCGACCTCAAGGCCGGTGCCGCCATGCGCCTGCTCATCGAGGCACTGCCCGAGGAGTATCGACAGAGGGCCAGGGAACACATGGAGGCGCTGACGGTCGCCATCCTGACGCCTGATGCCGAACACCCGGGCTACGGCATCGAGATCCAGATCCCCGACGGCATCTACGAGGGGGCCAGCATCTACGAGAGCGGCACCGGCTCCACCCTCGCCGAGGCCGCCGACAAGTGCCGCGAAGCGCTCGAGGCCACGTTCGGTGTGGGCACGACGGCATGAGGCACCTCCCGCGGTCGCTCGACGACCTGCGTGGCCTGAGTGGCGCGAGATGGGAGGCCAATGATGGGTAGTGTCAACGCCTATGGCCGCACGCCCGAAGAGCGTTTCTGGGCGAAGGTCGATCGCTCGGGTGGACCCGACTCCTGCTGGCCGTGGTCGGGAAGACGCCAGCGCACTGGTTACGGCATAGTCACAATCGCGCAGCGCAAGCTCGGGGCTCACCGGGTGGCACTGGGTTGGGCAATCGGCAGGCCGCTCGTATCGAACGAAGTGGCGCGCCACCTAGTCTGCGACAACCCACCCTGCGTCAACCCGGCCCATCTGGCGGTAGGGTCGAACATTGACAACAACCGGGACAAGGTCGAGAAGGGGCGGTCCAACCGAGGTGAGCGCCACGGCAACGCCAGACTCACCGAGGATCAGGTTCTGGAGATTAGACGCCTCGCTGATGGCGGCCGTGCCCACAGCGCGATTGCCAAGGACATGGGCCTCTCGCGGCGCCTCGTCTCGAGGATCGCGAGCCGAGAACGATGGGTTTACCTACCGTGACGCGGCTTCCGACCTCGCTCTCGGCCCTTGCGGGATTGAAGGGCGCCCGGTGGATCAGGGAAAGCACCGATCGTCAGAGCGAGAGATTCGGCCCGGACGCCCAGCGCGACCAGCAGGACCGCGCGATCGCGCGCTACGGCATCGCTGACACCGGTCTGTCCTGGCAGATAGCGCACTCGGGACGCACCATCGCCACAACGGCCGACTTCGCCGCCATGCTGGCCGCCGCCGGCAGCGGCTTCGATGTGCTCCTGGTGGGCTACGTGAGCCGATTCGCCCGCGACCTGCGCACCGCGGTGAACGCGCGCCACGACCTGCACGCCGCCGGCGCGGCCCTGCTCTTCTGCGATGAGCGGGTGTTGTCGAGCGACGAGTCAGCCTGGGAGCTCTGGGCCCGGGAGGCCGTCGAGGCCGAGGCGTACAGCCGGCGCCTGGGCAGGCGCGTCGCCGAGGGCTACGGCGCCAAGTTCCGCCGCCACGCCGATCCCGGTGGCAACGCGCCGCTCGGCTTCCGCCGCGTCGACAGCTTCCTCGAGGTCGACCCCGACACGATCGGCCGTGTCGTCGAGGTGTTCCGTGAGTACTCCACCGGCCGCGTGAGCCTGGCCGAGCTCGCGCTCCGGCACGGCATCGACTTCGAGGCGCTCAAGATGCTGCTGCGCAACCCGGTCTACAACGGCTGGGTCCTCCGACACCGGCGTTCGCCCGACGAGCAGATGCTGCCGGCAGCCTGGCGCGATGCCCCGCCCGTCGACGATGCGCTCTGGGAGCGCGTCCAGCAGGTCAGGGCCGACCGCTACACCGGCGGCGGCCGCTCGACGCGACGCCACGTGCACCTGCTCGCGGGGCTCGTGCACTGCGTCTGCGGGGCCCGCATCCGTGCCGAGGCGAGCACGAAGGCCCAGCGCTGGGTGATGCGCCGCTACCGGCACCGGGAGCCCTGCGAGGCCTGGTCGGGCGCCACGAAGGCGGCCGCCACGTTCGAGGGCCCGATCTCCGCACAGGTCCGGCAGCTCCGCCTCGGCTCAGGCCTGATGGTGAGCCTGCGCGCCCTGGCTGCCACCACGGCCACACCAGGCACCGGCGACCTCCGGCGTGGGCGCATCGAGCGCGACCTGGCCACCCTCGCCGCCCGCCACGCCAAGCGCGCGATCGCCACCGATCACTACCTCGCGGAGCACGCTCGCCTGACCGCGCTGCTCGACCAGATGGACGATGAGCCTGACCAGGGCGCGCCCATCGTCGAGCCTGACCGGGCCGTCGCCTGGCTCGGCGATATCAAGCGCCTGTGGGGCACGCTCGACGACGAGGGGCGCCGCGACCTGGCCAACGCGATCTACGGACGCGTGCGGGTGACGTCCGACGGCATCGTCGATGTGAGCCTCACGCCCGAGGCCCTCCGGCATGGGGCCGCGCTGGCGCTGCCCGAGACCGTGGCGATGGTGCGCCCGGAGGGATTCCAACAACGGCGGGCCACCCAGCGCGTGCCCATCCTCGAGCGTCGCGAGTGGCTGCGGATGGTGAGGTCAGCATGACCGGAGCCTCGCCGCTGTGCCCATCCGTGCTCATCTGTCCCCAAGTTTTACAAAGTTGACCGATTGATGTAGCGCGCACCACGCTTCGCCCCATGAGCGCACACGCGGTTTCGATGCGGGGTGGTGCAGAGGCAGCACGGTGGCTCCATAAGCCACAGGACGCCGGTTCGAGCCCGGCCCCCGCTACCACGTGAACGATGGACCTGCCCGACCTTTCTGGTCTCGCGGAGGTCGGAGGCTGGGTATTCAGCTCGGCCGTCCTCTCGAGTGTCATCTGGCTCATCGTCACGGGCAAACTCGTGGCCGGACCCAGCCATTCGCGCGAGGCGACACGGGCGGACAAGCAGGATGACCGTCTGGACAAGCTCACCGATGCGGTCAAGGACTCATCGGGCGTGCTGCGCACGGTGCTCGCCCTCCTGGAATCGAGGCAGCGTGGGACTGATTGACCGGTTGCGTAGCGTGTTCCGTCGCGTCGATCGTGAGGCGTCGTACGAGCGATCGCGCAAGTCGATCCGACGCGCCGACCAGGCGCTCGCCGACAACGCCGAGCTGCGCGCCCGGGTGAGCGCTCGTCTCCTGGAGGAACACAGGCGGGCCGAGCGCGCCATGCGGGGCACGAGACGATGACCGATGATCCTGTCGTCTTCGCGATCGTGCTCCTGCTCACCGGGGAGGCCATCGCGTCCATCGGGGCCGCCGTGGCCATGCGGAGGCGCTACGGACGGCGTCTCATCGACTCCATCATCTGGGACCGGCTCGTGGCGTCGGAGCTGCGGACCGTCGTGGCCAGCCTGCTCATCCTCGCCCTGACCCTCTACGGCCTGCTGCGCATCCCGTTCATGTGGCCGCCCGTGCCGCAGCCGTGGGGCGTCCTCGCGCTCGGCGTCGCCCTTGCGCTATTGATGTGGGGTCCCATCAGTGACTGGTGGATGCTCAGGGAGATCGAGCGCGGCCACGACCGTGAGGACACGCCATGAGTCTCGAGACAGCCCTGATCGTCCTCGTCATCGTGGTCATCGTCGTACTCGTGATGGGCCTGCGTCGATGAGGCTCGCGCTCGCCCTCGTCCTGCTGCTCATCGCCCAACCCGTCGCCGCCAGCGATGACCTCACATCCGCCCTCGAAGAGCAGGACGCCCGTGCCACCGAGCTATCGCTGGTCCTGGCCGAATGGTCACCACGCGGCGTCACCCCGGCCACCGTCGAGGACGTGGAAGCCATCACCGCCGCCAGCCTAGTCTGGCTCGATACGCTCGATCCCGAGACGTGTGCGCTCGCCTGGTGGGCCGCCATCCGCACCTCGTGGGAGCTGACAGCGGTCGCGGTGCGCCTGCATCGGGGAGGGCTCGACCCCAACGTCATCCGGAGCGTCTTCGCCGCCGTCGGCATGACGCGACAGGTCGCCGCCGAGCAGGCAGAGGGAGCGTGCTGATGACCGGGAAGCGACGCATCAGGGTGCTCATCCGCCGTGGTGACCAGCCAGCCTATGGCTTCGACTTCGGCCGTGAGCCGGTCCGGCTCTCCAAGGTCGAGCGCATCCTCGCTGAGGCAGTTCGTGACACAGCGCACAACATCACCCGCGGCTGGGACCATGAGTTCACGCAGCGCGACTACCCCCGCGGCACCGCTCTCTGCTCCGGCGGTGTTCGAGCCGTCGTGTGGGCCGGCTGATGGCCAAGATCGGTGACGCTCACGTCTACATCCACTATCGCTTCGTGCCCGAGTACGTCGAGTTCTGGCTACTGATGACCCTGCTGGGTGCCGTCGTCGGGCTGCTGCTGGGAGCGCTGGGCTGATGGCCGCCTGCGTCCGCGGGAGAACCTATCCGCAGTTCGACGGCCATGCCCTGGCGGCCCGAAACTGCGCCATCAGCATCGCCCGCAGCATGGTCAACTTCGGTTCCCACGGCCTCATCAGCCCGAGCGCCGAAGTCATCCGCAAGCGCATGGGCGGGATCACCCGCTGGGCCACGCCGCGCGATGTCAAGAAGGCCGTCGAGTCGTACGACCGCGAGATGCGCCGCCGAGGCCTCAAGCCGCTGCGTTACAAGATGGCCGGCCGCATGTCGGGTGACCTCTACACCAGCGGCGCCAGCCGCGCGTCCCTCGAGTCCCGCATCAAGCGCCTCGAGATGGTGCACGTCGTGGTCGACTACGGTCGCGTCAACGACACCAAGCCGGCCCTCAGCGGCAGCACCGGGTTCCGCTCGCGTCATGCCATCTGGGTCGGCGGCGGCACGAAGAAGCGCCCTGGCTGGCGGACGCGCGGCGGCGTGCTCGAGGTGCGCTACAGCGACCCGACCTGGGGCCGCGCCGGCGCTCCGAAGGCGATGCCGCAGTGGGTGCCACTCGCATGGGTGTGGAGCATCGCCGATGGGGCATGGTCATCCCGTGGCGGCAGCGGCTGGGTCGGCGGCAGCATCGCGTGCAGCCCGAAGCTGACCAAGCCACCCGCCCCAGCACCCGACCCCGACCCCGATCCATGCGAGGCCATCGTGGCCGACCTGCAAGACCGGCTCGATGCGACCGAGGAGGAGCTGGCTGAGGCTCAGGTGCTCATCGATGAACTGCTAGCTCGCGTCCCTGATGCAGCGATGCTCGAGCGCCTGCGCCAGCTGCGCGACGACATCGACCAGCTGCTCCCGGTCATCGACGACGACGCCGCGCTCGAGCAAGGCATGGAGGTGCCCGAATGACCAACGCCCACGCCTTCGACACGCCTGACGGGGAGCCTGCCGTCGACGAGCGCCAGCACGTCCTCTCGGTCGATTGCTGGTGCCAGCCCGATATCACCCACGTCACCGGCCGCAGCGACGCCGAGGTCGCGGACCTGGCCCGTCAGCGAGCGCAGGAGAAGCACCTCTCGCTGGTCCATTCGGTGGAGTCCGAGCGCGAAGTCGAGAACTACCAAGGAGACCTGACATGACCGAACCCATCAAGCGCCTGCTGCGCGAGTACAACCTCGTGTCGGCCGCCATCATCGCGTCGGTCGGCTTCGCCATGGTCATGGAGTGGCTCAAGCTGACCGAGGTGCAGATGGGGGGACTGCTCGGCGCCATCGCCGCATGGCTGCTCGTGCTGCGTTTCCTGGTCACGCCCGTGGCCTCGCCCAGCCTGCCCGTGGGCACCGTCGTCAACGAGCACAGCGACGAGCCCACGTCCACCGTCGTGGCGGACGCATGACCGCCCCCGCCTGGAAGCTGCCCGAACCGGAGATCCGCCTGTTCGGCGAGGTCCGCTATCGCTGCCACGAGTGCGGCGAACTCATCGATGCCGTGTCCGCGGTCCTCGTCGGCTCGGGCAAGGAAACCCGCTCATATCACCCCCACCACGTACCAGCACTGGAGGTTCTGAACGATGGCCGCTGACTTCGCCATCACCAACGCCATCGCTTCGGCCATGTGCAACGCGCTCGTCGATGCCATCGATGCCGGAGGCGCAGGCACGCTCGAGATCTACGGGGACACCCGAGCCGCTACGGCCGACACGGCCGTCGGTGCCCAGACGCTACTCGCCACACTGACATTCAGCGCGACGGCCTTCGGTGCTGCCAGCAACGGCGTAGCCACCGCCGCCGCCATCACCCCCGATTCATCGGCCGATGACACCGACACCGCGACCTGGTTCCGCATCAAGAGCGGCGCGGGCACGACCATCGCGGACGGCAACGTGGGCACCTCGGACGCTGACCTCGTGCTGAACACGACGAGCATCGTCACAGGTGCCGCGGTGTCCATCAGCTCCGGCACGATCACGGTGCCACTAACTTAGGTGTCGCATGCAAGGGTATCTGTGCCACTCGGGCAGTACCGCGGACGATGCGCTTGATGTGCGTCCGACTCACCCCGAACTGCGCAGCGAGGACCGTCGAGCCGACGCCTTCGCCGCGAAGTCGCCGGATGGTCTCGATCTGCTCATCGGTGAGCTTTGCTTTCCAATGGGTGATGCCGCGAGGGACCGGATGAGCCGAACCGACCGACAAACGCACGCGGCGCTTGGCGTCTCCCATGTTCTTGGACTGGTTGCCAAGCTCGAGATGGTCGGGCCTGACGCACAGCGGATTGTCGCAGCGATGCAGGACGAAGAGGCCGTCAGGGATCGGGCCATGGTGCAACTCCCAAGAGATGCGGGATGCTCGGGTCATCCCCTCGCCTCGCCCTCCCCTGCTCATCTGGGCATACCCGTTGTGGTCGGTGCTGGCGGCCCACGACCAGCATCCGTCGCCCTTGATGACCTTCGGCCAGAACCGTTCGGCGAGGGGCTTCTTGGGGCGGTATCGGTAGCGCGGCGTCGTGTAGTTCGGCATGGCACCTATTCTACGTCATATGACGTGAGGACTGACCTGATATGACCGAGCAGCTCGTCAACTTCGGCGAGACGACGCTGGCCGAGGCGCTCGACGATACCGAGGTGCTGGTCGATGTCACCGATGACGTGTACCCCGCGTCGGGCGACTTCCGCGTCCTCGTGGATGA
>Ga0326597_10015092_pt1 | contig 10108 bp, 11 predicted proteins | sample RVTome_12_FD_203789 | JGI IMG/M metagenome (GOLD analysis project Ga0326597, IMG submission 203789) | Soil microbial communities from uranium-contaminated site in the Upper Colorado River Basin, Wyoming, United States - RVT100D185 | ecosystem: Environmental > Terrestrial > Soil > Contaminated >...
CCGAGGCCGCGCCGCGGCCGTCGGCATCCGGGGTGCCCGCGCCGCAGGTGTTGCCCGGCCTGGGCAACCTGCGCCGGATGCGGGTCGAAGATGTGGCGATCCCCAAGGTTTCTATAGTCGCGGTGCCGGTGACGATTTCGCGCGACGATCTGGTGGCGCTGTTCCGCAAGGAAGGTTTCTCGCGCATGCCGGTGTTCAAGGGCACGCTCGACAGCCCGCTAGGGCTGATTCACCTGAAGGATTTGGCGCTGGAACACGGCTTCGGCACCGGCGCGCAGCCGCGCTTCGCGCTGCGCAAGCTGCTGCGGCCGCTGCTTTATGCGCCACCGTCGATGCCGATCGGGGTGCTGCTGCAGAAGATGCAGCGCGAGCGTATCCACATGGCGCTGGTGATCGACGAATATGGCGGCGTTGACGGGCTGGTGACGATCGAAGACCTGATAGAGCAGGTGATCGGCGAGATCGAGGATGAACACGACGAGGACGAGGGCGGTTTCTGGACCGCCGAAAAGCCCGGCCAGTATCTTGTGCAGGCACGCGCGCCGCTGGGCGAGTTCGAGGCCGAGATCGGTATGAAACTGGCCGATGCCGAAGAGGACGACGAAATCGACACGCTCGGCGGGCTGGTGTTCATGCTGGCCGGCCGGGTGCCGGCGCGCGGCGAGGTGATCCCGATGCCGAACGGCGTTGAGTTTGAGGTCGTCGATGCCGACCCGCGCCGGGTCAAGCGGCTGCGGGTGCGGCTTCCTGTGGCGCCAAAGGCAAAGGCCCGGGCGTGAGAGGTCGGCGGCTGGCGGCGCTGTTCGGGCGTCAGGCGCGGCCACAGGCCCGCACCCTGGCGTTGGCGGCGGCATTAGGCGCGCTGGTCGCCGGCGGGCAGGCGCCGCTGGGGTTGTGGTGGCTGGCGCTTGCGGCGCTGGCCGGGGTGCTGGCGCTGGCAGCGGCGGCTGCCGGGCCGCTGCGCGCGGGCTGGACCGGCTTTGCCGCGGGCTGCGGTTACGGCGCCGCGGCAATGTTCTGGATCGTCGAGCCGTTTCTTGTCGACACCGCGCGCGATGGCTGGATGGCGCCTTTTGCGCTGGCGCTGACGGCGGCGGGCATGGGGCTGTTCTGGGCCTTCGCCACGGCGCTTGGCGCTGCGGCGGGCGGCGCCTCGCGCGGTCGCCGGCTGCTTGCCCTGGCCTTCGGGTTTGCCGCATCCGATCTGCTGCGCGGCTATCTGTTCACCGGCCTGCCCTGGGCACTTCTGGGGCATGTCTGGATCGGCACGCCGGTGATGCAGCTTGCTGCGCTTGCCGGGCCGGTCGGGCTGACGCTGGTGTTGGCACTGCCCGCCGCAGCGATCGCGGGCGTTCTCGGCGGTGGCCTGCGGCGCGGTCGCGCGGGGTTACCGGCGCTGGCAGCGGCCGGGGCGGCGCTGGCTTTGGGCTGGGGCTGGGGCGCGGCGCGGCTGGCCGAACCAGCGCCGGTGCCCGCGCGCGCGGCAACCATTCGCCTGGTGCAGCCCAACGCCACGCAGGCACTGAAATGGCAGCCCGAGTTCGTGCGCAGCTTCTTCTACCGCCAGTTGGAACTGACCGCCGCACCCGCCGCGACGCGCCCCGATCTGATTGTCTGGCCCGAAACCGCGGTGCCGTTCTTGCTCGACGACCCCGGCGTGGGGCTTGATCTGATCACCGAAGCCGCTGCGGGCGTGCCGGTGGCGCTTGGGATTCAGCGCAGGGACGGGGCGCGCTATTTCAACAGCATTGCCGTGCTTGGCGCCTCGGGCGATCTGGCGGCGCTTTACGACAAGTTTCACCTGACGCCCTTTGGCGAATATATCCCGTTCGGCGACGCACTGGCAAAGCTGGGCATCAGCGCGCTGGCGGCGCAGCAGGGCAACGGCTACACGGCAGGGTCGGGGGCACGGGTGCTTGACCTTGGCGCGCTGGGGCAGGTGCAACCGCTGATCTGTTATGAGGCGGTTTTTCCACAGGATCTGCGCGCCGCGCCATCGCGCCCCGATTGGCTGCTGCAGGTTACCAACGACGGCTGGTTCGGCGCACTGGCCGGGCCGCAACAGCACCTGGCACAGGCACGGCTGCGTGCAGTGGAAAGCGGACTGCCGCTGGCGCGTGCCGCCAACACCGGCGTCTCGGCAATGATCGACGCGCGCGGCCAGGTGCTGGCAAGCCTGCCGCTGAACAGCGCGGGCTTTCTCGATGCCGCTCTGCCCGGCGCCTTGCCCTCAACGCCCTATGCGCGCGCCGGCGACTGGCCGGTATTCGCGCTAATTGCCACAGTGCTTGTGCTGCTTGGCGCGCTGCGGGGTTTTGCCGTTGACCGCCCCGCCAAGCCCGACTAGGCATTGGCATCTACCGTCACAACGGCTTCCTGGCGTGACGGGGCAATTCAATGGAGCGCTCCCCATGTCACGCGAAAGCTATGTCTTCACTTCCGAGTCGGTCTCGGAAGGTCACCCCGACAAGGTCTGCGACCGTATTTCGGATGCGGTTCTCGACGCCTTCATCACCGCCGAGCCGAACGCCCGGGTGGCCTGCGAAACCTTCGCCACCACCAATCGCGTGATCGTGGGCGGCGAGGTCGGGCTTTCGACCGCGGCCAAGACCAGGGACTACATCGGACGCATCGAGGCAATCGTGCGCGATTGCGTGCGCGACATCGGGTATGAGCAAGACAAGTTTCATTGGGAAAAGCTGGTTGTTCAAAACTACCTGCACGAACAATCCGCGCATATCGCGCAAGGCGTTGACCGCGACGGGGCCGGCGATCAGGGCATCATGTTCGGCTATGCCACCGACGAGACCCCTGAACTGATGCCGGCGCCGATCCTTTACGCCCACGCGATCCTGCGCCGGCTGACCGAGGTGCGCAAATCGGGGCAGGAACCGACCCTGCGCCCCGACGCGAAATCGCAGCTTTCAGTGCGCTATGCGGGCGGCAGGCCGGTAGGGATCAGCTCGATCGTGCTTTCGACGCAGCATGCCTTTGACACCCAGACATCCAGGGATATCAAGGCGATCGTCGAGCCCTACATCCTTGAGGTGCTGCCCGAAGGCTGGATCACCGATGCCACCGAATGGCACGTGAACCCAACCGGAACATTCGTGATCGGTGGGCCTGATGGCGATGCCGGGCTGACCGGGCGCAAGATCATTGTCGATACCTACGGTGGCGCCGCGCCGCATGGCGGCGGCGCCTTTTCGGGCAAGGATCCGACCAAGGTCGACCGCTCGGCCGCCTATGCGGCGCGCTATCTGGCCAAGAATGTGGTCGCCGCGGGTCTGGCACGGCGCTGCTGCATTCAGCTCAGCTACGCGATCGGCGTGGCCAGGCCGCTGTCGGTCTATGTGGACAGCTACGGCACCGGCACCGTGCCTGACGCGGAACTGGAACGCGTGGTGGCCGAGGTGATGGACCTCACGCCGCGCGGCATTCGCACGCATCTGAACCTGAACCGGCCGATCTACGCGCGCACTGCGGCCTATGGCCATTTTGGCCGCGCGCCCGAGGCGGATGGCGGCTTCAGCTGGGAAAAGACCGATCTGGTTGCCGCGCTGCAAGGCGCGTTCTAGTCGCCGCGGCAGCGGGGCGTGGCCGCGGGGTTCAGGTGCGCGCGTCGGCGCTTGACCTTGTGCCTTGCAGGGTGGTTTCTGGTTTGACCCGCATTTGGTCCGAAAACCGCTTCACACTTTTCGGAATGCGCTTTAGAGCCGCGCCATGAACGACACCGCCCCCACCGACAAAACCCCCGCCCCGCCGCCGGCGCGATGGCGCAATTTCTATGGCCGCCGCGTCGGCAAGACGCTGCGCGTGGCGCAAAAGGGCTATCTGGCCGAGGATCTCGGCGCGCTGCGACCCGCGGGCATCTCGCCTGACGAAAACCCCGGCCGCACCCCGATCGACCCCGGCACGCTGTTCGGCGACGCGCGCCCCTTGTGGCTGGAAATCGGCTTTGGCGGCGGCGAACACATGGTGGCGATGGCGGCGCGCAACCCCGCGGTAGGGATCGTCGGATGTGAACCCTATATCAACGGCGTCGCCATGCTGCTTGGCAAGATCCGGCTTGCCGGGGTGCACAATCTGGCGGTCTATCCGGGCGATGCGCGCGATCTGCTGGATGTACTGCCACCCGCGGCGCTGGCCAAAGCCTTTCTGAACTACCCCGACCCCTGGCCCAAGCGGCGCCACCACCGCCGCCGCTTTGTGACGCAGGACCATTTGCAGCCGCTGGCCCGCGCCATGGCGCCGGGGGCCGAGTTCCGCATTGCCACCGACATCGCCGATTACATGCGCCAGGCGCTGGAAGAGGTGCCGCGTGCCGGGTTCGCGCTGGTCAGCTGCAATGGCGCAGCCTGGGACGACTGGGTTTCGACGCGATATGAGCAAAAGGCCCTGCGCGAGGGCCGCGTGCCGCAATATGCGACGTTCCGGCGGGTGTCGCACGCGTCGTCAGCGGCGCCGGCCTGACGCCACTAGACCGGGTTGGGCAGCGGTTGCCCGGCGGCAAAGGCGGCAAGGTTGGCCACCACCATCATGCCCATGGCGTCACGCACTTCTTCGGCGGCGGTGCCAAGATGCGGCAGCAGGGTGACGTTTTCCAGCGCGCTCAGACGGGCGGGCACTGTGGGTTCGTGTTCATAGACGTCAAGCCCTGCGCCGGCGATCTGCCCGGTTTCAAGCGCCGCGATCAATGCCGCCTCGTCGATGACGTCGCCGCGTGCGATGTTGACCAGATGCCCATGTGCGGGCATCGCGGCCAGTGCCGCAGCGTCGATCAGATGCTGCGTCGCCGCCCCGCCCGGCACGGCCAGCACCACGAAATCGGCGGCCATCGCTTCGGCCAGCGTTGCCACCTGCCGCGCCGGCAGGCCGGGTTCGGGCAGCGGCGCGCGGTTGAAAAACCGCACCTGCATGCCGAAACCGAAATGCGCCCGCCGCGCGACCGCGCGGCCGATCCGGCCCATGCCGACGATGCCAAGGCTTTTGCCGCTGACATGCTGGCCAAGCAGTTGCGTCGGCTGCCAGCCCTGCCAAAGCCCCGCGCGCACCAGCCTTTCGCCTTCGCCGGCGCGTCGCGCGCTCATCAGCAGCAGGGTCATGGCGATGTCGGCGGTGGCTTCGGTGACAGCGCCGGGGGTGTTGCTGACCGCCACCCCCGCGCGCCGCGCCGCGGCCACGTCGATATGGTTGTAGCCGACGCCGAAATTCGCCAGCAGCCGGGCGCGGGTCGGCCCGGCGAAGGCCGCGGCGGCAAAGGCATCGCCAAGGGTCGGCACCACGGCGTCGTGTTCGGCCAGTGCGGCGCGGCATTCGTCGGGCGACATCGGTGCGTCGGTGCTGCGAAAGCGGGTGTCATAGGCGGCCAGTGCGGCCTCTACCTTCGGCGTCAGCCGCCGCGAAACCAGCACCCGCATCAGAAAAGCCGCCCGCCAAGCGGCACTTCTTGCCCCGGGCCGATCAACACCACCTCGCCCGCTGTATCGGGCACGCCCAGCACCAGCACTTCGGAACGCATCTTGCCGATCTGGCGGGGCGGAAAGTTGACCACCGCCAGCACCTGCCGGCCCACCAGGTCTTCGGGCCGGTAGTGCACGGTGATCTGCGCCGAGGCGCGCTTTTCGCCGATCTCGGGCCCGAAATCGACCCAGAGCTTGATCGCCGGCTTGCGCGCCTCGGGGAAGGGCTCGGCCCGGGTGATGCGGCCAACGCGGATATCGACCTTCAGGAATTCGTCATAACTTATCGTCATTTGCCCAGCTCCCGTCCACGCGCCGCCGCGGCCGCCACGGCGCGGCGCAGCAGCGCACCAAAGCCGGTTTGCGGATCCAACAGCACCCTGAGGCCGGCCTCGGTGGTGCCCCCGGGCGATGTGACGTTGGCGCGAAGCTGTGCCGGTGTTTCGTCCGACACCTCTGCCAGCGCGCCGGCGCCTGCCACCGTGGCAATCGCCAGCCGCAGCGCCAGATCGGCGGGCAGGCCCTCGGCAGCGCCCGCGGCGGCCAGCGCCTCGATCAGATGGAACACGTAACCGGGGCCAGATCCAGACAGCGCGGTCACCGCATCCATCAGATGCTCGCCCGCCAGGCGCTCGACCTTGCCGATCACCGCAAGCAGCGCCTCGGCGGTGGCGAGATCTGCGGCGGTTGCGGTGGCGTTGCCGCAGATGGCGGTGATGCCCTTGCCGATCGCCGCCGGGGTGTTGGGCATGGCGCGCACGATCGGCGTTGCCGTGCCAAGCACTGCCTCGAAGGTGGCGATCGTGGTGCCCGCGGCAATGCTGAGAAATAGCGTGCCGCCGCCGCCCATGGCCTGCAACACCGGCAGCGCCGCCGCCATCATCTGCGGCTTGACCGCCACCAGCACCACCGCGGGCTGCGCCGGCAGGCTGGCGTTCAGTTGCACGCCCTGCGCCCTGACCCAGTCTGACGGATTTGGGTCGATCACCCAGACCGAGGCGGCGGGCAGCCCGCGCGCCAGCCAGCCCGCCAGCATCGCCGAGCCCATCTTGCCGCAGCCCAGCAGCACCAGACCGCGTTCCGAAATCGTGGCAAAATCCATATCTTCCCCCATCTGCGGGGGCAGGTTATGCGCGCCCGTAGGCCTCGGCAATGGCAACCTGCATCGCCGCCTCGGGCGTCTCGTCGCCCCAGCAGGCCAGCTGGAACGCCGGGTAAAACCGTTCCGCCGCCGCAACGCCGCCGCCGATCATCTGCACGATCTGTTCCGGCACCGCGGTTTGCACGCCCTTCAGCACCAGACCATAGCGCCAGACCATCAGCCGCTGCTCGCGCCAATAGGTGAAAGCGCCGGTCCAGACCTGATCATTGACGCGGTTCAGCAGATCATGCAGCGCGTCAAGCCGCGCCGAGGGCGGATCCATCTCGAAGGTCACGATCAGCCGCAGCACCTCATCCTGCGCCGACCAGGCCAGGGTGATCGCATAGCTGCGCCACTGCCCCTCGACCGACATCGCGATCTGGTCTTCGGTCAGGCGGTCGAAATCCCAGTCATGGTCGGCCGCAAGGGTTTCGACGATGTCGATCGGGTGCAGACCGTCGTCCTGTAGGTAGTCTTCGGAATAGGCCATGTCCACCTCTGCCAGACGGGGGCGATTCGGACCCTACAAGCATTTGTCTGAACAACAAGCTGCAGCATACACCAGAAATCCCCGCACCACATATGGTGGCACAGATCCGTGCAAAGCGAAAGCGAGAAACGCCCCGGCTGTGGCTGTTGTAGCGTGACATCAGAATCTGCAGTGTTTGACATCAGAACCTGCAGCAGCGCGGTTTTCGCATTTGGCGGCTTGTGGGGTGCCGGAAGGGGCGGTTTGAACGGCGGTTGAACCGGGGTTTCAAACCGGTGTGACACCCATGTTCAAAACCCCTGTTCCACCCGCACCGTCTCGGCAACCACGGTGTTGGTCTGGCCTGCCAGCGTCAGGCGCACCTGCAGCGCGTGGATGTCGGAGGGCAGCGTGTCGGCGGGCGGGAAGGTCACGCCAAAGAGGCCCGCGGCGGCGTCGTCGATCGCCGCGTCGAGGGCGATCGCAGCGCCGCCTTTCGGTTTCAGCAGCGCCACCAGCACGCCGCCGGTGATGTCGAGCGGCGCGCCGCTGGCCTCGCTGCGCACCACCCAGGTCAGGCGCGGGTGATCCTTGGTCCAGGTCCTGATGCTCATGCAGCCCTCCATGTGGCGCGGCGGGGTTGATCGTGCCAGAGCGCGCCGCGCGGCGCGTCCGGCCATGCGGCAACGCGCGGTTTGTCGCGCCAGAGCGCGGGCAGGGGCAGCGGTAGCGGCGCCGACAGATCATTGGCGGCGAACACGTCCCAGCCGGTTTCCTGCGCGTCGAGCGCGGCGGCGATGAACACCAGGCCCGCCAGCGCCACCGCGTCCTGCCCGGCCTCGGTGGCATCGAGCGCGCCGGAGATGCCGACGCTGCCGGCCAGTGTCGCAGCATCGGGGCTGTCCATGGTGTCCAACACCGCCGCGATCGCCATGGCCCCGGCCAGCGTTGCAGCATCCTGACCCAGATCAGATGCGTCGAGGCCCGCGCCGATGCCGACGCTGGCGGCCAGCGCAGCGCCGTCGGGCGCCTCGGTCGCATCGAGCACCGCCGCGATGCCGCTCACGCCGACGCCGGCGGTCATCGCGGCCAGGTCGGCGGCGTCAGTCGCGGCCAGGGTGCGCAGCCAGCGCGCATCGGAAATGTCGAGGCGAAGAAGCATGAAATTCTCCGAGCGGTTGATCTGCCCGGCCTTGTCGGTGTTGAAGGCGCGCGTTACGATCGCGCGGCTCTCGGGACGCGCCTCGGCCGACCATTCATTGAGGCATTCGTCGTCCAGCCCTTTGGCGATCTGCAGCTCGGGGCCGAAGTCGATGTGATCGGCCACCTGCACCTGCACCTTGTAGAGCCCGTCGACGCCCCGCAGCGTCTTGTTGCCCTTGGCGCCGCCGATGGTCGCGCCATATTCCTGCTCGAGGATCGCGTCGAACCCGCCGATATCGTCAAAGGTGTGTACCTTGAAGCGGGCGATCTGGTCGGAAAGCTCGAGCGCGTACCCGGCATGCTATGCCAAATGCTTGCCGCTTATGTCCTTGTTTGTGCATGTTGTTTTACCATCTCCCACCTCTCCCCACCTGCTCCCGATTTACTGCAGACCCGGGTGTCAAGGCACAGGCGCGCATTTGCCCTTGTGCGTTGACACCAGAGACTGCAGTAAATCCGGGGGTAGCTGGTGGCAATTGATCGGCGCCCGGAGGCCGGTGCGCGGGCGTGATGGAATGGTAGACATATGGCACTTAAAATGCCTGGGGCGAAAGCCCGTGCCGGTTCGAGTCCGGCCGCCCGCACCGGCGCGAATCGCACGATTGCCTGCGCCTGAGTCCCGCACGCCACACCGGCGCCCCCAGATCGGGTGGCGGCAATTTCGTGCTAGCCGAAACCTTGCGTCTGCCTCTATGATTGGCGGCAACTGCGGGGTTGATACCCCGTGCTTGAGGCCGGACACAAGAAACAAGGGGGACGGCCGATGCGCTGCCCATTCTGTGGAAACATCGACACGCAAGTGAAGGACTCGCGCCCGGCCGAGGATCATGTCTCGATCCGGCGGCGGCGCTTCTGCCCAGCCTGCGGCGGTCGCTTTACCACCTACGAACGGGTGCAGTTGCGCGATCTGGTGGTGATCAAGAATTCGGGCAAGCGCGAAGATTTCGACCGCAGCAAGCTGGAACGATCAATCCGCATCGCCATGCAAAAGCGCCCGATCGATCCCGAGCGTATCGACCAGATGATCTCGGGCATGGTGCGGCGGCTGGAAAGCCTGGGCGAGACGGATATCCCATCCAAGGTCATCGGCGAGATCGTGATGGAAACCCTGGCCCGGATAGACACCGTTTCCTACGTGCGGTTTGCCAGCGTTTACAAGAACTTCCAGGCCGCAGACGATTTCGACAAATTCGTGTCGGAGCTGCGTCCGCAGACCTCTGACAGCGAGTGAGCAACGAGGCCGACTGCCGATTCATGGCGCTGGCGCTGGCATTGGCGGGCCGCGGCCTGGGTAATGTGGCGCCCAATCCGGCGGTCGGTTGCGTGATAGTTCAAGGTTCAACCATCGTCGGGCGTGGCCACACGCAGCCCGGCGGCAGGCCGCATGCCGAACGTGTTGCGCTGGATCGTGCGGGCACAGCGGCGCGCGGCGCCACCGCCTACGTCACGCTGGAACCCTGCGGCCATCACGGCGCTACGCCGCCCTGCGCCGCGGCGCTGGCGGCCGCGGGCGTGGCGCGCGTGGTCAGCGCCTTGACCGACCCGGACCCGCGCGTGTCAGGGCGTGGCCACGCGCAACTGCGCGCCGCCGGGGTGCAGGTTGACGAAGGCGTGATGGAGGCCGAGGCGCGGGCGTTGAACGCCGGTTTCCTGTTGCGCGTGACGCACGGCCGGCCCTGGCTGACGCTGAAACTGGCGCTGACGCTGGATGGCCGCATCGCCACCGCCTCGGGTGCCAGCCGCTGGATCACCGGGCCGTTGGCGCGGCGCCTGGTGCATGCGCTGCGCGCGCGCCATGATGCGGTGATGGTGGGGGTCGGCACCGTGCTGGCG
>Ga0326597_10015093_pt1 | contig 10108 bp, 8 predicted proteins | sample RVTome_12_FD_203789 | JGI IMG/M metagenome (GOLD analysis project Ga0326597, IMG submission 203789) | Soil microbial communities from uranium-contaminated site in the Upper Colorado River Basin, Wyoming, United States - RVT100D185 | ecosystem: Environmental > Terrestrial > Soil > Contaminated >...
GACGGCTGGACGGTGAGGCGGCCCGCCCCGCGCGCGGACGACGCGGCGCGCGCCGCGACGGCCGTACTCGGGCTCCACCCGCGGGGGCGCTTCGACCGCTCGCTCGAGATCGACGAGTGCCACCTGGGATCGGAGCGCATGATCGCGGCACTTCGCGTCGTCCGCCGGCTCGCCGCGGAGAGCGGGCTCCCCGCGTTCTCGACGCGCACGCAGGAAGGCTTCTGGCGCTTCCTCGTCCTTCGGGAAGGGAAGCGGACCGGCGATCTCCTCGTCAACCTGGTCACGAATCGCTACGCGCTCGGCTCGCGCGAGGAGCGAGCCGTCCGCGACACCGCCGCGGAGGTCGCGCGCGAGGTGCCGGGCGTGACGGGCGTGGTCTCGAACCAGACGGCACGGCTCGCGGCGGTCGCGTACGGCGAAGAAGAGCGGATGGTGATCGGGCGCCCGACGATCCGCGAGGCGCTCGGCGGGCTCACGTTCGAGATCTCGGCGAACTCGTTCTTCCAGACGAACACGCTCCAGGCCGAGCGTCTCTTCGAGAGGCTCATCGAGCGGGCAGGGCTCACCGGCGGCGAGACGGTGTACGACCTCTACTGCGGAGCGGGATCGATCAGCCTGCTCGCCGCGCGGCGCGCCGCGAGCGTCATCGGCATCGAAGGAAACGACGCCGCCATCGGCGATGCGGAGCGGAACGCGGCGCTGAATGGGGTGACGAACTGCCGGTTCCTCGTCGGCGATCTGAAGGACGCGCTGCGCATTCACGGCGCCGGTCTGCCGCCGCCCGATGTCGTCATCCTCGATCCGCCGCGCGCGGGAGCGCACCCGCGCGCGCTCGCGGACCTGGCGCGCCTGGCGCCGCCGCTGATCCTTTACGTCTCGTGCAATCCCGCGACGCTGGCTCGCGATCTCGCCGCGCTCGCCACCGCCGGCTACCGCGCGGAGACGGCCGAGCCCTTCGACATGTTCCCGCACACGCCGCACGTCGAGGTGATGGTGGGGCTCCGTCGTTGACCGGCGCCGGAGGCGCGTGGTAGCCTCCATCCATCTTCAAGGGACCCTTGAAAGGAGATCTCACCGCATGGGCCGAAGTGGAAAGAGCCGTCGCATCAGCGAGATCAGGAAGAGGAAGAAGCGCCACGAGAAGCGGAAGGAGATCCTTCAGGCGATCCGCCGCGGCGCGACCGATCCCGTCACCGACCGCAAGTTCACCGGACTCGTCTGCCAGGACGTGAGCCTTCTTCGCGAGCTGAAGTCGCCGCTCGGCAAGAAGTAGCCTCCCCGAGTCCGCGCCCGCTGCTCCCGCATCGCCCCGCGAGGCGGAGCCGCGACCGGCGGCCGGCGTGCAGATCGCAACGCCTCTTGCGTTTCGCATGACGCTGCTGCGACGCGCGCCCGCTCCGAGTCGTCCTGAGTCTGGGGCAGAGCGCCGGCGGCGTGCGTGCGTTCCGCAATCCGTCCCGCGTTTCGCACGGCGCCCGCAAGGGCGTTCGGGCGTTCCGGGCCGCATCAGACGTCACTTGCGCGGCGCGCGCGGATGGCACGCTCCCTGCCCTCGAGTCATCGACTCACCGGGGGGAGGTGCCATGCGCTGGTCGGAGGCCTGCGAGTCGAAGCGATTCCGTTATCCGCTGAACTGCCGCCATCCACACCTGGTCTCGTTCTATGCGACGGCGGCCTGGTTGGTTGCCGCGAGCGGATTGCACCGTACGATCCCGTGCGCGAGCTACCTGTACCGCGGCGGGCTCGCGCTTTCGTGGTGCGGGCGCCACCGCATGGCGCTCCGCCTGCTGGGTGCCGCCGCGGCGCGATATCGCCGCGATGAGCGTGTCGTCGAGCTGGCGCGGCTCCGCGTGAACGAGGCGGTCGTGCGCTTCCTGGCCAGCGACCAGACCCTCGAGAAGAGCCGGCTCAACGAAGAGATCGTTCTCCGCATGAGCCGGATCGACGTGCTCGAAGGGACCGATCCGCCCTTCTCGTGCCTCCCCGTGAGCGACCGGATCGCGACCTGGATGTCGCGCCGCACGCTCGTCCTCGGGCGCGAGGAAGCCGCCGAGCCCGAACCTCTGCCTCTCCGCCCCGCCGCCTAGCTCCGCGCCGCCGGCCCCGGGAACCACACCGGGCGGGGCGGTGTCTTTCCTCCCCGGGCCCGCCGGGCCGGTCGTGATCCAGTTTGCCTCCCTTCGCGGCCTCAATGCTGGGGCGAAGGCCGCTCCGGAAGGCAAACTCGACCACCGCTCAGGGCCGGCGCCGGTTGCCGCTCACGTCCTCCCGGGCTATTCTCGGGACTCGTCGCGCCGCCCACGGGGACCGTGGCGCTCGTGCCCGCAATCACTGGAGGAAAACGAATGGAGTCAGCCGGCCTTCGCATGCACGACGAGATCCGGGCGATCCACGAGCGTGTCGAGTCGTCCTCCCGGTTCGTCGAGGATCTCCGCCACGAGATCTCGACCGTGATCGTCGGACAGAAGTATCTGATCGACCGGTTGCTGATCGGGCTGCTCGCGGACGGCCATCTGCTTCTGGAAGGCGTGCCCGGGCTGGCGAAGACACTCGCCGTGAAGACGCTCGCGGGCTGCCTTCAGGCGCGTATGAGCCGCATCCAGTTCACTCCCGACCTCCTTCCGGCAGACCTCACCGGCACGCTCGTCTACAACCCGCGAGACGGGCAGTTCACGGTGAAGAAGGGGCCGATCTTCGCGAACCTCCTCCTCGCGGACGAGATCAACCGCGCGCCGGCGAAGGTGCAGAGCGCGCTGCTCGAGGCGATGCAGGAGCGGCAAGTCACCCTCGGCGAGGAGACGCACGTGCTCCCGCGTCCGTTCCTCGTCCTGGCGACGCAGAATCCGATCGAGCAGGAAGGCACCTATCCGCTCCCCGAAGCGCAGGTGGACCGGTTCATGTTGAAGCTCTCGATCGGCTACCCGACGCGCGAGGAGGAGCACGAGATCCTCGAGCGCATGGCGATCGGACAGCCTCCGCAGCCGCGTCCGATCATCGCGCTCTCGCAGATCCTCGAGGCGCGCGAGACGATCCAGAAGATCTACGTCGACGAGAAGATCAAGGACTACGTCCTCTCGCTCGTTTTCGCCACGCGCGATCCGCAGGCGTACGGGCTCGCGCTCAAGCCGCTCATCGCGTTCGGCGCCTCGCCGCGCGCCTCCATCTATCTCATCCTGGCCGCCAAGGCGCACGCCTACCTCGAGAGGCGCGGATACGTCACGCCCGAAGACGTGAAGGCGATCGCGCTCGACGTGCTACGCCACCGGATCCTGCTCACGTTCGAGGCGGAGGCCGAAGATGTGACGGCGGACGCGGTCGCCCGGCAGATCCTCGACCACATCCCGGTGCCGTGACGCGAACGGAGAAAGCCGGAGCCGCCGGTAACGGGCGCCTCCCGGCGGACCTCTTCAGGCAGGTACGCCGGATCGAGATCCGCACGCGCCGTCTCGTGCACGATCTCTTCAGCGGCCAGTACCACAGCGTCTTCAAGGGACGCGGCATCGAATTCGCCGAAGTGCGCGAGTATCAGCCGGGCGACGACGTGCGTGCGATCGACTGGAACGTCACGGCGCGGCGCGGCCATCCGTACGTCAAGCAGTTCTCCGAGGAGCGCGAGCTGACGATCGTCTTCCTCGTCGATGCATCCGCCTCCGGGCGCTTCGGAAGCCGCGCGCGGGCGCTCCGCGAACTTGCCGCGGAGATGAGCGCCGTGATCGCCTTCTCGGCGCTCCTCAACAACGACCGCGTCGGCCTCATCGTCGTCACCGACCGCGTCGAACGCACCGTGCCGCCGCGCAAGGGGCGCACGCACGTGCTCCGCGTCATCCGCGAGATCCTCCATCAGACGGTCGAAGGGAAGGGGACGAGCCTCGAGGCGGGGCTGCGGCATGCGAGCCGCGTGCTCCGCCGCCGGAGCGTGCTCTTCGTCGTCTCCGACTTCCTCGACACCGGCTTCGGGCCCGCGCTGCGCGTCGCGAACCGCAAGCACGACGTCGTCGCGCTCAGGCTCGGCGATCCGCGGCTCGAGGAGATGCCTCCTTCGGGGCTCATCCAGCTCGAGGATCCCGAGACGGGACGCCGTGTGCTCTGGGACATGGGTTCGCGCCAGGCGCGCCGGACGTATCAAGCCGCCCGCGCGCGCCGCCGCGAGGAAGTCTCGCAGACGCTCCGGCGGGCGAAGGTGGACGTGATCGATCTCTCGACCGACAGACCGTTCATCCAACCGCTCCTCGAGTTCTTCCGCGAGCGGGAGAGGCGGTTCCGATGAGGGCGCGGCTCATCGCCGCGTGCGCGGTGCTCGGCGCGGCGCTCGCGGCCTGCGCGCCCGCGGACGCCGGGGCGCTCGCCCAGCAGGACTCCGCCGCCGGGCGCGCCCTCATCATCATGGCGCGCCTCGAGCCCGACTCGCTCGAGGTCGGCGAGCCGGCCGTCTACACGCTCCGCATCGAGTCGCCGCGCGGCGCGTCCGATCCGGTCGTCGAGTGGAAGCCCGAGCCCTTCGAGGTGCTCGATGCGATGGCGCCGGAGAAGCGCACCGAAGGCGACCGCGCGATCGAAGTCCGCCGCTACCGTGTCGCCACCTACCAGCTCGAGCATCCGTTCCTCCCTCCGCCGCGCATCCTCGCCGTCGCGGAGGCGGAGACGCTCGAGGCCACCGCCGACACGCTTCCGGTCGTCTTCCGCTCGACGCTCGCGTCGGCGTCCGACACGACGCTTGCGCCGATGAAGCCTCCGCGCGCCTTCCCTCGGCGGATTCCGTGGATCCTCCTCGGGGCGCTCGCGCTCGCGGCCGCTGCGGCGTACGCAGGGCACCGGCTCTGGCGCCGCTACCGGCGCCGCCCGCCTCCGGCGGTCGTGCCGGCGGCTCCGCCCTTGCCGGTGGACACGCGCCCGGCGCATGCCATCGCGTTCGCGGCGCTCGACCGGCTCGAGGCCGAGCGCTTGCCGCAGCAGGGAAAGATCCGCGAGCATTCGTCGGAACTTGCGTCGATCGTGAGGTGCTATCTCTCTAAGAGGTATTCATTTGACGCGATCGATTCAACGTCGTTCGAGATCCTCCGGGCCGTCGCCACGCGGCCTCTGACCGTGGAGGACCGGTCGCTCCTGCGGGAGCTTCTCTCCGCCACGGACTGGGTGAAGTTCGCGAAGGGCATCCCTTCCGTCGAGGAGGCGCTCGCGCTCCTCGGGCAGGCGCGCCTGTTCGTGGAGCGGACGCGCGAGCGCGACGCCGCGCCGGTGGCGGCGGTGGGGACGGGCACATGATCCGGCGCGTGCGCAACGGGCGTGAGGCGGGGACGCGCTCATGATCCGCTTGCTCCATCCTTGGATCCTCCTCGCGCTCCTCCTCGTGCCGGCGTTCCTCGTCTGGAAGCGTCGGCGCAAGCCGGCGGCGCTCCCGCTGCCCGCACTCGACGCGGTGCCCGGGATGCCGTGCACGTGGCGCTCGCGCCTGGCCTCCGTCCCCGAGGCGCTTCGGATCATCGCGCTCTGTCTCCTCGTCGTCGCGTTGTCGCGCCCGCAGTCGGGGGAGCGGGAGATCCAGGTCGTGTCCGAGGGGATCGATATCATGCTCGCCATCGACATCTCCGGATCGATGAAGGCCGAAGACTTCCGCCCGAACAACCGGCTCCACGTCGCGAAGGAAGTCGCGAAGCAGTTCGTCTCGGGGCGCACGGGCGACCGTATCGGGCTCGTCGTCTTCGCGGCGCGCTCCTTCACGCAGTGCCCTCTCACGACCGACTACCCGGTCCTCATCGGGCTCATCGACCGCGTCGATTTCGGGATGATCGAGGACGGCACGGCCGTCGGGCTCGCGCTCGCGAACGCGACGAACCGCCTGAAGGGCAGCCACGCGAAGAGCAAGGTCGTCATCCTGCTGACGGACGGACGGAACAACGCCGGGAATATCGATCCCCTCACGGCGGCCGACGTCGCCGCCGCGCTCGGCGTGCGCGCCTACACGATCGGCGCGGGTGTGGAGGGGGAAGCGCTCTATCCGGTGAACGACCCCGTCTTCGGGCGGAGGTACCAGCGGATGCCGTCGCAGGTGGACGACGAGACGCTCGGCGAGATCGCGCGCCGCACGGGCGGGCTCTACTTCCGCGCCACCGATGCGGAGGCGCTCGCGCAGATCTACACGCGGATCGGCGAACTCGAGAAGACGCGCGTCGAGACGCGCGAGTACGTGCAGTACAGCGAGCTCGGCGCGTTCCTGGCGATCCCCGCGATCGTCCTCGTCGTGCTGGAAATCGTTCTGGCCGCGACGGTCCTCTTGAGGGTGCCATGAAGTTCGCGTTCCCGGCTCTCCTGGAACTCCTCTGGGTGCTGCCGCTCTTGGCCGCGGTGATCGCGCTCGGCGTGCGGCGGAAGCGGCGCGCGCTCGGCGCGTACGCGGAGGCGCCGCTGCTCGAGCGCTTCGTGCGCCGCGAGCGCCGCGCGGCCGCATGGGTGCGGGGCGGGCTCCTTCTCTCCGCGGTCTTCTTCCTCGTCGTCGCCGCGGCGCGGCCCCTCCTCGGCGTGCACTACGTGCCGGTGCGCCGGACCGGCGTGGACGTCGTCATCGCGCTCGACACCTCCGCGAGCATGGACGCTGTCGATGTGCGTCCCAGCCGCCTGGAGCGAGCGAAGCAGGAGATCGTCGAGCTCCTCGGCCGCCTTCGCGGCGACCGCGTGGGGCTCGTCGTCTTCGCGGGGAACGCCTACGTGCAGTGCCCGCTCACGCTCGACTACGCGGCCGTGCGGCTCGTGCTCGACGCGGTGCGAACGGACGCCACACCCGTGCCCGGCACGGCACTCGGCGAGGCGATCCGCATCTCGTCGCAGTGCTTCGATCCTAAGGAGCGCCGCTATCGGGCGCTCGTTCTCATCACCGACGGCGAGGACCACGAGGGCGATCCGGTCGGGCTCGCGCGCGAGGCCGCGGAACAAGGGGCGCGCATCTTCACGATCGGCATGGGTACCCCCGGCGGGGCTCCCGTTCCCGAGCGGGATGCGGAAGGGAACGTCGCCGGGTACAAGAAGGACGCGTCGGGGCAGCTCGTCATGAGCCGGCTCGACGAGTCCACGCTCGTGCGGGTCGCGGAGGCCGGTCATGGGCGGTACGTGCGCGCCGGCTCCGGCATCGCGGACCGCGATGCGGTCTACCGGGACATCGCCGGCATGGAGGAGCGCGAGGTCCGAGGAGGCTTCGTCGCGCAGTATCACGACCGCTTCCATTACGCGGTGGCGATCGCGCTCGTCCTCCTCGCGATCGAGGCGGTCTGGAGCGCGCGGCGTTCGCGCGCGGCCGTGCTCGGCGCACTCGTCGTCCTCGCGTGGGCTTCCCCCGCGCACGCCGGGGCCGATTCCGACGTGCGGAAGGGAAACGCGGCGCTCGGGCGCGGCGACGCGGCGGCCGCGCTCGCCTCGTACGAGCGCGCGGTCGCGGAGCGCCCGGGAGATCCGCTCATCCGATACGATATGGGGAGCGCGCTCGCCGCGCTCGGCCGATACGATGACGCCGTCGCCGCGTTCGCCGATGCGTCGGGCGCAGCGTCGCCGGACTTGCGGGCCGACGCGCACTTCAACGCCGGGAACACGCTCTTCCGGCAAGGGAGCCTCGCCGACGCCGCCGACGCGTACCGCCGGTCGCTGCGCGAGCGGCCGGACGACGGCGACGCGCGGCGGAACCTGGAGCTCGCGCTCCGGCGGCTCGCGGCGCCGCCGCAGCAGGGGCAGCCCAAGCCCTCGCCGGGGGGGCAGGATTCGACGGGGCAGAAGCAGGATCAGCCGCAGAAGAGCCCCGGCGATCGAGGCGACGAGAAGCGGCCAGGCGAGCAGGGAAGCGAGCAGCGGCCCGGGGAGCAGCGGGAAGGGGAGCGCGGCGACGAGAGCCGCCCGCGGGCCTCCGAGGATTCGACGTCCGCCGCGCCTCGCGATTCGATGCAGGCCTCACGCGCGGGGCGATTGAGCCGCGAAGAGGCCGAACGGATCTTGCGCGCCCTCGAGCGCGCGGAGCAGGAAGCGCAGCGCGAGCGGATGAAGGCCCGAACGACCGAGCGGCGCCCGGGAAAGGACTGGTAGGAGCGATGGCTCGAGCCTTCTGGATCGCACTCGCCGCGTGGGCGGCGCTCGTCGAGGCGGCGCCGGCACGCGCGGCCGACATCTCCGTCGAGATGACGCTCGACCGGAAGACGATCGCGATCGACGAGCAGCTCGGCGTCTCGGTGACGGTGAGCGGCGGCCTCCAGTCGCTCCCGGCGCCGAAGGTCCCCGAGATCCCGGGATTCACGGTGTACTCCGCCGGCACCTCGAGGAGCTTCTCCTTCGTCAACGGGAAGCTCTCGGCCTCGGCGCTCTACCGGTACATCCTCACGCCGCGGAACGTCGGCACCTTCACGATCCCGCCGATCGAAGTCGAGCACGGCGGCACCGTGACCCGCACCCTTCCCGTCGAGGTCCGGGTCGTCCCCTCGGTCGGGGCGGCGCCGTCCACTCGCGCGCCGGGCGCCGCGCCGGGTGCCACGCCCGGCGAGCCGGCCGCGCGGAGCGGTGGGCGCGATCTCTTCCTTCGCGCGACCGTGGACCGCCGCGAAGCGACGGTGAACGAGCAGATCACGCTCACGGTCCGCTTCTATCAGCGCGTGAGGCTCCTCGAGAGCCCGCAGTACACGCCCCCTTCGCTCACCGGCTTCTGGGTCGAAGATCTGCCGCCGCAGAGGACGTACTACGAGGACGTGGATGGGCGCGAGTACTTCGTCACCGAGATCAAGACGGCGCTCTTCCCGACCGTGCCCGGCGAGGTCACGGTCGGTGCGGCGTCGCTCGTCTGCCAGGTGCAGGACGAGGACTCGTTCTTCGGCCGCGGCGATCCCTTCCGCTTCTTCGGGCGGAGCCCCTTCGACGCGCGCACCGTGACGCTGAAGAGCGAGCCGCTCACCGTGCGCGCGCAACCGCTTCCGGCCGGCGCGCCGCCGGGCTTCGCGGGCGCCGTGGGACAGTACCGCGTCGAGACGTCCGTCGACCGGCAGGAGACGACGCAGAACGAACCGGTGACGCTCACGATCGTGCTCACCGGAGAGGGGAACCTCCAGAGCGCGCCGGCGGTCGTGCTCCCGGAAATCCCGGGCGTGCGCGTCTACGATTCGGGCAGCTCGACCGAGATGAGCAAGGACGAGTACCGCGTCCGCGGTTCGCGCACCGAGACGAAGGTGCTCGTGCCCGAGACGGCGGGCTCCTTCACGATTCCGGCGCTCACGCTCGCGCACTTCGATACGAAGTCGCGCGGATACGCCGAGGCGACATCCGCGCCGATCGAGATCCGGGTGAGGGGGAGCACGGGCGGGGGAGGATCCACCGCGGGGCGGCAGGGGATCGCCGTCACCGGGCGCGACGTCCGCTACATCGAGCTCGAGCTTCCCGATCTCCGCCGCACGGGAGCGAGCGCGGGCTCTGCGGCAGGCTGGGCGCTCCAGGCGGTTCCGCTCGCGGGGCTCATCGCCGCGGCGGTGTACCGGCGCCATCGCGAGCGTCTCGGCGCCGACGCCGCGTACGCGCGGGGGCGGCGCGCGCCGAAGGAAGTCCGGCGCCGGCTGGAGGCGGCGCGCGCCGCGCTCGCCCAGTCCGACGCGCGCGCGTCCTACGGCGAGATCGCCCACGCGGTGGCCGGGTTCGTCGCGGACCGGCTGAACCTGCCGCCCGCGGCGCTCACGCCGAGCTCCGTCGGCGATGTCGTGCAGGCGGCCGGCGCCGATCCGGCGCTCGGCGCGGAGGTGCGGGATCTCCTCGAGCGGTGCGATCAGGCGCGATTCTCCGCGATGCCTCCGGACCACGGCGCCGCAGAGGCCGACCTGCGGCGCTCGGAGTCGCTCCTCCAGCGGCTCGGGCGGACGCGTCTCAACGCACCCGCGGAGTCGGCGCGATGAGGCGCGGCGCGGCGGGGCCGGCGAGCCAAGGGCGGGCGCGCGTGCCTTCCGGAGCGGCCGTGACCCGACTCGGGCCGATAGGGAAGGCACGCGCGGCCGCCACATGGTTGCCGGCGATGGTGCACGTGCGATTCGCCGCGCTGCTCTCGGTCGTCGCGGCCCTCGCGTCTCCGGCGTTCGCGGCGCCCCCCGAGGCGATCGTGAAC
>Ga0326597_10015094_pt1 | contig 10107 bp, 11 predicted proteins | sample RVTome_12_FD_203789 | JGI IMG/M metagenome (GOLD analysis project Ga0326597, IMG submission 203789) | Soil microbial communities from uranium-contaminated site in the Upper Colorado River Basin, Wyoming, United States - RVT100D185 | ecosystem: Environmental > Terrestrial > Soil > Contaminated >...
CGTCGCACATGATCCGCTCCGGCATATATACACCTTGGCCGCATAGCGTAATCGTGGCTGTCCGCAAACAGCGGAAGCCCCCCGATACCGGACCCGGATAACAGCGTCCTCAATGTCGCGGTAAGACACATCGCCAGTCGTCTGGCCGAGTGCCCTGCGGGAATCCTCACACTTTGTCGTTCCGAAAGTCGGCTGGGGCGTTTCCAGCAACGTTTGCTTGGAAGCGGGCGGAAGACGCAATCTATTTGAAAAGATTGCGTTATCGTAGCGTGGCTACGATAATTTTTAACAAATTAATAGCCTAACAGTCGATCATATTAGAAAAGTGTTTATAATCGTAGTGTGGCTACGACTGCTGAAAACAAATTAAATACCGTTTATACCCGGCTGCCGGCGGGGGCGCCGGTCACCTCCGCGCAGCTCGCCGAGATGGGGATATCTGCCGACCTTGCGGTCCACTATGCCCGGTCCGGGTGGCTGAGGCGGCTCGCGCGCGGCGTATATTGCCGGCCCGGTGAGGAGCTGGCGCTTCACCCGAGTCTGGTTGTACTCGAAAAGCAAATCGCCGGGCTCCACGTCGGGGGCAAGACGGCGCTGGAGTGGTATGGCGTGCGCCAGTACGTTTCACAGCAGGCCATGCTCCATCTATACGGCTGGGCGGCTGCGCCTCTGCCGAATTGGTTCGTTCAGCATTTTCCCGCCGACTACCACCGCAAGCGGCTGTTCGATGAAAAGCCTGAACGCATGGTCGGCGTGGGTCGCTTCGAAAACCGCGACAACGCGCCGCTGGTCTCGTCGCCGGAGCGGGCGCTCCTCGAGCTGCTGGATGAAGTCGGCGTTCGCCAACCGCTGCAGGAGGCGAGGGAAATTGCCGAGGGCACGTACAGCCTGCGCGCCGAGGTGCTGATGGATCTTCTCAGGCGCTGCACGAGCGTCAAGACGGTGCGGCTGTGCCTCACGCTCGGACGCGAGCTCTCGCTGCCGTGGGCCGGCAAGCTCGATGAGGCAGCGTTACCCAAGGGTAGCCGCCGGCCTTGGATATCGAAGTCCAAGGACGGCCTGCTGGTGCTCAAGCCGTGAATCAGGTTTTTCTCGACACCGCGCGGCTGCTGACGCAGGTCGCGCCGCTGGTGTTCGCGGACAACATCTTTGCGCTGAAGGGCGGGACCGCGATCAATCTTTTCGTGCGCGACATGCCCCGGCTGTCGGTGGACCTGGACTTGGCGTTCGTCGATCATCGTCTCGAACGGGATGAAGCGCTTGCGAGAATCAACGAGGCGATCCGGAACGCCGTCGATCGGCTCAAGAAACGCGGATTCCAGACGCATGCGGTGACGGTGGCCGACGCCGGCGAAACGAAACTCTTCGTGCGCCGCGGCAAGCTCGAAGTGAAGATCGAAGTGAACTTCGTGCTGCGCGGGACGGTGCACCCGGTTCGCCCGGCATCGCTCACCGCGAAGGCGAGAGAAATGCTGCTCGCTGATCTGGAGCTACCCGTTGTCTCGCTGGAGGATCTCTTTGGCGGGAAGCTTGTCGCGGCCATGGATCGGCAGCATCCGCGGGACCTGTTCGACGTGATGCAACTCTTTCTCCACGAAGGGATCACGCCGGGCATCCGCCGCAGCTTCGTGATCTATCTCGCGTGCCACAACCGGCCGATTCACGAAGTGCTTTCCCCCACGCTTCGCGACATTTCCGGTGAGTTCGACGCCACCTTCCGGGGAATGACCGCAGAACCTGTGGAGTTGCAAGCGCTCCTGTCGGCGCGAGAACGCATGATTGCGGAACTGCAGGCCGGCCTGGATGCCAATGAACGGGCATTCCTGCTATCGCTCGCGCGGAACGAGCCGAATTGGGGCTTGCTCGGCATCGAGCATCTTGAGCAGTTGCCTGGCATCCGCTGGAAACTCATGAATCTTGAGCGGCTGGCGAGGGCGAATCCGAGGAAGTTCAAGGCGCAGGCGGAGGAACTCGAGGCGCTGCTCCGGGAAGGCGTGTGACGGGTGGCGGAAGGTCGGTTTTCGGTCCTTGTCCCGCGAGCCGCAAGGAAACCAAGTCAGGCCGCTGGACGCCGACCAAAGGCTTTGTGACGTTCTCACGAAGCGTTACAGTTACCTTCCCAGCTCCGGGAGGAAGCATGGAAACTGTCGAAATTCAGTCCACGTCGCGACAAACGGCCGTTTGTTCGGACATATTGCTGCGCGAAGGCCCCACAGTCCGGCTCATTTTTCGGCCGCAGCTTGTCGATAATCCGCACGACCCCGATGCGTGCGTAAAGGGACGCTTCGTCTACCAGAGGAAAGGAAAGAACGACGAGTGGGAGGACGTGGACTCGCCGTCGCTCGCTTCTTTGAAACGGGGTGAGTATTTTGAATTGGAGATCAAGTCGGGGGAATTACTTCCGCTCCTTCGCCAACTCGGCGCACTTTGGCGCTTTCATCGCAAGCAAGGCATGCCAAAGGGCCGGGTTGAGCTTGTGCGGATCGGGCAGCACCTCGCGAAGCTGCTCGAACTCAGCGAGCCGGAGCTCGATGCCTTCTTGTCCGAGAATACTTCGGACGCAATGGAGACGTTGCGCCGGGTCCTGCGTTGGATGGCGAACAATCCGGGCACAGCCGAACAGCTTGCGGCTAAGGAGCGGCAACTACCGGAACTCAATGCGCTTGTCGGATTGGCAAATCTGCGCGCCGTGCTGCAAATGTGGAGTGACAACGCGGAGAACGATGACGAGGAATTTTGGCAAGGTGTTTTTGCGACGCACTCGTATGTGCTGTCGCAGCTTTTCGCTTACCCAGTGGCAATCATCAAGGGGAAAGCTTACGTGGGCGGAAAGCGTTACGACAATCTGCACGGGAACCTCGTCGACTTCCTCGGACACGCGCCATCTTCTGGCTCGGCTATTCTCATTGAAATCAAAACGCCCAAGACGCCGCTTTTGGCGGGCGCCTATCGGCAGGACGTCTACCCGCAGTCCGGCGAGATTAGCGGCGCCATCTCCCAGGTGCTCCATTACCGTGAGACATTGCTCCGAGAGCTTCACACGCTCACTCAAGGTCGGCACGCGCTCCTCACCGGCGCGGAACCGCGATGCGTCATTATTGCCGGCAATGCCGCACGCGATCTCACGGACGACTACCGCAAGGGGTCGTTCGAGCGGTTCCGCGAACGGCTCTTCGGCGTGACGGTCGTTACCTTTGATGAAATATTCGGCCGCGTCGCCGGCTTGATTGCGCTCCTGGAAAAGAGCGAGGAGCGGCGCGGGTAAGTTTCAAGAATCTGGATCACCTTTCGATGGAGAAGCATATGAAGCCAAAATCGAAAGTCTTAGGGAAGGTGAGAGAGCTGATCCTTACCCCGGAGCAGCATACAAAGCTTCAAGAGTTTACGACAGGGCAGGGTGGTTATCAGAGCCTATGCGGGCGCGTGTACGACAGCGTGAAGGCGAGGGACGGAAAGCTGATAGCTCGGGTATACGAAGCCGACATGGATCGGATCCAAAAGGCGGTGGACCGCCCAGACACAGGTGGCTGGCAGGATTTGTTTCGGGAAATCATGGCGGCCAATAAATGAGGTAACCCGGCGTTCCGTTAAACTGCTGGCCGTGAACAACTTCAACTACGACGTCGCATTTTCTTTCGTCCAACGCGACGAGGCATTGGCCCTGCAGCTAAATGATCGCCTGCAAGATCGCGTAAAGACCTTCATCTACACAGAACAACAGAAGGTCGTAGCTGGTACTGACGGCGAGGAAACGTTTGACCGAGTATTCGGCAAAGAAGCCCGAGTAGTCGTCGTCCTATATCGCCTCGGATGGGGCGAATCTCGCTGGACCCGCATCGAGGAAACGGCCATCCGCAACCGCGGGCACGAGCACGGATACAAATTTGCACTGTTCATTCCGCTCGACGAACCCCCGACGGTTCCAGACTGGCTGCCTGCGCGGCAGATATGGGTTGACCTGAATCGCTTTGGCATCGACGCTGCCGCGGCCGTTATCGAGGCGCGTGTTCAGGAAGCCGGTGGGCGTATACACCAGGAAACTGTTGAAGAGCACGCGCGGCGTGTCGAGCGCCAGATCGCCTTCGACAACCGCCGCTCTGCGTTTCAGCGCGAGCCAGGCGTTCAGGCCGCGCGGAATGATTTCATCAAGTTGACCGATGCGCTCATTGCTCGGGCCGAGAACGTGAGGAATTCAACGTCCATCGCTCTGTCTGTGGTGAATCGCCAAGACGCTATCTGGTTCACTGGGCTGGGGCGAGCGCTTAGCATTACCTGGCGTCAGCAGTACGTCAATACCCTCGACGGGGCATTCCTTCATGCTCATCTCTTTAGTCATCTCCCGCCGGGGCCGGGTCAGTGGATGTTCGAGAAGCCGACCAAGCTGCGCGAACTGCGCTTCCGCTTCGACCTGCTGCCGGCCGAAGTCGGTGGTTGGGTATCGGATGACGCGCAACACCGAACTTTTTCCACAGACGCCTTGGCGGATCACCTCACCAAGTTCTATTTGGAGCAAGGGAGGAATACATAGTGGGTGGCGATTCGGTAACGCCGAAGGCGGACGGACCGGTAGAGGTGAGCATCGATGAGCACGGTCGCGTGACGACCACTGTGGAGGAGCTGCAGAGAGTGCGCGACGGTTGGGCGCTGGCCATCGGACGCTTCATGGTTGCGTTTGCCGGTTGCGAGTATTGGACCTATCAATATATCTGGACATATGGTTCTGCTGCGGAGAGTGATGTCGTCGGGAGACAAGGGCTTTCTCAGCGGCTTGCAGTGGTCAAGAGAGTCCTGCTCCGCATGGGTCTCAAGCCGGAGGTACAAAAGCGTGTCACTTCAGTGCTCCAGCGGCTCCGCAAACTAACGGCGACGCGCAATGTCCTCGCGCACAACGCCCCGATGGTTCACGTTTACCGTCATGAACAAACGGGGGCAATGGAAGTGCGGCATGAATTGCGGAACGCTACTGATCCCTCGAGGGGTGTGACCGTGGCCCAGCTTGAGAACGAAGCCGCGGAGGCAACACAGGTCGAGGAAGAGCTTGCCTTGCTGTTTGGTGTTGTTCGGCAGTCTGAAAGACGCTTAACGTAGGGCGCACACCCGCCAGTGGCGACGTGTTTGCTCAACCTCGGGTTCAACAAGGAAGAGACTACGGTGAGGCGCAGCCTGACCAAATGAATTGCCGTGCGCCGATTCATCAGGGGAGGGTCAGGATTTCGACCCAATGCCCAGCTTCATCCCCTTCGGGACGCCATAAAAAAACAAAGTGCTACGGAATATCAGGCTGCTTGGCATTCCGCCGTGCTTAACTCGTGCTTAAGCGGCGTCGCAAAAAAGGGTCGAGCATGCCCTTTGACGACCGACGTTACGCTGTTCGCGACCTTGCCATCAAAAATGGCGGTACAGCGCTGACACTGAGGCAGCCATTCTTCAGTGCCGCGTGCTGTTCCTCTCAGCGGTTGCAATAAGCGTCCAGGTCCGATCCGACTGAGCATCAAGAACCGCTGCGGTGCGATAGGCTAGGGCCGAATCTTCCGGTTGGTTGACGTCTCGATAAGTGTGGCCAAATCCGATCCATGCTTCAGCGTGATCGGGGACGAGGCGCATCGCCTCGCGATAACTTGCCGACGCCAAGTCATGGAGTTTCAGTTGGCGGTAAGCATCGCCGAGACTGCGCCAGAGGTCGGCGCTGCCGGGGGAAAGCAGCAGCGCGGTGCTGAATGCATCAACTGCCTCCCGAGGCTTGAGGAATAAACAGTAGACCGAGCCAAGATCGGCCCACGTCTTGGGGTTGTGCGGATCTTTCAGGACCGCCATCCGGCATTCCGCTTCCCAGGGCACCTCGTCGTGGCCGCCACTCATACGCAGGAGATTCATAAGGATTTGTCCGACAGTTTCACGCTCACCGACTTCGTGCACGATAAAGCAAGGGTGCGACACTCTGTGTCGCACAAAAACAAAGACCGTATTCGCTCTGCGGGGTGCGGCGGGATCGATCCGAACGCCAGGTAGAGCGTTGCGTGCAGATCAGGACTGTTTGTACTGCCTCGCCATCGCGCGGGCAGCTTGGGCCATTTCGCGGCGAAGGGAACTTGGTTTCATTACTTCGGTTTCGTCACCGAAGCCGAGGAGCCACCAGCGCAACTGTGACGTATCGGGAACGGTTGCGGTCAGCGTGGTTCGGTTTGCGTCGAGAGGTTTTAGCACCTGATCGCGGCTGATGGGCGTTTCGTAGAGGTGTTCGGCAGACCCCGCGAAAAACACGGCCTCCAGCTTGACGAGCTTGCCGTCGCCAAATCCTAAAGCTCCGGACGCGATGTAGTCATCCAGAACGAAACCCTTTGGTCGAGCAACGGGTACGTCAAGAATTTCCGCCGACCGGAAGCGGTGAAGCGCGAACAGGTGAATGTCCTGGTACTTGAAGATCGTGCAAACGAGGTAAGTTACCGCCCCTCGTTGGACGATGGCGAGCGGATGCAGCGTATATTTGACCGGATTGGGATCGCCGCGCCTCGAGTAGACCGCCTCGATCTGGCGGTCCTGCAACAGGGCTTCATAGATGCCGCGCTGGATTTCGGGGTCAATCGACGGCGGCAGCAGGGGTTGGGCGGGGGAGACCACACGAACCTTTTGCGTCCACGCGGCTATTCTTGCGGCCCTCGGTAGTTTTTCGAGTGCAGCAGTAGCGGCTTTGAAGTGTGGTGCGAGTTGAGAAACCACCGACGTGGGCAGCATCGGTTTCAGATACTGCTCGGCCAGCTTGACTGCGAGCGCTTCCCCAGGAGAAAGCCCGGGCAAATCAAAAGCGGCGGCATCTTTCAGCCAGCTCCAGCCGAATGGTTTCTCCCTGTCATCGCATGCCAATGGAAAAACTTCGGACAGCGCCTGCAGGTCGCGCTCGATCGTGCGTTTGGTAGTGTTGTGATGCTGGCTTCCAAGGGAAGTCTGGATTTCCCGCGCCGTTATCTTTCTTGGATAACGGGGAATCAGGCGAAGCATCGACCACTGGCGACGCAGAGTGTGACTCGCCACGACAATAACTGGTTCGTGTCAGCTGATCAGCCTGTGTTCGTGGCGAGGACGGGGTGAACGTCCGGAAAGCAGTATCCCCACGCCCGTCTCCGTGCCTCTTGCTTTATCGGATAGTTGGGGTGGGGAAGGAAAAATATCGGCACTTGTCTCTCCTGCAAATTTAACTTTCCCTTGCCGGCCTTAAACACTCCCTTACGCAATGGGACGTCTGTCCACTCAGGATCAATTAACAAGCAGGCGCTTAAGAGATAGTCTCTTAGGCGCGAAGAAAATGAAAGAAGTGTGGACGGCTGCGCCAGTTCGAGAAATCGGCTAAAAAGAGGCTTGCACAATTCAAGATCGGAAGGTTTTATCTGTGAGTCTATTCGCGATCGGAAAAAGCAATAATTTGTCTGACCTATGTTATCTAGCTCCGTCCGTGGCAGATAAGTTTCAAGGTATTTCTTTATCCGTATAAACGAACCTAGTTCTCCCGGTTCTTTCAAGAGGGTGGAAAAAGTTTTTTCAGGAATCTTGCATTGCGGATCGTAGCGCGCCTCGCTTTGTGCGCCCCAGTTAAATCCGACTATCAGCGCGCTTCCCGGGACAATGCGTGTGGAGCAAATCGAGTAATGCCATTGCTCTCCCTCGGCCTCCGCAATTGCTTTGACGTGGGAGCGGTCGAATGCTTCCTTCGTCCGCGCAAAAAGATCAGAAAACTCAGTAGAGGTCATTTTCGGGTAAGCGGTTGAGTTGATATTGGACTAAATGGAGCGGTAATCACACTGGCTATCCGGTACGGTTTTCAAGCATAGCTTCCGATTGCGACATTATATGTCGCACTAGAGCAGTATGCTTTGGCTGATCGTCTGAAGGGAACGGTGACATGGTCGCATTCGGCTTATCCAAAACCAAAATCATTTCCGGGCTGCAATGCGTAAAGCGCCTGTATTTGCAGGTGCATCAGCCCAAGGAAGCGGAGATTGACGAGCGCGCGGAGAGGCTGATCCAGTCTGGCTACCGCGTTCAGGAAGTCGCGCGGGGCCTGCATCCCGAAGGCCGGCTGATTGGTTATCAGACAGCGGTAGCGGACGCGCTCAGGCAGACCAGCGAGCTTCTGCAAGAACCCGGCGATCGGGTGCTGTTCGAAGCCGCGTTCCAGCATGTGGGAGTCGCGGTGCGCACGGATGTGCTTTCTCGCGAGCACGATCGCTATCGCCTGACCGAAGTGAAGGCTTCGACGCAGGTCAAGGGCTATTACTACAACGACGTGGCGATCCAGCGCTGGGTGATTGAAGGCGCGGGTTATCCTCTGAAATCCACAATTGTTTCGCACATCGATGACCAATTCATTTACCCGGGTGAGGGAGACTATCGCGGTTTGTTCAAGAAGGTGGACGTAACAGACGAAATCGAATCGCTGCAGGAGCAAGTGCCCGCTTGGATCAACGAATTGCGCAAGATGCTTGCCGGGCCCGTGCCCACAATCGAAATGGGAGCGCAATGCCATGATCCGTTCGAGTGCGAGTACCAGAAATATTGTTGCCGGAGTTTAGCTCCGCAACCGGAATACCCGGTCACGTTGCTGCCGCGCGGCGGTAAGATGGTGCAGCGGCTGCTCGATGCGGGGTATGCCGATTTAATGAAAGTCCCTGAAAGTGAGCTGGAAACGACCAGGCATAAGCGCGTGTGGCGCGTCACGCGCACCGGGAACGCGGAACTGGATCCGCAGGCAGCCGCTTTAGTGCGCGGTCTCGGCTATCCGCGCTATTTTCTGGACTTCGAGACGGCCCAATTCGCGGTGCCGATCTGGGCCGGGACACGGCCGTACGAGCAATTGCCGTTTCAATGGTCTTGCCATATCGAAACAGAGGGCGGCGCGCTTGCGCACAAGGAATACATCGGCGCCAGTGGCGAGCCGCCGATGCGGGCTTTTTCCGAAAGCCTGATCTCGGCGCTCGGTGTGGCTGGACCAGTTCTTGTTTTCGGTCATTTCGAGACGAGGATACTGAAAGAATTAGCCGGACGTTATCCTGATCTTGAAGCGCAGCTCGTCAAGATCGTGCGACGCATCACGAATCTCCATTTGGTTGCCGATGCTCACTATTATCACCGCGACATGAAAGGCTCGTGGTCGTTGAAGTCCATACTGCCGACCATCGCGCCCGACTTGGATTATTCCAGGCTCGACGAAGTGCAGGACGGCGGCGAAGCGCAATCGGCATACATCGAGGCGATTGATCCGCACACTACGCCGCAACGCCGCGACCAGCTCATCAACGCGCTGCGCGAATACTGCAAGCTCGATACGCTGGCGTTGGTGAGATTGACGCGCTTCCTGGCCGTCGGTTAGCGCAGGTGATGAAAGACGAAGTGATGGCTCGTCCTACCCTGCAAACCAAGCTGACAAATCCTGTAAGGGTTGTGGCGTTTGAGCTGGAAACGACGGGGCTTAGCATTCAACATGGCGCCCGCATTGTTGAGGTTGGGGGTCTAGAAATCGTATTGGAGAAAATAACAGGACGTTCCTTTCATTCCTATTGCAACCCTGAATCGCTTATGGACGAAGCCACTATTCGAAGGCTGGGGCGGCTCACGGCTGAACGCATTGCCGCGGCCCCGACTTTTTCGGAAATAGCTGATGGCCTGATTCGATTCGTCGGGGACGCGACGCTGGTTATTCATAATGCACCTTTTGCGCTTCATTTTCTCGATGCGGAACTTGAACGTTTTGGGCGACCTTCGATGATTGGGCCTGGTTCAACCGTCGATACACTCCGTATGGCGAAGCAAAAGGGGTTGGAGCATTGCTCGTTGCCAGGAATTTGCAAGTACTACGGTATTGCATTTGAAAGACCGGCAGATGTGAGGCAAACAATACAGGCCGTGGCACAAGCATACCTTGCCATGAAGCAAGATTCATCTCGCACAACATAATGTCGCTACGCGCAATACACGAAATTAGTTCACGGGAGCTTGTTGACGCTCACGTTGCGCGACTTGGCGACCCGATATCGAGAAACACATTGCCGCTGTAGCGTGTGATCTTCGGTTTCTCGGCCATGGCGAAACGGGGCGGCGCGCTCATGACAACGCACG
>Ga0326597_10015096_pt1 | contig 10106 bp, 10 predicted proteins | sample RVTome_12_FD_203789 | JGI IMG/M metagenome (GOLD analysis project Ga0326597, IMG submission 203789) | Soil microbial communities from uranium-contaminated site in the Upper Colorado River Basin, Wyoming, United States - RVT100D185 | ecosystem: Environmental > Terrestrial > Soil > Contaminated >...
CGTGGCAAACAGCCACCAGCACAAGCCGTTGCGGTTGCCTTTCTTGAGCGACCAGTGCGCCAGCGTGACCGTGCCGCCGCTGGAGAGCAGGATGACAGTATTAACCGCCGGGATGCCCCAGGCAGGGATAATGTCCTTGATTTGGGTAAAAGCAGTTGCGTCCGGGGTGGTCATCAGCGGCCAGACGGCATTGAAGAGCGGCCACAGCGTTTCATGCGTTGCCAGTTTCGCGCCTTCACCGCCCAGCCAGGGCACCGAGAAGATACGGGCATAAAAGAGGGCGCCGAAAAATGCGGCAAAAAACATGACTTCGGAAAAAATGAACCAGCTCATGCCCCAGCGGAAACTGGTATCGACCTGCTGGTTGTATTTACCGCCGATGCTTTCCGCAATCACGTCGGAAAACCAGCCGTAAAACATGCAGACCATTGCGGAAAACCCCAACACCAGCACCAATAATCCAGGTGTCGCGCCATTAAGCAACAAGGCCGTGCCCACAAATGTCGTGAACAGCGCGAGGGTGCCGACGATCGGCCACCGGCTGGGTTCCGGAATATAGTAATTGGTGTGTAAATCAGACATGACGGTTCCTCGTGTAATAATTATGGTTGTTTCAGATATTGGTTTGTTTTTCTGCCGGCACCTTTGCATTTTCCGGCTGTTGCGCAGTCTTGTGTTCTCCGGGCGCCGGGAAATAGGTATATGACAAGGTCAGGGTCGATATTGATGCCGGCAGATCACTGTCCACGACAAAACGCACCAGCATTTCCTTGCGTTCGCGCGGAGCGAGGGTCTGTTGCGTAAAACAGAAACACTCGGTCTTCTTGAAATGCAATGACGCCTGCTGGGGAGCGACACTGGGGATGGCCTGCCCCACGATTTCACGATCTGACTTGTTCTCCGCCACAAAAATTACATCGGTCACATTGCCCGGCTGGACCTTGATCTTGTTCACGGCCGCCCTGAATTCCCAGGGCAAATCGCCGTTAATGTTTGTGTCAAACTCCACGGTGACCGTGCGGTTATTATCGACCGTGAGCAGCCCGGCCTCGGCGCTGGTGATCGTCCCGGTTTTACCGTTGATACCGGCAACCTTGCACATGACGTCATACAGCGGCACCAGGGCGTAGCCGAAACCGAACATGGCCCCAGCCACGATGAACAGTTTTATGGTCGTGCGTTTTGTGCCCTTGCCGTCCATCTTCATTACATGTTCAACAGGATAAAGCCCGCGTAAAAGGCCGCGGCAATCAGTGCCAGAATAATGGCCAGACGCCTGTTTTTGGCGGCCACTTCCGGCGTTACCGCCGGAGTTTCCTTGTGCTCGTGTACCATCCTCTCGTCTCCATCAGGAATGCGCCGTCGCTTCCGTTACTTTCGGTGGTGTCGTGAAAGTATGGTAAGGCGGCGGGGAAGGCAGGGTCCATTCCAGCCCGTGCGCACCTTCCCAAACCTGGTCATTTGCCTTTTCACCACCGCGCACGCACTTGATGATCAGATAAAGAAATATCAACTGACTCAGGCCGAAGACAAAGCCGCCGATGCTGGCAACCATGTTCCACTCCGTGAACTGGACATTGTAGTCCGGTATACGGCGCGGCATCCCGGCCAGCCCCAGAAAGTGCATGGGGAAGAACAGCATGTTGACGGAAATGGTGGAAAGCCAGAAATGCAATTTGCCCAGCTTTTCGTCGTACATATGGCCGGTCCACTTGGGCAGCCAGAAATAAACCCCCGCGATCAGGCCGAACAGGATGCCGGGCACAATGACGTAATGGAAATGGGCGACGATGAAATACGTGTCATGGTACTGGAAGTCCACCGGCGTGATTCCCATCATCAGGCCGGAAAACCCACCGATCGAAAACATGATGACTACACCGATGGCAAACAACATGGGGGTTTCGAAGGACATGGCGCCTTTCCACATGGTGGCCGTCCAGTTGAATATCTTCACGCCCGTGGGCACGGCGATAGACATGGTCGCGTACATGAAAAAGAGCTCGCCGGTAAGCGGCATGCCGACCGTAAACATGTGGTGCGCCCAGACGAAGAACGACAGGAACGCGATCGAGGCCGTTGCGTACACCATGGACTCATAACCGAACAGCGGTTTGCGCGAGAACGTCGGGATCACCTGCGAAATAATGCCGAAGGCCGGCAGCACCAGGATATAGACTTCCGGATGGCCGAAGAACCAGAACACGTGCTGGAACATGACCGGATCGCCACCACCCGCCGCGCTGAAGAAACTGGTGCCAAAGAACTTGTCCGTCAGCAACATGGTGACCGCGCCCGCCAGGACCGGCATGGTAGCAATCAACAGAAACGCGGTGATGATCCAGGTCCAGACGAACAACGGCAGCCGCATGAAAGTCATGCCCGGCGCGCGCATGTTGAAGACCGTGGCGATGATGTTGATCGCCCCCAGGATCGAGGAAATACCGAGAAAGTGTATGGCAAAGATCAGGAACGGAAAGGCCGCGCCGGTCTGTAATACCAGCGGCGGATACAGCGTCCAGCCGCCGGCCGGGGCGCCGCCCGGCATGAAAAACGTTGACAGCAGCAGGGTGAAAGCGAACGGCAGTATCCAGAAACTCATGTTGTTCATGCGCGGCAAGGCCATGTCCGGCGCGCCGATCATCATGGGGATCATCCAGTTGGCGAGGCCCACGCCGGCAGGCATCACGACGCCGAAAATCATGACCAGCGCGTGCACCGTGGTCATGGAATTGAAAAACTGCGGGGTCACAAACTGTAAACCGGGCTGGAACAGTTCCGCCCGGATGACCATGGCCATGGCGCCGCCGATAAAGAGCATGGTCAGCGCAAATATCAGGTACATCGTGCCGATGTCCTTGTGGTTGGTGGAAAACAACCAGCGACCCATCCCGGAAGGCTTGTGGTCGTGATGATCGTGATGGCTGACTGCTTCGCTCATAACTGTGTCCTCATTCTGTTAAATCTTTTTTAAAAATTCCGGCTGATGGTTTCACGCTGTTCCTATCTGCCGGCCTTGACGTCTTTCGGCTGCGCGGCATCGCCCGTGTGATTGCCCCAGGTATTGCGTTCGTAGGTAATGACCGCGGCGATGTCGGTGTCCGAGAGTTGCCCGCCGAATGCGGGCATCAGGTTTTTGCCATGTACTACACGATCGATGTGGTCTGCCAGCGCTCCATTCACAATGGCGCTGCCGTCCAGGGCCGGGAACGTTCCCGGTACGCCCTGGCCGTTCGCTTGATGGCACACGGCACAGGTGTTTTTGTAAACCTCTTCGCCCTTGGCCTTCAATTCGTCCGCAGACCATTCCTTGTCTGAATCGCCGGCAGCCGCAGCCTGGGCCAGTTTGGTTTCTTCAACCCAGGCCAGGTATTCTTTCTCCGGCACAGCCTTTACCACGATCGGCATATAGCCGTGGCCTATTCCGCACAGTTCGGTGCACTGGCCGCGGTACACGCCGGGTTTTTCGATGATGGCCCAGTTGTCATTTATGTATCCCGGTATGGCATCACGTTTCCAGCCGAGGTCCGGGACCCACCAGGCATGGATCACATCGTGGGCGGTAGTCAACAACCTGACTTTTTTGTTGACCGGCAGGACCAGCGGCTTGTCCACGTCCAGCAAATAGTTGCTCACGGTGCCGGGATCGATGTTGGAACGAAGCGCGCTGGCTTTGCTGCTATCCTGCGCCAACGAACTGTAAAATCCAATCCCCTCATTCTTGTAGTCATATTTCCATTTCCACTGGTAACCGGTAATTTTCACGGTGATGTCCGCGTCTCCGGTCTGTTCCATCATGACCAGCGTCTTGGTGGCGGGAATGGCCATGCCGACGAGGATTAAAATAGGAATGATCGTCCAGGTGAATTCCGCTACCGTGCTGTGGTGGAACTGGGCCGGGACCGCGCCCCTGGATTTGCGATGGTAATAAATGGACCAGAAAATTACACCGAACACCCCGATGCCGATGATGGTCACGATCCAGAGAATCAACATGTGCAGGTCATAGACCTGCCGGCTTATGGGTGTCACCCCCTGAGTCAGGTTGAGCTTCCAATCTGCAGCAGCAGTGCCTGCCCAGAAGAAGGATACGAGTGAAACGATCCCCGTTAAGCAATTTCTCAGCTTATTAACAAACATGCAGCTTTCCTCAGAAAAGAATTGTAATTAGTGTTTATGAATCAAATTGTTGGCGTTTGATTATTTTTCAGGGCGTTGCACAACTCCAGCGCAAACCCTTGACGCTCCTGTTCATTGAGAAACTTCCCTATCTCCACTTGCCGTCCATGCGACCGGAGCAGCAGGCGGCTAGGATACCAGCAATTCCAGGATCGCTCTAATACTACTTTGACCCAGGCGCGAGGGAAAACCACCCTGCTCTCCGGCTCCAGCCGGCCGCTTTCAATGACGACCTTGTCATTGTCTATCCATATCACTTCCTGCACCCCGCCCCGCCATGCACATATATACAAGGCCGCGCCCAGTGCGAGGACTTCTATCCCGGAAAAGGGCAGTATCAGTGTCAGCCCGTTAAAATAAAACGAAAGCCCGATGGTGAAGGTGATTGTTGCAATACCGAGGTAGACGAGCATTAACGCCCGCCATGACATGGCCTGATTTGGTTTGACGACAAAACCCGAATCAGCATGATCCGGGCCCGTTAACAAATTAACCACCTGCTCCCACCAGACAAATTATGTCTTATTCAAACGATGTATAAAGATTCATATAAGGCCTGCGCCATAGTTTGCGTGGCGCTTATACGCTAACCATTAAATAATATTGCCCCATTTCGGCGCATTTTTGCAAGCATGTGCTCATGCTGCAGGGCAAGCACGTTCAGCGTTGCAAGTGGGCAACATTGAAATATCCGGCGAGCCGACCGGCATCCAATGACGGGAGAAACGGCAAGGCGGCGAGTAACGGCGCGGGAATGGATGCAGTCAAGGTATCAATGGTTCTTGGGCCCTCGGCATATTCCGGATCCACCGGGTTGGCCACCCAACCCAGCAGTGGTACTCCATCCGTCACCATTACTTCGGCGGTCAGCAGTGCATGATTGATGCAGCCAAGACGCAACCCGACCACCAGGACTACGGGCAAGTCCAGCCTGCGCACCAGGTCAACCAGAAACCGATCCCGGCCGAGAGGAACGCGCCAGCCACCCACGCCTTCCACCAGTACCACATCACTGTGACTGGACAGAACGGTGTAGGCCGAGACGATACGATTCATATCAATCTCAATACCGGCATCCTGCGCCGCCAGGTGCGGCGCAATAGTCGGCCGGAAGGCATAGGGGTTGATGCACTCGTAAGCCGCAGGTTCCACGGTTTCGGCCTGGATAGACAACGCATCCGCATTTCTTAATCCAGCCGCGGTCTCCTCGCAGCCGGTGGCCACCGGCTTCATGCCCGCCACTTTCAATCCCTGCCGGCGCAATGCCGTCATCATGGCGATCGTGGTCCAGGTTTTTCCGGCTCCCGTATCGGTGGCGGTGACAAACACTCCCGGGTGAAACTTTGACGACATGAACGGTTTTATTTCCTGCCGTGCCGTTGGAGCGCAGTCACGGGAACAAAGACCGTGTGCGCCGCGGGCTTCACGTGCGCGTGTTGCGGAGCCCAGGCATGGCCATAGATGATCTCGTAGGTAGCGGGCAGTAATCCTTCCGTGCGGAATTTCTCATACGCCTCGGTCACGCGCCGCAGCTTGCCCCTGCCGGTCAGGCCCTTGTGACGGGAAGCGAGCGCATTGTTTGCGCCCAGGGCCTTGAGATCGCGCATGAGTCGCCGGCTGTCCGGATAGGTCAGCGTAATCTTCTCGGACTCCATGACCACGCCCTCCATTCCGATCCGGACGAGCGCGTCTCCGACAAGATGCATGTCCGGAAATGAGTGCACATGCTCGTCCTTATCGACACCGGCCCAGCTTTCACGCAGTTCCCGCAAGGTCTCCGGGCCCAGGGTGGCGAAAAGAAAAAGGCCGTTGGGCCGCAGGACCCTCATCGTTTCTGCGAACGCCCGTCCCGGGTCGTTGCACCATTGCAACATCAGGCTGGAAAACACGAGGTCGATCCTGCCCGCGGACACGGGGAGCTGTTCCGCGTCCGCGCAGGTGTAATATTGCCCGGAAAACCACGGCCAGGACTTGCGCCGGGAACAAACCAGCATCGCCCGGGCCAGGTCGACCTGCAGGACACGCGCCGCGCGGTATCTTTTTCTGAGAGCGCGGGCGGAAATACCGATGCCGGATCCGGCATCAACCACCCACTCCGGATTGAGCTTCATCAGATCCAGGCGGGACAACAGGCGCCCGGTGACGAGTTTCTGTAACTCTGCATGCTGTTCATATTGTTTTGCAGCGCTGCTGAAATGCATCGCTACCCGGTTCTTGTCCAGATGGTTCATGAGAGCGGCGCGGATGCTAACAGGGCGAGCAGTGCTTGCCGGGATTGCTCCGGCGCGGAAATGAACAGGGCATGCCCGCATCCTGCAACCGTGCGGAGTTCCAGGCCGGGATTAAGGGACAGCATGGCGCGGGCGCCGGCCGCAGGAAACAGTCGATCATTTTCCGCGAGGATGACGCCGACCCGGCAGGACAATCCGGAAAATTCCGTGCGCAGATCGGCGTCACGGAGCATCTCCAGCCCGTCGCGCAACGCCTCCGTGCGCACTGCCGATTGTTGCAGCAACAGCGACAAGGTCCGGTAGGTTGCGCGCGGATTGCCATCGCCCTTGCTGCTCAACATTGCGAACTCGTGTAACGCAGCGGCGGGATTTTCATGTATACGTTGCATCAACCCTTCTACAAGTTCTGCCGGCACACCATGCGGCCAGTTGTGTTTATTCACAAAACACGGGGCGCCGGCGAGTATTATCAGTTTCCTGACCGGTTTCATGGCGGCGATCCGGATCCCGATCATCCCGCCCAATGACCAGCCGATCAAAACCGCATGGTCCGGCACTCCGGGTGCCAGCAACCGTGCCACGTCCTCCATGCCCCGGGCTGCGGGCGCCGCGCCGTCATACCCGGGAAGGGCCAGCGCCTTGACGTTCCATTCCGGCATAAAGCCTTCCATGAATTTTTCCAGTACCCGGCCATCAAAACCCCAGCCGTGCAGAAAACACAGTGTCTCGCGGTTGGCCGCAGGCATGGTGCCGGCCTAAAACAGATCGGACAAAACCGAGAGCAGGTGATCGACCTGCTCTTCCGTATGCGCGGCCGTCAAAGAGATGCGGAGCCTGGCGGTGTTCTTCGGCACGGTCGGCGGACGGATCGCGGTGATAAATATTCCTTTTTCAAATAATGCATCGCTGAGTTCGACGGCGCGCCGCGGGTCACCGATGCGCAGGGGTTGTATCGGCGTCACGCTGTCTGTTACGGGCAGATCCAGTTGCAAGGCCTCGCGCCGGAACCGTGCCACCAGCTTGTGGAGTTGTTCGGCGCGCCATCTTTCCCGCACAACCAGGTCCAGCGCGCAGGATGCCGCCTCGGCAAGCGCCGGCGGCAAGGCAGTGGTATAAATATAACTGCGCCCCGACTGTATCAGGCACTCTATTAATTCCGCCGCGCCCGCGATAAAAGCGCCGAAGGCGCCGAGCGCCTTGCCGAAGGTGGCCATCATCAACGGTACCGTCTGCATATCCAGGCCGAAATGTTCGAGTGCGCCTCCGCCGTTTTTGCCCAGCACCCCGAAGCCGTGCGCATCATCCACCAGGAGCGGTACTTCCGCCTTCCTGCAGATACCGGCGATCTCCGGCAACGGGGCAATATCGCCATCCATGCTGAATACCGACTCGGTAACAACCAGCCTGTTCCTGGCGCTTGCGGTTTTCTCCAGCAGGCCCTGGAGCGATCGGGGATCCGCGTGCTGATAGCGCCGGAGCGATGCGCCCGCGAGCAACGCGGCGTCGATCAAGGAAGCATGGTTCATGCGATCGCCGATGATGACGCCCGACCTCCCTGAGAAAGTGTTGAGCAGGGCCAGGTTCGCCATGTAGCCCGTAGAAAAAACCAGCGCCCGCTCGCGTTGTGTAAATTGCGCCAGTCGCTCTTCCAGTCGTGCATGGGCGCTGGTGTGTCCGCACACCAGCCGGGATGCGCCGGCGCCGACGCCGTAACGTTCCACGCCCTCTTTCAGCGCCGCTTTCAGTTCCGGATGCCCGGCCAGTCCCAGGTAATCATTACTGCAGAAGTTGAGCAGTTCCCTGCCGTTGATCGACAGCAACGGCCCTTGCGGGCCATCCACGGTTCGGTGCCGGCGCATTAATCCGCGCGCGGAAATGTCCTCAAGTCTTGCTTTCGCGAAGGTCTGCAAGGAAGAAATTTGGTGGTTCACGCCCGGGCCGGAAAGAAAATTTATTGAAGCGCCCGCAGTCCCAGTCTGGCAAATAATTCCCGGTCTTTCGCGGCGTCGGGATTTTCCGTGGTCAACAGTTTTTCCCCGTAGAAGATCGAGTTGGCGCCCGCGAGATAGCACAACGCCTGCAGTTCGTCGTTCATGTCTGCGCGGCCGGCGGAGAGCCTGATATAGGAAGCCGGCAGCATGATGCGGGCCGTCGCGATCATGCGCACCATGTCGAACGGATCCACGCTGTTGTTTCCGGCCAGCGGCGTACCCTCGACCCTGACCAGCAGGTTGATGGGCACGCTTTCGGGGTGCTGCGGCATATTGGCCAGCACCATCAGCATGCGCGCCCTGTCCGTTGTATTTTCGCCCATGCCGATAATCCCGCCGCAACAGACACGCATGCCCGCCGCCCTGACCGCTTCCAGCGTCCTGAGCCGGTCGTCAAAATCGCGCGTGGTGATGATATCGGCGTAAAATTCCGGCGAGCTGTCGATGTTGTGATTATAAAAATCCAGCCCCTCCTCCTTCAGCCTGCAGGCCTGCTCATTCGTCAACATGCCCAGTGTCGCGCAGGTTTCGAGACCGCAGGACTTGACTGCGGCGATCATTTCAATCACGTGATCCAGATCACGGTCCCGGGGCGAGCGCCAGGCGGCGCCCATGCAGAAGCGCGTCGCGCCCTGGGCCTGCGCTTGCCGGGCCGCTTGCTTCACCGTTTCTATGTCCATGAGTGGTTGCGCCTCGACACCGGTCTGGTAGTGGGCGCTCTGGGGACAATAAGCGCAATCCTCGGGACAGCCGCCGGTCTTGATGTTCAGCAGAGTGCTGAGTTGTACGGTGTTCGGATCAAAATACCGGCGATGCAGTCCTTGTGCGCGGTAGACAAGATCGTTCAGGGGGGTTTGCAACAGCTTGATGATCTCGACCTCGGTCCAGTCATGTCTGACATCGCCCCGCCCCGTCACGCCGGCCTCATTATCAGGCATATAAGTCACGCTTGATTCCCCTCGTTTACAGAATTACCTTGGAGCCAAAGGGAGGTTACACGCTGGGACATGGTAGTCAACAAAAACAATACGGCTTGGGTTAACCGCGCAGTGGGCCTTGCGTGGCGGCGTTTCCCCTCCACCGGCATCTGTTATCTCTGCACCGGCGCCTTGAAGCACCATGACTTTTTCATTTGCACGGACTGCAGGAACGATCTCCCCCTCAATGATCGCGCCTGTACGATGTGTGCCTTGCCTGTCTCGGGGGAGTTAACACGATGTGGTTCCTGTATGCGGGAGCGGGGAAACCCGGTCGCATCCACCCTGGCCTTGTTCAGGTATGTCTTTCCGGTGAGCCGCCTGGTCCATGATTTGAAATTCCATGCGCATATCGAGATCGCCGGTTTCCTTGGCCGCTGGATAGCGCAGTACGCATGCACCCGGAGCGCGGCCTTGCCGGAGTGTTTCATCCCGGTTCCCCTGCACGCCTCCAGGGTTAGAGTGCGCGGTTACAATCAGTCGCTGGAAATTGCCCGCGCCATCGGAGAGCTGCTGGACGTTCCCGTTCTCCATAACCTCTGTGTACGGACCATTCCTACGCCGCCCCAGTCCGCGGTGTCCGCGTCGTTACGGGAAAAGAACATCCGGGGTGCATTTGCGCTTTCAGGGCGCAGGGGCGTACTGCCCAGGTACGTGGTATTAATAGACGATGTAATCACCACGGGGGCCACGGTTAACGAGCTTGCGCGCGTGCTGCGAAACAACGG
>Ga0326597_10015097_pt1 | contig 10106 bp, 8 predicted proteins | sample RVTome_12_FD_203789 | JGI IMG/M metagenome (GOLD analysis project Ga0326597, IMG submission 203789) | Soil microbial communities from uranium-contaminated site in the Upper Colorado River Basin, Wyoming, United States - RVT100D185 | ecosystem: Environmental > Terrestrial > Soil > Contaminated >...
ACTCCCGCCCAGAGTGCTTCCAGGATCTCTTCTTTGGGTACGACACGGTCGCGCCGTGCGACCAGGTAGAGCAACAGATCGAGCACCTTGGGCTGGACATCGAGATTCGATCCGTCCCGGCGCACTACGTAGAGCCCCGGATCGAGCTCGAAGACACCGAACCGGTACACGGTACCTGCGAGTTCAGGATGGAGGCTCTCGGTCACACGAAGCTCCGCAGCACTTTCACCTCAGTGGCTCGTCGCACCTATCCGGATCATAGATTGAACTTCAGCGCGTTGGCGTGATTTCAGCAGATCAGGTTCCGATCGGAAAACCATTCGGTGGTGTCCCGAAGATTGTTCTCGGCCCGATGACCGCCGCGAGGCAGGGCCTGCGGTTGCTCGCCTTGCGCCGCTCTCGGTCCCATGACGGCCCCGATTCGCCAAAACCCTGATCGCGCAAGCATTTGATGGCGATCAGCACAATCTTCCGGACACAACCTGGCCCCGTCGTGGGGTGCGATTTGGGATCCGGCGGCGAAGATATTCCCGATCTCGACCGCACTCCACCACTGGGCCGCAATCGCCCCACTCCTATCCTCTCACATGCGAGCGCCGGCGGGAAGATTGTCCTCCACCCCCGCGGGGCACACTGGATGTGGAGGCGTCGCTGAACCGCGCCGGGGCGCCGTCTCGCGGACGACCCGGTCGCGCGGGCCGGCGCCCCGCCTCACGCTGGCGCTGGGCCGCGCCGCGCCCGATCGTCCAGCACCCAGACCGCGGCGGTAGGGAGTCGCGTCTGGACGGCGGGGGTCGGCTGACGCTTCGGCCGACAGCTGCTCCCGGTCCAATCTCAGGTGCTCCGCGAATTGAGTCGGGGATTGAAAGATGTCGATAATTGATAAATAAAATCTATTTTTAATTATTTAGATTTATTTTCTATATAAATATATTTAGCTATTTGGTTATCAATAAACTCGATGAAACCGCGCCGAATGCTTGGTGTCCGTCTCGATTGCCGGAAAATGGCTCTGTCCGTCTGACGTCCGACACTCGGATTTTCTCGAGCTCCCTCCGGACGTAAATCCGCAGACATTCGGGAAAACGGCCGTGGGTCCAAATTACCTCTTGTATTCGGGCGCCTCGGAGGTTTATACCGAGAGTCGAGGGACGCCATCTGGGGGCGCTCCGGCTTGTCTCCCACTGGGAGGTCACCCACTGCGCGGCGGGCAGGCAAACGACCGATCGGAGCTGATTGAAGAACTCGCCAAGCTTCGACAGGAGTTCGCCGAGCAGGCCGCAGAGTTGCACGCCGCCGAGACCCGCTGCGGCGCCCTCATCGACCATTCGTCGGACCTGATTCTCGAATTTGACGAGAAGGGACGCCTGCTCTTCGTGAGCCCGAGTTGTTCTCCGATCGGATCCCGGCCACTCGATGAGATTCTGGGGAAGACCCTCGAGGAGAGCGGGCTTCTCGACTCCCTTCATCCCGATGATCGGTGTTCGATCTTCGAAATCTTTCGCGAGGGAGTCGAGTCGAGGCGGGAGACCAGGAGTTGCTTTCGGATTCGCTTTCCCGACGAAACGTGGCACTGGTTCGAGAGCGTGTCGACACCCATCGAGCAGGTCGATGGTTCACGGCGGTTTCTGACGATCTGCGGCGATGTGACGGACATCGAACAGGCGCGGCGAGACCGACGCGAAAGCGAGAGCCTCTATCGCATCGTGACGGAACTCAGCCGCGACGTGATCTTCGAAGTCAATGAGGCCGGGAAGGTGATTTTTGCCAGTGCCTCACTGGAAGAGCTGACCGGAATCAAATCCGAAGACGTGAAGGGCAGAGACTATCTCGACTTGTACGAGTTGGTCCATCCCGATGACCGCCAACGCGACTTGGATGAGTACAATCGCGCGAAAGGCGAACTCGGCGAACGGATTCATTATCCCCCCTATCGGGTGCAACACGTGGTGGACGGATCGTGGATCTGGTTTTCGGCGATTGGCACCTGGTACGAAGCTGCAGACGGAGAGCGCCGGATGCTCGAGGTTGCCCGGGACATTACCCGGGAGGTTCATCGAGAGGAAGAACGACTCAAGCTCGCCCGACAGATGCAGGAGGCCCAGAGACTCGAGAGCCTCGGGGTGATGGCAGGCGGCATCACCCACGACTTCAACAACCTGCTGACGCCAATACTTGGCGACGCGGAGCTCGCATTGCTCGATCTGCCCCCCGATTCGCCGGTCCGGCCGCGTATCGAGCAGATTCGTCACGCGGCGAAGCGGGCGGCAGCGCTCACCAGGCAGATGCTCGCGTATTCAGGCCAAGTCCCGGTATCGGTCGAGCCCATTTCCATCTCTCGACTCGTGGACGAGATGGCGCAGTTGCTGGAGGGAACCGTCTCGGGCAAGGCTGCGCTGGTCTACGAACTCTCGGACGATCTGCCCGCTGTCGAAGGGGACATCGCACAGCTCTCCCAGGTGGTGATGAACCTGATCACCAATGCCACCGAGGCGGTCCGCGAGGGGGCGGGGCGGATCAGGCTCCGGACGGGCATGGTCGAGGCCGAGAAGGTCGATCGCAGCCGTATCGTTGGCGGCGGCGAGCCGACTGCGCGCAATTTCGTTTTCTTCGAAGTCATCGATGACGGTTGTGGGATGAACGCCGAGACGCAGTCGAAGATCTTCGACCCGTTCTACACCACCAAATTCACCGGGCGCGGTCTCGGTCTTGCGGCGGTCGTCGGAATCGTGCGGAGTCACGGCGGAATGATCGAGATCGACAGTGAAGTGGGACGCGGGACGCGGTTTCGCGTGCTGTTTCCCGCCGCGACGAGAGCGGTGGTCGTCGCCGCGCCCCAGACGCGGCCGCCGTTCGAACAGTGGCGCGCCAGCGGAACGGTGTTGGTCGTGGATGACGACGCAGGGGTGCGAGCGCTGTTGGATGCGACGCTTCGCCGAGTTGGGCTCACGGTACTTCTGGCGAGCGATGGCCGCGAGGGGGTGGAACTCTTCCGACGTCACGCCGATGAGATTCGCGCCGTGGTGCTGGATCGGACCATGCCGGACATCGGTGGCGAGGAAGCTTTCGACGAGATTCGACGTATCCGTCCCGGCGCGCGAATCATGCTGATTAGCGGCTACTCCGAGGAGCGGGCCGCGTGGCACTTCATCGACAAGGGGCTCGATGCTTTTCTGCACAAACCGTTCGAGCCATCGGTTCTGCTCGAAAAGATTCGGCGCATCGTCGACAGCGATTGGATCCCAACCGGCTGACCTTCCCTCCGATCGGACATGTCGTCCTTTAGGGTTAATCCCTATAACCAATCGAACCTTCAGTTTATTTGACTGACCAGAGCCTTCTACGGCTGCGTATTTGGTGCTACACGTCGTCTTCGAGCCGCCTCAGCCAGCGAAGCGCGGCCGTGATCGGTGGCTGGAGGGCGGAGTACAGATGGCGCTGAAGGAAGGGAACCGGGTCTTTCTGCGCTTCGACTCTCCGTCGAGGGGGCGTGTCCTTCAGCCCGGAACCGTCCACGAAATTCGGGATGACAGTTGGACGCTCCGCTTCGAAACCCGTCATCACGCCGTCGAAAACGGTGAGGAGAAGCTGGTCTATTACAACAGGGCGCGGGATTTCGTCCAGCAGCCGGTGCGGGTCGAGGCGCAATCGAGTGACGGGCCGCCTTTCGTGCTTCACTTGATATCGATTGGCGACGCTGTTTCTGTGGGGACGCGCGGCGAAGTTCGCGTGTCGACCTTGGGTGCCGGCTTGGAGGCGACGATCGAAGACGAAGTGGGCTGTCTCGTCCAGGATGTGAGTTTGTCGGGTCTCGCTGCAGTTTCCACCCGGCAATATCACATCGGGCGCTGTCTCGAAATCGCGATTCGCTATCGGGATAATGAATATGTCGGCCAGGTGGAGGTTCAATGCGTCCACCCGATCGGAGCTGGGAAAACCCGCTACGGATTGCTCGGCGTCTTCGATACACCGGAAGGCAGAAACCTCCAGAACGGCTTGACGCGGATGACCCTCGAGATCCAGCAGCAGCGCCTCAAGGTCATCTCGCATTCGAGCTGAGTTCGACTCCTGTCGCTGTCTCCGGCCGAGTAAGTCCGGTGCGCCACTGCCATGAGAGCAGCTCAGATGCCGCTGCCGCGCTCGTTGCGCCGATGCGGGCTAGAGTCGAAGCATGTCGAACTTTTTCGAGCGCCCAGCGGCTGTCGACCAGACCCTGATCGGACGAATGATCCGAGCCTCCAGGCTCGATCCGCGCCTGTACGCGGAGGTCGAAGCGGACGAGACCACCATCGGGCAGGCAGCCAGTGTGGTCTTGCTCGCCGCGTTCGCGGGTGGCATCAACTTTCCGGGCGCGCCGTTTGCGATCCTCTTCGGGGGGCTGCTGGCGGCACTCGTTGGCTGGGTGTTGTTCGCCTACGTGATCTACCTGATCGGCGCGAAACTGCTGCCCGAGGCCGGGACGAAGGCGAACTTCGGCGCATTGCTGCGAGCCATGGGATTCGCGAACGCACCCGGTGTCGTGAAGCTGCTGGGCATCGTCCCCGAATTGCGCACCCTGGTCTTTTTCGTGGCGATGGTGTGGATACTCGTGGCCACGGTTACGGCGGTCCGACACGCGCTTTCCTACAAGAGTTCGTGGCGCGCGATCGGAGTCTGCGTCATTCCGCTACTCGCCAGTCAACTGCTGATCTTCGCCGTGGCATCCTCGATCACCGGATCGCCCGAGCTGCAGCAGGGAATGGCGGAGCCCCCGGTCGTCTTGCCCTGAATCCCGATCCAACCAGTGCGCCGCGGTTCACGCGCGCGTTCCGCTACGAAAGCACGAGGTCGGCAAATACGGGCGCGTGGTCCGAGGGCGTCAGGCCGTCCTTCTTCTTGCGAAAATCCCGGTCGATCGCGACGGTCTTGATCCGGGATAGGGCAGGGGGATTGGCGAGCAGGAAGTCGATCCGGAGGCCGAGTTTTCGGTGGAACGCGCCACCCCGGTAATCCCACCAGGAGAATGCGATCTCATCCGGGTACAAGGTGCGAAAGGCGTCTGAGAACCCAGATCCCAAGAGATGCCGGAAGCGCTCGCGCTCTTGCTCGGTGTGGAAGATCTGGCCCCGCAACTCCTCTTCGGCGTAACTGTCGATCGCAGCCGGACAGACGTTGAAGTCGCCGCACAGGATGGTCGGCTGCTCGCGATTCGCGATCTTCGCGACGTGACGCGCCAGATCGTCGAACCAGGCGAGCTTCTTCGGGAATTCCTCGTGGTCGAGACTCTTTCCATTCGGGCAGTAGACGGTCGTAAACGTGAGGTCGCCGATTTCAGCGCTGAGCAGGCGCGCGCCAAACTCGGCCTGGCCCGGCAACCCCCTTTGGGTCACACGGGCCGGTTGTCGGCTGAGGATCGCGACACCATTCCAGGCTTTCTGTCCGTGGCTCTCGACGTGGTATCCGAGCGCCTCGAACGGCTCGCGCGGAAACTGCTCGTCGGTGAGTTTGAGTTCCTGCAAACCAACAACGTCGGGCTGGCGCTCTTTCAGCCAACGCAGCGTGAAATCCAGCCGCGCGCGAAGCCCGTTGACGTTCCAGGTCGCAACCCGAATCGACTCCTCTGCCGCCATTGCGCTCCTTCTAGCACAGGCCCTGGGCCGAGCGTGTTCAGGCCTGATTTAGCGGGAAGAACATGTAGATTCTACAGTCAGTTGCGCGTGTATTTCGAGAAGTTGCGCGAAACATCGCGGCGACCGCGGGCGCGCTCCGCCCCGTCGTTCTAGACTACTGACCGGCAGTTCAGCGGAGGCCTCCGTGGTGGATGAAATCCGGCTCGTTGCGGACGAACTGATGGCGCAACGGGAGCACTGCGACCCCCTCACGGAAGCCCGGAAAGAGGTCCTTCCCTACCAGCGGCGCGTCGCCGACGCGTTGGGTGCACTGCGGGCGATCGTCACCGACGACACGCCTTCTGGGCAGCTCACCAGTGACCTGCGCGTAATCCACGGCCTCGTCGCCGCACTGATTGGCAGCGAGCCAGCCACCCGGTTGATTCAGAAACTCCCGTCCATTCGCCACATGTTGGCGACGGATCTCGAAGCCGCCTACCACGGAGACCCGTCCGCCTCGAGCTACGGAGAGATCATCGCCGCCTACCCGAGCGTCGTCGCGGTTTCCGCCTACCGCCTGGCCCACTGCTTCCACGAAATTGGCGAGAAAGTCGTCGCGCGCATCATGTCGCGAAACGCTCATAGCCGGACCGGTATCGACATCCACCCCGGAGCCGAGATTGGCACCCACTTCTTCATCGACCACGGCACGGGCGTCGTGATCGGGGAGACCTGCGAACTCGGCAACCGGGTCAAGCTCTACCACGGCGTGACGCTCGGCGCGTTTTCGAATCGAGCAGGGCGCGGCGACGCTGGTAAGAAGCGCCATCCGACACTCGAGAATGACGTCACCATCTATCCGAATGCCGCCATTCTCGGCGGCGATACGGTGATCGGCGAAGGGTCGGTGATCGGCGGCAACGTCTGGCTGACGCATTCGGTTCCGCCCTACACGCGCGTTACGATCGACGCGCCAAGCCTGCAGCTATACCAGAAACCCCCGACGCAATTTGGCGACGGGATCTAGCTCGAGTTCAGTCCGATCGTCATCCTCTTTGGCGGTAATGTGCTGACCCGCCGCCCGGCGGGCGCATCTGCTTCTGCGCGAGGAGCGCATCACGATCGACGCCCCCTGAAGCCGTCCATGCTTCGGGCCACGCCGAGTGTGCGCACGATCCAGTCGAAGATCGGCGTTGGAAGCAGGCGCGCGAGATACACCGCGGCGACCGTTCTCGGCAGCAGAAGGCGCCGCCGACCGAGCCGGATTGCCCGAACGATTTGTCGGGTCGCGTAGTCGGGCGTGAGGATCGGAAACAGGGGTGTCGCCGAGCTCGCTCCCTCGAACAAGCCCGTCGAAATGAAGTAGGGGCAGACGACGGTCGTTCGGATCCCGCGGTGACCCCGGTGGCGCAGTTCCGTATGCAGCGCGTCGTCGAATCCGACCGCTGCGTGTTTGCTGGCCGCATAATCGGTGAGCTTCGGCGCGCCGATGAGTCCGGCCGCCGAGGCGATCGTGACGATGTGACCGCGGTCGCGCTCGATCATGGCTGGCAGGAACGCGCGGGTCGTCCAGATCGGCGCGAGGGCGTTGACGTCGAAAGTCTTCTCGATATCCGCGTCCGATATCTCGAGCAGCGGTCGACCCGAGACCACGCCAGCGTTGTTGATCAGGATGTCGATCGTTCCGTGCTCGCGGGTCACGCGCCTCGCAGTTTCGTAGATCGAATCTCGCCGTGAGACGTCGCAGGGGTAGGTCGCACAACGCAGCCCCCTTTCGCTCAGCTCCTTCTCGACGGCCTCCAGCGCAGCCCGGTCGCGACCCCACAGGATGACCAGCGCGCCCTCGGCGGCGAAGGTCCCCGCCATCAGCTTGCCGATGCCGCTCGATCCGCCCGTAATCAAGATCTTCTGGTCGCGAAACGATTCCACGGTGAGAACCTATCACGGACCCGAACTTCATGCGGAGTAGGTGGCGGGCTCGCTATCCGCGGGCGGTGATCACCGAGCCAAGTACGACGGTTGCGGCGCCCAGGAGCATCCACGGCGAGAACTGCTCGGGGGGGAGCACGCCGGGAAAGAATTGGTGGGTGAGCTCGATGAAGCCGAACGTCGCGACGGGGGAGAGCGCGATCACGGCGCCGACGCGCGACGCCTCGACGTTTTCGAGTGCGGCGCTGAATGCCCCGTAGGCGACGAGCGTGTTGAGTGCGCAGTAGAGCAGCAGGGGGATCGCCCAGCCAGAGAGCGCAGCGATCCGATCCGGATGCGCCAGCGGTGTGAAGCAGAGCGTGCAGCCGACATACAAGCACAGCAGCAAGGTTTGCGAGCGGAAGATCGTGAGGAGTCGCTTCTGGATCAGCGATGAGATCGACCAGGTCAGCGCGGCTGCGAGTACCGCCGCATAGCCCAGCAGATAGCGGTTGCTTTCCTCGACGAACGCGAGAAGCTGGTCTGAACAGAACACCGCGAGCCCGCCGATCAGCACGAAAAAGCCGATCCACTGGCGGCGATTGAATCGCTCTCCGTAGATGACGATTGCACCCAGCGAGAACATCAGCGGGCAGGCTTGCATCACGATCTGGGTATTGGCGGGGGTCGTCAGTTCGAGGCCGATCAGGAACAGCAGGTAGTTGGCGGCCATGCACAGCGCGGCCGACACGAGGAGCATCCAGCTCTTTGGCCCGAGCAGCGATAGCTTCGGCAGCGAACCCCGCGATCCGAGAATCGCGCCGAGAACCACCGACGCAGCCAGGAAGCGGAACCAGATCAGCGTCGGCGGATCGAGGTCGCGCAGCATTGCAGAAAGTGCAATCGGCAGCGTTGCCCAGGCCAACATCGTGGTTGTGGCGAGCGCGAGCCCGAGTCCGGTTCTGCCTGAGGTCTTGTGGAGTATCACGGTTGGACGGGCCTCTGGCAGCTGCGCGAACGGCTCGTTCGAATGGTGACGTGTGCGCGGTTGCCGTCAACTCCATTCGGCCGGATCGCTCGGAACCACGGGGAGTGATAGGGTCAAGCCATGCACGGGCCGCTCGAGGGTTATCGAATCGTCGATCTGACCGCGATGGTTTCCGGACCGATTGCGACCATGATGCTCGCCGAACAGGGTGCCGACGTCATTAAGATCGAACCGCCGGGGCAGGGCGACCTCGTCCGTACGATCGGCGATGCGCGATCTGGAATCACTCCCCTGTTTGCCACGAGCAACCGGAGCAAGCGCTCGGTCGCAATCGATCTCAAACAGTCGAAAGGCGTGGCGCTGTTGAACCGGCTCGTCGCGACCGCGGATGTTTTCGTGCAGAACTTCCGCCCGGGCACCGCCGACCGGATGGGCGTGGGCGAGTTCGACCTGCGCGCAGTCGCGCCCGATCTGATCTATGTCTCGATCAGCGGATTCGGCGAGAAGGGGCCCTATGCGCAACAACGGGTCTACGATCCGATCATCCAGGCCGCGTCAGGGCTCGCCTCCATGCAACGAGATCGAGAAACGGGCCGCCCGCGCATGGTGCGGACCATCATGGCGGATAAATTGACCGCTCTCACGGCCGCGCAGGCGATGACCGCGGCGCTGTTGGCCCGCGAGCGAACCGGAGAGGGCCAGCATGTCCGGATCGCCATGCTCGATGCAATGGTTTCTTTTCTCTGGCCCGAAGGAATGATGTCCTACACGTTCGTGCGCGAAGGCGACGAGCTGGGTCGGCAATCGCGCACGCCGCAGATCCGAGAGCTGGTATTCGATACGTCGGACGGCTTCATCGCAGCGGGTACGGTTTCCGACGCCGAATGGGCCGGCTTCGCGCGTGCCGCGCATCGGCCAGAACTGATTGGCGATCCTCGGTTTGCGACGGGCACCGCTAGAGTCGAAAACTGGGATGAACGCCTCGAATTGATGGGAGAGGTGTTTCGCAGCGACACGACTGCGCGCTGGCTCGAGCGGCTCGCCGCTGAACAGGTTCCCTGTGCGCCGATCCTGGAGCGCCACGAGCTGCTCACCGACGCGCAGATCGCCGCCAACGATCTGATTGAAGAGATCGATCACCCTCAGGCCGGCCGGATCCGCCACGTTCGACCGGCTGCGCGTTTCGATCGCACGCCCGCCAGAGTCCGGGGCTTCGCGCCCGGGTTGGGCCAGCACACGGACGAGGTGCTCGCGGAAATCGGGATCGACGAAGGCGAGCTCGCGTCGCTTCGCGCGACGGGCACGATTGCGTAGGTTGGACGAACTCTGCCGCGGGGTTGGTGTCTGGGTGCGGTGACGGGAGGCCATCGGGCTCGAAGCCCATGTCGCCCGATGGCCTCCCGTCACGGCACCCGCGCGGCGCTCTCTTTCGAGAGGACCTTCGGAGACGGCGATTTTCTTGCGCGCGCAGGACTGGGGTCATGCTCCTAGCGGGGAAAGTCTTCGCCTTTCCTTGCGTCGTCGCACGACCCCAGGACTGGGGTCATGCTCCTAGCGGGGAAAGTCTTCGCCTTTCCTTGCGTCGTCGCACGACCCCATGACTGGGGTCATGCTCCTAGCGG
>Ga0326597_10015098_pt1 | contig 10106 bp, 9 predicted proteins | sample RVTome_12_FD_203789 | JGI IMG/M metagenome (GOLD analysis project Ga0326597, IMG submission 203789) | Soil microbial communities from uranium-contaminated site in the Upper Colorado River Basin, Wyoming, United States - RVT100D185 | ecosystem: Environmental > Terrestrial > Soil > Contaminated >...
TTCACCTGTTTTCAATTTTTCCACTATAACGCATCTTGCATCCGGCCCGCCGGGAGAAAAGGTCATGGCCTCCCGCAGGTCGCGGAACTTGTTTTTGGTGTGGAATCGTGGCATGATGAGCCGCATTTTATCATTGACCATCACCGCCAACAAGGAGGGCCTGGAGGAATATGGATCGCAACCTGGCACTGGAACTGGTTAGAGTAACCGAAGCCGCCGCCCTTGCTTGCGGACGTTGGGTCGGCAAAGGCGACAAGAATGCCGCCGACGGCGCCGCGACCGAAGCGATGCGGCGGACACTCGATTCCATCGGGATCCACGGCACCGTGGTTATCGGCGAGGGAGAGATGGACGAAGCGCCGATGCTCTATATCGGCGAAAAGGTCGGCAACGGCTCCGAACCGGAGGTCGACATTGCCGTCGATCCCCTGGAGGGCACGACCATCTGCGCCAAGGGAACCACCGGGGCCATCACCACCATTGCCATGGCGACCAAAGGGGGATTCCTCCACGCTCCGGACATGTACATGGACAAAATCGCCGTCGGCCCGCAGGCTCGCGGCGCGATCGACATTACCGCCAGCCCCAGTGAAAACCTGAGGAGGGTGGCCGATGCCAAGAACTGCTACATCCAGGATCTGACGGTGGTCATTCTCGACCGGCCCCGGCACGAAAAAATGATCAACGAGGTGCGCCAGGCAGGGGCCCGGATTCACCTCATTTCCGACGGCGACGTGGCCCCGGCCATCGCCGCTACCGTTGTCGGCAGCGGCGTCGACATGATGCTGGGCATCGGCGGAGCTCCCGAAGGGGTGCTGGCCGCCGCGGCGCTCAAGTGCACGGGGGGTGACATGCAGGGCCGCCTGGTGTTCCTGAATCCCGAAGAAAAGGTCCGCGCCAAAGGGATGGGCATCGACGATTTCGATCGGATCTACACCGCCGAGGACATGGCCCGAGGAGATGTTTTTTTCGCCGCCACAGGGGTGACCAACGGCGAACTGCTCAACGGGGTCCGTTATTTCTCCGGCGGCGCCGAAACCCATTCCATCGTGATGCGATCCAAAAGCCGTACGGTCCGTTTCATCAAAGCTCAGCATCAATTCGACTTCAAACCCGTCTACTGACCGGTTTCCAGGCACGGCTTCGCGGCAAACTCCTGGGGAAAGCGCTTGTTCGAGCCCCTGTCTTCATGATAGGGTCAACAGCTTTCCGACGCTCAGGCGTTGAATATTCAAAAGGAGAAAAAGAACCATGGCAGGACATAGCAAGTGGGCCAACATCAAACACCGGAAAGGTGCCCAGGACGCCAAACGTGGCAAGATTTTCACCAAACTGATCAAGGAAATTACCGTGGCCGCCAAGATCGGCGGAGGCGATCTGGAGAGCAATGCCAGGCTCCGCACCGCCGTCGACAACGCCAAAAGTGGCAACATGCCCAAGGATACCATCGATCGTGCCATCAAGAAAGGTTCCGGCGATCTCGACGGCCTTTCCTATGAAGAAGGTACTTTCGAAGGCTACGGGCCCGGCGGAGCCGCCGTCATCGTCGAATTCATGACCGACAATCGCACCCGCACGGTGGCCGATGTACGGCATATTTTCAACAAACACAACGGTTCCCTCGGGGTCAACGGTTCGGTTGCCTTTCTGTTTGACCGCAAGGGTCTGATCTCCTTCAGCATGGACCAGGATTTCGACTCACTCTTCGAGGCAGCCCTCGAAGCCGGAGCCGAAGACGTCAAGGATGAGGGCGACGCTCTTGAAATCATCACCGATCCGGGCAGTTTCATCGAGGTCCGCGAGGCGCTCGCCGCCAAAGGGCTGCAATGGGAAAACGCCGAGGTCACTATGATCCCCCAGACCATGGTCAAACTGGAAGGGAAACAGGCCGAGCAGATGTTGAAGATGATGGACAAACTGGAAGATAATGACGACGTCCAGCACGTCTATGCCAACTTCGACATTTCGGAAGAGGATCTGGCCAGCTTCATGGGCTGATTCCGAAAGGTCAAAGGGGCGGCGACGGGACGGCAGGGCCAGCCCGTGCCGCCTTTAGTTTTATCCGGAAGGCTTCTCGCAATCTCCCGGACATTCGCTTTAACACGGTTGGGGAAATGCGCATTTTAGGGATCGATCCCGGCACCCGGATTACCGGATACGGCCTCATCGAAAAACAGGGCAACCGGTTGATCCACATCGACAACGGCGCGATCTGCACCCGCGCCGAAACCCCTCTGGCCGAGCGCCTGCAGATCATCTACGACGGACTGTGCCGGGTCATCGAGCAGTACGGGCCCCAGGCCGTCTCCGTAGAACAGATTTTCGTCGCCAAAAATGCCCTTTCGGCCCTGAAACTCGGCCATGCCCGGGGAGTGGCCATGCTGGCCGGGGTCCATGCCTCGCTGCCGGTGACCGAATACAGCGCCGTCGAGGTCAAAAATGCCGTAGTCGGCTACGGCAGGGCGGCAAAAACCCAGGTTCAGCAGATGGTGCGGGTACTGCTCAAACTGCCGGAAGTCGCCCAGGAAGATGCTTCGGATGCCCTGGCCGTAGCTATTTGCCACGCTCACAGTTGCGAGCTGAAAAACCGGCTGCAATCCTTGGGCCGGCGCTAGGATAGTCCGACAGGCTCCTAACCAGAGACATTTCCCCGATGACCAGCGAGAGGCTATGATCGCCCTGTTGAACGGCAATATCCTGCAAAAATCGCCCACCCAGGTCATCCTCGATGTCGGTGGGGTCGGTTACCGGTTGCTGATCCCTCTTTCGAGCTTCTATTCCCTGCCCGAAGAGGGTCCGGCCCGGTTTCATGTGCACACCCACGTCCGGGAAGACGCCATACTTCTGTACGGGTTTCTTACCCTCGGGGAAAAGGACCTGTTCATCCTGTTGCTGTCCGTTTCCGGGGTCGGTCCGAAGCTGGCCCTCAATATCCTGTCCAACATACCGGTCGCTGAACTGAAGGGCGCGCTGGCCAGGGGCGATGTTAAACAGCTATCCGGCCTGCCCGGTATCGGCAAGAAAACGGCCGAACGGCTGATCCTTGAACTCAGGGACAAGATCCCCCCTGACAGCAGACAGCCGGCCACCACGGCCTCGGCCCTCCAATCGGCCGGTGTAGCCGGACTGTACGACGATGCCCTCTCGGCCCTAGTCAACCTCGGCTACAAGGATACTCTGTCGAAAAACGCCCTGGCGAATCTGGAAATCCCCGCCGGGTCGTCACTGGAAGAGATCCTCAAGGCCGCCCTGAAAATCCTGCTGCGCTGAAGGCCACGAATGGCGGCTATGAATACCCAATCCGGAGAACACCATGGATGACCGCCTGATCACTCCCGGTGTTTCGAGCGACGACGCCCGTTTCGAGGCGTCTCTGCGTCCTCGATCCTTGGATGAATATATCGGCCAGTCCAAGGCCAAGGATAACCTGAAGGTCTTCATCGATGCGGCGCGGGGCCGGCGGGAAACCCTTGATCACGTGCTGTTCTATGGTCCACCCGGACTGGGCAAAACCACCCTGGCCAATATCGTGGCCGGCGAAATGGGTGTCAACATCAAAAGCACCTCCGGGCCGGTCATCGAAAAGCCGGGAGACCTGGCGGCGATACTGACCAACCTCGAAGAAGGGGATGTGCTGTTCATCGACGAAATCCACCGCCTTTCGGCGGTGGTGGAAGAAATTCTCTACCCGGCCATGGAAGACTACCAGATCGACATCATCATCGGTCAGGGACCGTCGGCCCGGACCATCAAGCTGGACATTCCCCATTTTACCCTGGTGGGCGCCACCACCCGGGCCGGACTGCTTTCTTCCCCCTTGCGGGACAGGTTCGGCGTCATTGCCCGCCTCGAATTTTACGATCACGAGGAACTGGCCACGATCGTCCACCGCAGCGCGGCGCTTCTCAAGGTACCGATCGTACCGGAGGGTGAAATCGAAATCGCCCGACGCAGCCGAGGGACACCGCGCATCGCCAACAGGCTACTGCGACGGGTGCGTGATTTCGCCCAGATCAAAGGCGACGGCACCATCACCCGCCAGTTGGCCGACATGGCCCTTACCCGGCTGGAGGTGGACCAGAGCGGCCTCGATCACATGGACCGTCTCATACTGCTGACCATCATCGAAAAATTTTCCGGCGGCCCGGTCGGTCTGGAAACCCTGGCCGCTGCAGTCGGCGAGGAGAAGGACACCATCGAGGATGTGATCGAACCCTATCTGCTCCAGCAGGGTTTTCTCAATCGAACGCCTCGGGGCCGGATCGCCACCGATCTCGCCTATCGCCACTTCCAGCGCACTCCGGATCAGACCGGCAGTTCGGGCAGCCTTTTCGGCTGAAGGGCGGGACGGGCGCAGTCTCCGCGCATCGAACCCAGTTTGTAAAGAAGGACCATGCCTGCATCCACTTTCCAGCCAATGAACCCGCAGACCCTCCGCCAACTGACCGAACAACTGGCGCACTGGGGCGAAAGCCTTATCGCCCACGGCCGGTCGCCATTGCGCAAGATTGAAACTTTTCCCGCATTGCTCACCCCCTGCGGTTGTCTGAATCCGCCGCTGGTTTTCTGGATCAACCGGGACAGCTTCATGGCCGGAGCGGTGGTGTTCTTGCCGGCCGCTAACGATTCCGCCACCCTTGAAGCGGGCCGTTGCTGTGCCCAGGCCCTCGGCCTGGCTTACTTCATCACCTGGACGGCGGGGGAGATCACCTTCTGGAACGCCCGGCCGGAGACTCCGGTTGCCGACAAGGTGTTCAAGGTAAATCAGGGCGGAAAAACCTCGGCCGGAGATTTTCAGGAAGGTCTCCAGCACCTCATGGAAGCGGCCAAGATCCAGGCCGTGGTCGCTGCCGTCCCGCCGCCGGAACTCTCCGCCTATTACCTGGCCAACCTGTACCGGACCAATCTCCTGGCGGTGCGTCCGATCCTGATCGATGCCTACCGGGTAGCCCGCGTCGATCAGCAATCGACCGAAAAGAAAATGCCCGCCGAAACCCTGGCCGACAACAAAGCCATTCTGACCTTAATACGCTTGCTGAGCCTGACCCTGCGGGATCAGACTCCCCTTATCGCCCAACCGGAAGATCTGGAACAGGTTCTGTACCAATCCCTCGGGGCGCTGCCAGAAGACTTGCATCCCACCTTGCAGCCGGCGGAAGACGAGGCCCCGTTGCCGGAGGAGGCCGCGGTCTGCTTTCACCTGCTGTTCCGGCGCCTGACCCAGCTCCGGACGGCCACCGACCGGAACCGCCACTGCCAGGCTCTCAGTTTGCTCCTCGAACATGAGAGCGCCCGCCTGGGCGGATTTCCCCTGCCCTTTCCACTGCGGAAGATAATGGGGCCGACCCTGCTGCTGAACCCGGACCGCTTTTACCCCGAAGTGGAGCAGCCGCTGGAGATCGCTCCCCGTCCCATTCTGGCCATGACCGCCCTGCTGCGGCATCTGCGGCAGCAACCGGCAGCCGCCAATCAAAGCACCGACCCCTGGCGACTGCCCCCTTCGACCGCGCCCCTGGCTATCAACGGCACCCTGGCCGGCAGGAGTTTTCCCGACCCCGGCTCCCGACGCGCCCATCTGGCCCTGCTGCGGACCTCCTGGCCAGCCCGGCGCTTTCAACTGCCGCCCCGGACCCCTGAATGGACCTGGAACCTCCTCCATCTACTGGGACTGGCCGCCGACAAAGCCGCCATCGAATTGCGTCTGCCGGACCACTGGCCGTCGGCCGATTTCGGACAACCGTTGACCCGACTGATTCAGGAACAGTTCACCCTCGATCAACTCGACAGGGACCAGGATGGCTGGCTGCGCCTCCGTCTTTTCAAAACCGAACTGCCCGGCCACCACTGCCGGTTCTTGTTGCAGGACGGTTCGGTGCGGTCGGTTCCCTGGGAAAAACTGCGAACCGCCCACCCCGCGCTCTTCACCCTGGCCTTGACGTTGTCGGAGGAATTGTATGCCCTGCTGGATACCGGCCGGCTGGAAATACTGCCAGGGGATTCCTGGCCCCAGGACCGGGAAAACGCTCTCTACCTCTATACCCGCAGCGGCCTGGGACGTTTTTTGTGGCACCTGGTGAGCAACGGCCGCAGTCTTCCCGGACCCAAATCCCTCCGCCAGGAAATTCCCGCAGCCGGCCTGCCGGTGCCCGAACCCGCCGCGCTTACCCGCCTGCAGCAGGTTTTCGGCAACGCCGGCGAACCGCCGCCCTCCGGCCGGGAAATCGACCGGGAGATGGCTTTGTGGCTGGGCAGCGAACCGGTTCTGCCCGCTGCGACAACGCCCCCCCGCCGCCGGACCGCGCCCCAGGCTCAGCCGGACCGGACCGAACTGGCCGACCAAATCAGCGAGCAGGTATTTGTCGACGGCATTCCCCTTTTCCCGGATCATTACCTGTTCGATTATTACCGCCCACAGCTGATGGAATACTCCTTTGACGGCCCACTGGTGCAGGACAACCAGTTCTTCGACACCTTCGAGCTGCACGATGCCGACGGCCATTCCCTGCATGTCGAAGGGGCCGAAACGGCCCGGGCCTTGTTGCTGGCTTCGGCCAACGCTTCCGGCAGGGTCCGGATGACCCTGCCCGTTGACAGACAGATCCTGGCTGCGATGCTGGAACGGTACCTGGCAGACCTGCGCGAACTCCGCCAGGCCCTGCTGAGGGAAACCCACCGCCTGGTGGACGATCCCCAGGCCGCCGACAAGCTGGTGGAAACGATCTGGAGCGACCGCGACCTGCCGCGGTGGGCGCTTGTCGCCGAAAATTAGCCCGGATTTCCGCCGCCAAGCCTGCTTTTCCGGAGATATTCGGAGGATTCATGCCTGACCAGAAATGGAAACTCGGCCTGGCCCTGGGCAGCGGCGCCGCGCGGGGTCTGGCCCACGTCGGAATACTTAAAGTCCTGGAAGAAGCCGGAGTCAGGATCGACTTCATCGCCGGCACCTCCATCGGAGCCTTCATCGGCGCTCTCTATGCCGCCGGCATGCCCGTCAGGGAGATGGAAAAGGTCTTGTGCGAACTCGACTGGCGCAGCCTGCCCCGCATGCTCGGTCTGGTTTTGCCGAAAACCGGGCTGATCGACGGCAAGAAGGTCGCCACCTTCATGGCGGAGTTGCTGCCGGTCAGAACCTTCGAGGAGCTGCACATCCCCCTCGCCATGACTACCACCGACCTGGACTCGGGAGAAGCCCTGGTAATCCGCAAGGGCAGCCTGCTGCCGGGGTTGCAAGCCGCCACCGCCTTTCCGGGCATTTTCCCCCCGGTCCTCTTCGGCGAACGGTACCTGGTTGACGGCGGGCTGTGCAACCCGGTTCCGGCGGATGTCGCCTACCAGATGGGCGCGGACAAGGTTATCGGCGTATGTTCCATCCCCCAAATCCCCCGACTTCCCGGCGAAACCTTTCTTCCGCCAAGGGGTACGGGCCGCCGGAAGAAAAAATGGCGGCTCGGCTTTTTCAGTGCGGAAAGCATTGAAAAGCTCATCCACGACATCTGGTATTTCAACCACGAGGAAAACAGTCCACCGGAAGAAAACACTCCGACCGGAAACTTGGAGCGCAAACCCCCGGGGATTTTCCAGGTCTGTTCGCGCAGCGTTGCGATCATGGAAAACCAGATCAATGCCATGCGCCTGGAACGGGATGCCATCGACCTGTTGATCCGTCCGGAGTTCAAGGGAATCAGCATGCTGGACTTTCACCGCGCCGCCGAAGCGATCAAGGCCGGTGAAACCGCGGCCCGCGCCCAGTGGGAACGGATTCGCGAACTGGCCGGGAGGTGATTGCAGGAAATGTCCCCTGTGATACTATTTGAACTACTTGAAATCTTAACCCTGAAGCACTCTCCTTTCCGCCCCAAACTCACAGATCCAGATTGACATCCTTCAGGAGGCTGCCATGACCGACATCATCGAAAAAACCCTTCTGGCGGGGATCGGAGCATTAGCTTTAAGCCAGCAGAAAGCGGAAGAACTCATCGACGAGGTACAGCGCCGTCTGAATCTGGGCGAGGATAAAGGTGAGAAATTTCTGTCGACCTTGCGGCAGGCGGCCAGAAATCAGCAACAGAAGCTGGAAGAAATCGCCCAGAAAGAGGTCCAGCGGACCTGTTCTCGGCTGGGCCTGATTACCCGGGAAGAATTCGACGGCCTGCAGAAAAAGGTTCAACTGCTTGAAAAGCATCTCAAGGAAGTCGCAAAGTAGACATTTTGCCGTTGCATGATTTTTCCGGCCCCGAACCGGGGGGCTTCCGAACCCGCGCCTGTCAGGCCGACTCCCGATTGATCCTATGCTGCCCTTTTCGCGGATGACCCGCAATATCCGATCCCTGCGCCGTTATCGACAGGTCCTCGGCGTTATGATCACCTACGGCTTCGGCCACGTGATCGAGCAACTGAACCTTCACCACTACCTTCGCAGAGGCACGCCGCGAACAGCTGAACGACAGATCGACCGCATGGGAGGGCCTGTTCGGTTGCGTCTGGCCATGGAAGAACTCGGCCCGACCTTCATCAAGCTCGGTCAACTTCTGTCCACCCGCCCCGACATCCTGACAAAAGAATACGCCAGGGAACTGAGCAAGTTACAGGACAAGGTCCCACCGGTAAGCACCGAGGCCATCATGGGCCAGATCGAGGGGGAACTGGGTCATCCGGTCGCAGAGCTCTATGCCGAATTTTCCTCCGAACCGCTGGCCGCCGCCTCCATCGCCCAGGTCCATCGAGGTCGCCTCCATTCCGGAGAACAGGTGGTGGTCAAGGTTCGCCGCCCCGCCATCGAAGTACTGATCAAGACCGATGTCGACATTCTCATGAGCCTGGCCGGCCTGGTGGAGCGTCACCTCCCCAGCGGCGAAATCTACAACCCGGTCGGCCTGGTCCGGGAATTTCGCCGCACCATCGCCCGGGAAATGAGTTTTACCCGGGAGGGACGTACCATCGATCGTTTCCGGGAAAATTTCGAGGGTAATCCCACGGTTTATGTTCCCCGGGTTTACCACGATCTCTCCGGCGAAACGGTGTTGACCCTGGAATATATCGACGGCATCAAGGTTTCCGAGTTCGAACAGTTGCACGCCGCCGGTTACGATCTCAAGGCGATCGCCCGTCACGGGGCCGACGCCCTCCTGCAGCAAGTTCTGGTGAACGGTTTCTTTCACGGCGACCCCCATCCCGGCAACATCTTCGTCCTGCCGGACAACACCGTCTGCTTCATTGATTACGGCATGGTCGGCCGGCTCGACCGGGAATTGAAATTCCGGGTCGCCGAATTGCTGACTTCCATACTGGACAGGGACGTCGACCAGCTTATCGCGGTACTCGTCCATTCCGGGGAGCTGATCGAGGAAATCAGTCTGCCGAGCCTGAGAAAGGCCCTCAGCGATTTTATCGACGACTATTACGAGGTTCCCCTGGAAGAACTCAAGGCCGGGAAATTGCTCGCCGATTTCGTGGAACTGCTCGTTCAGTTCCACATCCGCTTTTCTCCCGACCTGATGTTGCTGGCCAAAGCACTGATCACCATCGAGGGCATCGGCCGCGATCTTGATCCTGACTTCAACATGGTGGCCCACCTGAAACCCTTCATGGCCCGGTTGCTCGTGGAGAAATCCAGCCCGGCCAACCTTTCCCGGGAAGGCGCCAGGCTCGTGAGGTCCTACGCCTCGCTGTTGAAAAACCTGCCTCAGGACCTGAAGGAATTCATCACCCGGATCAATCGCAACAAGTTCAAAATCGACCTGGAACACCGGGGTCTGGAAAAACTGATCACCGATCTGGACAAATCGAGCAACCGCCTGTCCTTCAGCATGCTGATCGCCGCCCTGATCGTGGGCTCGTCCATCATCATGCAAACCGACAAGGGGCCGTTGCTGTTCGGTTTTCCGGTTCTCGGCCTGCTCGGATATTCCATGGCCGCCCTGCTCGGATTCTGGCTGGCCTTCGCCATCTTGCGCTCGGGGCGCCTTTGAACCGCCGCCCGCCGCGCAGATCCTGAAACCGGTCCGGGTGTGTTGCAAATGCTACACGACCACCCTTCAATCGTGCGTTCCTGCCACGCAAATCCCACCCCCCTCCCTGAAGGTCCGCGTATTTTCAATGACTTACAC
>Ga0326597_10015099_pt1 | contig 10105 bp, 9 predicted proteins | sample RVTome_12_FD_203789 | JGI IMG/M metagenome (GOLD analysis project Ga0326597, IMG submission 203789) | Soil microbial communities from uranium-contaminated site in the Upper Colorado River Basin, Wyoming, United States - RVT100D185 | ecosystem: Environmental > Terrestrial > Soil > Contaminated >...
TACGCGATGCGCGGATCACAGCGCACGTGGAAGTAGTTCTGCACGCGTCGCTCGGTGGGAACGCCGTTGTCGTCCCACCCCATCGGGTAGAAGATGTTGCGACCGCGCATGCGCTGGTAGCGCACCACGCTATCGGTGTGGGTGTAGGAGAAGATGTGCCCGATGTGCAGCGAACCCGAGACCGTCGGCGGCGGGGTATCGACGACGAAGGTCTCGTCGCGGGCGGCCGACGGATCGTACCGGTAGGTTCCCCAGGATTCCCAGCGGGCATCCCAGCGCTTCTCGGCTTCGACCGCCTCGAAGTGCTTCGGGAGGGTCTCGGGGTCGATCGATCGCACGCGCTGTTGGTCGGAACTCATCTCGGGCTCGAAAAAGGCTCGAAAACGCGAAAATCGCGCTGAGCAAGGGGGGTAGCATATAGCGCGGCGGGCGCGGGCTTCGAGACGCTGAAAACGCTTCTCCCCGGGGGGCGCTCGGCATCGCGGACCGGGAGCCTTGCGGGCGGAGGGACTGCCCGATAGTTTTCCGGATCCCCGTGACGGGGCAGGAGTGTGGATTTGGCCAAGCTATCCCAGGTGTTGCGCGATCAGCGCCGCAAGAAATTGATCGAGAAGTACGCCGCGAAGCGCGCCGCGCTGCGCAAGCGCCTGAACGATTCCAACGTTTCGATCGAAGAGAAGCTCGAAGTCCAGAAAGCCTTCGCGAAGCTCCCGCGCAATTCGTGCCCCACGCGCTTGAAGCGCCGCTGCGCGGTTTCGGGCCGCGCGCGCGGCTATTACCGCAAGTTCGGCATCTCGCGAATCGCGTTCCGGGACATGGCGCTCAAGGGCCAGCTACCCGGCGTCCGCAAGTCGAGCTGGTAGGAGTAGCGCGTGAAGCCCGGCATCCATCCCGAGTACCGCAAGGTTCTATTCATCGACAGCGCGACCGGCGACGAGTGGGTGACGCGCTCGACGCTGACATCGAACGAGACGCGCGAAGTCGACGGCGAGCAGATCCAGGTCGTCAAGCTCGAAATCTCGTCCTGCAGCCACCCGTTCTGGACGGGCAAGATGCGCGAGCTGGATGCCGACGGAAAGATCGACCGCTTCCGGCGCCGCTACGCGAGCAAGAAGTAGGAGGGCGAAATGGCGCGCCGCTGCGATCTCACGGGCAAAGAGAGCCTATACGGGCACAACGTGTCCCACGCCAACAACCGAACCAACCGGCGATTCGTTCCGAACCTGCAGAAGGTCACGCTCCAGAGCGACGCCCTGCGCAAGGGCGTCAAGCTGCGGGTCTGCACGCGCGCGCTGCGCTCGGTGCAGCGCAATGGCGGCCTCGACACCTACCTGCTCTCCCGCGAAGACGCAAAGCTCGCACCGGCCGGCCTCAAACTGAAACACCAGATCCAGAAGGCCCTGTCGGGGCCGAAGAAGGCGACGAAGGCGGCCTGAGTTACCATCCCCGTCGGAAATGACGGGGTTTCGGTTTCTACACCTCGCTGACCTCCACCTCGAGACGAGCTTCGGTGGTCGAGCGGCCACTCGCGAGCGCTTGCGGCGCGCCGCGCTCGAAGCTTTCGAGAACGCGGTCAGCTACGCGATCGAAAACCGGCTCCACGCCGTCCTCGCCGCGGGCGATCTCTACGACGACCCCCTGCTCTCGCTCCAGACAGAACTCGCGATCCAACGGCAGGTGCAGCGGCTCGACGAGGCCAGCGTCTGGTTTCTCGCGGTCTGCGGAAACCACGATCCGGGCGGCCCGCGGCACCGCTCGATCCGCTTGAGCTTCGAAACCGATTCGGCGGGCGCGCGGCGCGAGCGTGTATTCGTGTTTCGCGATCGGGACCCGCAGCGTGTGACCGTGACCGATCCCGCTGGGCTGCCCGTCGGTGTGGTGATCGGGGCGGGGCACCCGAGCAACGCCGAGAGCGACAACCTCGCGGCGAACTTTCCCGCAGTCGCGACGGACCTCCCGCTGGTCGGCCTGCTCCACACCCACGTCGAGAGCACGCCTGCGGCCGGCCAACACGACCGCTATGCGCCGTCGGGGCAGCGCGACTTCCAGCGCGCGGAGTACAGCTACTGGGCACTCGGACACATCCACATCCGCCAGTGCGCGGTGCCGGGTCAACCCGTCCACTACGCGGGAAATCTCCAGGGCCGCAACCCGCGCGAGATCGGCGAAAAAGGCGGGCTGGTCGTGGAGGCGCGAGCGGGAATCGCAGCCGAGCCGCACTTCGTGCGCTTTGCACCCGTGCGCTGGGAGAGCATCCGGGTCGATCGAATCGCAGAACTCGGCTCTCCCCGCGCACTGATCGCGCACCTCGCCGAGAAGGTCGGCGCGCTCGGTGCGGATTCCGACGAACTCGTCGTTCGGATCGAACTCGCGGGCGAGACGCCGCTCGCGCCGCAGCTGCGACGGCGCGAGGACCGCGCGGCGATCGCGGAAGAGCTCGAGACCGCGACGGGTGCGCTCGAAATCCAGCTGCGCGACGCGGGTGTGGTGCGGCCGATCGATCGGGACGCGCTGCGGGAATCGCCGAGCGCAATCGCGCGCGCGCTCGAGCTGATCGAGTACGCGCAGCGCGACGACGCGCTGCTCGAAGACCTCGCGCCCCGAGAACTCGCGACGGCGGTCGATCCGATCGAACGCACCGCCTACCTGCGCGAGCTGCTCGCGGACCTGCCCGAAGAATTGATCGAGCGCAGCTTCGATTCGGGTCAGCGGTGAGGTTCACCCGCCTCGAGATCCGCGCGTTCGGCCCACTCGCGCAGCGCACATTCGCGGTCGATTCCGACGTCGTGCTCGTCCACGGACCCAACGAGGCCGGCAAGTCTTCTTTCCGCGCGGCGATCGAGACGCTGCTCTACGGCTTCAAGCCCGCGGATCGCGATCTCCATCCGCTCGCTCAATGGGATCCCGACAATCCGCAAACCCTCCAACTCGCCGGCGAACTCCGACTCGACAGCGGCGAACGGCTCGGCGTCGAGCGGGTACTGCAGAGAGCCGCCAAGTCGCGTATCTCGATGGACGGAGAAGGTTTCTCGGGCAAGAACCAGGGCAATCGCGCGCTGACCTGGGTGGACTGGCTCGCGCGCGACGTGTTTCGCGAACTCTATTCGCTCGAACTCGAGCAACTCGCGGAAATCGATCCGAGTGCGCGCGCCGACATCGACGATCTGCTCATGCCGCACACGAGCGCGCTGCCGCTGCGCGCGCCATCGGAAATTCGCGCCGAACTGGACGCGGAGCTCAAGAAGCTCTGGCGCCCCGACAGGCGCGGAAACACCGAGGAGCGGGACCTGCGCAAACGACTCGCGGCCGCGCGCGCACGCGCTGCGGCGGCCCAGCAGCGCGATCGGGAATTGCGCGACGCGCGCTCCGAACGCGCAGAGATCGAGCGCGATCTCGGCGCACTGGCCGCCCGAAAGCGCGAACTCGAATCCGAGCGCGCGGATGCGGAGTTCCTCGGCGCGCTCTTCGAATGGAACCGGCGCGCGCGGGCTCTCGGGCCTGCGATCGATCTCAGCGCGCTCGGGGATCGGCGGCTCGTTCGCCCGAGTGAACTCGAGGCAGATGTAAATGCGCTCGAAGCCAAACTGCGCGAACCGCGCGCGCGCCTCGGGCGAGCCGAGCGCTCGCTCGGTGAGGCCGCCGTACCGCTTCTGGAATCATCGAGCGACATAGAGGCCGCTCTCGAGCAAGCCTCGCACTGGAATGCGGATTGCGAGCGACTCGACGAACAACGGCAGGACGCCGCGAAGGCGCGCGAGCGCGCGCGCGACGAGCTGCGAGGAATCCTCGGAGGCGATCCGAGTGAAGACGAGCTCGAGCGCGCAGCCGCCGCGCCGATCGAAGCGCTCGCGAGTGCGGCCAGCGAGTGGTCGGACGCGCGTGATCGCGAACTCACAACCCGCGTATCGGCGCGCGACCGCTCGAAGATCGCGGAGACCGTTGCGGCTGGCGCGGGGCTCGCGCTGATCGGATTCGGCCTCTACGCGCAGATCGACTGGCGGTTGATCGGCGCAGGTGCGCTGCTGCTCGCCGCCGCGTTGTGCGTAGCCTGGCTCACGCGGGCGGGCGGGCGGCATGAGCCGACGCCCGCACCGGACGAACTCGCTGTGCTGCTTTCCGGGCTGGCCGTGCCGTCCGCATTCTCCGAGAGCCCGGCGGCGCTGCAGCGACTCGTCGGATTGCTCGTCGGCGTTCAGCGTTCGCTCGCGCAGGCGCGTGAGCGCGAACAGATCACCGCCGATCTCGATGCGCAGCTGCGCGCGCGCGAGGATGACTGGCGCCGACTCTGCGCGCGCGCGGGCATCGACTCCGATGGCGACGGAGGGCGACTCGCCGCGCGACTGCGCACCGCGCTGGGGTCCGCGCGTGCCGAACGCGAAGCGGTCGAAACCGATCGGCGCGAGCGCGCCGAGGCGCAACGGCTGATCGAGTTCGAAAAGCCTGCGCTCGGCGCGAAGCGCGCGCACCTCGAGAAGCTGCGAGAAGTATTGCGCGCCGCCGAACCCGACTGCGGCGATCTGGACGAGGCGTATCGGCGCGTCGACGAGCGCCGCGCGGATGCCGACTTCCTGCGGCGGCGCAGAGCAGAATTGAACCGGGATCCGCGCTTCGCGGCGTTCGAGTGCGATCCCCGCGTGATCGCGGAAAGGATTCCCGCACAGGCACCCTGGCTGAGCGAGATCCGCACCGCACGCGACAGCGAGTTGGGCGATCTGGACGAAAAGGTTTCGACGAAGCAGCATCGGCTCGGAGAGATCAGCAAGCTGTTGAGCGGAGACGCACCGGGTGCCGTGTCCGATGCGGCCGACGCGGAACGCGAAATTCGCGACGCGATCGCGAGCTGCGAGCGCGAGCGCGACCGACTCGCGCTGCTCGAAGCCATCCTCTCGCGCGCGGAGCGGGAATTCCGCGAAGAGCACCAACCCGACGTGCTGCGCCGCGCGAGCGACTACTTTGCGAGGATCACCAACGGCCGCTATCGCCGTATCGACGTGTTGGACGACGACAAGGGACTGCTCGGCGTCACACCCGAGGGGCGCAGCGAACCGATCGGGGTCGGGGAGCCGATCAGCCAGGGGACGTTGGATCAGATCTTCCTCTGCCTGCGACTCGGCATGCTCGACCACCTCGACGAGGGCCGCGAGCGGCTACCGCTGATCCTCGACGACGCGCTACTGCGCATGGATGATCAGCGGCGGCCCGCGGTCTACGCGCTGCTCGCCAACATCGCGCCGACGCGGCAGGTATGGATCCTGACCTGCCACGGTGCGCTCGCTGACGAGGTCGAGAGCAACCTGAAGGTTTCGCGCATCGATCTATGAGCGCGCAAACGCCGTGGGGCATGCGATCATGTTCCGCGCGATGCCCGGACTTCTCGAGCGGAGGTAAAGGCGAATGGATGCCCGCAACAAAGTCTGTTTCGTGGTCGGCGGGGCGAGTGGTCTCGGGCGCCTCGCCGCGCAGCGTTGGTCGCGGGCGGGCGGCACCGTGGCTGCGGTCGACATCGACGAAGACGGGCTGCGCGAAACCGCGGCGGGTTGCGATTCCATCCGGACCTGGCATCTCGACGTGACCAATCGGCAGGAAGTAGAGACCGTCGTCAAGAACGTCGAGTCGGAGCTCGGCCCAATCGAGCGCGTCTACAGCTGCGCGGCGATCTTTCCCACGGCCCTGCTGCTCGAACAGGATCCCGATGAGATTCATCGCGTAATGAACATCAACTACGGCGGTGTCGTCAACGTGAGCCTTTCGACGCTTCCGCGGTTGCTCGAGCGGGGGCGCGGCGCGCTGATCAACTTCGCGTCGATCGCAGGCTGGATTCCGACGTTGCACCTCGGCGCCTACAACGCCTCGAAGTTCGCGAGCGTCGCGTTCACGGAAGTCCTCTACCACGAGAACCGCGGCCGGGGAGTCCAGATCTGCTGTGTCTGCCCGCCTTCGGTCGACACTCCGTTCCTGTTGCAGGCCACCTCCAAACCCAGGATTCTCGAGACGGGCCCGGCACCGATGAAGCCGGAGGCCGTTCTCGACGCGGTCGAGCGAGCCGTCGAGCGCGGCAAGTTCTGGGTGTTCCCGGGCGCCCACACCCAGGCGGCCTGGAGGTTGCGCCGATTCTTCCCGTCGCTGATGTGGAAGATCGATCACGACGCCGAGGGATTTTGACCGAATCCTCGATCTCCCGACACGCGTTCGCCCACCGGCCGCATCGGACGCTGCTCGCGCTCTCGTTTCCGGTGCTGATATCGCTGATCGCCGAACCCCTGACGGGGCTCGCGGACACCGCGTTCATCGCGCGGCTCGGAACCGTGCCGCTCGCGGGACTCGGTATCGGAACTGCGGTGCTCTCAGGCATCTTCTGGGCGTTCAACTTCCTCGGAATCGGTACCCAGACCGAGGTCGCCCACGCCGACGGGACCGGTGCCCGGGCCCGAGGACGTGACGCGTCCGGACTTGCGATGGCGCTGGGTGGCGGGATCGGCTGCGCGCTCGCGCTGATCGGATTCGCAGCGCTCGACGTGGCGCTCGGCTTCATGAGCGACGACGCCGAGATCCGATCTGCGGCCGGCATCTACCTGGCGATCCGTCTGCTCGGCGGCCCGGCAATCTTGATCATGATGGCAGCATTCGGCGCACTGCGCGGTTTGCAGGACATGCGCACACCGCTCGCAATCGCACTCGCGCAAAACGCGTTGAACATCGCGCTCGATGCCGTACTGATCTTCGGCCTCGGGCCGATCCCCGCGCTCGGGATTGCGGGCGCCGCCTGGGCGAGCGTCGTCAGCCAGTGGCTGGGCGCGCTCTGGGCCGTCTACGCGGTTCGGCGTCGGCTCGGCCTGCCCGATCGGATTCACTGGCGCGGTGCGGGGAATCTGCTTCGCGTGGGGCGCGATCTGTTCTTTCGAACCGGATCGCTGATCCTCTTCATCGTCTTGACGACGCGGGCGGCTACGCTGCTGGGTGCAGACGAAGGTGCCGCCCACCACGTGATTCGACAGTTCTGGATCTTGAGCGCGCTGCTCCTCGACGCATTCGGCGCCGCGGCGCAGAGTCTGATCGGTTTCTTTCTCGGCGCCGGCCAGATTTCCTCCGCGCGACGCGCCGCCGCGGTCGCCTGCCTCTGGGGTGCGGGGACGGGGATCGCGCTGGCGATCATCATGCTCGCTGCATCGCGCAGCGTCGCCGCGGCGTTTCTACCGGCCGAAGTACACGCGATGTTCAGCGCCGCTTGGATCGCCTTTGCACTCGCTCAACCCGCGAACGCGCTCGCGTTCGTGACCGATGGCATCCACTGGGGGACGAGCGACTACCGCTTTCTGCGCAACGCGATGATCGCGAGCACCGGGGCGGGGCTCTGCGCCCTGTACGGGATCGGCCCGGCGGGCCCGAACGCGCTGACCGTCATCTGGCTGATCACCGCGGGTTGGATCGCGATCCGCACCGTGTTTGGGATGGCGCGCATCTGGCCTGGATTTGGCGCCAGTCCGCTCAAGCTCCCGCAGCGCATGGGCTGAACATCTGGGCGAGTGGGTTTCGAAGGAGTAGAATCACAGGCTCAGTCTCGATGATCGACCGCAGCCATGTGGTCGGTTGGAGGGTATTACGATGAAACGCCATCACGCGATTTTGCTCGGGTGCCTGCTTTGCTGGCTCGCGCCAGCAGAAGCCGACGCGCGCACCACATTCCACGATCTGAGCGCTCAGCAAGCCGCTGAAAGCGAAACCGGAAAAGCCAAGCTTCTGGATTTGCCGTTCTACATGTCGGGCCAGAAGCACGCCAAGATCGCTCGCGAATTCGGCGTCTTTACGTCGAACAGACGCACCAACGCGTTCAACAAGAGCGACGAGGCGGCCTGCGAGATCGCGTTCCTCTCCGCGATCATCGCGCTGCAGAACCGCGCGAAGGAACTCGGCGCCGACGCGGTCGTCGACATCAAATCGATCACCAAGCACAACGATCTCGACAGTGCGACGGACTATCGCTGCGCGGCAGGTGGCATGATCGCCAACGTCGCGCTCACCGGCAGGGTCGTCGGTTTCGAGAAGTAAACCGACTTCGCGATCAACCGGCTGCGCGGCGGCAGATTCGCAGTGCCAGGACAACAAGGGAGCCACTGATGAAGCGAAAAGCAATTCTCCTGGCACTGGCAGGCAGCGGCGCAGCTCTCGCGTTGCTGACAATCGCCTGCGCGCCCGAAGTCGGAAGCAAAGCCTGGTGCGAGAAGGTGGCCGAGAAGCCGAAGGCCGATTGGAGCGCCAACGAGGCCGCGGATTACGCCAAGCACTGTCTGTTCGACTAGGAGCCTGACCCAAGACTCACGAAAGGGCCGAAAACGTGCGCTCTAACGCAACGACAACACGCAAGAGCACCCTCAATCCGCATCTTGGGTCAGGCTCCTAGCGCACCCGCAAAGCCGCCACTCGATTCAGTTGGCGGCTGCGTTCGGCCGTGCAGGACGTCGATGACCTCGAGCTGGCCCGAATCCCGGTTGCGCGAAGCGACCAGGCTGCCGATCCCATCATTTCGCTCGGATTCCGACGCGGGCGATCGCGTGTCGGGTGCATCGGGCGAAGTACGCCATCGAGCCCCTGGGATCGCCTGAAATGGCTGTCATGCAAACGGTTTCGGTACGGCTGGACCCAATTGTCAGTCCACGTGTCAGTTGATGGAGCTGGAACCCGCGTCGATGATGGCAAAGAAGTGGCGAGCGGCTTCGCCAGTCGCCTCGACGAAGGGATTGGGCCACGCGCCCATGCCGACGACGAAGGCGGTGCAGATGACGATGGCGAGTTTGAGGCTGGGCGAAAGCGAGATGGCTCGCAGTTCGCGCGCCGGATTGATGTACATGGCGCGAGCGATCTGCAGGTAGTAGAAGAGCGCCACGACGGCGAGCACCGCACCGACGACGACGAGCCAGCCGAGACCCGCGTGCCATGCGGCGATGAAGACGTAGAGCTTGCCCCAGAAGCCGACCACGAAGGGGATGCCCGCAAGCGACAGCAAGAAGAGCAACATCGACAGCGCCAGACCGGGGGCGCGCTGCGCGAGCCCGTCGAAGCTGTCGATGCTGTCGTCGCCTCCGGCGGCGGCGAGGGCCTGCACGATCAGGAATGCCCCCATGTTGGTAACCGTGTACCCAGCGGCATAGAAGAGCAGCACGCCGAGGCCTTCGGCATTGGCACTCGCGAAGGCCATCAGCATGTAACCGATCTGGGCAACACCCGAAAATGCCAGCAGGCGTTTGACGTCCGTCTGAGGTAGCGCGAGCAGGTTGCCCACCAGAATCGTCACGAGGGACAACGCGGCGATCACCGGTATCCAGTCGCGGCTCCAGGTGCCAAGTCCCTGGAGGAAGATCAGCGAGAAAACCGCAAAGCCCGCCAGTTTCGGTGCCACCGACAACAGGCTCACGAAGGGTGTGCCAGATCCCTGATAGGTATCCGGAACCCACATGTGGAAGGGCACCACGCCGATCTTGAAACCGAGCCCGGCGAGCACCAGAAGCATGCCCAGCGTCGACAGCGGTGTCGGGTCGGCCGCGCCGAGTTCAGCGATGTTCGTGGTTTGCGCCATCCCGAACAGCAGCGAAATCCCGAGCAGGGTGATCGCCGTACTCGTGATACCCACCAGATAGAACTTGAGTGCACCCTCGGGCGTTCGCTGTTGACCGCTGTCGCTGTCGTTCTTGTCGAACGCGGCGAGCACCGCCAGGGGCAGGCTCATCAACTCGAAGCAGACGAGCAGCAAGATCAGATCCTGGGTTCCCGCCAGCAGCGTCATGCCGAGTAGAGAGAAGAGCAATAACAGGTAGTACTCGCCCTGGCGCTTCGGGTAGCACCTGTCGACGTGGGCCGACGAGCCGAGCGTGGCGATGATGCCCGCGACCAGGAAGATGCGCTTGAAGAGCAAGGGCCATGCGCCACCCACATAGGCGCCGCCAATCGCGCTGCCGCTGGTATCGAGTGTGAACGAGGCTGCGAGCACGGCGGCAAGGGTGGCCGCGGCGAGCTTGGCGTTTCCGCGACCGAGGCGAGGGAAGATCATGTCGGTCGCAAGCAGCAACAGGATGCCGCAGGCGAGCAGCAGGTCGAGACCCAGCGGTGAGAG
>Ga0326597_10015100_pt1 | contig 10105 bp, 11 predicted proteins | sample RVTome_12_FD_203789 | JGI IMG/M metagenome (GOLD analysis project Ga0326597, IMG submission 203789) | Soil microbial communities from uranium-contaminated site in the Upper Colorado River Basin, Wyoming, United States - RVT100D185 | ecosystem: Environmental > Terrestrial > Soil > Contaminated >...
CTTCTCGTCGAGATGGGCGATCACTGGCGCGGCCGCGTCATCGTCCCGGCGGAGCGGCCGGCGCTGTCCGCGCACGATGATCCAGCGCCTGCCCGACAGCATCGATTTGTGAACCCAGCCGACCGTTCCCTTCCAGTCGCGCACCTTGCGCCAGGCGTCGAACTCGGCGGTGATTTCGACCGGCATGTTCCTGTAGGTGAGCACCCATTCGATGGGATAGCGGGTGCCCGGCCCGGTACGCAGGTTGACCTCGTCCTTGCGCAACGAGACGAACCGCGGCAGCGGCAGGCCGGAATCGCCCGCCGCGCGCGCGACCTCGACGGCGACCGACGCTGTCAGCAGGAAGGCGGCAAGCGCCGCGCAGACGGCGACGGGCGGGCTTGCGGCGAAGGATTTCCTAACCGGGATGTCGAAGCGCATGGGGTACGGAACGCATTATACGTCGTGAGTCTGGACGCCTCCATATTTGAACGGCAAGATAGCACAGATCGACGTGATTGACGGACGTCCAGTCGAATCGATCTTCTCCGCAAATTGAATCGGGAAAGATGAGCAAACCTGTTGTCGTCGTAACGCGCAAGCTGCCCGCCGCGATCGAGACCCGGACGATGGAGCTGTTCGACGCCCGGCTGAACGCCGACGACCGGCCGCTTTCCGCCGAACGGATCGTCGCGCTCTGCGACGGCGCGGACGTGCTGGTTCCCACCGTGACCGATGCCATCGACGAGGCGCTGATCGGCGCCCTGCCCGACAGCGTGGCGCTGATCGCGAATTTCGGCGTCGGCGTGAACCACATCGACCTCAAGGCCGCCGCGGCGCGCGGCCTCGTCATCACCAACACGCCCGGCGTGCTGACCGACGACACCGCCGACCTCACCATCGCCCTGCTGCTCGCCGTGCCGCGCCGCCTGGTCGAAGGCGAAAGGCTGGCGCGCGCCGGGAAATGGGACGGCTGGTCGCCCACCTTCATGATGGGGCACCGCGTCACCGGCAAACGGCTCGGCATCGTCGGGATGGGACGGATCGGCCAGGCCGTCGCGCGGCGCGCCCGCGGCTTCGGCATCTCCATCCACTACCACAACCGCCGCCGCGTCCATCCGGAGGTCGAGGCGGAGCTCGAGGCGACCTGGTGGGAGAACCTCGACCAGATGCTGGCCCATATGGACCTGATCTCGGTCAACTGCCCGCAGACGCCGGAGACGCACCACCTGCTCAATGCCCAGCGGCTCGACCGGGTCCAGCCCCATGCCGTGATCGTCAACACCGCCCGCGGCGGCATCATCGACGAGGCGGCGCTGGCCGACCGGCTGGCGGCGGGCAGGATCGCCGGGGCCGGGCTCGACGTCTACGAGGCGGAGCCGGCAATCGATCCCAGGCTGCTGTCCCTCGACAACGTGGTGCTGTCGCCGCATCTCGGCTCCGCCACGCACGAGGGCCGCATCGCCATGGGCGAGAAGGTGATCATCAATATCCGCACCTTCACCGACGGCCACGCCCCGCCCGACCGCGTGCTGGTCGGGGTGGATGTGTAGGGGAGAATTCGGAAAACCTTCCTACTGCAGGGCGTAGCCCATCTCGTAGTGCAGGTAGATTCCGTCGAAATGGAACCAGCGCATCTTCGCACTTTCGCGCGCGAAGTGGATGCACATGTCCTTCTGTTCGCGGCTCCTGCAGTGCCTGACGAGCAGGTCGAAGGCGCGCCCGCCATGCTCGATATCGACCTCCGAATGCAGCCAGAAATGCTCGATGGCGTCTTCCTCGAACCTGTAGATTTCCCGTAGCGACGGCAGCAGCCTGGAATAGAGCATGGGCGACTGGGATTCGGTGCCGACGCGCAGCGCCGCCATGCCGCAGTACCAGGGATTGTCGCGGCAGGTGTCGGTCAGGAACCGCACCCATGAGCGGGTCGTCGGCAGGCCCTGCTCCTTCCTGATCTTCGCCGGGTTGCCGCCGTTCGCCCTGGCGAACTTCAGCATGATGTCGAGGTGCGAATGGTCCGGGTCGGTCTCCTCGTGGAAATTCTCGATCTCGGCGTGGATCACGTCGTCCGGCGCGTCCTTGCAGATATAGAAGGTCGGCGTGTTCATCTTGCTGACCCAGTGCCACTGCTCCGCCGCCCAGCCCATCATGCAGCGCGCACTCACCTCTCCCCGGGCCCATTTCTCGGTCATGGGATGGTTGGCGCAGTGACGTTCGAGGACCGCCTCCTCGAGCTGCTTGCGAAACGATTTCGATGCCATGGATGCGTCCCCCTGCCGCGAATTGCGGCGATGGGGAAAGCTTAGGAAGCGGGTGCGCGGGGCGTCAAGCCGCAGGCTCAGATGAAGACGATCCGGCCGCCGTCCCGCTCGGCTTCCGCGAGGAAGGACACGAGCCCGCCGACGACGACCGGCACGTCGGGGCGGAAGTCCGAATCCGACAGCCCCTCCGCCTTGAGTCCCATCTCGCAGGCCCGGAAGGTCGTGCCGAACTCGACGCAGGCGGCGATCAGCTCCTCCATCGTCGCGATGCCGGTGTCGCCATGGCGCGTATCGCGCTCAATGGCGGTCGCGCCGCCGGGCGCGGGCGCCAGCGCCGCCCACCCCGGGATACCGTCGGGCCGGTCGGCCAGCAGGGCTTTCAGCGCGCCCATGGTGAAAAACAGGGTGACGGGCCGGTTCGTCGCCAAGGCGGCGCTCGCCATCGCCAGCGCGTAATGGACCCGGTCGTAATCGCCGGACGACACGATCAGCGACAGCCTGCCGTGCGCCGTCATGCCGGCGCGGCGGCCGCCTCGTGGGCGGACAGGTCGCGGATCGAGGGCCGGTCGCCGCACAGCGGGCAGCTCGCGTCGCGCGGCAGGCGGATCTTGCGGAAGGTCGCGCCGAGCGCGTCGTAGAGCACGAGGTGCCCGGCCAGGCTGTCGCCGATGCCCATCGCCTCCTTCAGCACCTCGACCGCCTGCAACGAGCCCACCGCACCGGCCAGCGCGCCGAACACCCCGCCCTCCGAACAGCTCGGGACCATGCCGGGCGGCGGCGGGTCGCGGTAGAGACAGCGGTAGCACGGGTAGGCGTGGCCGAGATGCGACTTGAAGGTGGCGAGCTGGCCCTCGAAGCGCAGGATCGCGGCCGACACCAGCGTCCTGCCGGCGAGGTGGCAGGCGTCGTTCAGCAGGAAGCGCGTGTCGAAATTGTCGGAGCCGTCGGCGACGATGTCGTAATCCGCGATCAGCCGCATGACGTTGCCGGGCCCCAGCCGCTCTTTATGCGGCACCAGCGTGACCTCGGGGTTGACCTCGCGGACCGTGGCGGCGGCGCTTTCGACCTTGGGCAGGCCGATCCGGCTGGTGCCGTGAATCACCTGGCGCTGCAGGTTGGACAAATCCACCACGTCGTCGTCGATCACCCCCAGCGTGCCGACGCCGGCCGCGGCCAGATACATCAGCAGCGGCGCGCCCAGCCCGCCGGCGCCCACGACCAGCACGCGGGCCCGCATGATCCTGGCCTGCCCCACCCCGCCGACCTCGGGCAGGACGATATGGCGGGCATAGCGCTGAAGCTGCTGTTCGGTGAAATCCATAAGCGTCAGTCTAGCACCCCCGGGGCGCTAAAAAACAAGTCCCGTCAGGGAGATGGAACCCCCGGCGCCGCCGGTCAACCGGTGCCGGTGGAGCCGAATCCGCCGGCGCCGCGCGCCGTCTCCGGCAGCTCGGTCGTCTCGACCATCGTGGCGCGCGTCACCGGGGCGACGATCATCTGGGCGATGCGCATGCCGCGCGTGACCGTGAACGGCGCCTCGCCCAGATTGATCAGGATCACCTTCACCTCGCCCCGGTAGTCGGCATCGATCGTGCCGGGCGTGTTGAGCAGCGTGATTCCGTCGCGAGCGGCAAGGCCTGAGCGCGGCCGCACCTGCGCCTCGTACCCTTCCGGCAGGGCGATGGCGAGACCGGTCGGCACCATGGCGCGCCGTCCCGGCTCGATGACCAGGTCCTGTTCGACCGCCGCCGGCAGGTCCATCCCCGCGGCATGCAGCGTCTCGTAGGACGGCAGCGGCAGGTCCGCATTGTGCGGCAGCCGCATGATGGCGACCCGGACGGTCGGCGGCGGGGAATCATCGATGACGTTGAACTGAGCGGTCGTCTGGGGCAAGGCGTCGGCTCCCATGCTGAGTCCGGAAGAATGGATCAGCATCAGGATGCCATGCTGGTTCCCCGGATCAACAACATATTGTCAGGCTGACCGAAGACTTCACAATTTGTTGTGTATAAGCCTGTGGATCAGTCCGCTGGTCCCAGCGCCTCCGCGATCCGTGCCGCGAGCCGGTCGGCGACCGCCCGCTTGGTCATGCGCGGCCAGTCCTCCACGCCCCCGGCGGTGATCAGGTGCACGGTGTTCTCCGCGCCGCCGAACGTGCCGGTCCCAGGCGAGACGTCGTTGGCGACGATCCAGTCGCAGCCCTTGGCGAGGCGCTTGGGCACGGCCCGGGCGAGGACGTCGCCGGTCTCGGCGGCGAACCCGACCACCAGCCGCGGCCGTTCGTTGCCCGCGCCCGACAGCGTCTTCAGGATGTCGGGATTCTCGGCGAGCGTCAGCGTCGGCGGCGCGCCGTTCTTCTTGATCTTCCGGCCCGCCGCGGTCGCCGGCCGCCAGTCCGACACCGCCGCCGCGCACACCGCGACGTCGGCCGGCAGCGCCTTGCGGCAGGCGTCCAGCATCTGCTGGGCGGTCTCCACCCGGATGACGGCGACTCCGGGCGGGTCGGGCTCAACGGTCGGGCCGGTCACCAGCGTGGTCGCGGCCCCCATCCGCGCCATGGCGGCGGCGATGGCGTGGCCCTGCTTGCCCGACGAGCGGTTGGCGATGTAGCGCACCGGGTCGAGCGGCTCGTGGGTCGGCCCGCTGGTCACCAGCGCGCGCCGGCCGGAGAGCTTTCCCGAATCGGCGAAGTGGCGCTGGATCGCCTCCAGGATCGCGGCGGGTTCCACCATGCGGCCTTCGCCATATTCGCCGCACGCCATGTCGCCCGAATCTGGACCCAGCACGATGACGCCGCGCGCGCGAAGCGTCGCCATGTTGGCGCGCGTCGCTTCATGCTCCCACATGCGCACGTTCATCGCCGGCGCGGCCATCACCGGCTTGTCGGTGGCGAGCAGCGCCGTGGTCGCAAGGTCGTCGGCGATTCCCTGCGCCATACGGGCCAGTATGTTGGCGGTCGCCGGCGCCACCACCAGAAGGTCGGCGTCGCGCGACAGCTGGATGTGGCCCATTTCGTGCTCGTCGGTCAGCGAGAACAGCTCGCCATAGACCCGGTCGCCCGACAGCGCCGCGACCGACAGCGGGGTGACGAACTCGGTGGCCGATCTGGTCAGAACGCAGCGCACCGCCGCGCCCGACTCGCGCAGGCGGCGGATCAGTTCGAGGCACTTATAGGCGGCGATCCCGCCGGATACGATCAGGAGAATGCGTCTGCCGTTCAGCACCGCGTCGATCCCCTTTCCCAGGGCGTGTGGATATATGGCCGTAACGTAGTGAATTCAGGGCCTTAGGGCAAGGAGTCGCCTCAGAGCGCGGCGATGACGGCGGCGGCGACCAGCGCGGCGCCCGCCCAGTACGGCCAGCGCGCGCGCTCCGGCCTGGCGCGGGAAAAGGCCGCCAGCGTGTCGGGGTGAAGGCGCAGCCCGTCGCGGGCGAGCGCGGAGACCGACCCTTCCAGGTCGGCGACCAGCGCGGGCAGCCGCTCCATCAGCCGGCCCGCTTCGGAGAAGGCCTCGGCGGCGCGCGCCTCCGGGCTCATGGCGTCCTCCATCCACTCCTCGATCAGGGGACGCGCGAGCTCCCACATGTTGGTGTCGGGATGCAGCCGCCGCCCCACCCCCTCGGCGATCAGCATGGTCTTCTGCAGCAGCAGCAGTTGCGGCTGGGCCGGCATCCTGAACCGCTCCGTCACCTGGAAAAGCTGGGCGAGCAGCCGCGCGAGAGAGATGTCGCGCAGCGGCAGGCCGAGGATCGGCTCGGCGATGGCGCGCGCGGCCTGGGCGAAGGCCTGCTCCGACTGGTCCGACGGCACGTAGCCGGCACGGAAATGCACCGCGGCGACCCGGGCATAGTCGCCGGTCAGGAACCCGATCAGCATTTCCGCCAGGTAGTTGCGGGTGCGCCGGTCGATGCGCCCCATGATGCCGAAATCGAGCGCGACGATGGCGCCGTCCGCGTCCACCAGCAGGTTGCCGGGGTGCAGGTCGGCGTGGAAGAATCCGTCGCGGAAGACCTGCAGGAAAAACGCCCGCGCCATGTTGGCGACCAGCGCCTCGATGTCGTGCCCGGCCGCGCGCAGCGCGTCGGTCTCGTCGATCGGAACGCCGGCGACGCGCTCCAGCGTCAGCACCCGCTGGCCGGTGCGGGCCCAGTCCATGCGCGGCACGCGAAAGGTGGCATCCCCGTCGAAATTAGCGCGCAGCTCGTCCCCCGCCGCGGCCTCGAGCCGCAGATCCATCTCGACCGCGACCCACTCGGCCAGCGTCTCGATCGCGTCCGTGGGGCGCAGCCGGCGCGTCGCCGGCGCGAACCTTTCCGCGATGGCGGCAAGCCAGCGCAGCAGGTCGAGGTCGCGCGCGAAGGCCTGCTCCACCCCCGGCCGCAGGATCTTGACCGCGACTTCCTCGCCGTCGGTCGTCACCGCGAAATGCACCTGGGCGATGGAGGCCGCCGCGACCGGCGTCTCGTCGAACGAGTCGTACAGTTCCCCGATCGGCCGGCCGAATTCGGCCTCGACCGCGGCGATCGCCTGGTCGCCGGGAAACGGCGGCAGGCGGTCCTGCAGGGCGGACAGATCGTCGGCCAGCGCCTTGCCGACGAGGTCGGACCGGACCGAAAGCGCCTGGCCCAGCTTGATGAAGCTCGGCCCCAGCGCCTGCAGCGCGGCGGACAGGCGCTCGCCCGGCCGCAGCGCGGCGGTGTCGTGGGGCACGCGCACACCGAGCCCGGCGAGCCGCCGGATCGTCCGGATCGCGACAGGGGAAAGCCCTGTTGCACCGAGCGGGAACAGCGCGTCGTGGCGCGCCAGCGTGCGGACGATGGCGAAGAGGCGGCCGATATTGCGGCAATCGCGGATCATCGATGTCAGAGACGCCAGCCCGAATGGATCGCGACGATGCCGCCCGACAGCGCGCGCCATGTAACATTGCCGAACCCGGCGGCGCGCATTTCCGCCGCCAGGGTCTCGGGCGCCGGAAAGCGCCGGATGCTCTCGGCGAGATACCGATAGGCGTCGCGGTCGCCCGCCACGCGCTCGCCCAGCCAGGGCAGCACCCGGTACGAATAGGCGTCGTACAGCGGGGCGAGCAGCGGCGGCACCCGCGGCGAGAATTCGAGGCACAGGAAATGGCCGCCGATGGCGAGCAGCCGGTGCATTTCCATCAAAGCGGCCGTCCGGTCGGTGACGTTGCGCAGCCCGAAGGAGATCGTGCACGCGTCCGCCGCCCGGTCGGCGAAGGGCAGCGCCTCGGCCTTCGCGCAGACGAAGGAAAGCCCGTACAGGTGCCCCGCGTCGATCGCCCGCCGCCGGCCGATGCGCAGCATGGCGGCATTGGGATCGCAGATCGTCGCCGGCGCGGCCGGCTTCAGGTTCCGCTCCGCCAGCCGGTCGAGATAGCGAAAGGCCACATCGCCGGTGCCGCCCGCGACATCGATCAGCCGCATGGCGGGCGCGGGCTTCAGCCGGTCGACCAGCGCCCACTTCCACAGCCGGTGCAGCCCGCCGCTCATCAGGTCGTTCATGAGGTCGTAGCGATCGGCGACGGAATCGAAGACCGCGCCGACGAGGCCCGCGTGCTCCGCCGCGCGCACCCGGCGGAAGCCGAAATCGGTCTCGGCGTCGCCGCGCTCCTGTCCGGCGGAAGTCCTTGTCATGCAACGACAATAGCGCAGGCCCGCTATTCGCGCTAGCTTGTGCGGGGGTGTCTTGCGGGGTTTGCAGCGGACGGATCATGCCTGAATTGCCGGAGGTGGAAACCGTGCGCCGCGGGCTCGCGGCGGTCATGGAAGGGCGGCCGATCACGGGCGTCACGGTGCGCCGGCGCGACCTGCGCCGGCCGCTGCCCGCCGGGTTCGAACAGGCCCTGACCGGCCGCACGGTCGTCTCGATCGGACGGCGCGCCAAGTACCTGCTCCTCCATCTCGACGACGGGACGGTCGCGATCGTCCATCTCGGCATGTCGGGCCGGATGGTGATCGACCAGGCGGGCGGGCGGGAGACGGTCGGCGACTTCGTCCATCCGGCGGCCGCGCTCGCGGGCGGCCGGCACGAGCATGTGGTGTTCTCCGTCGGCAACGGCACGATGGTGCGGTTTTCCGACCCGCGCCGGTTCGGGCTGATGGACCTGTCGACCGAAGAGACGCTGCCGGCCCATCCGCTGCTCGCCGCCCTCGGGCCGGAGCCGCTGGACGATGCGTTCGACGGCCCGGCGCTGGCGGCGCGTCTCGCCGGCAAGAAGACGCCGATCAAGGCGGCGCTGCTCGACCAGCGGGTAGTGGCGGGCCTCGGCAACATCTATGTGTGCGAAGCGCTGTTTTCCGCCGGCCTGTCGCCGCGGCGCGGCGCCCACACCGTGCGGGGCGCGCGCGCCGACCATCTGGTCGCGGCGCTCAAGGCCGTTCTGGTCGATGCCATCGCGGCGGGCGGCTCCACGCTTCGCGATCACGTGACGCCCTCGGGCGAGATCGGCTATTTCCAGTACAGCTTCAGGGTCTACGGCCGCGAAGGGGATCCCTGTCCCGGCTGCGGCCGTCCGATCGCGCGCATCGTGCAGTCGGGCCGGTCCACTTTCTTCTGTTCAGCGTGCCAGCGCTGAGGTACATCGCCCACATGCGTCCAGCCCGCTGCCATATCGCCTGTCTGATCGCCTGCGCGCTGGTCGCCGGGCTGGCGGCCGGCAGCCGCGCGGCGGACCGCTTCCTGTCCGCCATCGACGACCTGCCGCTGATGGCGCCGCTCGAGGAGATCGCGGACTCCGCCATCGTCTACTCGAAGCCGCAGGGGCGCATCGTCGAGGTTTCCGCGCGCGGGCGGGCGTCGAGCGAGGCCGTTCTCGCCTTCTACGCCGATACCCTGCCGCAGCTCGGCTGGCAGGCCGCCGCCGACCGGGTATGGCAGCGCGGCAGGGAACGGCTGACCCTGAGTTTCCAGAACGGTCCCGGCGGGCTGATCGTGCAGTTCTCCCTCGCCCCGCTCTGAGCGGTTGCTGCCAACGACAAGAGGACGAAGACGACATGAGCTACGAGACCATCATCGTCGAGACGCGCGGCAATGTCGGCGTCATCACGCTCAACCGGCCGCAGGCGCTGAACGCGCTGTCGAGCGCGCTGATCGCGGAGCTCGGCCAGGCGCTCGACGCGTTCGAGCGGGACGACGCGATCGGCGCCATCGTGCTGACCGGCTCCGAGAAGGCGTTCGCCGCCGGCGCCGACATCAAGGAGATGCAGGCGAAATCCTGGCCCGAAGCCTTCCTCGAGGACTTCATCACCGACGGGTGGGAGCGCGTCGCGCAATGCCGCAAGCCGGTCGTCGCGGCGGTCGCGGGATTCGCGCTCGGCGGCGGCTGCGAGATCGCGCTGATGTGCGATTTCATTCTCGCCGCGGAGACCGCCCGGTTCGGCCAGCCGGAAATCAAGATCGGCGTATGGCCGGGCGCCGGCGGCAGCCAGAGGCTCACGCGCATCGTCGGCAAGTCCAAGGCGATGGAGATGTGCCTGACGGGGCGCATGATGGACGCGGAAGAGGCGGAGCGCGCGGGGCTGGTGAGCCGCATCGTCCCCGCGGCGCAGCTGGTCGAGGAAGCGGTGAAGACGGCGCAGCTGATCGCCGGCATGTCGCCCACCGCCGCGATGATGGTCAAGGACGTGATCAACCGCGCCTACGAGACGACGCTGAGCGAGGGCGTGCGCTACGAGCGCCGGATGTTCCAGGCGTCCTTCGGCACGCCCGGCCAGCGCGAGGGCATGGCGGCGTTCGTCGAGAAGCGCAAGCCGGATTTCAGCAAGGGCTGACAGGTCGGAAACCCTTGACGGGCCGGGGGTGGCACTATACAAACCCCCACCGCTCGACGTGAGCGAAGACGGACAGA
>Ga0326597_10015101_pt1 | contig 10105 bp, 6 predicted proteins | sample RVTome_12_FD_203789 | JGI IMG/M metagenome (GOLD analysis project Ga0326597, IMG submission 203789) | Soil microbial communities from uranium-contaminated site in the Upper Colorado River Basin, Wyoming, United States - RVT100D185 | ecosystem: Environmental > Terrestrial > Soil > Contaminated >...
AAGATCTCGTACAGCTCCCGCAGGTAACGCGCCGCGGCCCGGGTCGCCTTCTCGGGATCGCTGCGCTCGTCCACCCACCAGTCCTGCGCCAGCCCGAACCGCCGTCCGGTCGCAGGCATGAACTGCCACATGCCCTTCGCCTTGGCGCGCGACAGCGCCCGGGTGTGGAAAGCGCTCTCCACCAGGGCGAGGTAGGCCAGGTCCTGGGGGAGGCCCTCGGCCGCGAAGGCTTCACGGATGCGGGGGAGATACCGGCCGCCGCGGGAGAGGGCGGCCTCGAACCATTCGCGCAGCCGGCCCTGGTAGAGGTCGATACACGACAGGACGGGGTCGTTCAGCACGATGTGGAGGTCGGCGGGCTCCCGGCGCAGCGCGTCCTCGGCGATGCTGCGGATCTCGCCGCTGTACATGGAGCCGAGGGTGAAATCGCCGACGTCGTCGATCGCCGCGGGCTCGGATTGCGTCTCCGTGAAACCGTCGCCCGCGGCCAGGACTTCGAGCTCCTGCACCTGGACCGCCTGCAGCGTCCGGCGGTACGCCTCGGCCATGACCGCGCTCGAGTAGGCGCCGCCGGGAGCGGTCAGGTAGACGTCGACCGCGCGGTTGAACTCCTGGCGGGCGCTTTCGAGGTGGCCCTGGCGGCTCTCGTCCATGCCGCGGGCGAGGTGAGCGTCAGCGGTGGCGATGAGCCCGGCGATGCGCTCGGCGGGAGTGGGGGGAGTCGCCTGGCGCTTCTCCCGGCGAGCCGCCTTGCCGTGGGCGCAGCCTGAGGTGAGGACGCCCAGGCAAATGATCGCCGCCCAACCGCACGCTGCTCGCATCCCGCGCCAGCCTCCCCGACGCCTTCGTGCCAAAAAAACTGCCGCATCCTAGCACAGCCGCGCGTACTGCGCTTTAGGCGAGTGTTGAGGCTAACTTGGGCCCACGGGGATGAGGACGTTCTTTCCGTCGGCCAGGTCCCGGGCGGAAGGGGTCACGATGGCGCCGGCCTTCAGGGTGATCGTCCGTCCCTCGCGGATCGCGCGGCGGACGTCGTCCTCGGATACGAAATCGACGGCTTCGGGCGACGGCCGCGGGGTTACCGGAGGCGCTACGAAGGCCGGGGGCGGCCCCGCCGGAGCAGTGGTCGCGCCTCCGAGCCGCTCGCTGACGAAGGCGGCCACCTGGGTCTGCAGGTCACCGGTCGCAGGCCGGGCGTCCCGCCCTTCCCGCGGCAGCTCGTAGGCCAGGCGCTTCACGTTGATGAGGTGCATCGGGGTGATGTTGTCGGACGTGATGTTGCCGGCATAGGCGCCGCACCCGAGGCTCATCGACGGCGCGAGGCCCGTGGTATAGCCGGTGGCGCCCATGGACGACTGGGTGTTGGCGACGATGCGGAACACCGGCTTTTTCAGCGCGAACTCGCGGATCACCGCATCGTCCTTGCTGTGGATGGACATCGTGTGGCCGGTGCCTCCGTAGCGGAGGAGCTGCAACACGCGCTCGCACCCCTCGTGCCAGTCCTTCACGACGTAGAAGGCGAGCACCGGCGACAGCTTTTCGATGGAGAGCGGGAAATCGCGCCCCACGCCGGCCAGCGGCGCCACCAGGACGCGCGTGTCGGGGGGAACCTTCAGCCCCGCCTTCTCCGCGATGTAGGTGGCCGCCTTGCCCACGATCTCGGGGTTGGCCAGCCGGTGCGGGGTCACCACGATCTTCGCGACCGCCGCCGACTCGGCCTCGTTCAGGAAGTAGCCGCCGTTGCGCTTCACCTCCGCGATCACCTGGTCCTTGATCGGCTCGTCGCACACGATCGACTGCTCGGACGAGCACAGCGTGCCGTTGTCGAACGTCTTCCCGTTGATCACGTCGCGCACGGCCTTGGGGACGTCCGCCGTCTTCTCGATGTAGGCGGGGACGTTCCCCGGCCCCACGCCGTAGGCCGGCTTGCCCGACGAATAGGCCGCGCGCACCAGGCCGATGCCGCCCGTGGCCAGGATCACGCCGATGTCCCGGGACCGCATCAGCTCCTGCGTGCCCTCGAGGCTGACCTCGGTCATGCAGGAAAGGGCGTCGGGGGGAAGCCCCGCGCCCACCGCCGCCCGGTGCATCACCTTCGTCGTCTCCAGGATGCAGTTGCGGGCGGAAGGGTGGGGCGACATCACGCACGCGTTGCGCGCCTTGATGGAGATCAGCGCCTTGAAGATCGCGGTCGAGGTCGGGTTGGTGGACGGGATCACCGCGGCCACGACGCCCATGGGCTCCGCGATCTCGACCACGCGGCGGGCCTTGTCCTCGTGCAGGATCCCGACCGTCCGCATCGGCCGGATGTATTCGTACACGTCCACCGCCGAGAACATGTTCTTGGCGATCTTGTCCTTGACGTTGCCGAAGCCCGTCTCCGCCACCGCGAGGCGGGCGAGCCGTTCCGCGTCGCGGCCGGCCGCTTGGGCCATGGCCTGGACGATCCGGTCGATCTGTTCCTGGGTGAAGCCGGCGAGTGTCTGCTGGGCGGCACGGGCCGAGGCGGCCAGCGTGCGCGCCTGCTGGATCGAGAGGAGGTCCGAGTCCTTGACCGCCATCGGGCGCCGGCCGGGTTAAGCCTTCCGGCTCGTGCTCGGGGGTGCGGGCTCGGCGGCGCCGGCGGGCAGCACCTTCTCGACCTCCTGGTGCGGGCGCGGGATCACGTGCACGGCGACCAGCTCGCCGACCCGTCGCGCGGCGGCGGCCCCCGCGTCGGTGGCGGCCTTCACCGCCCCCACGTCGCCCCGGACCATCACCGTCACGTAGGCGGAGCCGATGAACTCGCGGCCGACCAGCACCACGTTGGCCGCCTTGACCATCGCGTCCGCGGCTTCGATGGCCCCGACCAGCCCCTTCGTCTCGACCATTCCCAGCGCGTCCATTGATGCCATGGTGCGGGGACTGTAGCACGGGACGCTATCATGCGGGACCCATGAAATCGGCCGCTGCATTCCTGTTTTTCCTGGCCTATGCGGTGGTGGCGACGCGGCCCCTGGCCTTCCGGGCCGCCACCCACACCCTGATCGGGCCCGACCCGCTTTCGCACCTGTGGATGGTGAGCTGGCTGACCGGGCACGCGTTCGATCCCGGGCAGATCTTCCAAGGCAACATCTTCCATCCCGCCGCCCACGCCGTGCTGTTCACCGACTTGTCGATGGGCACCGCGATTCTCGTGCTTCCGCTTCGGTTGTTCACGCGCGAGCCGCTCATCCTCTTCAATGCGGCGACCATCCTCGCCCTGGCCTTCGGCGGGTGGGCCTTCCACGCGCTGGTCCACGGCCTCACCGGCCATCGGTGGGCGGGGCTCCTGGCCGGTGTCCTGGCCGCCTTTTCGTCCCACCAGATGAGCCACGTCTACCACTTGAACCTGCTCTCGACGGGATGGCTCGCCCTCTTCCTGCTTGGTCTCCACCGCATCATGGAGCGCGGGACGATCGGGTCCGCGGTGCTCGCCGGGGTCTCCTTTGCGCTGACCGCGCAGTCCAGCGGGTACTACGGCGTGGCGGCGGCGGTACTCGCACTGGTCTTCGCCGCCTTCCATACATCGAGCTGGGGGGTGCTGCGCCGCACCCCCCAGACCCCCCGGCTCGCTTGTACCCCCGCTGGCGCTTGGGTGCTCGGCCGAAGTGAATCCGGCCTCGCTCGCCGCTTAGGCTGCCTGTTCGCGGCTACGGTCCTTGCCGTGCTCCTGACGCTGCCGTACCTGCTCGCCTTCCGCGTGCTGCAGGAGGAGCAGGGCATCCGCCGCCCACCGGGGATGTCCGTGAAGATGGCATTTCATCCCTCGCGCGACTTGACCAGTTGGGCGCACGTGTACATCGGCCTGCTCGGAGGGGACGGCGAAGTGCTCTTCCCAGGGCTGCTGCCACTCGTGCTCGGCGGCGTGGCCGTCCTGCGCCGCGGCCGCCAGGCCTGGTTCTACGCCGCGGGGGCGGCCGTGCTGGTCGTCCTGTCCCTGGGGCCGGAGGTGACCTTCGGCTCGCGGACGATGTCGATGCCGTACCGGTGGCTGTCCGCGGTCCCTCCGTTCGACAGCATGCGGCACCCGTTCACGTTCGCGTCCGTCGCGCTCTTCCTGCTGGCCGTCCTCGCCGGGCTGGGGTGGGCGCGCCTGGGTGTGGCTTCGAAGCCGTGGGCAGGGCCGGCCATCGTCCTTCTCGCGATCGCGGAGACGATGACCGACGCGCCGCGCCTGCGCGAGATCCCGCCCGGCCTGCCGCCCGCGTACCAGATCCTGGAGACGCTGCCCCCGGGGCCCATCCTGGAGGTGCCGGTCTTCGCCGCGGAGAGCGTGTTGTGGGCGGCGCGTCATGGCCGTCCCGTGCTGAACGGCATCGGCGCATTCGGCCCCGCGCAGACCCTGGTGCTCGACCGCTACATCCAGAACCATTGGCTCGACCAGGTGCCGGAAGACATCGATACGTCGCGCCCCACACCGTACCTGCGGGAACGGTTTCCCGTGCGCTACGTGATCATCCCCGTCGGACGGGTCAGCGGCCTCCGGCGCCTCGCCGCGGCCTTCGATCGCTCGCGGACCTTCCGGCTGGCCGCGGTGGCCGCCGACGGCGATCGCATCTACGAGGTGGTCTCCGTTCGCTGAGGCCGCAGCGTCGAGATCAGCCAGGCCGCGGTTGCGGCCAGGTACGCGGCGAGCGGGAGCAGCGTCGCCAGTCCCGTAAGGCCGAGCTTCTCGCCCAGGTTCCAGGCCTGCCGCTGCTCGTGGATGAAGCCCGTGTGGATGGGGATCGTGTTGACCGCGAGCTGGCCATTGCGGAACGACGGGAACAGGTATTCGCCGAACGGCCGGTCGTACCAGGTCGGCACCTCGGGGCGGACGGCCGTGGCGACGAGCATCAAGGCCGCCGAATAGCCGGCGAGGGCGGCGAAGGCCGCCCACGTGATGCGCCGTCGAGTGGCGTCCACGGAAGCGAACAGCGCCGCGACCCCGAGGGCGAAGAAGGGCAGCGCGGCGACGAGGTGGCGCGGGCCGATGCCCCAGCCCGCCCGCCAATCCGTCGGCGAGGTGGTGAGCGAGCTGTTGAACCAGAGGTACATCAGCGGCACCAGCGTGCAGGCCGCGGCCTCGGCGCGGAACCGGGGCCGCCGCGCCAGCAGGATCACGCCCGGCAGCCACAACATCAGCCACGGCGCGTGGCGGAAGAGGCCGCGCGTCTGCGAGAAGAGGATCTTGCCGGCGAGGTCCGCGCTGGGCCAGGTGATCCCCATGAACGCGCCGCGATGCCGCGGGGGATCGTTGGAGAAATGGCCGGGCAGCAGGAGCGGGCTGCCCCAGGCCGCGGTGTGGTACGCGGCGAGGGCGAGTCCTGGAACCGCCGCGCCGGCGGCCAGCCAGAGGAGCCTGGGCCGCGGGCGGACCACCGCCGCCGCATAGAGGCCGATCGCCACAAGGCCGAGGGCGCCCGGGTACTCGACCGCGACCCCGGCGCCGAGAAGAATCCCCGCCGCGAAGAGCCTCCCCGCGCTGAATGGAATCGCCTGATGGCGCGCGCGCGCGAGCAGGCCGAAGGCGAGGATCAGAACCGCCGCCGCGAGCTGGTGGCCGTAGAACAGCGTCGAGTAGGGGAGGGCCAGCGTCCCGAACGCGTACGCGAGGGCGATCGCGGCCGCCGCCGCGGGTGACGCGCCGATCGTCAGCGCCAGTTGGTAGAGCATCACCACCGCCAGCGCCGACGGCAGGCTGACCGCCCACACCGTCGCGAGGTACGCCCCGGCGTTGACCAGCCGCCCGCGCGGTCGCTGGCCGCCGGCGAAGGGATGTACGGCGGCGTAGACGGGCAGGGCGAGGATCGACACCCCCGGGGCCTTGTCGCAGTAGTAGTGGCCGTCGCGCACCGCGATGTCGCCGGTGTTGTGGACATAGTCGTCCACGACGATGGTGTGTTGTTCGACGATGCTGCGCACGAGGTTGAAGCGCGAGTTCTGGTTCCAGCCGCCGCCCTGGAAGAAGTAGGCGGAAGCACCGAGCGCCATCGCGAAGAGCGCGGCCTCGGGACGTCGAGCGACGTCCCGCGGGCTCATCATCGGCCCTGCCCGGGAGTGTCCCCGTGGCCCAGGCCAAGCAGCGCGAACGTCACCCGCGCGTCTTTCGCCGGCACCCGAACGGGGAGCACCGCCGTGCGGCCGAGCGCGGCACCGCCCGCCGTTTCCAGATCCAACACATCGTCGGCATCGGCGCCGGCGTGGCGCACGGTCAGACGGACGGTGGCCCCGGCGGGGGCTTCGACCAGGAACGATCCAAGGCCGCGCACGCGGAACCCGCCGGCCTCCGGAGCCGTGCGGTCGAGCACGGTCACGCGGACGCCGGAGGACGCCACGCGGTAGTGGCCGGCATCCGGCATCTCCGGCCAGTCGAACGCGTCGCGCATCCGTCGCGGCACCAGCGCCTCGGGAACGACCGTGACCTCGTCGACCTCGACGCGCCCCGCCACACCCCAGGCGGAGATGCCGAGGCCCCGCCCACCCGCCGGCAGGAGCAAGGGAAGGACGGAAGTGCCGCCGTTCGCGATCTCGGCCTGGCCCAGGACCAGGTCTCCGGCGTGAAGCTCGACGCGCACCACCGCCGGAGGCTCCGATGGGCGCGTCCGGATCTGCACCTGATAGGCGCCCGGAGGAAGCAGGAGACGCCGCGAGTTGCGGGCCTCGCCCGGCTCCAGTGACCATGGTCGCCGCGGCAGCTCGAATGGGATGGCGAGCCCGCGCAGATCTCTCGCCTCGTCCCACGCCCAGAGCAGGCGCTGGGTGGCCTGCGCGCGGTCGATGAGCGGGCGGTCGCGGACGCCGTTGGCGACCAGGGCGTAGCCGATAAGGCCGACGACCAGGCCGCGGCCGCGCCAGTGCCACGCGATCGCGGCGGCGGCCAGCAGCGAGGCGGCGAGGATCGGCGCCTGCGGCCCGCCTTCGATGAACGACGGGAGCCACGCGTTGAGATCGATGTCCGGTGAAAGCGAGCGCAGCAGCAGGCTCTCGCCGTCCGGCCGGTTGCGGAGCATCCGCGGCGCATCGGCGGCGAGGCCCAGCACGGTCAGTCCGATCCCACCCAGCGCGGCCAGCGCATCGCGCGCCCGGGGCGCGACCATGCCGGCCGCCAGCAGCATCGGCCCCACCACGGGCAGGACGTACCGGGCGGGAGGGGCAGCGCCGCCCCACCAGCCGACGTAGGCCGCCGCCGGCGCCACGATGAGGATGACGAGCGCCGCGGCGCGGAAGGCATCCCCGGTGTGTCGCCGCCAGAGGGCGATGCCGCCCGGGATGGCCAGCGCCAGGGCGGGGGCGACGACGAACAGGCCGTACTGCCGGTCGAGGAATGCTCCCGCCATACCCCAGGGCGCCCGCCGCAGCGACACGTCGGCGGGGCCGAGGGCGGCGCTGAACGAGACGCGGCCGTACAGCGACTGGAAGTAGAAGGCGAGAAGGCCAATCGACGCCACGAACACCGCCGTCACCGCCGCGCGCGCGGGCCATCGGTAAGGCCGCAGCAGGGTGAACGCGAGGCCCACGGCGGCGAGCGGGATGAACTTGGTGTGCACCCAGGGCAGGACGACGCCCAGAAGGGTCGCGGCTGCCACCGCGCCGGCGGCCGGCTCCGCGCGAGCGGTCAGCAGGAACGCGACGACGGCCAGCGCGGCCAGCGTCTCGGGATAGAGGGTCACCGCGTAGAAAGCCAACGGAGGCGTGAAGGCCGCGAGGGCCCATACCGCGGCGGCGACCCGCTCATCCTGCGTCAACTCTCGCACCAACCGGTAGAGGAGCACCCCGGTGAGCGCGGCGATCGCGGAGATGAACACGCGCGCCCCGCGATAGCCGCCCATCGCGTAGGCCGGCAGCAGCAGCGCCGGCAGGCCTGGGGAATGCATCGAGTACAGCCGGCCGGGGGGCGTGTTCGGCGACGTGTGAGGCGCCAGGTCGCCGCCATAGAAAGGCGCGTATTCCCGAGCGGCGAACTCGTCGGTCAGGTCCAGGTCCCCGTCGCTGAGCAGGCTCTGGGCCATGACGAGATAGTGCGGCTCGTCGCCCTGCGGCCCGGCGGCGCCGGGCACCCGGCCCCCCCATGCGCAATAGAACGAGAACGCCGCGGCGAACAGCACCGCGGCCGGCACGTGCCCGGTTCGCACGTGGCGCACGGACGCCAGGCGGACGATCGCGACCGCGAGGACGGCCCCGGCCAGGAGCCGTAACACGCCGCCCTGGAAGACGAGCAGCGGGCGGAGCCGGCCGGTGAGGACCGGCGCCAGGGGAAGGGCCGCGGCGACGAGCGCGACGATCGGCCGGCGGACGGTGGCCGGGAAGCGGGAGAGGGCCCACGCCGCGAGGGCGCCGAAGGCGACGGACACGGCGACGCGGACCGCAGACGGCGGGTCGGAAATCCCCCGCCAGGTCCCCGTGGCGGTGGGCGCGACGTGGAAGGATGCGTTCCAGAGGGCGAAGGCAACCGCCAGCGCCACGGCGACCGCGACGTCGAGAACGGCGAGCCCACCACGGCGCGTCACCGCTGGCTCGTTCTCGCGCATTCGCGGCAGCATAGCGGAAGCGATGGGTTGACACTCGCGCCGGCTGTCCGATATCGTTCACGGGTTTGTCCGGGCCCCGCGTATCCTGTAGTGCGCCCGGCACCTTTCGGGTAGCACGTCGCCGCTCAGTGCCCGGGTCCGAATGCAACCGTATTTCCGGATCAGGGCACTTGGGCCCGCCAACGAGGAGGAGAGACGAGATGAAGGTTGGACGTTCCTGGAAGACGTGGACCGCCGTCGTGGTGGCGGGCGCCGCCGCGGCGGCCGGCTGTGGCCGCCGCCAGACCGCGGAAGTCAATGACATCGTTCCCAGGTTCGAGGTGAACCGCAGCCGCGCCCCGCTCGGGAGCGCGATCGAGGTCACCTACACCTGGCAGGTCGAGCCCACCGCGAAGAAGCTGACTCAGGACCACCGCGCGTTCGTCCATTTCGTCGATTCCCACGGCGTGATGCTGTTCGAGGACGACCACACGCCGGTCCCGCCGGTCACGGCGTGGGAGCCGGGCCAGACCTACTCGTACACCCGCACCAAGTTCATCCCCGTGTACCCCTACGTCGGCGACGTGGACGTCCGCGTCGGCCTGGCCCCGGTGGGGAAAGGCGAGCGGGTGATGCTGAAGGGCGAGGACGCCGGCCTGCGCGAGTTCAAGGTCGCGAAGATCGAGCTGCTGCCGCAGACCGAGAACATCTTCCTGGTCTACAAGGAAGGCTGGCACAACCCCGAGTCCTCGCCGCAGAACCCCAGCCTCGAGCGCACCTGGACGAAGAAGGACGCCCTCATCTCCTTCAAGAACCCCAGGAAGGACGTCATCGTCTACCTCGAGGCGGACACCAACACCAAGGCCTTCGACACGCCTCCGGTCCTGACCCTCGCCGTGAACAACAAGACCGGGGTCACGATCCCCATCCAGAACTCCGAAGTCTTCACGCGGAAGACCCGCATCAGGGCCGCCGACGTCGGGCAGGACGAATGGGTCGACCTGCGCCTGTCGATGAACCAGTCGTTCGTCCCGAAGCTGAAGGGCGTCAATACCCACGACGACCGCGAGCTCGGCCTGCTCGTCTATCACCTGTACGTGGCGGAAGCGGACAAGCTCGGAAGCCCGAAGGACGTGGTGGATGCCGGCCCGGTGACCGTGGCGCCCTTGATGACTGCTACTGCGACTGCGCCTGTGACTGCGATGGCGGCCGCGACCACGAAGGCAAGCCCCAAGGCGGCTCCGGGCGCGGTAAAGGCCCCGGTGAAAGCGGCCAGCCCGAAAAGCTAGCCGCTCTCGGGCGGCTTGCTCCTCACCTCCAGGTCGATGTGGAGGGTCAGCCGCTCGAGCTTGTTGTTCGTACCCAGCCGGATGATCACGGCGTCGCGCACGATCTCCTCGGGGCCGGGGCCGTCGAACGCGAGGTGGACGCGCATCGTCCCCGACCCCTTGAGCAGGCCGTTCGGCACTTCGATGCTCGCCTTGCGCTTGATGTCCTGGCGCGCGCCGTAGGTGCCGATCATGTCCTGGAGGCGCTTCTCTATGGCGCTCCGTCCCGGCGAGTCCGCGGGCGGCGGAGCGGGGCGCTTCGGCGCG
>Ga0326597_10015102_pt1 | contig 10104 bp, 6 predicted proteins | sample RVTome_12_FD_203789 | JGI IMG/M metagenome (GOLD analysis project Ga0326597, IMG submission 203789) | Soil microbial communities from uranium-contaminated site in the Upper Colorado River Basin, Wyoming, United States - RVT100D185 | ecosystem: Environmental > Terrestrial > Soil > Contaminated >...
GAGCCGCTAGAATGCTTTGTTCCCGTCGCACGGAATTTCCCCAGCTCAACTGTGGCGTTAATTCGCCGGCCACCATTGCGCTTTGGGAGCGCCTCATCGGCGATCAACTGCACGGACAAGAGATTAGTAGATTATGACCGCATCGAAACGAGCCGCCCCGGGCCTCAATCCGGAAACCTTCGCCGAGATCGCCGAGCAATCGAGCCGCATTCTCGCCGCTGCCATGAAGCGCCAGGCCTCCACCGGGCACTTCAGCATGGGCGATGAGATGGGTATCGCCAAAGCGTTTTTCGATCTGAGCGCGAAGATGATGTCCGATCCGTTCAAGCTTGCCGAAGTGCAGATGAACCTGTGGAAAGATTACATGACCCTGTGGCAGGGTTCGATGCTCAAGCTGATGGGCCAGCCGGCGGCGCCCGTCGCCATGCCGGACAAGGGCGACCGGCGCTTCAAGGATCCGCACTGGGAAGAGCATTTCATCTTCGACTACATCAAACAGTCGTATCTCATCGCCGCGCGCCATCTGCATCGAGCGGTTGGCCAGGTCGAAGGACTCGACGACACCACGGCGAAGAAGGTCGACTTCTACACCCGCCAGTACATCGACGCGCTCGCTCCAACCAACTTCGCGCTCACCAATCCCGAGGTGCTGCGCGAGACGGCCGCAACCGGCGGACAAAATCTGGTGGACGGGCTGAATAACTTGCTCAAAGACCTGGAGCGCGGCAAGGGCAAGCAAATCCAGATCAAGATGACCGACCCGAAGGCCTTCAAGTTGGGCGAGAACATCGCCACGACCAAGGGCAAGGTCGTCTTCCAGAACGATCTCATTCAGCTCATTCAGTATGAGTCCCTGACCGAAAAGGTGTTCAAGCGCCCGCTGCTCATCATTCCGCCCTGGATCAACAAGTACTACATCCTCGATCTGCGCGAAAAGAACTCCTTCATCCGCTGGGCCGTCGAGCAGGGCCATACGGTTTTCGTCGTCTCCTGGGTGAATCCCGACAAGAAATTCGCGCACAAGAGCTTCGAGGATTACATGTTCGAGGGCCCGCTTGCAGCGTTGGATGCAATGGAGAAAGCCACCGGCGAGTTCGAGGCGGACGTGATCGGTTATTGTCTGGGCGGCACCTTGCTTGCTTGCGCGCTTGCTTACCTCACGGCCAAGCAACAGGCCAAACGCGTCGCGAGTGCGACATTTTTTGTCGCACTGATCGACTTCGAAGAACCCGGCGAGCTGGGTGTGTTCACCGACGAGCAGACGGTCGCGAGCCTGGAGAAGCGCATGAACGAACGCGGCTATCTGGAAGGCTCCGAGATGGCCAACACGTTCAACATGCTGCGCGCCAACGATCTCATCTGGTCGTTCGTGGTCAACAACTACTTGCTGGGCAAGGATCCGATGCCCTTCGATCTGTTGCACTGGAACTCGGATTCGACCCGTATGCCGGCGCGCATGCACACCTTTTACCTGCGCAACATGTATATCGGTAACAAGCTTGCCGAGCCCGGTGGGATCGAAATTGCCGGGGTGCCGATCGACGTCGGCACGATCACGATCCCGGCGTATTTCATTTCGACCGCCGAGGACCACATCGCGCCCTGGAAGTCAACCTACGCTGGAGCCAAACTGCTCGCAGGGCCGGTACGCTTCGTCCTGGGCGGCTCGGGTCACATCGCCGGGATCGTTAACCCGCCCGCAGCGAAGAAGTATTGTTATTGGACAGGAGGCAAGCCGGCAGGCAATGCGGACGATTGGCTCAAACACGCGACCCAGCACGAGGGCTCGTGGTGGAACGATTGGGCGACGTGGATCGCGCAGCACGCCGGAACTCGCGTGCCGGCGCGAATCCCCGGCAAGGGCAAGCTCAAGGTGATCGAGGATGCGCCCGGTAGTTACGTCAACATGCGGCTCGACAAGCACTGAGCTACGCGCCGCTAGCACAGGCTGAAGCCGCAGCCGTTCGCGCAAAGCGCTAGAGCCGATGGTATCGGCCGGACCCCGTCTGGCGATCATCAGCGTGGCGTAAGCATTTGCGGTATGCTGTCTCTAGCAAGCGCAGATGATCGGGTCGACTACCGGCATCCAGCGCTGCCCTGGCGCGTCGACACTAGACGGCGACAAGAGGTTTGAGCATGAAAGAGTTTCCGGATCCCTCGCTCGAACGCTGGCGCGAGCTGGCCGCGCAAGAGCTCAAGGGCAAATCGCTCGATGCACTCACGTGGAACACACCCGAGGGCATCCCGGTCAAGGCGCTATATTCGGCGGCTGATCTTGAAGGCATCGAGCACCTGAATAGCCTGCCTGGGCTTGCGCCTTACGTGCGTGGGCCCAGAGCAACCATGTACGCGGGGCGTCCCTGGACGGTGCGCCAGTATGCCGGCTTCTCGACCGCGGAAGCCTCGAATGCTTTCTACCGCGACAACCTGGCCGCGGGGCAAACCGGATTGTCGGTCGCCTTCGATCTGCCGACCCATCGCGGCTATGACTCGGATCATCCGCGGGTGGTCGGCGATGTCGGCAAGGCGGGCGTGGCGATCGACAGTGTCGAGGACATGAAGATCCTGTTCGACCGCATACCGCTCGAACGCATGTCGGTGTCGATGACCATGAACGGGGCCGTGCTGCCGGTGATGGCTATGTACATCGTCGCTGCCGAGGAACAGGGCTGCGACAAGTCTCGCTTGAGCGGCACGCTGCAAAACGACATCCTCAAAGAGTTCATGGTCCGCAATACCTACATCTATCCGCCGCAGCCCTCGATGCGCATCGTCGCCGACATCATCGGCTATACGGCGCGCGCAATGCCCAAGTTCAATTCGATCTCGATATCCGGCTACCACATGCAGGAAGCCGGTGCGACCTGCGTGCAGGAACTCGGTTACACCATCGCCGACGGGATCGAGTACGTGCGCGCGGCGCTGGCGAGCGGGCTCAAGGTCGATGAATTCGCACCGCGGCTGTCCTTTTTCTTTGGCATCGGCATGAACTTCTTCATGGAAGTGGCGAAACTGCGGGCTGCGCGCTTGCTGTGGGCGGAGCTGATGCAAAAGCTGTTCGCGCCGCAAGACGCGCAGTCGCTGATGCTGCGCACGCACTGCCAGACTTCGGGTGCGAGCCTCACCAGCCAGGATCCATATAACAACGTCATTCGCACGACCATCGAAGCGCTCGCTGCGGTACTCGGCGGCACGCAGTCGTTGCACACGAATTCGTTCGACGAAGCGCTCGCGCTGCCGACGCCATTCTCCGCGCACATCGCGCGCAATACCCAGTTGGTGCTCCAGGAAGAAACCGGCGTAGCGCGCGTGATTGACCCGCTTGCCGGCTCATACTATGTCGAGTCGCTGACTGCGTCGATCGCCGTCGAGGCGCGCAAACTCATCGAGGAGGTCGAAGGACTTGGCGGTATGACAAAGGCCGTCGAGTCGGGGATGCCGAAGCTGCGCATCGAGCGGTCTGCGGCGCTCAGGCAGGCGCGCATCGACCGAGGGGAGGAGGTGGTAGTCGGCGTCAACCGCTATCAACCCCAGAACGAGTCCGAGATCGAGATCCTCGATATCGACAACACGGCGGTGCGCGAGGGGCAAATCCGACGGCTCAAGCAAGTCCGTGCGTCTCGCGATGCCGCCGCCTGCAAGTCCGCGCTTGCTGCACTGACCGAGGCGGCAGCGCGAAACAGCGGCAATTTGCTCGAGCTCGCGGTAGTCGCGGCGCGCGCGCGCGCGAGCGTCGGCGAGATATCCGATGCGCTCGAGCAGGTCTATGGGAGGCACAAGGCGGTGATTCAGGCGGTGAGCGGTGTCTATGCCTCGGCATACGAGGGGGATGAGAAATTTCGTGCGATCCAGAGCGAGGTCGAGGCGTTTGCCCGCGCCGAGGGGCGGCGCCCGCGTATTCTGGTCGCAAAGCTCGGGCAAGATGGGCATGATCGCGGCGCGAAGGTCATCGCCACCGCTTTTGCCGACATCGGATTCGATGTCGACATCGGCCCACTGTTCCAGACGCCAGAGGAGGCGGCGCGCCACGCTGTCGAGAACGACGTGCACATCGTGGGCGTTTCCTCGCAGGCCGCGGGCCACCAGACGCTAGTGCCGCAGTTGATCGCGGCATTGCGTGCGCAGGGCGCGGGCGATGTCATTGTCGTTTGCGGCGGAGTCATTCCACCGCAGGATCATGCGGCTCTCAAAGCTGCAGGCGTGGTGGCGATCTATGGACCGGGCACCAACATTCCAAATGCCGCGATCGAAATACTGACGCTGATTCGCAAGCGCCGCAAGGCCGCGTAGGCGAGCGGGCACGCAATGCAAAGATAAAAGAAAGCCTTCGCGGTTCAAGGTCTTGTATTCGGTTAATGCGGCACGGACGCCGCGTCGTAAGGGGGCGGGACGATGCAGGAAATCCTACGCCAGCTCGAAGAAAAGCGTGCGGCCGCGATGCTTGGCGGCGGTGCAGAACGCATCGAGAGCCAGCACGCTAAGGGCAAGCTCACTGCGCGTGAACGCATCGATCTGCTGCTCGACGACGGTACGTTCGAAGAGTGGGACATGTTCGTCGAGCATCGCTGCAGCGACTTCGGCATGGCGGAAAATCGGATACCCGGCGACGGCGTGGTGACCGGCTACGGCACGGTCAATGGCCGCCTGGTATTCGTCTTCAGCCAGGACTTCACGGTGTTCGGCGGCGCACTCTCCGAAGCGCACGCCGAGAAGATTTGCAAGATCATGGATCAGGCAATGAAGATGGGTGCGCCCATCGTTGGTCTGAACGACTCGGGCGGTGCGCGCATTCAGGAGGGCGTGGCCTCGCTCGGCGGTTACGCCGAGGTGTTCCAGCGTAACGTGATGGCCTCGGGGGTGGTACCGCAGATTTCCCTCATCATGGGCCCGTGCGCGGGCGGTGCAGTTTATTCTCCGGCGATCACCGACTTTACCTTCATGGTGAAGGATAGCGCCTACATGTTTCTCACCGGCCCCGAAGTGGTGAAAACGGTGACGCACGAGGAGGTAACCGCCGAGCAACTCGGGGGCGCGATCACGCATACGGCCAAGTCCGGAGTCGCCGACCTGGCATTGGAGAGCGACCTCGAAGCGCTGATGACGCTGCGCCGCTTCATCAATTTCCTGCCGGCTAGCAACCGCGAGAAAGCGCCGGTATGGCCATGCGACGATGCGTTCACGCGCGAGGAAGCCTCTCTCGACACGCTCGTGCCCGACGATCCGGCCAAGCCCTACGACATGAAAGAGCTGATCGTGAAAGTGGCCGATGAAGGCGACTTCTTCGAGCTGCAGCCGGACTATGCGCGCAACATCGTGATCGGTTTCATCCGCCTCGAAGGTTCGACCATCGGTGTCGTCGCCAACCAGCCGACGGTGCTCGCGGGCTGTCTGGACATCGGCGCATCGATCAAGGCCGCGCGTTTCGTGCGCTTTTGCGATGCGTTCAATATTCCGCTCCTGACATTTGTCGACGTCCCGGGTTTTCTTCCGGGAACGGCACAGGAGTACGGCGGCATCATCAAGCACGGGGCGAAGCTGCTCTACGCCTTTGCCGAGGCGACCGTGCCCAAGGTCACCGTCATCTCCCGCAAGGCCTATGGCGGCGCTTATGACGTCATGTCTTCGAAACACTTGCGCGGGGACGTGAATTTCGCCTGGCCGAGCGCGGAGATCGCCGTCATGGGCCCGAAGGGGGCGGTAGAAATCATTTTCCGCAAGGATATGGGCGATCCGGCGGCGATCGCTGCGCGCACGGAAGAATACCGGCGCAAGTTCGCCAACCCATTCATCGCCGGCAGCCGCGGCTTCATCGACGCCATCATCATGCCGCGCCAGACGCGGGTCCGGATCTGCCGATCGTTTGCGATGCTGCGGGAGAAGCAGCTGGAGAATCCGTGGCGCAAACACGGCAACATTCCGCTCTAGCCCGATGTTCAAGACTATTCTCATAGCCAACCGCGGCGAGATCGCCTGTCGCGTGATCAAGACCGCGCGCAGGCTCGGGATTCGTGCCGTTGCCGTGTATTCGGATGCCGACCGCGACGCGCTGCACGTACGCGCGGCCGATGACGCGGTACGTATCGGGCCGGCGCCCTCGGCACAGAGTTATCTCGCGATCGACGCAATCCTCGCGGCGTGCAAACACACCGCGGCGCAAGCGGTTCATCCCGGTTATGGTTTTCTCTCCGAGAACGCCGAATTCGCGGCCGCGTTGCAGCGTGCGGGAATCGTTTTCATCGGCCCCAAGCCGCATGCGATCACCGCGATGGGCGACAAGATCGCCTCGAAAAAGCTCGCGCAACTAGCCGGCGTCAATACCATTCCAGGCTACAACGATGTGATCGAAAAACCCGCTCAAGCCGTTACGATCGCGCGCGAGATCGGTTATCCGGTGATGTTGAAGGCGAGCGCCGGCGGCGGCGGCAAGGGGATGCGCATTGCGCGCAACGACGCCGAGTGCCGCGAGGGTTTCGAGCGTGCGACCAGCGAGGCGAAATCGGCGTTCGGCGATGGCCGCGTGTTCGCCGAGAAATATATCGAACAACCGCGGCATATCGAGATTCAGGTCTTGGCGGACAGTCACGCCAATGTGGTTTACCTGAACGAGCGCGAGTGCTCGATTCAGCGCCGCCACCAGAAAGTCATCGAGGAAGCGCCATCGCCGTTTCTGGATGCGAAAACGCGCACAGCGATGGGCGAGCAAGCGGTCGCGCTGGCGCGTGCCGTACAGTACCAGTCGGCCGGCACGGTCGAGTTCGTCGTCGATCGCGAGCGCAATTTCTACTTTCTGGAAATGAACACGCGCTTGCAAGTCGAGCATCCGGTGACCGAGCTGATCACCGGGCTGGACCTGGTCGAGCTAATGATCCGCATCGCTGCCGGAGAAAAGCTGCCGTTCGCGCAGAAGGATGTGCGGCTCGATGGTTGGGCGCTTGAAGCGCGCGTCTATGCGGAGGATCCGTCTCGGGATTTTTTGCCGTCGAGCGGGCGTCTCACGCGCTGTATCGCGCCCGCCCAGAGCACCTGCGTCAGAGTCGATACCGGGATCGAAGAAGGCTCCGAGGTATCGTTGTTCTACGACCCGATGCTCGCCAAGCTGATCACGCACGGCGAGGATCGTGACAGCGCGATCTCGCGTATGAGCACGGCGCTGGACCAATACTTTATCCGCGGCGTCTCGCACAATTTGAGCTTCCTCAATGCGCTGATCCGCAGTGCGCGCTTCCGTGAAGGTCGTCTCAGCACGAATCTGATCGCCGAGGAGTATACGAACGGATTTCATCCCGCCGACGCGTGTGCGCAGGATCGCGCCTTGTTCATTGTCGTGGCGGCGGCCTTGAACCGCCGCTGTCTCGAACGCGCAGCCAAGATCTCCGGCCAATTGCCCAGCCACGAGCGTAAGGTGCGCAATGACTATATCGTGATCGTGGGCGCCGAGCATCATGCCATCGAGGTTGTTCCGATAGCCGGCGGCAGCGACGTTCGCTACCTCGGCGAGAGCTATCGGGTGATGACCGACTGGCAGATCGGCGCCCCGCTCGTACATGTCGAAATTAACGCGAGGACGCTCTGTTTCCAGGTCGATCGTATCGGTGTGCGGCTGCGCCTCACCCACGGCGGCGGGCAAGTCGACGCCTTGGTCTGCTCGCCGCGCGCAGCGCTACTGAGCCGCCATATGCGGCAGAAAACACCGGCGGACCTCTCCCGGTTCCTGTTGTCGCCAATGCCGGGCCTGCTCGTTCGCCTTGCCGCCAAGCCCGGCCAAGTGCTCAAAGCGGGCGAGGAGATCTGCGTGGTCGAGGCGATGAAGATGGAAAACCGCCTGTGCGCGCTGGCAGATGTCACGATCAAGACGATCCTCGTCGATGAGGGGCAGAGCTTGGAGGTCGATCAACCGATCGTCGAATTCGAATGATCGCTAACTTTGAATTGACTCCCGCGAGGTTCGCCACGGACCCATCCTTCGCGGTTCCAAATGTTGGATTAGGTTGATTCGACGATGACCGAAGCGCTGCACGAGCAACTGGCAACAGCGCTGATCGCGGGCGACAGGCGTGCGCTCGGGCAGGCGATCACTTTGATCGAGTCCTCGCACCACGACGACCGCGAGCGCGCCAACCGGCTGCTCGAACTGCTCGCGCCGCGAGCCGGCCACTCGATTCGTATCGGCCTCTCAGGTGTGCCGGGTGTGGGCAAATCGACATTCATCGAGGCGCTTGGCAATCATGTGATCGATCGCGGCCATCGCGTGGCCGTACTCGCGGTCGATCCGTCCTCGACGCGCTCTGGCGGCTCGATCCTGGGCGACAAGACGCGCATGGAATCGTTGTCGAGGCGTTCGGAGGCATTCATCCGGCCCTCACCCACGGGGCGTACGCTCGGCGGCGTGGCGCGGCACACGCAGGAGGCGATCGTCGTCCTTGAGGCAGCCGGCTACGATGTGGTCATGGTCGAAACTGTCGGGGTCGGGCAATCGGAGACCGCGGTCGCCGACATGACCGACATGTTCGTGCTGCTGCTCTTGCCCGGTGGCGGCGACGAATTGCAGGGGATCAAGCGCGGCATCGTCGAACATGCGGACCTGGTCGTGGTAAACAAGGCCGACGGCGATCTAGCCGCGGCGGCCAATCGTATCGCCGCCGACTACCTCGGCGCCGTGCACTACTTGCGGCGCCGCTCGAGCGCGTGGGAGGTTGCGGTGGCAACGTGTTCGGCGTTGGAGAATCGTGGCATCGCCGAAGTTTGGGCGTTGATCGAACGTTACCGCGACACGATGCGCGCTAATGGCGAACTCGCCGCCACGCGTTCCGAACAGGCGCGCCGCTGGTTCTGGAACAACACCGCTGACGCCTTGCTGGAATTGTTGAAGGATGATCCGCAAGTGCGCTGGCGCAGCGCAGAACTCGATGCTCGAGTGCTGCGCGGAGAATTGTCTCCGCGGGTGGCCGCCGACGAGCTGGTGAAGAATTTCTGGAAAACGCGACGCAGCCAGTGATCGGACGCTTGAATCACATCGCCATCGCAGTGCCGGATCTTGCCGCGGCGGCCGCAACCTACCGCGACACGCTCGGCGCCACGGTTTCGGCGCCCCTGCCGTTGCCGGATCATGGCGTCACGACCATTTTCGTCGCGCTCGAAAACACGAAGATTGAATTGTTGCAGCCATTGGGGGAGAAGTCCCCGCTGGCGAATTTCCTCAAGAGCAATCCGGCCGGCGGTATTCATCACGTCTGTTACGAAGTGCCCGACATCCTGGCGGCGCGCGATCAGCTCAATGCCCGCGGCGCGCGCATTCTCGGCAATGGCGAGCCGGCGATCGGCGCGCACGGCAAACCGGTGATCTTTCTGCATCCCAAGGACTTCTGCGGGACACTGATCGAGCTCGAGCAGGCGTGAGCCTAAATCACGGGTTACGCCGCGCCGCATCTTAACCCACGCGACGTGTCGGCATGCATCGTAGGAGGATGGGTTAAGGCACGTAACCCATCGGCAGGCATAGGATGTGTTGAGGGTACGTAACCCATCAATCGGGTTAAGGCACGTAACCCATCAGACCAGTCGGACAAAATGATGAACGTAACCCGTCGATGGACCTATCGCTCGCCCCAATCGCCTGCGTCGACGCCTTCTCCGGCGGCCCAATTGACCGGATACATGCCGAGCTTCACGAACTTCTGGAACGACGAATGCGGCCACTCGCGTGTGCTGGCGGCATGCCCGTGCTTGACCGGATTGAAATGGATGTAATCGCAATGGCGCTCGAAATCGAGCTCGTCCCGGAGCGTGTGTTCCCAATAGCGTCGCTGCCAGATGCCTCGTTCCCCTTTCGCTGCGCGGCTCTGCGAGCGCCGCTCGCTTGATGGGAGGCTGCGCGAGAAGGCCGTCTTGATCAACCGCCAGCGCGTCGCGAAATCGGCATCGCCCGGCGGCAGCGTCCAGATCGAATGCAGGTGATCCGGTAGTATCACAATGGCATCGATCGTGAACGGACGTTGAGCACGCACGCCGCGGAATGCAGCGCGCAGCAGCTCGATCTGATCGATGAGCAGGCGAGTGCTACGGTCTGCAGATTGACGGTGAAGAAGTAACTCGCGCCCGGACCGA
>Ga0326597_10015104_pt1 | contig 10104 bp, 6 predicted proteins | sample RVTome_12_FD_203789 | JGI IMG/M metagenome (GOLD analysis project Ga0326597, IMG submission 203789) | Soil microbial communities from uranium-contaminated site in the Upper Colorado River Basin, Wyoming, United States - RVT100D185 | ecosystem: Environmental > Terrestrial > Soil > Contaminated >...
CCCAATGCCTGGTTTTGGCGGCCAACCCCTTGCAGCAACACCTGGCCGGCGCAACCGACGCCGCCGCGGTGTTGATGAAGGGCTTCCGGGCGGCCGAATTCATCAAGGCGGTGGAAAAACTCATGTCCAAGAACACTCAATCCCAAGGGGGAAACGTGCTCCTAGAAACTCGACAGCTCACCAAGCTCTACGCGGTGGGCCAGGAAGAGATCCAAGCCCTGCGCGGGGTGGATTTTCAAGCCAAGGCTGGTGATTTTGTCGTGATCAACGGCCCTTCCGGCAGCGGCAAGAGCACCTTCCTCAACTTGATCGCCCTCATCGACCAGCCCACCTCGGGCGAGGTGTATCTGGAGGGCCAGCCGATGTCGCGGCTGGGCTCCAACGAGCTGGCCGACCTGCGCCGAGACAAGGTGGGATTGATGTTCCAGGCGTTCAACCTGATCCCGGTGCTGTCCGCGTTTGAGAACGTGGAGTATCCTTTGCTGTTGGCGGGCGTCCCCGCGCGCCAGCGGCGACAGCGGGTGATGGAGCTGCTGGCCAGCGTCGGCCTGGAGCAGGAAGCCGGGCGCAGGCCCGATCAGTTGTCGGGAGGCCAGAAGCAGCGCATCGCGCTGGCGCGCACGCTGGCCAACCGCCCCAAGATCATCCTGGCCGACGAGCCCACGGGCAACCTGGATTCCAAGACCGGCGAGACGGTGATGGAATTGATGAGGACGCTGAATCAAGAACAGCAAGTGACCTTCATCGTGGTCACCCACGATCCGCGCGTGAACCCCTATGCAAGCCGCGTGGTCCACATCCGCGACGGCGCGCTCAGCGAACAGGTTGTCGAAAGGCCTGCGAACGCGGTATTGGCCAAGGCCAACGTCAAGGCCAACGGCGCGGCGTTGGATGCCGACCAGGTGAAGGAGGGGCGACATGTGGTTTCTCCTAGCCCTGCGTAACCTGAGCCGCAACCGCCGCCGCACGCTGTTGACGTTGACCGTGATCGCCTTTGGCGCCACCCTGAGCCTGGTGGTCGGCGGGATGATCGCCAACGCCCTGGGCACGTTGCAGCAGGGGGCGGTGGCTCAATACGGAAACCTGCAATTGGCCTCTGGGCTCCTGTGGGAGGACGACAACCAGGGGGAAGAAACGCTGATCAGCCCGGAAACGCTGCAGCAGCTTGACGGCATTCTGGCCGAATTTCCGCAGATTAAGGCCTTCACGCCCCAGCTCGAGTTGTCGGGTATGGCGGCGACCTCGGACAAGGCCAAGGTGCTCAAGGTCATGGCCTTTGAGCCCGGCAACGGCGCGCTGGATTACAACGAGCTGGTGATCTCCGGCGCGGGGCTGAGCTCGGAGCTGCGCCACCCCGTGCTGGTGGGGGGCAGCCTGGCCAGGGAGTTGGGCCTGCAACCCGGCGATTTCCTGCGGTTAACGACCAACACCATCGGCGGGGCCTGGAACCAGGAAACGCTGCAGGTGGCCGGAACGTATTTCCGCAACGACGTCAACGACGAAAGCCAGCTGGTCTACGTGCCCCTGTCCACCGGCAAGAGCATCCTGAGCACCGCCGGAGTGAGCAAGCTGGCCGTCACCCTGCATCGCGTGGAGGACACCCCGCTGGTTGCCGCCAGGCTGCAGCAAAAGCTGGACGCTGCGGGCCTTCCCTTCGAGGTGCGCAGCTGGGATCAGCTGTCGGCCATCTACCGCCAGACGCGGGGCCTGTTCGACCTGCTGTTCGGGTTCTTGATCGCCGTCATCACCATGCTGGTGTTTTTCATCGTGTTTCAGGTGCTTTCGATGTCGTTCTTCGAGCGCACGCGAGAGGTCGGCACCATCCGCGCCATCGGCACCAAGCGCCGCCAGGTGTTTGCCATGTTCTTCCTGGAGAGCGCCCTGCTGGGCGCCTTCGGCGCAGCGCTGGGTTTGGTTGCCGGTTGGGGCGCCAGCTGGCTGATCAACGGGGCGGGCTTGAGTTGGACGCCGCCGGGGGCCCTTGAGCCGTTCCCGGTGAAGGCGCTGCTGCAATGGCAGAACGCTTGGCTGCCTCTGGCGATCAGCGCAGTGGCGACGCTGCTGTCCGCGATCTTCCCCTCGCTGCACTCGGCCAAGCTGCGCATCGTCGAGGCGCTGCGCGCCGCCTAAGGAGAAAACCATGTTCTTGAAAATCGCCCTGAGAAACGTCTTTCGCAACAAGCGCCGCACGGCCTTGAGCTTGCTGGTGGTGGGCTTCGGCGTGTCCATGCTGTACCTGGTGATGGGCTTTGTCTCCCAGAGCCTGGCAAGCACCAAGCAGAGCATGGCGCAGCTGTACGGAGCCGTGCAAATCGCCGATGAGGGCGTGTTCGACAAGACCACGCGCGGCTACGGCCACCTCATCGATCTCGACACTGCCGCCAAGGTCATCGCCCTGTTGGACGCCGATGCCCGCGTAGCCGGCACCAAGCAGGAATTGGGCTTCTTCGGGTTGATCGGCAACGAGAAGGGCAGCAAGATCGTCACCGGCAGCGGTTTCGTGCCCGGCAACCCGGTGGAGGATTTCAGCGAGATCGTCACTGACGGCCAGCCGCTGGACGCCACGGACGTGCGCCAGGTCATCATCGGGCGCAAGCTGGCCGCCTCGCTGAACGTCAAGCCCGGCGACTGGATCAACGTCGCCACCACCTCCGTGACGGGCAACTTCAGCGCTGCGAGCGCCAGGATCATGGGCGTGTTCAAATACAATGACGTGCAGCAGGAAGGACAGCTGGGCTTTGTGTCGCTCGATTTGGCCAAGAAGATCCTGCGCACCGACAAGGTGGAGCGCATCATCGTCAGCCTGAGCGACCTGGATCAGGCCGAGACGTTTGCAGGCCAGTTGCAGGACAAACTGGACGCCGCAGACATCGGGCTTTCGGTGCGCCCCTGGCAACAGCTCAACCCCTTGTACGACCAAGTGCAGGAGTTCGGGTCGCTGTTCAGCGGGCTGACCAACGTGGGCGTGTTCATCCTGGCCTTCTTCGGCGTGCTCGAAGTGCTGACCATCTCGTTCCTGGAGCGCACGCGCGAGGTGGGCACGGTGCGCGCCATCGGCACCAAGCGCGGCCAGGTGTTTTCCACCTTCCTGATGGAAGGCGTGGTCCTGGGCGTTCTGGGCGGGGCCTTTGGCATCGCTTTGGGAGCCGGATTGGGCGTTTTGATCAACGGCCTTGACTTGAGCTGGCTGCCGCCCGGAGCGATCGACCCGGTCCCGGTGGTGGTTCAGGTGGGTTTGGCCGTGGCCTTGATCCCCTTCCTGGTGGCGTTGGTTTCCACGGTGCTGGGCGCGATCTATCCGGCGCTCAAGAGCTCGCGCTTTAACATCGTCAAGGCGCTCGGATACGTGTGAGTCGGATGTTTTCAAAAAGAGGGCCTGCTATAGTCGAGCCGTGAACAACGCCAAATATGCCTCTAAAGGAGTGCACATGAAGAAATGGATCGCTTTGTCGCTGTTGCTGTTGCTGGGTTGGACCGTCGGCTCGGTGGCGCAGAACACCATGACCGACGAGGAGATCCTGGGCACGATGGATTTCCAGCGCTTTGCCGGCTACTTCAACCAGGAGCTGCCGGGGACCACGTTCACCACCGAGATCCTGGCTGAGCGGCCAGACGGCTCCAAGCAGGCCACGGTCCAGGTCTCGTTCCTGTTCACAGAGGAAGGTTTCCGTGGGCGCATTGACTACCTGACGCCGGATGAGCTGAAGGGCGATGTCTTCATCATCGTCGGCGGCAGCCAACCGGGGGCAGATGAGATCTACTTCTGGAACCCGGACCTGGTTTCCCCGCTGAAGGTCAACGGCCGCTTCGAGGTGTTCGGGGACGCTACCGTGGTCGAAGTGGTCGGCATCGGTTTCTCCTACGATTACTCCATCACCGAGCGCAAGGAATATGAGAAAGATGGCGCACCCGTCCTCGAGGTGAGCCTGAAGGCCAATCGCCCCAGCGTGGCATTCCAGCAGGCGCGCGTGGTCGCCGATGCGCAGACGTTGCAACCCAAGACCTTGGAGCTGTTCGACGAGAGCGGCGACCTGCTGCACTTCAACACCTTCGAGGAATACGGTACAACCGCCGACGGTCGGCCCTATTTCGTGCGCCAGCTGCTGGACAACCAGATCGTGCCGGTGAACCAGACGTTGATGATCATCACCAATATCGAGAACAAGGCGCTGCCCGCCGAGATGTTCGACCCGACCAAGCTGGGAGCTTGACATGCGCCGGCTGTTGAGTTTGATTGTAACCTCCTTAGTTGTTGGGATGCCTGTCCTCGCGTGGGGACAGGCATCGCCTCCTCCCCCCGCGACCGATCAGGCGCGCGCGTTGCAACTGGAAGCGCTGCAGACGGTCGCCATGGTCTTGCTCGACCCCACGCGCAGCGAGGCCGATCGCTTGGGCGCCGCCACCGCGCTGGTCAAGAACGCGGACCGCACGGCCATGCCCTTGCTGACCGGGCTGTTGCTGGGCGACCGGTTTGCCTCGGTGCGCCGGGCGATCGCCGAGGGGTTGGGACGCTATCGGGCGCCCGAGGCGGCCTTTTCCCTGCGCCAGGCCGCGCTGAGCGACCCCATCGACAGCGTGCGCTGGGCTGCGGGCGTGTCCTTGTTGCAGACGGATCCCAGCCAGACGGACGTGCTGGGCACGTTGCTGGCCCACAGCGACACCCTGTCCGCAGCGGCTCTGTCCTTGCAAGAGGCTGCCGGATTTGCGGCGTTGCCGGCGGCGTTCCATGCCACACTCGAATCCGCCTTCATCCACGCTTTTCCCGACCGGGGCTACAACCTCGTCGAGCGGGCGGCCATGCTCAAGGCCCTGGGCCAACTGCAAAGCCAGGCGGCCGTTGGCTTGATGATGGATGTGCTGCAAAATGATAACGAGGACCCCTTCGTGCGGGGAGCGGCCGCCTTCTCGCTGGGCACGTTGGGCGTGCAAAGGGCGGTGCCCGCCTTGATCGCCGTTTTGAACAACGATTCCGAAGCCCTGCAGGTGGGCGCGCTGGGTGCGCTGGGCCGATTGAAAAACACCCAGGCGTTGTTTGCCCTGACGCAGGTGTTGAACCATGAAGATTCTGCCGAGGTCCGCGCAGCGGCCGCCGCCGCGCTGGGCGCGCTGGGGGAGCGGAGCCTTCCTTCTCTAATCGACGCCCTCAACGTGGATCCCGACCCCAACGTGCGCCAGGCAGCCGTGTCGAGCTTGGCGCTGATGGACGATCCCGATGCAGGCGAAGCGGTGCGCACCTTTGCGTTGGGAAACTACCTGACGACGTGTGATCCCCAGGCGTGCAGCGGGCTGGCGCTTGCCACCTTGTCGGCGCTGGCCAAGCTGGGCCAGGGAGATCTGGCAGTGAGTTTGTTAGAAAATTCGCTTGCTGCGTTGGAGGACGTGCTGCCCTTCGTGTTTGCCTTTGCCGAGGAGCAGCTCATCGAAGTGGCGGTCCAAGTGGCCCAGGCGGCTCCCCAGGTGTTGGACGTGTTGCTGGGCAGTGACAACGCCTTCGTTCAAGCCATCGGGCTGGCGACGCTGGCGCAGGTCAAGGGGGAATTTGCGCGCGCCACCCTCCTGCCCTTTACCGCGCCCGATGCGCACCGGCTGTTGCGCCGCATGGCGTTTGAAGGGCTTGCTCCTTGGGCGCGTCCCGAGGATTTCTCGTCGTTCAACGACGAGCTGACGAATCGGGATCGGCGCACGCGCGCAGCGGCGTTCTCTGCGCTGATGCGCATCGGCGGAGCACAGACGGCAGCCTCCTTTTCCGCGGCGCTTGCCAGCCCAGACCTGGCGACGTCGCTGCAGGCGGTGGAGGCGGCTTTTCAGTTTGGGAACCGCATCCTGGCGTCAAAGCAACCTTAATCTCTCATTTCAGTTGAACATGACCCGATGTTACCTGTAGGGGCTCCATTTATGGAGCCCAAGGGCGCGATTCATCGCGCCCCTACAAGAACACGAAACAGTATTACACCTCAATCGTTGACAGGGGCGTCCGTGTTGAATCGCCTTGGCGTGGCAGTTATACTGTGCCCGTCTTGGGGATATAGCTCAGTTTGGGAGAGCGCTCGGATGGCATCCGAGAGGTCAGGGGTTCGAGCCCCCTTATCTCCACCAAAGACTTAGCAGTGAGGGGCGAGAGACTATCTCGCCCCTCGCTTTTTTGCTGATTTCGCGGCCTGTCACCGAGAAAGCGGAAATCCGGTCCTGTAGGGCCGGCTGTGCCGGCCTTCCCGGATGCTGGCTGGCAGAGCCAGCCCTACAACCGCTCCGATTCTTGAAGTATGGATGTGAAAACAAAAGGGGCTTCGAAGGATCCGAAGCCCCTTTCCATGTCTAAAGTGAAGTGACTTTAGAACACGACGCCCAGCTCGATGGTGGTTTCACCCATGCCGCTCGGCGTGTACGCAAACTCGGCGCCAAACGAGATGCCGCTGCCCGTGTCCACGCTCAGGCTGAAGCTCGTGCTCGCCCAATCCAGCGTGCCCGCGCCTGCAAACACCGTCGTGGTGTCCAGGCTCAGCGCCCCGCGGCTGATGCCCAGCGAGAACGCTGCTTTGGTGACGCCTGTGCCTGCTACGGCAGTGATCGCCACCGTCAAGTCAGCCGGGTTCTGGTTCGGGTTCAATACCACGGACAACACTGCCACCGTCTTGTCGATGGACAGATTGCCGCCAGTGTCAGTCAGCGTCAGTGACAGGTTACCCGAAGAAACCGCGACTACAATCTTGCTCAGGCTCAGGCTGGTGATGTTGTCCGAACTCATCGTCACCGTCACGTCAGCCAGATCCAGCAGGCTGAACGAGGCAATGATGTCGGTCAAGAAACCATTGGCATCGTTGGGGTGCCACGCGGTGTAGATGTCCAGCGTCACGCCGCCGATCTCGATGCCTTCGATGCTCAGGGTTTCTTCCTCGAACAGCAGCGGGGTCTTGGCGCCGCCTTCAATTACATCCTCTTCTTCAGGGCCGAGGATATCGCCAATACTGGCTGTGCAGGCCTTGTTGACCTCATACGGCCAGCTGCGCTTCTTGATCGTGTTCGTGCCGCTGGCGCAGATCGTCGTGCTGCCCGTCACCGTGATGCCGCTGACCGTCTGACCGCTCAGCGTGATCACGTCGCCAAACCCGTAGGTCGGGGTCTGGTCGTCCACGAAGCTGTTGGTTGTACCCACCTGGTAGACGGTGCCCGGTCCAAAGTGGTCGTGCTCGTGGCCGGCCGAGGCGTTGATGTCCGGGAAGTCGACATCTTCAAACAGCGCCAAGTTCGTCAGCGTGATGCCGGCGATGTTCAGTTCCATCTCGATGCGCTTCTTGACGAAGCCCACCGCGTTGTCGACCACGCCGTCGGCATCGCCGTCACCGATGGGGAACACGTTAATCCCCGCGCACTGACCAGCAGCGGGGAAGGCCGCGCAACCGAACGGAGCGGCGAACACGAACAGGTCATTGATGGCCAGGGCGCCCAGGTTCGTGGTCAGGCCCAAAATCGCAAACTCCACGCCCGTGGTGCCAAAGCCCAGGTCCGCGCTGAAGGTCAAACCGCTCAGAGTCACGTTGACCTGCAGGTTGGACTGGAAGTCGATGTAGAACTTGACCGCTTCCGTCTGGGTGTCCTCGGGGTTGAGGGTAATGTGGATGTCGAAGCTGCCGGTGACGTCCGCTTTGGTCATGGCCGTGAAGCCGACGACCATCAATAGAGCTAGAAGAGCCGAGAGAATCCTTCTAGACATTCAAATCCTCCTTAACGATTTTTGTTTGCTTAAGTTCACTAACCGCTGAAGCCTAAGCTCCAGCGTGCTAGGTCGGACACGGTATTCTGCTAACCCACCACCTCCTTGAACATGGTTTTCATGTCATCGTGGCCAATGCGATGGCGATGACGCCTACGAACAGGCTGGAAATCGCGATGATGAAGTTCGCATTCGCCTGTTGCTGCAGCTTGTTCAATTGAGTTGCGCTCGGCTGCGGAGCGTTTTTGTCCTGCTTCAGTTGGGCCAGGTCCTTTTGCAGCGTTTGCAGGGCCTGTTCGGTTTGGCTGAGCCGTTCCGTGGTTTGGGTCAAGCGCAGGGCCAGGTCTCCCTGACCGGCAGGCGCCGGTCCTCCTGCGGCCAGCAACCCCTGAACGTCCGCGCTGTTTTGCTCCACCTGGGCGTTCAATTGGAACAGCAGTTCCTGGAACGCGTTGAGATCGGCCTTGGTGACCTCGCTTGGATGATTGCTCATCATGCGCATGGCGCGGGCGATCATGGCCGTTGCCTCGTAGCGGGTCAGGGACTTGTCCCCGTTGAACGCGCCGTTGGGCAACCCCGTGATCACGCCGAACTCCACCAGATACTTCAGGTCTTCCACGGCCCAATGATTGGCTGGGACGTCAATGAACAAGTAAGGATTGGTCACCTTGCCGTCTGTAGCTTGTGTGCTTCCCTGCCCACTCGAGCTTTCCTGGCTGGGGGCGGGGGTGGTGGGTGCGCCGCCGTCGGCGTGGCTCAGCGGGGCCACCCAAAACAACACAAGCCCGCACAACAAGGTGAAGAACGTGCCCCTTACCATGAATCCTCCTTTGAGGTGAGAGATCCCAACCTCCTGGAGACCTTTTTCGTCACCGAATTATAAAGCACCTCATCCCCCTCTGTCAAGCCCTTCAGATCTAGCAATTTGTGTTTAACCGTCCCTCCCTTTTGACAGGTGCATTGCTGCGTTCGGCTATGGCGAACGTATTATAGACCACATTCGGATCGAGCGTCAAGTCCGCCTGTCCCAAGCCGCGCGCGCTCTCCCCTTTGACAAAAACCAGCGTCACGACCGCCCGTGCCCATGAGCGAGAGCGCCGCGGCGCGTGCCCGATGACCTTTGCGCCAAGCCCTTGCGTCCTTTTCGGCCGCCGCCAACCGTGATAGGATGCACGCCATGATGAGCAAATGTATCCTCCAAACGGCCGCCATCCTGCTTGCCTTGGGGTGGGGGCAGGCGGCTTGGGGACAGACGTCCATTACGGCGAGCCAAGGGGATTTCTCGGCGGACATCGTGCCCCTCACCAGCGCTTTGAACGCGGTGGATGAGTATCAGTATCAAGGGTACAAAGCCAACATGGGGCTTGAGCAAGCGGGCCATAGCGTGTTGTTTTTCCACCAAAACCCCTCCGGCGCGCTGTCGTTGATCGTTGTTCACGGCCCTCCGGCCCTCGACGTCACCAACAGCACGGGCATCGCTCGCTTCATCTTCAGCGATTTGCCGGCCGGCAGCCGCCTGGACCTGCGCGATGACGCCGACGACCAGTTCGAGTTTTCCCCTCCTGCGGCCCGCGTGCGCTGGAAATGGTACCCGGGGCGCACCGATGGCCTGATCATCAGTCAGTTGGGCGACGACTTTTCCATACAGATTACGCCCCACTTCATCCAAGGGGTGTCCGCCTGGGACCTGGTCACCTTCGGGCCTGAGGGTCCGCAGCTGGTCCCCTTGCCCGCCCTGGATCAGTCCTTGATCCTGAGCATGGGCGCCGCCGCAGGCCGTGGGGTGCGGGCGGCCTTCAAGACCATCCCGGCAGACCCGCTGTACGCGTTCATCCCGGTCACGTTTGACGCGCGCGACAGCTTGGCGCCCCAGGACAGCCGGCTCATCCTGTACGAATGGGATTTCGACGGCGACGGCATGTTTGAGGCCCACAGCGAGAAGGCCGTGGTCAGCCAGGTTTTCATGCAAAGCGGCGCGGTGCGCGTTACGTTGCGCGTGACCAGCTCCGGGGGCAGCGCGGCCGTCGTGTCCAAAACGTTGAATCTCCTGTCCCCCCCCAGCGTTCGCGCGGTGCGCGGCATTTCCACGTCTTCCGCCTTGCCCGGCAGCACCTTTCGCGTGACCCTGACGTTGCACGTGGATCAGAATCTGGCCGGCCTTGGCGTGGAAGAGGTCTGGCCGCCCAGCTGGGTGATCGAAAGCGTACAAGGGAATGGCGCCGTGCTCAAAGCGCAGCGCGGGCAATGGGTCTTCCCTGAGGCGCTCAAGGCTGGACAAACCAAACGCATCGTCTACGACGTGACCGTTCCTTCGGTGGACAAGCTGAACGAGCTGCCGGAGGTTTATCAGGTGGAGGGCACGCTCACCGGGGATCTGCCGCCGTTTCGCATCG
>Ga0326597_10015105_pt1 | contig 10103 bp, 7 predicted proteins | sample RVTome_12_FD_203789 | JGI IMG/M metagenome (GOLD analysis project Ga0326597, IMG submission 203789) | Soil microbial communities from uranium-contaminated site in the Upper Colorado River Basin, Wyoming, United States - RVT100D185 | ecosystem: Environmental > Terrestrial > Soil > Contaminated >...
CTGAGCCGGCTGGCGGGAATGTGCGTGTGCTCCGGGAAGAAGATGGACTCGTAGCCCCGCGACTCCGCCTCCCGGGCCAGTTCGACGGGATTGATGGAATAGCTGGTCGCGAAGATGTAGACGCCGAATTTCATGGAGCTCCCGATGTGAGGGTTGGTCGCGCGGCGGACTGACGTATGCCCAAGGCTCAGGCGGCCTTCACCTTTTCCATGAGCTGGGCCAGCTTGTCCAGCTTGGGCAGGGCCTTGTCCGCCTGCTCCGCCGCCATGCCGAACACCACCCGCGTCACGCCCCATTCCGCCAGTTTGGCGATATAGCCCGCGTCGCGCGGTGTGCCGAAGGTGGTGATGGGAATGGTGCCCCGCCCCGCCTTGGCGGCCATTTCCTGCAGTTCCCGGCAGCGGTCGGGAAAGGCGTCCATGTCCGACATGCCGTGCCCCAGCAGGGGAATCCATCCGTCTCCGTAGCGCATGATGCGCTTGAAGGTGCGCTCCCCGTCGCCCCCCACGAAGATGGGCGAGTGGGGCTGCTGCACCGGCTTGGGCCAGGACCAGATTTTCTCGAAATTCACGAACTCGCCCGCGTAGCTGGCCTCGTCATTGGTCCAGATTTGCTTCATGGCCTCCATGCGCTCGCGCAGCACCTTCCAGCGGCGCCCAAAGTCCGTGCCGTGATTGGCCATCTCCTCCGCGTTCCAGCCGCCCCCCACGCCGAAGTCCACCCGCCCCCCGGAGAGATGGTCCAGGCTCGCCACCTCCTTGGCCAGCACGATCGGGTCGCGCTCGATCACCAGGCACACCCCCGTGCCCAGCCGGATGCGCTTGGTGACCGCCGCGGCCGCCGCCAGGGCCAGGAACATGTCGTTGTTGCGGTAGTAGTCCGGCGGCAGCTCGTCGCCCAGGGGCCAGGGGGAGACCCGGCTGGCCGGGATGTGCGTGTGATCCGGGATGAAGTACGCATCGAAGCCCCGCGCCTCGATGGCCTGGGCCAGCTCGGCCGGGTGCATCGCCTGATCGGTGGGAAACATGGTCACGCCGAATTCCATGACTGCCTCCGTGGATGGGTTCACCTGCGCGCCTGCCCACCCTCTATAGCCCATGCCGCCGGAGCGAGGCAAAGGGGCTGTCGGGCAAGGCGGCAGCCGGCGCCCCGCGTTGCCCCCTGCCCGGCATCGCGCTACGGTTGCGGCAGTCGCTCAGGCGCTGACGGGCATGCCCCGCTGGATAGGCGCCCGGGTTCCCGGTGGGCATGCCGCCGGGCTATTCTCCCCCGGCAAGCTCCAGGGGCGGCAGGGCCTCCACGATGGCCAGGGTCTCCAGGCTCACGGTGATCACCTTGCCGATCAGGTGGATGATGTAGGCCGGTTCGTCCGGGCGGTTGGGGTCGTTGACGATGCCGCTGGCCTTGTCCGTCTTCACCCGGTACTGCTCGATGACCCATTCCAGCGCGCTGCGGCTGCCCAGGCGATAGCCGAACACTTCCGGCGGAATGCCCTCCAGGGTCAGCGCCCCGTTGTAGTCCAGGCTGCGCCGGTCCTTGCTCAGCTTCATCTTCCTGGCGGTCACGCGCAGGTCGTGCGCCGCCCCCTCCCGCCACACCTCGCGCAGCCCGGCATGGCGCGGCTGCTCCTCGTAATGCACGTGCAGCTCGGCCAGCCGCGCCCCGGCCGCCGCGATGGCCCGGAAGTCTTTTGCCGAGGCCACCTCGGGAATGTGCGGCAGGCTGCGCCGCAGGTTGGCCGCGTAGCGCTCCCGGTAGGCCGGGTGATGCAGCAGCCCGTACACATAATGAAAAATGTCCCACTTGCCCACGTCCGCCCCGTACCGCCCCCGGTAGCGCGCCAGGGCCCAGTCCGTCACGTTCTCCCGCCGATTCCCCCCATCCTCGTCATACACGTAGAACGGAAAGCATTGAACGCCAGCACCGAAACCGTTGAGATTCAGATTGACTACCCTGTTAGAGGTGAGCGCAAGAAATGGGTGCGTCGATCCGGCACTTGTTACGCAAATCATCCGGTTCTCTGTTTCATTGTCCGCTTTAGGTAGCGTGATAAGGAATTGGTACGTCTCGTCTGTGAATATTGGGTCCAAATAACAGTCGCTCTGACAGAACGGTCGATATAGCGATTTTCGAATGTGTGTAGGGTCAAATTTCGCTTGATGTCCACGCATTGCGTCCAGCTTGACGTTGCGGCTCCATGAAATCTTCGTCTCGTCGTATTCAACAAAATCGTCCAGTCGGCGGCGCTTCTCCGCCTCGGTAATTTTCTTGGGCAGCGTCTTGGCTTCCTGCGCCCAGGCCGTCACATGGCGGTTGTACACGTCGATGGTGGCCCGCATGTTGGCGGCCAGCCGCTCTGCATCGAAGTTGTAGGCCCAGGTATCGCGTGCTGTCTGGATGCCGCGACCATATGTCTTGAACAGAGCCGCCGCCTGCCGGGCCTGCTCCGAGCCGGGGTCCAGGGCCTTGACCGCGGCGGTGCCCATGGGCGGGAAGGCGGCGAAGTCCGCGTCCATGCCCTCGTTGAGCCACAGATGTTCCGGCGTCGGCGTGATCTTTTGCCATTCAACGTGGTCGAGGGTTTCGGCCCTATTGAGAAAATCGGTCTTCTGCTCCCGGCGCCAGTCCTCGCCCACGCGGGCATGGAAGATGTCGCCCCGGACGTCCGGAGGCTTGTCCTCGCTGCGCACCAGCAGGCTGATGCTCACGCCCACCTGGATGCCGAACACGTTGTGGGTGGTGCCCGAGAGCTTGGGATTCTTCCGCACGTTGCCGCCCAGGTCCAGGATGTAGAGCGAGGAAAAATCCTGGGCCAGGTGCTTGCGCATGCCGTCGAAGGCGATGTTGTCCAGAAAGCTGTTGTTGGAGACGTAGGCCACGATGCCCCGCGGCCGCCCCGTGTCGCGCAGGCGGTCCACGGCCCAGCGGAAGGCCTTCACGTAGGGGTCGCTGAGCATGTTGCGGTTGGTGGCCTTGGAGTCGCGGGCATAGGTTTCCCGCACGCGCTGGTCGATGGTGGGGTACTTGCGGTTCTTGTTGTTGTCGTTCTCGTTGGCCTGGTTGGCGTTGTAGGGGGGATTGCCCAGGATGACCATGATGTCCGCCGCCCGCTGGGCCTCCACGCGCTGGGTGTTCTCCTCGGTGAGAAAGCTCATGGCCGTCTGGCGCGGCTCGGCCAGCCCGAAGGTATCCACCAGGCAGATGCCCGCGAAGGGGGCGTAGCCGCCGGTCTGGTCGTAGTATTCGTGCTCGATGTTCAGCGCGGCGATGTAGTAGGGCAGCAGCATCAGCTCGTTGCAATGCAGCTCGGTGGCGTACTTGCGGGGCAGGTCGCTGGGCGGGATGTGGCGCATCACGCGCACGATGAAGTTGCCCGTGCCCACGAAGGGGCCAGGATGTGCACGCCCGCGCTGGCCAGGGACAGGCCGAATTCCCGCCGCAGCAGGCTGTCCACGCTGTTGACCATGAACTCCACGATGGGCTGGGGCGTGTACACGATGCCCATGGTGTCGGCCACCTTCACCGAAAAGCCCTGGAAGAACTGCTCGTAGACCGTGTTGAGAAATTCCTGCTTGTCGCGGAAGCCGGCGATGTCCCGCGCCGTGTCCTCCAGCACGGTGTAGAAGCGCTCCACGTCGGCCATGAACTCCGTGCGGCTGAAGCTGCCCGAGGTGAGGGCATGCACCACATTCTCGATCTCGCGGGCGATGGCGTTGCGCTGGAGAAAGTCGGGGGCGTTGAACACGTTGCGGAAGATGCGCTCGGTGAGGATGTGCTGCACCAGCATCTCCTCCAGGGCCGCATCGGCCAGATTGGGGTTCACCGCCTCGCGGATCACCTCGGAGAACTGGGCAAAGGCCGCCACGAAGGCCTTGTTGCCCGCCCGCTCCGCCTCGATCTTTTCCACCAGCCGCGCACCCAGCTCGGGAATCTCCGCCTTGAACTCCGCCACCACGCCTTCCCAATTGCGGGCCTGGGGCGCCTCGTAGCGCAGGAAGGCCAGCAACACCTGCGCCAGGGTCTCGGGCCGGGTGATGTCCCCATCGAACACCGGCTCGCCATCCTGGTACAGCACGGCGCGCTTGGGCTGCCAGAACAGCATGTTGCCGCGGGGGTAGCCCACGGCGAATTTCTTCGGGATTTCCGCGTCCAGGTCATCCGCGTCGTCCTTGGCCTCGCAGTAGGCGCGGGGCAGGCCCGTGGCGTCCTTGAGCGCCGCATCCACCGTGCGGCCCTTGGCCTTGTCCTTCAGCCCGTGCTCGGTGGCCAGATGCCAACCGCGCTGTCCGGCATAGTGCTTGAGCAGGTCGAAGAACACCGTGCGCAACGCCGTCTCCTGGGCCACGCCATGGGCGGCATGGCGGTCCAGCTCGGCGTAGTACCGCCGAATGGCGGCATTGGTGGGCTTGATGGTCAGCGCGGCGGCCATGGGCATCCTGTCGGCGGCGGTCGCCGGCCGGGGCCGGACGGCGGAGCCACATCCTAGAATAAAGCCGGGCCGGCTGGCTACCGTTCCCGTTGCAGCCCCGCGCGCAGCCGGCGCAGGGGGCGGCCGTCGATGGCGGCCAGGCCCAGGGCGATGAGCAGCATGCCCAGCGCGTCGGCCCCGTGGAGGGCCTCGCCCAGGATCAGGATGCCCAGCAGCAGGGCGCTGACCGGGATGAGAAAGGTCACCAGCAGCAGATTCACCGCCCCCGCCGTGGCCAGCAGACGGACGTAGATCAGGTACGCCACCACCGTGCAGGGCACCGCCAGCCCCAGCACGGCGCCCCAGGTGATGCCCCCCGGCAGGGGCAGCTGCCAGGGCTGATCCACCAGGGCGGCCATGGGCAGCATGAGCAGGGTGCTGCCGGTGAGTTGGCCCGTGGCCGTGAGCAGGGGCGGGATACCCCGGAAGCGTCTGCCGTAGATGCCCGCGCAGGCATAGGATGCCGCGGCGCCCAGCACGGCCACCTGGGCCAGCACATGGGTGCCCAGCCCGCGCAGGGCGTCCTCGCCCATGATCACGCCCACGCCCACGATGCCCAGCAGCACACCCCCCAGCCGCGCCGGCGTGAGCCGCTCGTCCGCCGTGACCGCATGGGCCAGCACCACCGTGAACAGGGGCGTGGTGGCGTTGAGAATGGAGGCCAGGCCGCTGTCGAGTTGGGTCTGGCCCCACAGGATCAGGGACATGGGGATGAAATTGTTCAGCGCGCCCATGACCAGGAATTGCCCCCACAGGCGCCGGGAGGCCGGCATGCGCTGACCCCGCAGCAGCACCAGTCCGTGCAGCAGCAACATCGCAATCCCCACGCGGCCCAGCCCCACGGTGAATGGCGGCAGCTCGCGCAGGGCCACCTTGCCGAAAAAGAAGGAGCCGCCCCACAGCACGGACAGCGTGATGAGCAGGCTCCATTCCAGCAGGCCCATGGTGTGCGCGGCCGCGGGGTGCGGCGGTGCGGCGACTCCCGGGGCACCGGGGACGGGTGCGGTCTGGCGGTCTGGGGTTTCCATGTGGCCTTCCCGATATGGGTGCGGGCAGCTTGCCCACACCGCCGCTTCCCGCGGCGAGGGCACAGGAGCAGCATGCCGCCTCCGGTCGCGGGCGGCCACCCGCATCTTGCGAAATTGTGCCGGCACGAGGAAGCGGGCCGTCACGGCGGCGGCTTCGCTCGCCGAGTGGGCAGGGACGTGCCGGGCCAGGTGGCCAGCGGCGCGGCAAATCCCCCTCACCCTCCCGCCCCGCTGCGCGAGGCTCCCTCCCTCTCCCGAGGGGAGAGGGTTGTCACGGCGGCGACGCGCTCGCTGAGAGGGCCGTCACGGCGGCGGCTTTGCTCGCCGAGTGGGCAGGGACGTGCCGGGCCAGGTGGCCAGCGGCGCGGCAAATCCCCCTCACCCTGCCGCCCTCTGGCAGGCAGCGGGCCGGGGCAGGCGGACCGGGGTGAGGGGGCGGATGCGCGGTGGCCCTGGCGGGAGCGGGGCAACTTGACCTGCGGGAGCGCGATGCGGAGAATATGGCCGAACCTTTCAGCGCCGTGCCCCGTGGGGCCGTGCGAGCCCTCTGCGGATCAGGAGCGATGAGCCACACCTACACCGTGCCCGGGGTGCTTACACGAATCGATCCCAGCGGGCCGGAACTGCCGGTCATCTTCGATTCCCCCCACAGCGGCAGCGACTATCCGGATGACTTCGCCCATGCCGCGCCGCTGGAAAAGCTGCGCATGGCGGAGGACGCCTGGGTGGACGAGCTGTACAGCCGTGCGCCGGCGCATGGGGCCACACTGCTGCATGCCCTGTTTCCGCGCAGCTATATCGACCCCAACCGGCATGCCCTGGACATCGACACGCGCATGCTGGCCGGGCCGTGGCCCGGCGAGCTGCGGCCCACGCGCAAGTCGGAGGTGGGCATGGGCCTGATCCGCCGCAACGTGCGCGACGGATTGCCGCTGTACAAGCGCTCCCTGGAAGTGGCCGAGGTGCAGCGGCGCATCGAAACCTACTACGATCCCTATCACGACGAGCTGGAGGCCATCGCGGCGCGGCTGCACGGGAAGTTCGGCGCGGTGTGGCACGTGAACTGCCATTCCATGCGCTCTTCCCTGGGCCGCAACCCGCGGCCACCCACCTGGAAGCCCAACTTCATCGTGAGCAACCTGGACGGGCAGACCTCGGACGAGCCCTTCCTCAACCTGATCGGCGACTTCTTTCGCGAGCGCGGCCACACGGTGCTCATCAACCGGCCCTTCAAGGGCGGCGAGATCGTGCGGCGGCAGGGCCAACCGGAAATCAACCGCCACAGCGTGCAGATCGAGATCAACCGCAAGATCTACATGGATGAAGTCACGCTGCAAAAGCACGACGGCTTCGCGGAATTGCAGGAGACCCTGACGGCGCTGATCCGGGCCATCTGTGAGCATGCCCGCTGCCACGATTCCCGCGCCAACCATACCCGCTCCAACCCTGCGGCGGGTGCCTAAGCTGTGTCTGAAAAGGGTGCTTGTAGGCGGCCGTGCCCTTCGAGACAGGTTGCTAGCAACCTTCCTCAGAAACATGGCCTTACATTGGCGGCAATGTGAACACTTCGCGTCACGGAGCCTGTCCTGAGCCCGCCGAAGGGGAGCGGTCGAAGACCGCGTCTCCAAGCGCGCGGACGGAACTGCCATCGAGTTTTCAGACACAGCCAAGCAGGACAGGCGGCGCGAGCCGCGCATGCGCAACAAGAATCCCCCCGACTTTGGAGAATTGACGACATGACGGACTGGTTTGAGAAGCGCACCTATGGCGACCTGGTGGACGAGGCCGCGGCGCGCTGGGGCGAGCGGGAGGCACTGTACTTCGAGGGGCGGCGCTGGACGTTCGCCGAGTTCAAGACGCTGGTGGACACGGCGGCCAAGGGCCTGATGGCCCTGGGCGTGCAGCCGGGAGACAAGGTGTCCATCTGGATCACCAACCGCCCGGAGTGGCTGATCTGCATGTATGCCATCTTCAAGATCGGCGCGATCATGGTGCCGGTGAACACCCGGCTGCGCAGCGAGGACATCCGCTACATTCTGACCCAGTCCAACACCAGCACGCTGATCACCGTGGACCGCTCCGGGCCGGTGGAATACTTCGCCATGGTACAGGAGCTGCTCCCCGGCCTGGGTCAGGCCAAGCAGCGCACGGCTGAGGCGCGTATGGTGCGGGCCGAGGATTTTCCCGATCTGCAACGGGTGGTGGTCTCCGCCGAGCGGACCTTTCCCGGCACGTATGCCTGGGCCGAGGTGATGGCCATGGGCGAGCGGGGCGACGACGCGGCCCTGGCCGAGCGGCAGGCGGCGGTGGATCCGGACGACACGGCCTTCATCATGTACACTTCGGGCACCACGGGCTTCCCCAAGGGCGTGATGCGCAGCCACAACCTGATCCGCAACGTGACCGACCAGGCCAACCGCATGGCCATGACCTTCGACGATGTGCTGCTGAGCAATCTGCCCCTGTTCCATGTCTTCGGCCTGTCCAACTGTGCCATCATGTCCCTCGTCACCGGCGCCCGTCAGGTGCTGACCGAGACCTTCGACCCGGTGGAGAGCATGGACCTGATCCAACAGGAACGCGTCACCTACGTGCAGGGCGTGGACACCCAGTTCCAGGACCTCTGCGTGGAGCAGGAGCGCCATCCGCGGGACATCCGCTCCCTGCGCGTGGGCTTCTTCGCCGCGGGCATGGCCAGCAGCGTCCCGGCGGCCGAGCGCACCCAGCGGGTGCTCGTGCCCACCCTGTCCGGCTTTGGCATGACCGAATGCGGCGTGGGCGCGGCCCTGTCGTTCCTCACCGATTCCACCGAATTGCGCTGCGCGGCCTCCGGCTTCCCCCTGCCGGGCTACGAGTACAAGGTGATCGATCCGAAGACGAACCGGTCCAAGCCCCCCGGTGAACCGGGCGAGCTGTGCGTACACGGCTACGGGGTCATGCAGGGTTACTACAAGAAGCCCGAAGAGACCGCCAAGGCCATCGATGCCGACGGCTGGCTGCACACGGGCGACATGGCCATCATCCGCCCCGACGGGCACCTGCGCTTCATGGGGCGCTACAAGGACATGCTGCGCACGGGCGGGGAGAATGTGGATCCCATGGAGGTGGAGGGCTATCTGCTCCAGCATCCGGCGGTGTTCCAGGTGGCCGTGGTGGGCCTGGACGACGAGCGCCTGGGCCAGGTGGGCGTGGCCTACGTGCAGCCCCAGCCCGGCAAGCCGATCACCGCGCAGGAGCTGATGGACTACATGCGCGGCAAGATCGCCAGCTTCAAGATTCCCCGCCACATCGTGCTGGTGGAGGACTTCCCCATGACCGGCTCGGGCAAGATTCAGAAGGTCAAGCTGCGCGCCGCGGCCAGCGACCAGTTCCACGGCCCCAAGGCGCAGGCCAAGGCGTAGATGCGGTGGCCGTGGCCCTGAAGCAGGTGCCGGCGGTATCTGCCTCATTGGACATGCCCCGTCCGGCAGGGGGCTGCCTAGATGGCGGGGTCTACCTTGAAGCGCTTGGCATTGATCTCGGCCAGTTTGCCCACGAAGCGGCGAAAGATTTCCGGAGAGCGGTCGTCGTCCCGCAACCGGAATGAGAGCCCCACGGAGGCATCGCGGTAGGCCACGGGAAGCAGGGTGCTCAGGCGGATGCGCTGCGGGCCGATGTACAGGCTGCCCTGGTGCAGATCTTCCCGCAACGGCAGCAGTTGCTCCGCCGCGTGCTGGGCCAGGGCGACGCGACAGCCGCCGATGGATACGTCCAGCACGGGAAAGCGCTGCTCCAGGCCGTTGGTGCCCAGCATGATCTGCCGATATTGCGACGTGTCGAAGCGCGGGTAGTTGCGCAGACTGGCGGTGGTCACCTGGCTCGGCAACTCGGCCACGATCACCGTATTGCCGTTGTGCAACAGAAACAGGGGCGTACGTACCCGCATGCGCAGGCCGGCATTGGCCGGCCCGCCCTGCGGATAGACGCGCAGCCATGCGCCGGTGGGAATCTTTCTGCCAAAGCGGCGGGGCCGAGCCACGACGACGGCACTGCCGCGCACAGCCACCATGCTGATGAAGTGGATGTTTGTGCCTTCCACGTCCACGGACACCGGCGCGCGGGTCCTGGCGAGGCGGCGCAACAGCCGCTCCGCGTTCCGCTCACGCCAAGGCAGCAGCCCTTTCAGTGCCATTGCGGTTACCGGTCCTCCGCTGCGTGGGAAAGTCGACCATTCGTATGCTGCGTTTGCCTTATTGTGTCAATTCACGACGGGATTGGCGAATACTAAGTTTTTGTATTCAAGAATTGCATAAATCTGCAAGCCTCTGGGCAATCTTGTCAGCCGTCAGAATAAGAGCCCATTTCAAAACCCGGTTTGCAGCGTTTTCCAACAGATCAACGCACAGCCCAGGGTGAGAAACGCCTCGTGAATGTCGGCTCGTCGTTCAAATCGAATGCGCAGGCGGCGGTATTGGTGCAGCCAGCTCAGCGTTCGCTCGATGACCCAGCGCACTTTGCCAAGTCCGCTGCCGTGGGGCTGGCCCCGGCGAGCAATGTGTGTCGCAATGCCCTGGTTCCAGAGGAGGATGCGGTGCATCTCGGAGTGGTAGGCGCGGTCTGCATAGAGG
>Ga0326597_10015106_pt1 | contig 10103 bp, 9 predicted proteins | sample RVTome_12_FD_203789 | JGI IMG/M metagenome (GOLD analysis project Ga0326597, IMG submission 203789) | Soil microbial communities from uranium-contaminated site in the Upper Colorado River Basin, Wyoming, United States - RVT100D185 | ecosystem: Environmental > Terrestrial > Soil > Contaminated >...
ATCGAACTGATTGTGATCTTTTCGACAATTCCCAACCTGGGACTGCTAGTGAGACAAAAGACGCAGATCACGCCCTTTCTCTACCTCTTGGCATTCTCCGGGAACCGGAGGGTGGCGCGTCGGCATAGGTCAACTCGACAAAACCAAGCCGCCGACGCTGCATGGCTTAGTCAGATCCGGGGCAGGGCACATCTTGACTCTGCCGGCGTTGCGGCTTCGCGGACTTAGTCCCTGGACACCGGCACCGAACGGGGCATATGACGAAAACCCTCAAGCGCGTCATCGACATCACCGCATCGCTGATCCTGCTGGCTGCTTTCGCTCCTCTGATGCTGGCGATTGTCCTCGCAATTCTCTGCGAGTCCCCCGGCGGCGCATTCTTTCGTCAGCGCCGCGCCGGCTTGCGGGGTCGGGAGTTCGAAGTCATCAAGTTCCGTTCCATGCGACCCGGCCGGCCCGGACAAGGACACGCCACCGGAATACGGGATCCGCGCATCACCAGGGTCGGTGGTCTCCTGCGCCGCACCAGCCTGGACGAATTGCCCCAACTGTTCAGCGTTCTTACCGGTGACATGAGCCTGGTGGGTCCACGGCCTCTGCTATTGCCGTCTATCCGTCCGGACGAGAGGATTCGCTTGGAGATGCAACCCGGCATTACCAGCCTGGCAGCGGTCAGCGGGCGCCAGTCGCTCACTTGGGATGAGCGCATGGCGTTAGACCGTCTGTACGTTGAAACTTGGAGCCTCTGGTTGGATATGCGCATTTTGGGGCGGACCATACCGGTCGCGCTGTCGCAGACCAACGTCTACGACTCGGACGGCGAGATGAAGGCTCGCTCGTGAAGATCCTGGCGACCGGGGCTGCCGGCTTCCTGGGAAAGCACCTGACGAAGGCCGCTACATCCCTGGGCCAGGTAATCGCGGTCGAACGGACCCGCGCCGGAAACGCCGATAACTGCACTGTGGAGCGTGCCGATCTGTCAAACCCCGGAGAAGTGCGGAGACTGTTCGAACGCTGGCATCCGGACATGGTACTGCACACCGCCGCCCACATTCCGCAATCCCCCAAGGACGACATCTATACGTTTTTCGACGACAATGTGCGCGCCACGGTAAATATCTATCACAGCGCGCTGCTCACCGGAGTGCGCCGCGTCGTGTTCAGTTCCTCGATGTCCATCTATGGGCGGCCGCAATCTCTGCCGGTCGGCGAAGATCATCCCGCCGTACCGGACACCCCTTATGCGCTGAGCAAGATTCAAGCCGAGCTGACCGGCCGGTGCTACGCCGCGTCCGGGCTCGAAACTACCGTTCTTCGATACTCCGGGATCTTCGGCGCCGGACAGCGGTCGGGCGTCGTGCCGATCTTCATTGGGCGCTGCCTGCGAAATGCTGCCTTGACCCTGAATGCCGGTGGGCGGCCATCCAGCGATTTCGTATGGGTGCAGGATGTGGTTCAGGCGAACCTGCTCGCGCTTCAGTACTCGCAAAACCACAGTTTCGAAGTGATGAACATCGGTTCCGGAGTGGAACTGACAGTGACTCAATTGGCATGCATGATTCGGGAGTTGTGCGGATCGCGCTCGGTGATTGAGGTCGTCGAAGACCGCAGCCCCCGCGACTATCGCTTCGCCTACGACATAGGCAGAGCGCGCCAGCGGCTCGGGTTTGTCCCCACTCCCATGGATGCGGCCTTGAAGGAATGTATCCGCGAGAAACAGGAAGGCCAATGGTGAGAAGCATCGCGCGGGCGCGGCCCTACTTCCCGGAGCGCGACATTGAGGACATTCTTGCCCTCATCCGGCAGAGCCTCTGTTCGGGCCAGTTGACCAACGGTGCGCACGTCAGGGAGTTCGAGCGGCGGTTCGCCGCTTCCATCGGAGTGCGGCACGCCATTGCGGTGAGTAGCGGCACAGCAGCCCTCGAGATCTCTCTCCGCGCCATGGGCATCTCCGGTAAAGAAGTTATTCTCCCCACTGAGACATTTGTGGCCTCGGCGAATTCCATCATCCTGGCCGGCGGGACTCCGGTCTTTGCCGAAATCCACCCGGACACGTATTGCTTGGATATCGGAGACGTGGAACGCCGGATCACCGATCGGACCGCGGCGGTCATGCTGGTGCACATGGCCGGTTTGGTCGTGCCGAATATCGGCCAGTTTCGGGAACTATGCGCGCAGCGAGGAATCGAGCTCATCGAAGACGCTGCCCACGCGCACGGAGCCTCGCACGCGGGAAAACGGGCTGGGTCGTTCGGCCGGGCCGGGTGTTTTTCGTTCTATCCCACCAAGGTGATTACCACGGCCGAGGGCGGCATGATCACCACGGACGACGATGCTCTAGCCCGGACGGCGCGCAGCCTGCGGAACCACGGCGCCAATCCCGACGGGCCAGATTATACCCAAGTCTCCACGAATCTGCGGATGGCCGAGCCGCTCGCGGCCATCGGGTTGGTCCAACTGGGCCGGCTCGAGGAATTCGTGAAGTGGCGAAACGCCATCGCCGCCCGCTATGCCAGCGCGCTCCGGGAAATCGAAGGAATTCGCCCATTGCCGCTCTCGGGCGGTGTCCACAGCTATTGGAATTACCTCGCCGTCCTGGAAGATGAACGCATCAGCCGCGCAGGATTGGCGCAGTGCCTCCAGGAGCGATACGGTGTGGAGATTGCGTGGCCGTACGACCCACCCTGCCATATGCAGCCGGTGTTTCGGCGCGTTCTCGGCAGTAAGCCGGGAGACCTGCCGCGCAGTGAGGCCCTTCTGCAGCGTCATATTGCCCTGCCCATGCACAGTGCGCTCACCGAAGCAGGTGCGGAGTACGTTTTGGAGAGCCTGCAGGCCGCCCTGTCTGATGTGCAAAATTCATGAAAGTTGTTGCCATCCATCAGCCTCAGTACCTGCCGTATCTGGGGTTCTTTCATAAGCTGGCGCATTGCGATGTCTTCGTCGCACTCGACCACGTGCAGTTCCAGAAAAACGGTCTGCAAAACCGGAATCGCATCAAGACGGGGTCCAAAGAGGGGTTGCAGTGGATCACGGTGCCGGTGCGGCACAAGTTCGGCCAGGCGATCAACGAGGCGCAGATGGATTCGTCTCTTCCTTGGCAAAAAAAACACTGGAACGCTCTGCTGGTCAACTACTCGCGCGCTCGCTGCTTCCCGGCGTACGCGGACGAGCTGCAGCGGTTGCTTCACGCCGAGTACCGGAGTCTCAGCCACCTCGACATGGATCTGATCACCTGGTGCATGAAAGCACTGGAGATCCGCACGCCGCTTGTGTACTCATCTCAATTGGGACTGGACGGCCGAGCCACCTCGCTTCTAGTGAACATCTGCCGCGCCGTGGGCGCCGACGCGTACCTTTCCGGGCCCGGCGGTGCAAGCTACATGGAAATGGCTCTCTTCGAAGAGGCGGGTTTGAAGGTGCTCTGGCAGAGTTTCGACTGCCCCGCCTACGAGCAACAGTTTCCCAAGGCAGGCTTCGTGCCGAACCTTTCCGTGATCGACGCCATTCTGAACTGCGGCCAGGATGTCGTCCCTTTGGTGAACTCATGAGCACGCGGGAACGCATCCTGGTAATCGCCCCGCACCCTGATGACGAAGTGCTCGGGTGCGGGGGTGTTATCGCACGCCACAGCGCTCGCGGGGACTGCGTCCAGGTCGTCGTTGTTTCAAGGGGGGCTCCCGACATCTTCCCGCCGGAAGAAGTAGAGCAGACGCGCTCCGAACTGGCTGACTCCCACCAATTGCTGGGAGTCAAGGATGTGCACTTCCTGGATTTTCCCGCTCCCCGCCTGGACACGATGCCCGGTCACGTGCTGGCAGACCGGCTGACCCGCCTCGTACGGGAGATAGAACCGCAGACAGTGTACGCGCCCCACTGGGGAGACCTTCACTCGGACCATAAGGCGGTTTATCGGGCCACGATGGTCGCGACGCGGCCGAATGGTGTGTCCCGAGTCGAGCGCCTGTTCTGCTATGAGACCCTGTCGGAAACAGAGTGGGGAGGGCCGTCGGCTGACAATGCGTTCTCACCCACCGTCTTCGTCGACATCGGCGAATTCTTGACCGCCAAACTACAGGCGATGGCATGCTACCGCACGCAACTGAAAGAGTTCCCCCAGCCACGCTCGCTTCGAAACCTGGAGGCGCTCGCCAGGCTCCGCGGTTCGGTGGTCGGCCTTGCCGCAGCAGAAGCATTCGTTTTGGTTCGGGAGGTAGTGACTGATTGAGTAGTAAAAACGACCGCTCCCGGCTGCTAGTGCTGTGGGGGGCCAGCGGGCATGGCAAGGTCGTCCTGGACGTTGGCCGGAGCCAGGCTTCCTTTGACTCCATTGTCTTCATTGACGACCGTTACCAGGAACTTGGCCCGTCGTTTCTGCTTTGCCCGGTTGTCGGCGGTCTGGCGGCGCTGCCTTCGCTGCGCGGATGCAGCTTTCTGATATCCATCGGAGATAACGCCCAGCGTGCGCGCTGCTACGCGGAGGCGGTCTCGCAGGAGTTGGCGCCCGCAACCCTCGTCCATCGAACAGCCATCATCGCTCCATCAGCGATCGTCGGCAGCGGCACCGTAGTAATGCCTGGCGCCATTGTCAACGCCCACGCTAACATCGGCGACAACTGCATTGTGAACACTGGCGCCATCATCGAGCATGATTGCGTCATCGGCGATCATGTGCATCTCTCCCCCCGTGTCGTTCTTGGAGGCGGCGTAACAGTCAGTAGGTCCGCGCATGTCGGCATCGGAGCCGTCGTCCTGCCCGGTGTGCACATCGGTGACTCGGCAGTGGTAGGAGCCGGGTCGGTCGTCTTGAAATCGGTGCCCCCTGGCGCCATCGTGGCGGGTGTCCCATCCCGGCCAGTTCATCCCAAATGAAACGGATTCTGCTGTCGATTCCCCATATGGGCGGAGCAGAGCAGTCGTACATAGCTCAAGCCTTTGCCTCCAACTGGCTCTCCACCGTCGGCCCCAACATTACCGCCTTCGAACAGGAGTTCGAGGGCCGCATCGGCCTGCCCGCCGTGGCGCTGACGAGCGGTACCGCCGCCATCCACCTCGGCCTTCGCCTTCTCGGCGTCGGCCCCGGCGACGAGGTCTTCTGCTCCACCCTCACCTTCGCCGCCTCTGCCAACCCCATTCGCTATCTCGGCGCCGACCCTGTCTTCCTCGATAGCGATCGCGAAACCTGGAACCTCGACCCGGCCCTTCTCGCCAAAACACTGCGCGAGCGCGCCCGCGCCAACCGTCTCCCCCAGGCCGTCGTCGTAGTCCATCTCTACGGCCAGTGCGCCGACATGAACCCGATCCTCGAAGCTTGTAACCGTCATGACGTTCCCATCTTGGAAGATGCCGCCGAAGCCCTGGGCTCCACGTATCGCGGCTGGCCCGCAGGGACCATCGGAACCGTCGGCGCATTCTCCTTCAACGGGAACAAAATCATCACCACCACCGGCGGCGGGATGCTGGTGGCGGGCCGACAGGAGTGGGTGGACAAGGCCCGCTTCTGGGCCACACAGGCGCGCGACCCCGGTCTCGCTTACGAGCACTCCGAGCTCGGCTACAACTACCGCATGAGCAACGTGCTAGCCGGCATTGGACGGGGCCAACTCGAAGTCCTTGACCTGCGCGTCCAGCAGCGCCGCGCTATCGCTTTCCGCTATCGGGAAGCCTTCGCCGATCTCTCCGGCATCTCCCTCATGCCCCAGGCGCCTTACGGGCTTCACACCAATTGGCTGAGCTGCTTCCTGATCGATGCGCAGAAGTTCGGGTGCTCCCGTGACGAACTCATTCACGCACTCAACGCCGCCAACATAGAAAGCCGTCCCGTGTGGAAACCGATGCACCTTCAGCCGATTTACGCCCGGGCAAAGCATTACGGTGGAGCAGTCGCTGAGGACCTGTTCCGGCGCGGCATCTGTCTGCCGAGCTCCAGTTGCCTCAGCCTCGAAGAGCAGATGTACGTGATCAATCAGGTTCGCAGAGCGGCCGGAGCGGGTCCGCTCACGGCCGAGCCGGAGCAAGCCACGATGGCCTCCGTCTGGCAGTTCTAAGAAACCTCAACGCCATGTCCAAACGAGAAGTCGTGTTCGACACGCAACGTGTCCTGAGTAAGATGGCGGAATTTAGCCGCTGGATTGCGCTGCCGGTCCAACTCTGTGTGTTCGCCGCCTCAGGAACACTGGCATTCCTGTTGCGGTTCGATTTCAACATTCCTGGCCATTACCTGGTTCATCTCGGCATCGCCCTCTGTGTTTGGATGGTAACGAAGTGTCTCGTGTTCAGACTGCTGCACCTGCACCGCGGCTGGCGCTTCCTCTCGCTGCACGCCCTGACGAGGCTGGTTGCCGGAAACCTGCTGGGGTCCGCCGCCAGCGCGGTGGCTATCCTGAGCATTTCCCCAGACGGTTTTCCTATTTCGATCTACCTGCTCGACCTGTTCATCTGTTTCGTGTTCACCGGCGGTTTTCGCGTATTCGCCCGCATGATGGCCGACGCGCTTAAGTGCCGAGTCCTGCCCGGAGAACGGAAGCGGACGCTGATTTACGGCGCGGGCGCTGCCGGTGAACTCCTGTTGCGCGAGATCCACCAGAACCAGGCACTGCCTTACGATGTAGCCGGGTTCGTGGACGACGATCCGAAGAAAAAGGGCCTTTCGATTCAGGGAACGAAGGTCTTCGGCTGTGGGTCGGACTTGCTTCGGATTGCGACCCGCCGCGGAGTTAACTTGGTCTTGATCGCCATCCCTTCGGCATCAGGGGTGCAGATGACCCAAGTCCTGCAGCACTGCCAGCAGACGGGGGTAGCGTACAAGACCGTTCCGAGCCTGGGAGAAATGATCGAAGACAACGGGCTGGCCCGGCAAATCCGGGAGGTTGCCGTCGAAGACCTGCTGGGCCGGACGCCAGTACAACTGGAGGAGGAGCGGATCCGGGAGAAGCTCGAGAGAAAGGTTGTGCTGGTTACGGGCGCTGCCGGCTCGATTGGGTTCGAGTTGTGCAAGCAAATTGCCCGGTTCGGGCCAGCCGCCATCGTCGGGTTTGAGGTGGCCGAGTCCCCCCTGTTCGAACTGGAGCGCGAGATGAGACGAGCGTTTCCCGGAGTGCCGTTCCACGGGGAAATCGGCAGCATTCGATCCCAACGCCGGCTCGCAGAGGTCTTCCAGCAGCACCGCCCGTCAATTATCTATCACGCCGCTGCCTACAAGCATGTGCCCATGATGGAGACTCACGTCTTCGAGGCGTTCGAGAACAATGTTTTCGGTACGTACAAGCTGGCAGTGGCTGCGGCGGGCCACGGGATTGAGGAATTAGTCTTGATCTCCTCAGACAAGGCCGTACGGCCAACTAGCATTATGGGAGCCACCAAGCGTTTGGCGGAGTTGATCGTCCTATCCCTACAGAACTGGCAGACCCGGCATGTGGCTGTTCGGTTCGGCAACGTGTTGGGGAGCAACGGCAGCGTAATCCCCATCTTCAAGAAACAGATCGCGGTCGGGGGGCCTGTCACGGTGACCCACCCGGAGATGCGTCGGTACTTCATGACGGTGCCCGAGGCGGCGCAGCTAGTGCTACAAGCTTCGACGATGGGAAAGGGCGGTGAGATCTTCGAGCTGGACATGGGTGAGCCAGTAAAGATCGTGGACCTCGCGCGGAACCTCATCTTGCTCTCCGGCCTGCGCCCAGATGAGGACATCAAAATCGAGTTCACCGGTATCCGTCCGGGCGAGAAGCTCTACGAAGAACTGAATATGTTCGATGAGAACATGCTGCCTACCAGCCACGCGAAGATCAAGATCTTCGCGGGAAACGGCCTGCCGGAAAGGAGCATAGAGTCTTACATAGTCGCCTTAACCGAGATCTGCGCTGCGAGGGACATTGGCGAGCTCATCGTAACGCTGAAAGAAATCGTTCCAGACTACAACCCCAGTTCCCAGCTTCTGCGCCGGGTGCTCCAGGACCGGCCTGCTCACACCGTAGCAGTCACTGCATGAGCTCCCCGCTAGGCTTGTGTTCCGTCTCCCGGATGCGTTCTATCGTCGGCCGTTGGTAAATGAGCGGCAACAATATGCGGAACTGCTGGGGAGAGTCCTTCTGTGTAGGAGTCCGCAGCTGGCGTGGCTGTGCTGCATTGGTGTGACGCACTGCTCTTTTTTTAATCGCCAGATTAGAGTTGTGATTCAGAACCGGTTAAACCATTTTCATCGTTGATGTAACCCCCCATTGCGGATCTTCAATCTGGTTGTCTTCCCATGGCTTCTGCATTGGCCTCCGATGAGGCATGGGCTAAACCTGCTGTAAGACTTCCCCGGCATCCACCGGGCAGTAAATTTGCATCGAAGGAGAAAAATCCATGTGGTTCACGATTCAAGCATTTACCTCGCTGTTTCTAGTTGCATTCTTGGCCGCCGGCTCGGCCGCCAACCCGCCCGTAGGAGTGGCCAAGGCCAGGGGCGATTTCCGTGTGGACGACGCAACCGTATACCGCAACAGCACCGTTTTCGAAGGCAGCACCGTCGAGACGGCGACAGTGTCGGCCGAGTTGCAGCTCGTCGGCGGAGCCCGCCTGCTGCTCGCGCCCGAGTCCAGGAGCAAGGTCTACCACAACCGAGCGGTGCTTGAAAAAGGCGCCGCACGGTTCGAGGGTACCGGCAATTACCCTATCGAAGCACGTACTCTGCGCATTGTCCAGGCCGGCCCGGATTCCACGGCCCAGGTGACCATCGGCAAGACCAACCAGGTAGAGGTGTCGGCGCTGGTTGGTGCCGTCCAGGTTACCAACGCCCAAGGGGTCTTGGTTGCCCGCCTGATGCCAGGCACCGCCCTGGCTCTCAATCCCCAGGAGGGCACGCCTTCGACCAGGGTCGCCGGGCGCCTACAAAGGAAGGACGGCCGGTTCATCCTGACCGATGAAACCACCAATGTCACCGTCGAGCTCCAGGGGGCCGGGCTTGACGCGCAAGTGGGCAACCTGGTCGAGGTCACCGGCGACGCCATCCCGGGCGCAACGCCGGTGGCCGGCACAACCCAGGTCATCCGGGTGAGCGAGATCAGGCGAATTGTCCCCACGCCCGGTGCGCCCTCGTCCGTTGGGAGGGGATTATCCACTGGGGCTAGGGTGGCCATTGTCGGCGGGGTCGCTGCGGGAACATCAGTCCTCGGCCTGGAGCGCACCGGCGCGTTTGAAGATGAAAAGCGTCCCGTCAGCCCCTGAGAACTTCCTCCACCGCAGTCTCTCGCAACTCCGTTTTCCACGACACCTCAGTATCGGTTTGGCCCGGACAGCAAAATTGCGCGTGGCGATTTCGCCCATGGTGGTCTGTCCGTTTGAGGGGCAAGCGGCGAAGGACAGCGCCGAGTTGCAGTGGACACGCGGCACGAGTCTTAAGACGAGCACTGAAAGGCGAGGTCTTAAATGGTCCGTCTGCTAACCGCGATGCGGATCGTGCTGAGCGTTGCCTCAATCGCGGTACTGGGGTTTGCCGCTTACTGGTCACTGCAACTGGGTTATGCCGATCGGCTGGCGCATACGGATTCGCCGGAGCAGGTAAAGCGAGCGACCGAACTCGCTCCGTGCAACGCGCGCTACCTTGTTCGTCTGGCGGTGATGCTGGACCAATGGGGAAAAGATCGGGGGGCCTCCGTAGCGGCCCTGGAAGCGGCTGTGCTTTGCAACCCCAGGGACTCTGCCTCGTGGATAGAACTGGGTCTGCAGGCTGAAATGGAGGGAGATTTCACGAAAGCCGAAAGATGCCTGCTGGAGGCAGCCCGCGTGGACAAGCAGTACGACCCGCGCTGGGTGCTCGCCAATTTCTATTTTCGGCGAAACGACACTGAAAACTTCTGGCTCTGGGCGAGGGAGGCGGCCGTGATGTCATATGGCGATGCAACTCCGCTATTCCGGTTGGCCTGGAGGATTACGCAAGACGCTGGCGTGATTTTGGAGCGGGCGATTCCGGATCAGCCGGCGGTCCTGGTGCGGTATCTGAGCTTTCTGCTGGCTGACAACCATCTAAAGGCCGCGGAAACAGTAGCGCATCAGGTTGTAAGACACGCGAGGCGGGAGGATCTGCCGCTTATGTTCGCCGCGTGTGACCGGCTTCTGGAGGC